>ERZ724510.5-NODE-5-length-155695-cov-8.017335_pt1 | contig 155695 bp, 158 predicted proteins | sample MGYA00376043_ERZ724510 | MGnify/ENA primary metagenome ERZ724510 (study PRJEB28724, sample SAMN07190888) | wastewater metagenome | isolation source: influent of sewage treatment plant in Hong Hong | place: USA: Christiansburg, Virginia | collected 2016-03-01 ... | reverse complement strand
CAGTGCTAGCTTTGCGTACCGTCACTTATTGCACTGAAAACGAGGAGACCCCGTTGAGAGTGGTGCGCTGTTTCGTGAGATGGAGTCCACCTTTCAGAAAGTCTTGCGAGCGCTTCATGAGTTTGGCTTGGCCAAGCAAATGACGTTTCGCGGATGCGCCTGGACCAGCTCACTTTACGAAGGGAGCACTCAGTTCAAGCACATCGAGCGCCAGGTTGCCCGACATCACAAAGTCAGGACATCCATCGGCAAGGCCTTGCACTAAGGAGGAAGCATGTTGATCCTGCATGTGAATGACAAAGAAATCATGCGAATGAGCGAAGCACATTTGCGATTTCACCGCCCAACTCGTAACGGCGACCGATCGTGGAAGATCATTGACGATGGCACCAATGAGGTGATCGACAGTTACACGCCTTCACGACCGGAGAAATCCAAACCCATCACACCCTACAAAGGCTCATGGGCAGAGGACATGGAAAAGCGTCGTCTTGGCATCAAGACGAGCAGCTAGCCACCACAACCCAAACCCCGCGTTCATTCTTGAACCGGGGTTTATTTTTTCTCAACGGAGTCCCACGTCAGGAACATCAATCGATATGGCATGGCATGACATGACATGACATGACGTGATGGAATTTGACAAAAAAGCAGCACCATGAAACATAGTCAGTTGCGCAACAGATGTACTGTTGCCCACCGAATGTTTGCCGATCATTCCCCTGGTCATGCCTCTGCCAAGTAGAGGCAACGCTTACTGTCACATCTGGCGTCTGCAAAACGTCAGCCCGACCGATACCATCAACACGCTCAATCGCCGGCTGCCACCGACCTTAACGCGTTTGCAATTTCCAAGGCGATGCCCTACCCAGGCCACCCTCGCCCGATCCCGGCATCAAATTAGGTGCCCTTTGAGTCGGCAGTGCCTGGCTGCTGTTGAAGCATCCAAGCCCAAACACAATCAGTCACTCGTTCCCCAACCACGGTGCACATTTCTCTCACAATTTGCACCGTGGGCGGCTCATACCGCACGCCCTATCGCTTGGGCTCCAACTCAATCAGCTTGACCCAGGAGTCAGGACCCCCAGTGGTGCTTTGAATCTTTGCAAGTGGCACCTTAACTTCAACAATCATGCCGGCGCTTGTCAAATCACCTGCCTTGTATACCTTCGGGTAGCCTTGGACACAAGCTGATGTCGCGGCCGCCAGAGGAGCAAGATAGGCTCTTGTCTCGGCCGTTAATAATGAAACCGTTGAATTCATTGAGCCCGGAGTTCACGACTTACCTAGCGGCCCTTCAGAAAGTGGCTCCGGATGTACTCAAACTTGACCTGAAACGCGATGCAGAGCAAGTCTATTTGTTCACCTTCGGTATCCGCCGAAAGATTGTCGATTTACTGGTTTCCGCCTACCAGATTTCAAATCGAAAAGGCGGGTCCGGCACTGTTGGGGCTCAAGAATTGCTGCTCGCTTATCGATCCGAGCTCTACGTGACGCACCGTTGTCAAGTGGAAATTCTTTTCCGTCAACAGGTTACTTCAAAGATGGAGGAGAGGAATCTTTGGTGCCCGTTTGGGTCAATGGATCCCGTGCGTTCGAATGTCAAGGAGGCTGAACAGATCATTCATGCCTTCGAGAAGCGGATCGAAGATGCGTTACTTGATCATGCGATGACGCCTGCCGAGTCAGCTGCGGCGGCTGTCATAAGTCCAAATAGGCCGAGCATTTCAAAGTCAGGAAAAATCCTTCGTTTTAAGAGTAGGAAAGTTACTAAATATAGCCTCCTCGCTGGCGCGGCCGCACTGGACAATCTTTGACGATATAGATGCAATGGGTGTCGTTGCTAGGTGGCAGGCGCAGTAAATCTTTAGTTTCTGTCGGTGCCAACAGATTGATTACGGTGATGAAAGAACGGCAGCAGCACCTGCAGATTCTTCCAAGCACATCGATGTATGGTGGAATAATTCAAGTTTGAACTAAATAGACGGGTTTTGAAGTCAATAAGGTCCAATCTTGCACGTTGCAGATGGACGTCTCTGACGTATTGCCTCTTACGTTCGCCACTAGCCTCAGTGTCAAGTGAGCACTTGAACTTACTTTGCAGGTCGACCGGTCTTGAGTGCTGGAACGCTGTTGATTGCTTTAAGAAAGTCAGCGTCTTTAAGTGAAGCAAGAACCTTGATCCCAGCGCGCAAGACTTCGCTCTTTTTGGCCGGCCGCTTCAGATCAATGCTTCGCGCCTTGAGACTATTAAGCAATTCGTACTCGTCTTTTGGAATGGTGAAGCTGTCGCGAACCAGCTTAGGTTTCTTATGCTTTTCTGGCATGACCTGTTCGACGCGTTTGACTGGCTTGGCTGCAACTGGTTTTGCGGCAACAGCTTTGATAGGAGCAGGCTTTGCTACAGGCCGTTTTGCCGCGACGGACGTTTTCTTGGGAGTAACTTTTACGGCCTTGGAAGCAACTGGCGCCTTGGTTGCGGCTTTGGGTGCTGACTTGACAGGTGCAACTGCCGTCGCAACCGCAGCTGCGGTTTCTGTCTTTTCTTCTAGTTTGCTTTGGTTTGTCATCGGGAGCTTCTATAAAATGAAGTAAACAGTATATTTCGTTTATAGAATTTGTGCATCAAACACCAATGGTGAATCAAGGTTGTCTCCGGCTTTTCCGCATAAGCGACGCGAATTCGTGTACAAGGCGAGCAGCTGTCTCTGACTTTATCGCTCAACGCAGGTTCAGGCGGGGGCGACCGGCGTTGCTGATGGCACCGCCACTGACCACCACGCTTGGGCCGAACATGTCGGTATCCATCGCTTGCTGGCTCAATGGCCTGGTGCTGCGCGCAAACCTGGGAGCCACAGCCTGCTCCATCTTTTGCCACGGTAAACGATTTGCCAGTATCGCCATAGGATGGTTCAGATCAATCATCGCGTTCAAACGGCTGCGGAAAAAATCGTCTGTCACGCCCCCTCCAAACAATGAGCAAAAACTCTCGGGTTTCGATGGGGGATTATCTGAAATCTTGGAGTTCTATCACATCAGGTAAACCCCACGAAGCTAGTATTCATGCGGGGTTCAGCGGTTTTGCTGGGCCGAGCAAATAGGCTGAGCATTTCAAAGTCAGGAAAAATCCTTCGTCTTAAAAATGGGAAAGTTACTAAAGATAGCCTCCTCGCTGACGCGACCGCAATGGACAATCATTGACGATAGAGATGCAATGGGTGTCGTTGCGGGGAGGCAGGCGCAGTAAATTGTTAGTTTCTGTCAGTGCCAACAGATTGATTACGGTGATGAAAGAACAGCAGCAGCACCTGCAGATTTTTCAAAGCACATCGATGTATGGTGGAATACTCGACAAAGACGCCGCGCTCCAGCATCATTTAGGATTTACACCTTTGACACTCAATTTTTTTATGAGGCTTAGCCAGTTGCTGTCGGCACCATGTTTTGACACTCATTCAAATAGTTGTTACTCACTGGAAACGGTCTGACACTCCTAATTTATACAATCAGCGCCCGGTCTTAAGGGCTGGGACGCCACTGAGTGCTTTAAGAAAGTCGGCATTTTTGAGTGAAGCCAGAAGCTTGATGCCGGCGCGCAAGAGCTCACTCTTTTTGGCAGGCTGCTTCAGTTCAATGCTGCGCGCCTTGAGGCTGCTCAGTAATTCGTACTCGTCTTTTGGAATGGTAAAGCTGTCACGAACCAGCTTGGGTTTCTTTTGCTTTTCTGGCTTGACCTGAACGACAGGCTTGGCTGGCTTCGCTGCAACCGGTTTTGCAGCAATGGCTTTGACCAGAGCAGGCTTTGCTGCGGGGCGTTTTGCCGGGGCGGCTGCTTTCTTGGCGGGGGCTTTTACGGTCTTAGCGCTAACAGGTGCCTTGGTCGCCGCTTTGGGCGCTGACTTGACAGGCACTACTGCCGTCGAAACTGCTGCTGCAGCGGGTTCTGTCTTTTCTTCTGGTTTGCTTTGATTGGTCATGGGTAATTTCTGTAATACGAAGTAAACAGTATATACAGTTTAATGAAATAGTGCATTGCGGCGGCACATGCCTGACATGTGCCGCGATCACACTGCCCGCCCAATCTTGGAAGAGTCAAACCAGATTCAAGGCAAATTCATATGCTGAATTAGGCCAAACGGTACTGACCCTGATCATCCACCGCAATCCGCTGGGCGCTCAGCAATCGCTTGATCGCAGCTGCACTGGAACCGTTGGGAATACCTGCGCCCAGCGCGATGCTTTGGAGTGTGAGTCTGGTCCAGCTGCGTCGCGATAACAAGGTACTAAGATGGGTCAGAACCTTCTGGTCGTTCTTGCTCAACTTGCCAGCAGTTGCCTTACCGGACTTCTTTGCTTTTTGGCTTGCAGGCTTGGCGATGACATCCTGAACCACAGCTGCACTCGATACCGTTGGCGCTTGAGGGCTAGTGGCTTGATGCGAGAGTGCAGGAAGGACTTGAACTTCTTGCATCACCATCTGTTCAGCTTTGAAATAAATCGTTCGGAATTGCTGCTCAACTGATTCAACTTCACGGGCCAACTGCGTCAAGGCCTTCCAATCGTCGAGGGACTTTTCATTGTCGCTATGGGTGGGGTCATGCTTGATGGCTCCCATCACACGTTGAGCGTGCTCGGTGACGGCGTTGGCCAGAATTTGACGCGCTGTGTCGATGGCTTCGCCTGCGGTTTGAATCGCAGAGAGGGTTTGGGGGGTAATGCTCATGAGCGGATTCTAGTGACGCCGCTTCTGAATGTGCTTTTGCGTGAATGCCCCTCAAAGGCCAGCTCTCCAAGTCAACCAATCCCGCATCGCTAGAATCGACGCGTCAGTCGTGTCCGGCTGTCATTCCACCAAACACCTCATCCACACGCAAAGAAAACAAGATGAACCGTTCAGAACTCATTGAAAAAATCACCGCCGCCAATGACATTTCTAAGGCCGCTGCAGGCAAGATCTTGGATACCTTGATTGACACCATTCAAACCGCTGTCAAAAAGGGCGACTCCGTGACCCTCGTCGGTTTTGGTACGTTCAAATCTGCCAAGCGCGCTGCTCGCGTTGGCAAGAATCCGTCCACTGGCGAAAAATTGAAGATTGCAGCAGCGACTGTGCCTAAATTCAGCGCTGGCGCGAAGTTCAAAGCGGTTGTCGACCCCAAGGGTGCAGCTCGCAAGGCGGCCAAAGCTGCGGAATCTGCCGCAGCCAAGGCGCCCGCAAAAGCGAAGCCAAAGAAGTAATTTCTTTAAGAGCTGCTTTACGCAGTTCCTGAAAACAAAAGGCCAGAGGTGCATTTGTAACTCTGGCCTTTTTTTGTCATTGAAGCTTTGACAATCGGTGTGGCTGGCTAGGCCAAATCTGATTCAATATGCCCGCCAGTCTGGATACACCCAGCATCATTTGCGAATCCATCACCGGCGTGAACGTCTTGACGTAATGCTCATTGAGTTTGTGCGGTGGATAGAAATCTGTTCTGGCCACAATTCGGCATGACTCCTGTGCCATGTCAACAGGGTTCAAACTGGGCATCTTCTTGCGCTGTGGGACTGTTGACAGTCTGCCGATCAAAGCAATGGGGTCTTCAGATACGAGTGCGATCATCCCGTGATCCCAGAACGCATGCAAATTGGTGCCCCGCATAAAGGCAGACAATTGGTAAAGGTTTGCGCCCCTGTCATCTGCATGTCCAGCATGCAAAGGCTGGTGTATGTCTGCCATGAAGTGCACCACGTACTTCAGTGCTAACAGCCTCTTGGCGTCCGGCGCAGACGACTTCAGCACATTGAGTTGATCTTGAATGGCTTTGACCACACAGTCCCCACCAGGGCAATCCCGTTCCTCGTGGTAAGTGCAATCACCCCGTGGAAAATTAACGTAGTGCCACTTGGCCGTAGCCGAGTCCCGGTTGTCATCTGCCCAGCTCGCAATACTGCCTAAGCTTGAGCCAGGCTCCAGCGCCAAAAGGCGATCCACAGCGGTTTTGGCGCGCGGCTCAAGCTGTTCATAGCTCATGGTTGCCATGACCTCGTGGCCAAGCCTTCCCCACGACAAGCCTGGCAGGGGCATTAGACCCAGTAAGGCCGTCACGACGCCGACAGCTACCCTGATCTGACGCTGAAAACGTTGAGCGCGATGGGTCATCCCCGCATGCCAAGCCATTGGCGCAGCCGCCGCTTGATTCGGTAGGCCAAGCTATAGCGTGTGCCCACGATGGCAGCACCCGTGTTCCATCGCTGGTTGTCCAGGAAAACATTTCCCTTGTCGGCCTTAAATAGCCGCCTGTTGCTGTTAAGCGTAAGAAGCATTGCGACTCTCCTTCAAAAATGACCGATTCAAAAACCGAATCGATAGCCACCTGGTCTCATTGAGCCCTTCCGGTGGGGTGATCCAATAATACTGGATTTATTAACAGTATAGGGCGAGTACCACGTCAGCCACGTCAAAGCATGATGTCTATGCTTGTCACAAGGTTCTGCATCACGGAAATGGTGACGGCTTGTCGTGACTCAACGCTTCTGCAAGCTGACGAAAAGCGCGCTGATGAGGCGATGCCAAATATGACAGTTGCATGACACGGCCTTGCGCAAAAATCATCCTTGCCTTATGGTCACGCACCTATTGTTGCATCGCACAAAACTCAACCGAGGACTATCACCATGTTGGCCATCAAGAAAGCACGTAAGCTGATTGAAAAGAATCCGCAAGATCCTTCACTGCAGACGCTGTCGCGTTTGGTTTTGGCGCTTGAATCGGATTCTGACTTTCACTTATCAGATATGTACAAATTGAATTTTGATCAATTCGAACTTGCCATTGCGATCCTCAAGGAGTGGCGCCTAGACGCTTACTACGCGGGCAAGATGCGCCTGTTTGATGTGGCTTTCCAGGCCACCACCACCAGCTAAGGTCTGCTGGCTAATCCGTCAGCACACCAATCAACTCAGGCCGCATTACAGCGGCCTGTTTGTTTTGGAGATGTCGCTAAGACGATGTCAAAGCGCCGCCACTGAGTCGACTTGCCTTGTGAGCTGCGATGCTAATGCGCAGGCCAAACAGGCCAAACCGACCATAGGGGCTGCAAGGCGCGATTTTGGCAGCGGATTTTCATCCGCTTGCGGGTCAGTAGATCGCCGGGACCAGGATCTCTTTGGGAATGGGGCGACGGGTGTAATCGTCGTTGCGCTCACGCTCAGGCAATACGATCTCTGGGTGCGCAATCTCAGCGTACGGGACCTGGTTTAACAGGTGCTGAATGCAGTTGAGTCGAGCCCGCTTTTTGTCGTCCGCCTCAACCACCCACCAAGGCGCCTCTGGCGTATGGGTGCGTTCAAACATGATTTCTTTGGCAGCGGTGTACTGCTCCCAGCGGCGTCTGGATTCCAGGTCCATGGGGCTGAGCTTCCATTGCTTTAAGGGATCATGAATGCGACTGAGAAAGCGCATTTCCTGCTCTTCATCCGAAATTGAAAACCAATATTTGATCACCTGAACACCGGAGCGGATCAGCATTTTTTCAAACTCTGGTGCCGAGCGAAAGAATTCTTCATATTGCTCGTCAGTGCAAAACCCCATGACGCGTTCAACGCCAGCGCGGTTGTACCAACTGCGGTCAAACAAGACCATTTCTCCAGCTGCCGGCAGGTGGGCCACGTAGCGCTGAAAGTACCACTGGGTGCGCTCGCGGTCATTGGGCGCAGGCAGGGCGGACACGCGGCAAACACGCGGGTTCAGGCGCTGCGTAATGCGTTTGATCACACCGCCTTTGCCTGCTGCGTCCCGGCCCTCAAACAAAATGACCATCTTGTGGCCATGCGCTACCACCCAGTCCTGCAACTTGACCAGTTCCCCCTGCAAGCGAAACAGCTCGCGGAAATAGGCCGAACGCGCGGTACGTTCATCTTCCGTCATAGGGCTGGCATCGCGGCGGTCGTCCAGCTCGATCTCCAACTCTTCGTCGTAACTGTCGACCAGATCGCGATGCAACCTGCGGATCATCTCTGTGGTGTCATCACTCATGGGGGCTCTTCCAGGTGTTGCGTGTCGGTGAAATCAATGCCATCGGGTCATCAGCCGCGATCTTTGAAGCGCCAAGAATTCGAGCAGGCCCCAGAGGATGCACGCGGGTATGGCAACCAGTCTAAAGAAAGTCTTCTTGTGCAACATGCAATGTCCACGCGGCTAAATGGGCGAATGCTAGAGGCGGATTGTGACAATTTCGTGTCAAATTGCAGCCGCTTCCCGTCGCCATACCGTCACATGTGCCAGTTAAGCTCAAGGCGAGCCACCACGTCATGAACCAAAGCGCCTTTTCGCCATGAGTATTCACGAGTTGCCTGAACTGGCTGCCTTAGAGCGCGTGATGGAACTGGGGCAGTCCCACCTGTCATCGCAAGTGGTCTGCACGGTTGCTATGCCAGACGGCAGCCAATACCCGGTCTATGCCATCACGTTGGGCAATCCCAGCCTAGACGTGCCGGCCGTAGGCTACTTTGGCGGTGTGCATGGCCTGGAGCGCATAGGCGCCGAGGTGGTAATTGCATTTCTGCAAAACATCGTCATGCGTCTTTCCTGGGACAGCGCCTTGCTCCGGCAGCTCGAAACCATGCGTTTTGTGTTCATGCCCATCGTGAACCCCGGCGGCATGCGCATGGGTACGCGCGCGAATCCGCAAGGCGTTGACCTGATGAGAAACTCTCCCATCGAGGCGCAGGCCTCGGTTCCGTTCATGGTGGGCGGGCAAAGGATCAGTGCCCGACTGCCTTGGTTTAGGGGGGAATTGGGTTCAATGATGGAGCCAGAAAACCAAGCCGTCTGCCAAGTTGTCCAGGCGGAACTGTTGTCACGGCGGTTCAGCATTTCGCTGGATTGCCACTCGGGCTTTGGTTTGAGTAACCGGATTTGGTTTCCGTTTGCACATACGCGCGCACCCATCACACACCTTGCCGAGATGCATGCGCTCAAGGAAATATTTGTCCAATCACACAGCCATCACCGTTACATTTTTGAGCCACAAAGCCTGCAGTACTTGACCCACGGCGACCTGTGGGACTACCTCTACAGCCAGAGTTTGTTGACGCCTGAGCATGTCTTTCTGCCGCTGACGCTTGAAATGGGGTCATGGCTTTGGGTCAAGAAGAATCCACGGCAGCTGTTTTCGCGACATGGCATTTTCAATCCGCTGATAGAACACCGGCAGCAGAGGGTGTTGCGGCAGCATCAGATGTTGCTCGACTTTCTTGCCCGTGCGGCCTGCGGTAGCGCCATGTGGCTGCCGCAGCATGACGGACGAACACAGCACCACATGCAGGCCTTGCAGCAATGGTATTGAACACACCGAATACATGGGTCTTTTTGCGTGGCCTGACAAGGGAAAGTGGCCACTGGGGATCGTTTGCGCGGGATTTTGAAGCCTCAATTCCTGGCAGTCGGGTGGTCTGCATAGACATACCTGGTAATGGCCATCTTTGTGCCCAAAGGAGTCCGCTCACCGTTCAGGTCATGAGGGATGCCTGTCGCGATCAGCTTGTGGCGATGGGCATACCCGCACCCTATGGGCTCTTTGGCATGTCAATGGGAGCGATGGTTGCCTTGTCATGGTGTTCAGCTTACGCGAAAGAAGTTAACGCTTGTGTGCTGGTCAATTCCAGCATGAAGCCCTTCAGCAGGTTTTATGAACGGCTCAAGCCTGCTAACTACCTCCAGCTGTTCCGCTTGGCATTGCTTCCATCAACTGACGAGAAATGGGAACGCGCCATCCTGAACATGACAAGCACGGTCAAAGACGAAGCCGTCTTGCCTGGCTGGCTGGGCTTGCGACAGCAGCACCCTGTGACAAGGCTCAACGCCGTGCGTCAGTTATGGGCGGCAAGCCGGTTTTGTGCACCAGCGCAGCCCACGTCAGTGCCGACGCTTGTGCTCACCAGTGATGGCGATGAGCTTGTCGATTCCAGGTGCTCGTACGCGATGGCGCAGCATTGGCATTTGCCCTTGCAGATTCATCCCCATGCCGGCCATGACCTCGCGTTAGATGATGGTGCTTGGGCGATTGAAAAGGTCAGCCAATGGTTGGCTGACCTGCACTGACACGAATCAGCGCGCTTTCAAAAAGCTTTCAACTTCCAGCAACACCAATTCATTGTCATCGGCCATGTTGGGCTCTCGGCTGCTGGAGAAAGGCAAGTTATTGTCGTTGCCCACCACAATGTGGCGCTCATCGACAATGTCAACATTCTCAATGGTGAAGAAGGGGAATGTCAGTACGCCAGCGTTCAAGGGCTTTTTGGCAAGCTTGCGTGGGTCTGCAATGGCCATCAAATCAATAGAGGCGATCTTGCGTACGGCTGCGCCTACATTGGCGTCGCTCAACTCAATCTTGTAGACACGTTTGAACTTGGCCAAGTCATGAAAGCAATCATCGCGCTTTTGGCCCGCAGGGCAGGCCTTGTCGGCAATTCCTTCGCCATTGTCGCGTTCGATGATCAGGCCCGTGGTGCCGTCGATCATGTTGAAGTCGCCAATGGCATGGGTGTCGGATTCAAGAGGGTATTTCCAGTGGCGACCTGTCCACTTCTCGGTCTTGACGTCAAATTCCAGGACACGCAGGTATTGCTTTCCGTTGAGTGCTTCATACGACTTGCTGGGCTCATCCCACAGGGCACCTTCAAGCAGGGCATACAGCTTGCTCCCGTCTTTTGAGGCGGCCATGCCTTCAAAGCCCTTGGACCTGCGAACCTGAAACTTGACTTCCGCGCCGGGCGCACCTGGGGTGATGACGGACGGATGATCAGGCGACCGAACAACCTTGCCGTCAACCTGCGTCTCAAAGATAGCCTGGACCTTGCCGTTCATGTCTGCCTTGATCAGATACGGGCCAAACTCGTCTCCGATCCAGATGGAACCGCCAGCAAACTGGAAGCTCTCGGTGTCAAAGTCAGAGCCTGTCAGGTAGCGTTCTGGCGTGCCCTCATGAACGATCCGAAAAGGGACGCGTTTGTGAGGGTCGCTTAAGAACACCGTCGCCAGGCGTTCAAATTGACCGGATTTGAAATCCACTTTGTAGTGGTTCAGATAGAGCATCGCATCGGGTGAATTGGCTTTGGAACCAAAGCCGTTGTCAGTCAAGACCCAGAAGCTGCCATCTGCCATTTTCTTGATGCCGGAATGTCCTTGGGCGGGCTGACCTTTGAAAGGCAACAAAACCCCGGTGGGTCGGCCTGCAGACATGCCTTCCACGGACAGCAGCGTCTCCACGCGAGCGCCTGTTGTAAATTTGCCGCTGACCTGCAGGTCTTGCGGTGCATCAGCAGGCGCATTGATAAAGCTTTTGGCTGGCAATACAGCGTGCCCAGCGAGTGTTGCGACATGTGCAGACTGCGCCTGAGCCAAGGCACTTGCCAAGGTCAGCGTGGTTGCGAGCGAGAGGAGTTTTCGTTTGGACATGGTGTTGTGGGAAGAGTTGATGTGTCAATCGATCACAGTGCCGACCAATAATGAGCCGACGCGCAAATTCTTGTCTTTCAATATGGCAATGTGATGAAAGAAGACTTGAGTCGAACCAGCTCATGGCGTGATGGAAAGCTGATTTCGCTTGTCACCAAAATCGCATCAAAACGCCATCGTCTTGTCATGTTCTCTTGCAAAACTTGCAGTCAATCTAATTGACAAGCAGAGCATTGAGATGTCTGAATTTTCAAACCCCGAATTTCCACATTCCACGATTCAGCTGCCACAAGGGCTGATCGCGACACGGCCGTCGAACGTGGCCGTGGCCACTCCTGCAGAGCTGGGTCGAAGGATTTCGGTGACTTGGGCCAAACACCACGATGAAGTGAGAGCGGCTCAAAAGTTGCGCTTCAATGTCTTTGCTGGCGAAATGGGCGCAAGATTGAATACGCCAGTCGTCGGGTATGACGTCGACCTGTTTGACGACTATTGCGAGCACTTGTTGGTGCGTGACGATGCAACGGGCGAAGTGATTGGCACCTATCGCGTGCTGACACCACCCCAGGCAAAGCGTGCTGGCAGCACTTACAGCGATACAGAATTTGACCTGGTGCGTCTGCGCACTTTGCGTGACCGCATGGTGGAGTTGGGCCGCAGCTGTGTTCACCCCGACTATCGACAAGGTGCCGTCATTCTTGCCCTGTGGGGTGCATTGGCAGAGTTCATGCTTCGCAATAAGCTGGACATCATGATCGGTTGCGCCAGCATACCCATGATGCACAACGGCGTTGCCAGCGCCCAAACGGCAGCAAGCATCTGGCACCAACTTCGCCAAACGCATCTGGCACCTGTCGAGTACCACGTTCGCCCGCGTCTTGCGCTACCAGTTGACGAATTTGAGTTGTGTGCCGACGTGGAGCCACCCGCCTTGATCAAAGGCTATCTCCGCTTAGGTGCAAAAGTCTTGGGTGCACCCGCCTGGGACCCCGATTTCAATACGGCAGATCTCCCCATGATGATGCGCATAGATGATCTGCCGCCGCGCTACCGCAAGCACTTTCTAGGTGCATTGAACGTGAGCGCTTGACATGCTCATGCGATTCGACGCGGCCACCTTTGATGCCGCGCCGATGCGCGAGGCCTTTGCATCCCTCCAGAACCGAGACTCTGACGGTGAAAGCGCAGGTGCCGAACCTGGCCGCACGCATTACCGTGCCATCTTTGTATCTGATATTCACCTGGGGACGCCAGGGTGTCAGGCGGAATCCTTGTTGGACTTTTTGAAAGACCACAGCAGCGACTATCTTTACCTGGTGGGCGATATCGTGGATGGATGGCAATTGCGCCGCCGTTGGTTTTGGCCGCAATCTCATAACGACGTGGTGCAGAAACTGCTGCGGCGTGCCCGCAAAGGTTGTCAGGTCATCTATGTGCCGGGTAACCATGATGAGTTTGCACGCGGATTTGTCGGGCACCAGTTTGGTGGGGTTGAGGTAGTGCAAGAAGCCGTACACATAACCGCCGATGGCAAACGTCTGTGGGTAATTCACGGTGACTACTTTGACGGCGTGGTTCAGTGTGCCAAATGGCTGGCCTATTTGGGCGACACCCTCTATGAGTTCACGCTCAAACTGAACCGCCATTTCAACAGCTTTCGGGCCAGAATGGGCATGCCGTACTGGTCGCTTTCCGCTTATCTAAAGCACAAGGTCAAGAAGGCTTTGAACTATGTGATGGACTTTGAGGAAGCCGTCGCCAACGAGGCCCGTGAACGGGGCCACCATGGTGTGGTGTGCGGTCACATTCACCGCGCAGAGATGCGCGAAATCAACGGTGTCCTGTACTGCAACGACGGTGACTGGGTCGAGAGCCGTACCGCGCTGGTCGAGCACATGGATGGACGGCTGGAACTGATTTACTGGCAACAGCTCGAAGGCCTGTTCAATCAAGAACAGGCTAAAACGCACCTTCTCACGCAATAATCAGTTGAGGCAGTCCAAATAAGCCTTGACGGCAAACTTGTCCGTCCCTTTTGAAATCTGCTTCCAGCAAGAAAAACACACCCAACGGGCTGGGTGCATCTGGGAACCGCCCTCTGGCGGTTTGGTTTGGGCGCAGCGGTTGCAATTGCGAAAGGGGTGCATGATTCTCACAATGTGGGTGTCCTTTGAGTAGGTGACGCGAAAGTACCGCCCCGACATGACGCCTTGATGACCACCGCCAGGCCGCGAGCCCCAGGCCCGGCTGCTGTCGCTGTGACGCCTAAAATACACGCTGCTCGGCCCCACTTGGCTGAGCTTCGCTTCACTGGGCATTTTTTGCCACCTCTACCTAGAACTAAATCCGAATGAAGGACCTCTACGCTGTACTCGGCCTTTCTGGCGCTGCCACTTTGGCTGACATCAAGAAAGCTTTTCGTCAGAAGGCGTCTCAATATCATCCAGACAAGAACGACGGGGCAGACACAGCCGCGCGCTATCGCTCGGTTCAGGAAGCTTACGATGTGCTATCGGACGACGCCAAGCGCCAGGCTTATGACAACAACCGCCGCCGCAACCTGCTGGATGATCCCGCAGAAACGGCGCGAGACATCTGGCAGGCCTACTTTGAACCGCTGCGCCAAAATGCGCGCTAAAGAAGTCTGACTGCCAATCTCCATCTGCACTTCGCCGACAGGCCTACTTCACCAGAGCACCCATCCTTTGAGCACTTCATCCTACTTTCACAACCTGCGCTCTGTCTATCAAGCTGAGCTTGACGATTTGCGCACCGATTCCGAAGGCAACAATGTCATGGCCAAGCGCCTGGCAGAGAAGCGCCGCGAACTTGGTTTTTTGCTGCAAATGATGGCGCTCAGCCCCGAGATGCTGGCAGTGGTTTTGCACCAAGCGTTTCGCTTTGGCAGCGCTGGCGCCATGGACCGCGTGATCGCCCAAGACGAAGGCAATTTGCCTGAGTGGGACAGTATCAGCGGCACGATTGAGATAGCGACCTGGGCACGTGACATCGTGCAGAAAATATTGAACGAACCCATGGGGGAATGGTTCATGACCGTCGCCGCAGCACTGGAATACATGTACCACAAGCCGTCGACAGCAGGCGGGCACGCCCATGCCGATGATGGTGACGACGAAGACGGCGAGCATGACCGAGATGATGTGCGCAATGAACGCCACGACGACAACCACACCGAAGACCATGACGAGGATGAGGCCGCCGCCCGCGCACGCGAAGAAGCAGGCAATGACTGGATGGAACAGCAAGGCTTTGACCGGAAAGAATAGCGCCCCCACGGTCGTCCACTTCGAGTCGCTTCCTGCCCCCCGAGGGGCCGCAAACCAGTTTGGGGAGGCCCGGCGCTGGTTTAACCCATAAGAGAACATATGAACCAACTTGCATTGATTGCCAAAACCCAAAGCCTGATTGCTGCTGGCGATATCGTGGCGGCCGAAGCCGCGCTGGTAGAGCTGGCTGATACCGAAGGTGACAAGGCCTTGATGGTGGTGCTGGAGCAGTTGCCCCCCAAAGACATCCTGGCCGTGATCCGTGAGTACGACAACTCTAAAGAGTCGGTCATCAATCTGCTGGTCACGCCGGAGCAGTTTGCGCGCGCCGTGGTGATCGAAAAGCAATACAAAGACCTGAGCCGCACCCACCTGCGCGGCATGATGAATGCCATCATCTTCCGAGAAGACGCTGATCCGGTGGAGTTCCTGAACGCCATTGGTGACCTGGAAGGAGGCTCAGAAGCGCTGGCTGATTATTTCGCAGAGAAGTGGGCGCGTGTTGAAGCCTTTGCCCGTACGGGCACGTTTGATTCAGGCAGCGAAGACAACGACATCCTGTCAGAGACCGCACTGCTGGCCAACGCCTATGTGAAACCGCGCGTCGAAGAGGACGAAGTGGCCGATCAGGACTGGATGCAACTTGCCTGGATATTGCGCAAAGAGTGCCCTGATCTGTTTGTGGAAATGCTGCTGGTGCTGCGGGCCAAAGCGCGTGCGCATGACCTAGGCCTGGGCGAAGAAGCCGAAGCCGAGGCCGAGCAAGACGACGGCAAAATGGAGACCAGCGAGACCGACCGCGGTAAGGCCACGCCTGCTGCGCTCGATGCAGACGAAGAGTCAGCGATCTGACGCGCAACCATGCCCAAACCACAAACGCAAACTCAAGCTGAGGCACACCCGGAGGCGCACATGAGCTTGCAGACAGATTCGCAATCGGTGGCGCTGTTTGACGCGCGCCCGTTCTTTGAAAAAGCGCTTGCCTATGGCATGCAGCACGGCATCATTGACCACTCCAAGCTGGACGCCATTGCAGCCGAGGCGCCCAAAGGCATGGTGCAAATAGCGCGTTACTTTGGCAGCGAATTTTTACGTCCAGAGCTGGAGTTGGCGCGCGACCGCATCATCAATCTGGTGAGCCTGAACTTGGCGCAGAGCAGCGGTGGAGACTTGAAGCGGGCTGCAGAGGCCTTGCAAAGCAACAGTTTTTTGTCTCGCTCCAAAGGCGCCTCTGACATGCTCAAGGCGCTGATCGTCATGCCGCAAAGCAGTCACTTTGGCATGAATGAACAGGGCGGTTTTCGTGATGAACACATCCCTATTCTGGCCAAATGGACGCTGCGAAGTCTGGCGGAATACCAGGCCGAACTGGCCAAACGCAGCGAAGTTGCGGTGCTGATTGAGGCGGCACTTTGGTTTGCTGACAAGCTGGGCATGGAGGCAGAAGAGTTGGAAGAAGCCGGCCGCGACGCTGAAGCCGTGATTCGCACATCGCTGCTGGTGCTGGCCACACGCCAGGACGAGTTGCCGGATTGGGTGGCGTTTGAAAAAACCATCGCCGCTCTGCGCAAAAAGGCGGCACCTGCCAAGTCTGTGGATGCAGCAAAGGCCGAAAATTCCGCAAAGTCTAAGCCCTTCACCCTGAATATGCCGCTGCCGCGCGACTTGCCGGCGGAGTTCAAGGCCGCGGTGGAGGGAGTGCGCCAGTCCATCAGCGCTGACATGGCAAAAATTCTGGATGCCAAGCTGCCCATCAGAAAGTTGTTTGACCAGACCCCCGCTTTCATGGGACGCTATTTTTGGGTGGAAAGCGCTTTGAGCGAGGTGGACGATTTTGATCGCGCTGCATCTTCTGCCTGGACCAAAGCGACGGGGGGACATACGGATGACAGCTCGCTGCTCACGCTGTTCCTGTGCATTGCCGCTGGCAGCGCGCCCAAGACGCTGTTGAGCGCCAAATCTGCGGCGACGCTGGTGCGCAAAATCCGCAAGACCGGCATGCAGCCAGCCTTGGCGTCAGACTACATTGCCGCCAACGCGCCTGTTTACCATCAGGCAGACTACCTGAGGCTATGGAAAGACTTTTCTGAAGAGGCCCGCTCGGTTTTGACCAGCGACCACGACAGTTCTCTGCACGATGCCATGGCGCTGCTGCGCCGCGAGTGTCACATTGCATCAGGCTAACAATGCTGCGAACTTTGCCATGAACTATCAGAGCGTCTTGGATGACATCGTTGCGACCCTGACGCCACAACTGGGTGCGGAGGGAAAAGTCGCCAACTACATTCCCGCACTGGCCCGTGTGCCTGCCAAGCAATTTGGCATGGCCTTGCGCACCTGCGACGGGCTGGAGGCGGCGGCGGGAGACAGTGCCGTGCCGTTCTCCATCCAGAGCATCTCAAAACTGTTCACGCTCGCGCTAGGCATGCAACACCTGGGCGACGCGCTGTGGGACCGAATCCACCGCGAGCCTTCGGGCAACCCCTTCAATTCTCTGGTGCAACTGGAAAATGAGCAGGGTATCCCGCGCAACCCCTTCATCAATGCTGGCGCCATTGCCGTGGCCGACAGGTTGGTCAGTCAAGGAGGCGCGAAGGCGCAGATCCTGGCACTGATGTCCAGTCTGTGCAATGAAGCCGTGTGTTTTGACGAAGAAGTTGCCGCCTCCGAAGCCGACACCGGCTACCGCAACATGGCACTGGCCAACTTCATGAAAAGCTTTGGCAAGCTGGACAACGCGGTGGGTGCGGTGCTGGACATGTACTTTCACCAGTGCTCTATTTCAATGAGCTGCATGCAACTGGCACGTGCCATGGGCTTCCTGTGCCGTGACGGCGTCCATCCCTTTGATGCGTCCACCCAGGTGCTGACCGAAACCAGACCCGTCGCATCAATGCGCTGATGTTGACCTGTGGCACCTATGACGCTGCGGGCGAGTTTGCTTACCGCATTGGCCTGCCGTGCAAGAGCGGCGTGGGCGGAGGCATCGTCGCGGTCGTGCCCGATACCTTGAGCCTGTGCGTCTGGTCGCCTGCGCTGGATGCTACGGGCAATTCACTGCTGGGCATGAAAGCCCTGGAGCTGTTTACCGCCCGCACTGGCTTGTCGGTGTTTTAGCGCCAGCCCACATTGCCAGCACATGCGTGCCTATGATGCGGGTATGCGCAAAACCCAAATTGATCCCAAGGCCAACAACACCGACCTGCTTTACAAAGGCGCTCTGTGCGCGTTGATCGGCTTGGCCGTGTTGATTTCACCGTATTTCATCGGTTCACCTGAGCTGCGAGCCACTGTAGGTGGTGCGTCGCTGGTGGGTTGGTTTTCTACGGTGCTGGGTGGGGTTTTTTTGGTGCAGTACGCGGTGAGGCGGTGGGCGGCGAACAGGAATTAGTCGCAACAGAGACTAAGCCAACACCTTCAACAGCCACTGGTTCAGATCAGTAATTTCCTCCGGGCACACTGAATGCTCCATGGCGTAGTCTGTCCATTGCACCTTGTAGCCCAAGGTCTGCAAAGCATTGCGTGAGGCAATGGCGCGCGTCAGTTGCACCACCGGGTCTTGTCGACCATGGGCCATGAAGATCGGGGTCTGTGCATTGGCCGCGTGGCGCTCGGTAGCGGTCTTGTCGGCCAGCGGAAGATAGCCCGACAGGCCGACGATGCCCGCCAGGCGCTCGCTGTGTCGCAGCCCTGTCATCAGGGCCATGGCGCAGCCTTGCGAGAAACCCGCAATCACCGTGCGGTTTGCGGGGATGCCACGGGATTTCTCTCGAGCCAACACGGCTTCGATGGCGGTTTGTGACTTTCGCAGGCCCGCTTCATCTTCACGCCGAACCAGGTCGGTGTTCAGGATGTCGTACCAGGCTGGCCTGCGGTAGCCGCCGTTGACAGTGACTGCAATGACAGGGGCATTGGGGAAGACAAAGCGCACGGGGCCAACGGCGCTCAGCGCCAGTTGTTTGCAGATCGGCACAAAGTCATTGCCATCGGCACCCAAGCCATGCATCAGCACAATGCTGGCGACGGGGTTGGGTCCGGTTTCGATTTCGATGGTTTGGAGTGTCATGTTGCTTGGCGGTATTCCTGGGCGATCAATACGCACCCATGTAGTCGCGCTTGCCGATCTCCACACCGTTGTGGCGCAGGATGGCGTAGGCCGTGGTCACGTGAAAGAAGAATTGAGGCAGACCGTAATTGGACAAATACACTTGCCCGCTCAGTTTCTTCTCTTTGGGCGTAACAGGGCGCAGCACGATGTCTTTGGTTTCAGCGCCTTCAAACTGGGGGGCGGAAACGCTGGCTAGAAATGCCAAAGTTTTGCTGAGCATGGCGTCAAGATCGGCAAAGCTTTGTTCAGCGCCGTCAAAGGCTGGCACCTCTTGTCCGGCAAGCCGTGCGGCAATACCGCGTGCAAAGTCTGCAGCAATTTGTACCTGCTTGATCAGCGGGAACATGTCGGGGAAAAGCCTGGCCTGTAGCAAGGCCGTCGGCTCAATGGATTTCTTGGCCGCGTGTGCATTGGCCTGCACCAGAATGGTCTGCAGGGCGGTCAACATTTGTGTGAGAACCGGGACAGAGTGGGTGTACATGGGGCTGGTCATGGGGATTTCCTGTTAGTCGTGTGATGAAGTGTTGATAAATGCGTGGCTTGCAGCGGCAGGATGCAGATGCGGATGGCATGGCCCATGCTATCCCTAAAATAGCCTGGTGAATACCGTACTGAACATCTCCGCTTACAAGTTTGTGCCACTGCCTGATGCGCTGGGCCTTCGCGATACTTTGCTGGCGCGTGCCTTGGCGCTGCAACTTAAAGGCACCATTCTGTTGGCAGAGGAGGGCATCAATTTGTTTTTGGCTGGCCCGGCAAGCGATGTGCGTGGCTTCATTGCGCAGTTGCACGGCGACGAACGCTTTGCAGATATCGCCCCCAAAGAAAGTTGGTCGGATACCCAGCCCTTTAAAAAGATGTTGGTGAAGGTCAAGCGCGAAATCATCCGCATGGATCATCCCGCCATCCGACCGGCTGAAGGGCGCGCCCCTGCGGTGGCCCCAGTCACCGTGAAGCGTTGGTTGGATCAGGGCCATGATGATTTGGGCAGGCCGGTGGTGACGCTGGACACGCGCAATGATTTTGAGGTGGATGCAGGTACTTTTGAAGGGGCCATTGATTGGCGCATCACCAAGTTCACTGAGTTTCCGCAAGCGGTGCGTGACCATCAGGCCGAGCTGGCGGGCAAGACTGTGGTGAGCTTTTGCACAGGAGGCATCCGCTGCGAAAAGGCGGCAATCCTGATGCAGGAGATGGGCATTGACCATGTTTACCAGTTGGAAGGCGGCATCCTCAAGTACTTTGAGGAGGTAGGCAGCGCGCACTACCAGGGCGGCTGCTTTGTGTTTGATGAGCGGCGGGCGGTAGATGCCGCGCTAAAGGCCGATCCCGCATTGGCCATGCCCAAGAATTGATGCGACCCCCTTGGTAACAGGGGAATTGAAAGATCTCTAAAGTGCAAGTTCAATTTACGGCTTGTTACATCAAAAGGTCTTGGCATGAAAGTTAAATTGCTCGTTTCCGGCGTCGCATTGGCGATGCTTTCCTTCTCTACTGCAAGTATGGCCGCCACGGGCAAAGCGCATGAAAAGCATGATGCGCATGCCGCCCCGCACTGGACCTACAGTGGCCCAACAGGTGCGGCCAAGTGGGGCGACATGCAGGCTGACTTTGCCACCTGCAAGCTGGGCAAAGAGCAGTCACCCATTGACATCAAAGGTGCCGCCAAGGCTGACTTGGCCCCCATCGAGTTTGGCTACAAGCAAAGCGCAGCTGAAGTGGTCAACAACGGGCACACCATCCAGGTCAATTTGAAAGATGGTGGGATGATCAAGTTGGGAAGCGGCAACTACAAGCTGCTGCAGTTTCACTTTCATACACCCAGCGAAGAAAAGGTCAACGGCAAGGCTTACCCGATGGTGGCCCACTTGGTTCACAAAAGCGACGCGGGTGAATTGGCCGTGGTGGCTGTACTGTTCAAGAACGGCAAAAAGAACCGCGCACTGACCGAGGTGTTTTCGACCATGCCCACCAAAGCCGATGCTGCGGCAGATTTGCCTGGGGGCTTAAACGCTGCAGACTTCTTGCCTGAGAAGCAAGGCTATTACGCTTTCGTCGGATCCCTTACCACTCCGCCTTGCAGCGAAGGGGTGCGCTGGCAGGTGTTGAAGGACCCGGTCGAGTTGTCCCAAGGGCAACTCAATGGCTTTAAGCGCCTCTACCCCATGAACGCTCGTCCGGTGCAGCCGCTGAATGGCCGCAAACTGCAGGAAAGCAACTGATTCCGCGCTGACACGAAGTTTCTCAATGGGGCATGCGCGAAGGTTTGGTACCACTACACTGGTGCCAACCGGAGACATGCCCATGAAAGCGCTCAGCCCGACAGATTCCTTCTTCCTGTGGTTTGAAACCCGCAACCAGCCGATGCATGTGGCTGGCTTGTACCTCTACACCCCACCCAAAGGCGCTGGCCCGGACTTTGTCCTGGATCTGCTTGCGCAGTGGGGCAAGTATTTGCAGGCGCAGCCGCCCTTCAATCAGCGACCAGTGCTGCGCAAAGGCTTATGGTTTTGGGAAGAAGATAAAGAGTTTGAGCTGGATTACCACCTGCGCCATCTGGCCTTGCCTCGGCCCGGCCGCATTCGCGAACTGCTGGGCATGGTGTCGCGACTGCACGGTACCTTGATGGACCGCAACCGGCCACTGTGGGAGGCCTATGTGATTGAAGGTCTGCCTGATGGGCGAATCGCCACCTACGTGAAGATTCATCACTCGCTGGTGGACGGTGTCTCAGGTGCCCGCATGGCTGCGCAGGCCTTGTCGCGTGATCCGTCAGAGATCAAGCCTCCGCAGTGGGCGCAGTCGCTGCTGAAGCGCAGCGCTGAGGCCAAGCCCGTCACGATGGACAAATGGGTGCAGCCCCTGTTGAAAGCCGTGCGATCCACCAGCGAGATCTTGCCGGGCATCGGCAGTGGGCTGTGGGATTTGATCCACGCCAGCCAAGCAGACAGCGTGTCAGCCAAGCCGTTTCAAGCGCCTCCCACGCCTTTCAATGTGGAGGTGTCGGGCTCGCGGCGGTTCGCCGCCCAGTCGTATTCGCTGGACCGACTCAAGCGCCTGGGCGCTGCGGCAGGTGGCACGGTTAACGACATCACGCTGGCCATTTGCGCAGGTGCCCTGCGGCGCTATCTGCTGTCGCAAAAGGCATTGCCCAAAACGCCACTGATCGCCATGGTGCCGATCTCGCTGCATGACGAGACCTCGGGGGACGGCAACCAAGTCAGCCTGTTGTTGGCTAACTTGGCCACCCATGTGGCCGACCCGGTCAAGCGGCTTAAACGCATCGTGGCGTCTACCCAAGCGGCCAAGAAGCGCTTGTCCAGCATGACGCGCCTTCAGAAAATGGCACATGGCATGGCAATGATGTCCACTGTGGGCCCCAGCATGGTCACGGGAAGCGCCAAAGAGAAGCCCTTTTTTAACCTGGTGATCTCCAATGTGCCTGGCCCGCGCGAATCGCTGTACATGAACGGAGCGCACCTGGATGAGATTTACCCGGTGTCTATTCCCTCGCACTACCTGGCGCTCAACATCACCATCTCGGGCTACCGGGACATGTTGGGCTTTGGTTTCATCGCCTGCCGACGCTCGGTGCCGTCTTTGCAGCGGATGCTGGACTACACGGATGAATCAATCCAGGAGTTAGAGAAGGCTTTGCTGCCAGACCTTGTCTCGCCCACGGCCCCTGCAACTGCCCCTAAACCGCGTACCAGGAAGAAACCCCTTGCCAAATAGTGTTTTTCGGCACGTGGGATAAGCGTTCTTTGCTACAAAGTTTGTAACAGTCGGTAAAACTCATGTCTTTTGAGGTGATCTCCCTTGAGAATCCGGGTTTGATTGGCGTGCGCCCCCTAAAGTCCTCATGAGATCGTTCACGGATTCCATCGCTTTCATTGACGAAGAAGCCGAAAGGCTGAAAACGGCGCTGCTTTACCGCAACTCGGGTATTGCGCAGTTGGTCAATGTCGTCACGGGTGGGGTACTGGCCTCCATCAACGCGAGCTTGGGTACGCCTGTCATTTGGGCTGTCAGTTGGTGGCTGGTCATCTTCGCGGTGGCGGGGGGGAGATTTGTGCTGGCGCGCAAGTTTCAGCGCAATGCGCCTAGCGCATTTCAAGCGCCGGCCTGGCGTCGTCACTACATCACCGGCACAGCACTGACGGCAGCCGCCTGGGGTATTGGCGCGTTTGTGTTCATGTGGAATTCACCTGACGCAGCCAAGCTGTTTACCGGCATGGTTTTGTCGGGCATGGTGGCAGGGGCGCTGCCGCTCTTGGCTCCTGTGCCGCAGGCGTTTCGAATATTTGCCCTGGGCGTCACATTACCGATGACTTCTGCGCTGTTTTTGCAGGCCAATTCAGGCTTGCACTGGGCCTTTGGTGGGCTGGCTTTGGTTTTTGTGGTCGCGATGTTGGGCGGTGCCAGGTATTTGCATGAAACATTGGACGAAGCCACCCGGCTTGGCCTGGCCAACACGCGGATAGAACAGCATTTGCAGCAGGCCAAAGGCATTGCCAAGTCAGCCTTGTCGGATCGCCTGGAGGCCGTGTCAACATTAGAGGTCAGCGAAGAGCGCTATCGCCAAACCCTGCAGAATCTGCCCACTGGCATCGTTCGGTTCAACCGCAACCTCATCGTCACCTATGCCAATACCCGCTGGGCACAAATCCTTCAGGCTCCGGTGGAGAAGGTCTTGGGCTATGACCTGAAGCAACTCCCAGATGCCAAAGTTCTGGCGGTGTTGCGACAGGCACTCAACGGCAAGCCCGGCAGCTACGAAGGTCAATACCAAGCCTCGCCCCGCCGTCCAGCTATTTGGATAGGGTTGACCTGTATCCCGGAGCAAGCCGGCTATGGCGACCAAGGCGATTGCATTGTTGTCATTGACGATATTTCTGAGCGCAAGCAGGCCGAAGGCGAAATCCAACGCTTGGCATTTACGGATTCGCTGACCGATTTACCCAACCGCCGTTTGCTCAATGACCGCATGAAGCAAGCCCTGGCGGCTTGTGCACGAACCACCCACCGAGGTGCCTTGATCCTGATTGATCTGGACCAGTTCAAAACGCTGAACGACACCCAAGGACATGCGATGGGCGACTTGCTGCTTCGCCAAGTTGCAACCCGTTTGGTGACGTGCGTGCGGGATGGCGATACGGTCGCGCGCCTGGGCGGGGATGAGTTCATTGTCATGTTAGAAGACCTGGACAGCACGCTGGATGACGCCGCCATGCAGGCACAGATCGTGGGCGAAAAAATCATCTCAGTGCTGAGTCGATCCTATGAGCTGGCAGGCCATGTTCACCACAGCACTCCAAGCTTGGGCGTCACCCTGTTTGACGGCCAGAACAGTTCCATTGATGAACTGCTCAAGCAGGTGGATTTGGCCATGTACCAGGCCAAGGCGGGTGGGCGCAATACCATGCGATTTTTCAATCATGAGATGCAGACCGTGATGCTGGCGCGCATTGCGCTCGAAGCCGACATTCGCAAGGGATTGGTGCGAGGGGAATTTGTATTGCATTACCAGGCGCAAGTGGATGCTGAAAACCAGGTCATCGGCGCAGAGGCTTTGCTGCGCTGGGATCACCCAGAAAATGGCATCGTGACGCCGGCTGGCTTCATCGGCTTGGCAGAAGATACGGGGCTGATCCGTCCGCTGGGTTTGTGGGTCCTGGCGCAGGCCTGTCGTCAGCTTGCCAACTGGGCGAGCCACCCGGCACTGTCGCACTTGAGCTTGGCGGTCAACGTCAGTGCGCATCAATTCAATGAAGAAACGTTTGTCGATCAGCTGCAGGATGTGATCACGCAAACTGGGGCCGATCCTAGCAAGCTGAAACTGGAGCTGACCGAGAGCTTATTGGTGTCCAATGTGGACGAAGTGGCCGCCAAGATGTTTAAGCTCAAATCCAAAGGGGTGTGTTTTTCCCTCGATGACTTTGGCACAGGGTATTCGTCCTTGTCTTACCTGAAGCGTTTGCCTTTGGATCAGTTGAAGATAGATCAAAGCTTTGTGCGTGATATTTTGGTGGACCCCAACGACGCCGCCATTGCCAAAATGGTGCTGGCCTTGGCCAAAAGCATGGGGCTGGCCGTGATTGCGGAGGGTGTCGAGACGCAGGCACAGCGCGAATACCTCCACCGCATTGGCTGTCGGTCTTATCAGGGTTACCTGTATGGGCACCCCATGGCGATTGCTGATTTCGAATTGGCTGCGCTGCATAACTGGGAAACCGTGACGGCGTCACAAGGCTTGCTGCCCATTTAGGCATCGCCAATGCATTGATGCGTGGGCGGCAATGCCTTAGGGCATGGTCGTTATAGTCGGCACATGACCACCACTTCTTCAAATACTGGCCTGCGCTTGCTGTTGTTGGGTGCCACTGGGGCGGTAGGCACCCAGGTTTTGACGCTCGCATTGGGTGACCAACGCATAGCCCAGATTACGGCGCCCACTCGGCGTCCATTGGCGATCAAGTCCAAGTCGCTTCACAACCCTGTGGTGGATTTTCAGCAAGACCTGTCGGCTGCTGATTGGCTAGAGGCAGATGGCGTGGTTTGCGCTCTGGGGTCCACCATTCGCGAAGCGGGTTCACAAGCAGCATTTGCCTTTGTGGACCGAGACTTGCCTATTCGCTTTGCCACATGGGCTAAGCAGCGCGGTGCGCTCTCTTTTGCATTGAATTCATCGCTGGGTGCCAGTGCTAGGGGCAACTTCTATCTGAGAACCAAAGCCGAGGCAGAAGCCGCGATTGCTGGATTGGGCTACGTCAGCTATACCGTGGTCCGCCCCTCATTAATTGATGCTGAGCGGATGAAAGCGCGTCCGGGGGAAGTCCTGGGGAACGCGATAGGCAAAATATTCAGACCCTTGATCCCCGCACGCTACCGCCCCGTGACAGCCATGCTAATTGCCAAGGCCTTGCTGGAGGCAGCAGTGCAAGGCAAAGCGGGGCATCACGTCATCGAATCTGAAGCCCTGAGATGAACCGCCGATAGGCAGCCTCGGTGCTGGTTGCCTGTGCATTCATGTGAGTGTTAGAGCGACGACACAATGATCGTGACGCGGCGGTTCAACTGCCTTCCGGCTTCTGAGTTGTTGTCGCCGACGGGTCTGCTAAAGCCAAATCCTCGACGTGTGATGTCGCCTGCCTTGAAACCTTGTGCCACAAAAGCTTGCGCAGTCGCTTCTGCCCGCCGTTCTGACAAATCCTGATTCAGCGCGGCACTGCCTTGGTTGTCGGTGTGGCCGTCCACCGTGATGCGCAGGATACCGATGCCAAGCAAGGTCTTAGCCACTCGGCTTACCGTTTCAATGCCTTCTGCTGACAGCGTGGCGTCGTTTACTGAAAAAGTGATGCGGCCAGAGAGATTGAGCTCCCATCCATTTTCTGTCGGCTCAAAGCCCAGGTCGCGCAAGGCGATCTTTTTCTTGGTCTGCGGATCAATGGTCTCAGCGGCCGAGGGTGCTGGTGGGGCAGAGCTGCAGGCGCCCAGCGCTGTCAAGGTGATTAGCGCGCAGCAGAGCGACGAAAATTGCCTGCGCTGGATCAAAGCGGGTTTGTCGTGATGGTGCGGTTTCATGTTGAATTTCTCCGAAATGCGGCGAACGATCCGCGTCGGTGAGTCTTGGCGGTGTACATGGCCGCGTCCGCCGATCTGATCAGTTCGTCAAGGTTCTGCGCGTGGTCCGGGTAAACGGCGGCGCCAATGGTGACACTCATGTTCAGTTCTGTGCCGTCGTTCAGGGTCAGGCTAGGTGCCAGTGCTTCCTGAATTCGCATGACGCATGCATCCACTTCGCGCATGTCAGTCAGCGGCGAGAGGACAACAATGAATTCGTCCCCGCCCAGCCGTGAGACAAAGTCACTGGCGCGCACACTGGCCAATAAACGCTTGGCCAGCGCCATGAGCAGTGCGTCTCCGGCTTCGTGTCCGTGCTGATCATTGACGGCCTTGAACTTGTCCACGTCCACAAAGAGTGCCGCAGCACGCTGATGCTGTTTCTTGCATTGGTTCAGAAGCGCACCTAAGTGCTCAACCAGATAAGCGCGGTTGGCCAGTCCAGTCAAACCGTCGTGTCGACTGGCGTGGCGCAGGGATTCATTGGCGGTTTGCAGGTCTGTGTGCCGCGCTGCTATTCTGGCTTGCTGTGCTTGAAGTTCACTCAGCAAGCTGTTGAAGTCGTCCGCCAGGTCGTTAAATTCACGTACCGTGGTACTGCTGGCTCGGCGGTCATAGGAGCGGGTAGTCCGTAGCTCACGGGTCAATCCAGCCAAGTCCTTCACCGGCTCTACGATGGCGCGCGACAAGCGTTGCGAAATGGCCAGCACGGCCACCGCTGTTGCGCCAAAACAAAGCAGTAACGAGAGCAGCACCAAACCCAAATACCGCAGCAACATGTGGCCGTCCGACCTCAAGCTGACTTGCCCCAGCACCTGTCCATCGCTCGCCACATTGGCAACGGCTGCCTGGCTCAAGAACAGGTGATCGATGTAGCGGGCCAGCGCGTCAATCAGCCCCGTTCTTTCGCGCTCATGGCGCAGCCAGATTTTGCCGTGCGCGTCGGTCACGCTGATCTCCGATAAATTTTCGCGATGGGCCATGTCAATGGCGATTTCGCGCATGGCTTCCACGTCGCGAAATCGCAGCGCTGGCTCGCCAGCGAACGCCACGGAGCGCGCGACCAAATCATTCGTATTGTTGGCAAATTGATGCAGGCTGTAGAGCGAAGCTGCTGTCATGAATAGGCTAGCGCACAGCAATGCCACCAAGGCCGATTGCCACTGACCTTGTCGCACCAAGGCCGAGATGCCGCGCAAAGTGGGGGTCATGGCCCTCCCTTCTTGTCGCGTGCCGTGAGTTTGAGCAGCAGCGGATTCACTCGCAATCCATTGCGTGAAATGGAATCCAGATTGGCGGCAATGCGGTAGCCACTGGACTGGGGAATCAGGCAAAACAAACCTGAGTACGAACAGAAGTCTTCGCTGTGACCAATGGTCAGTATGGGGTGCCTGCCCAACTGAATGAGCAATGCACTGGCTTCTTTGGCGCTGAACTTGCCAAAATACACGACCTGGCAATCCAGAAGTTTGTCGCCAGAGTCTGCAGCCAAGCGGCGACTGAACGGGACAACGCGAGGCGGATCTTTGTAGCCCAGTTCAAAATGTTGGGCCACTGTGGGTGTGTCCGCATCCTTTTCATTCAGACACAAGCGGATGCTGTCTGGGTTACCGGGCCAGCGGGTGTAATGAATGATGCCGGCAATGATGTCAGGCAGCTCTGCCAAGTTGCCCGTAGTTGATGTGGCAAATGCAGTGGCGGTGGCGGATGCCGTTTGCGCACCAGCGGTCAAGGCCGTCATGGCTAAACCTAGCGCCAAAAAAGCACGGGGAAAACACCTCAAAACAAATCGAGAAAATGTAAGCACAGCCAAATCATTGTAGGGCGGTGCTTAGGTTTTGTCAGGTATCCAGCGCTAAAGGCACTGGATTCAAGGGGTCATCAGGTGGCAGGCGTATCTTGGCCGGAAACATGTTTGACGATCTTGTCGAGTGTCTGGTTGAGCATACTCATTTCTTCAGGCGTTAAGCAGCCAAAGATGTCTTCATTTCGCGCTTGAATCAGGCGCATGGTTCGGCCCCAAAGCGCCCTTCCTGCCGGGGTAAGCGTGAGCACAATACCGCGGCCGTCAGCCTGATTGGCGGACTTGGTGACTAGTCCCCGGCTGGCCAGCGTATCGCTAGCCCGGCTGGCATTTGCTTTGTTCAGATTGGACATGCGCGCCAAGTCTTGTACCGACAGAGGTTCGAATTGCCCCATGGCCGCCAAACAACGCCCTTCGCTCAGTGTGAGCCCTAAATTGTCCATGTAAGCGGTGGCAGTGGCTTTGTCACTGAGCTTGGCGATCAGGTGCAGTCGGTAACTTGCAAAGCGGTCGAGTGCAATCGGCTTGGGTTGTCGGGGTGCCATGGTTGCAGTGTAAGGCGACTGAGTTGTCAACTTTCCCAAAAGCTCGCATAATGGTTGCGACCGCAACGAAAAAATCGCCATGCATCAACCAGACACCCAAGCTCGCCCTTCGATCTATTACGACTACAAGATCTATCCTGCTGCGCCAAAGCCGCCAGCGAGTGCTGGGCAAGCCCCGGTGGTGATCGTGGGGGCGGGGCCTATCGGGCTTGCACTTGCGCTGGATCTGGCAAGGCACAAGGTGCCCTGTGTGCTGCTGGAGTCAGAGCAGCAGGTCAGCTTGGGGAGCCGCGCCATCGTGTTCACCCGCCGCTCCATGGAAATCTTGCAACAAGTGGGCGCTGACAAAGCCATCACTGCGCAGGGCTTGCCATGGCGCTTTGGCAATTCGTTTTTTGGTGGGCATAAGGTTTTCCGCATGGAGGCGCCCTATAGCGAAGATGACCGATTCTTTCCCATGATCAACCTGCAGCAGCAGTACATGGAAGAGGCACTGGTTGATTTGGTCGCCAAACAGCCCTTGATCGACATGCGCTGGGGACACAAAGTGGTGGCCGTCCATCCGCATGACGGCGGCGTCACACTTGATGTGGATACGCCTGAGGGCCTCTATTCGCAAGACTGTGCTTGGGTTGTGGCATGTGATGGTGCTCGCTCCAGCATCCGGCAAGCGCAGGGTCTTCAGATGGAGGGCGACGCCTATGAAGGCCGCTTTGTCATTGCTGACATCCGCGTGGACCTGCCGTTTCCAACCGAGCGTCTCGCCTTTTTTGATCCGGTCTGGAACCCCGGCAACACGGTGTTGATGCACCGTGAGCCCCATGGGATCTGGCGGGTGGACTATCAATTGCCGCCAGGCGAGAGCCCCGAAGACGCTTTGAAACCCGAATCCCTTAAAGCACGAATCGATGCACAGCTGGAATTGGTTGGCGCGAAGGGTGCCCAATGGGAAATGGACTGGTCCTCGGTCTATTCGGCACGCGCCATGACGCTGCCAGACTATGTGAACGGGCATGTGATCTATTGTGGTGATGCGGCCCACATGCTGCCCATCTTTGGCGTGCGTGGCGCCAATACCGGCTGGCAAGATGGTCAAAACCTGGCCTGGAAATTAGCCGCAGTTGTGAAGGGGCAGGCAACAGGTCGACTGTTGGCCACCTACAGCAAAGAACGCGTTGCTGCCGCGCGGGAGATTGTGGAAGAGGCGGGCAAGAGCACCCGATTCATGACGCCGCCAACGGCAGGATTTCGTCTGATGCGCGACGCCACCCTGTCATTGGCGATCACTCAAGCCTTTGTGCGGCCGCTGCTGCACTGGCGTACATCCCGTCCCCACGAATACGTTCAATCGAACTTAAACAGCCCTGAAGATGACAATGGCCTGTTTACGTCCGGGCCTGCTGATGGCGCGGTGATGCAAAACGTGCGCTTGGGGGAGGATCGGTATCTCATGGACAGACTCATTCAGAGTTTTTGCCTGCTTTACTTCACGGCAAACGCCAGCGTGCCTGCACCTGTGACTGACGCGGTCAAAGCGTGGAACGAGCGTGGCATTGACTTGGCATTGATCACCATTGGCGCGGGCTGCGATGTCGAAGACACCCAAGGCAAGGTTTGGGCCAAATACGGAGCCCGCCACGCTGGGGTTGCCTATCTGATCAGGCCGGATCAGCACGTCTGCGCGCGTTGGCTAGGCGTGACGCCGCACAGATTGGACGCCGCCATGCAACGTGCTTTGGCCCTGGTTTAAGTCAACCCAAGATCACCGGACACCCCCATGCGAAATTTACAAATCCACGAACTCGAACAGGTCTACGATGATCTGGCGCAGGCCATTGATCAGGTGCCACCTGGCACCAACGAACTATTCCTGGCTAAGCTGACCATGCTGCTTGCCAATGAACTGGCAAATCCGCAGCGCTTGACCGAACTCATTGGCCAAGCACAGCAGAACCTGAAAAGTTCTTGAGCAGGCGCAAACAAGGCAGATCAATCCGTAGGAAAATGGGGCCATCAATTCACGGTCTAACCCAGGTCTAGAGGCAAGCTATGCAAAGAGTCGTCAGAGTCATCATCGGTGCTGATCAGGATTTTCGCTTCGAGTTAAGCCACGAACACACCATGGCCAACGATGCCGCCCGCCAATGGCTGGACGAGCAATTTGTCGCCTTAGATTGCGAGCCATTGCGTCCCAGTGGCAAGCTTTTGATGGTGGATAAGGTGCTGGTGGTGGCCCAAGAAGGCGGGGCAAAGCTGTTGGCAGACCCGGTGTGGGGGCTTGACTTTGCCAAAGCCGCCAGCGCAGCGTTGGGCAAGCCCATGGTGACCATCGACATTGGCACCATGAGCGTGACCTACTAGCGCAAAAGTCGAACCTGACTTGGGCTGAGGGGGATTCAAGCGGGCCTCAGCAGTCCTGGTGACAGGGGTTCATACTGCGTGCTTCCACTCAGGGGGCACGCGATGCATAAGTATTTAATGGCTCTGGCCATGGCAGTTTCGTTTGGCACGATCGGCTCGACATTTGCAGCCGATACGCCCGCCAAGCTCAGCACAGAAACCCGTGTTCATTTGCAGTCTGCCTTGCGCATGCACATTGACAAAACGGCGGTTGCCGGAAACTACCCCAATTTGGACTTCAAGTCGGGCAAAGTGCGCATGCTTCATCCTGCGTCGTCGCACCCCATGATTTTGCGCATGGGTGACTTCTATGTGCTGTGCGTTGACTTTCGAGACGATGCTGGGGCCAGCGTCAACGTCGACTTTTATATGGCTAAAAAGGACAAGGGTTTTTCAACTTTCCAGGTGGAAGTGGCAAACCGATCAGCGCTGGAGGCCCTCGTCAAGACCGGCGCAGCCATGATGGTGGAATAGTCTGCAGCAGCGCGGGCTGTGCCCATGCGTTTGACCATTTACCGAAAGTTTCTGCTGGTCTTGATTCCGGTTTTCGCCGCTATGGCGGGTGCCGGCTTGCTGATATTGAGTCGGATCGACACACAGGTCAGCTCCGAAGCCTTGGCCATGCGGGTGGGGAATCTGGCTGGACGGATATCTGGCGCTCTCAGCCGTCCCACGGTGCTGGCCAATGTCGAAATTGCTGACGATTTCCTCGGAACCTTTGGCACAGACAGCGCGGTGCTGTGCGCTGAACTTCACGGCACCTCAAAGCCCGGGGCGCGGATGCCCTCCTACCCGCCTGTCGTGGGATGCAAAGGTGTTGATGCCAGCACCACCATGTCTTTACCCGTGGGGGAGGACGGCGCGCTGCTGGTCATTTCCTACACAGACGAAGAGATCAACCGGGCCGCCCACAGGCGCAGCATGCTCACGCTGGTCGTTTTGCTTGCGGCATTGCTGGCCACGCTGGCGTCTGCATCCCTGGGTTTTCGCTTGATTGTTGGCAAGCGTCTGGCCCTGCTCCACGCAGCGCTGCACCGATCAGCCAACCCCGGCCAACGCACGCATGTCAATCCGGGGCGTCAGGATGAGTTGGCCGAGATCATCCGCGCCTACAACAGTCTGATGAGAAGTGAGCAAGAGCGCGAAGCCGCATTGACTGAAAAGAACCAGCGACTGGACGACGCCAGTCGGCGCGACCCGATGACGGGTCTTTACAACCGCCGTCATTTTGAAGAGTGGGTCAGCGACTTCAACGGCGAAACTGTGCTGCGCCAACTCACGGGCGTGATTGGCTTGATCGATGTGGACTATTTCAAATCCATCAACGACACGTATGGGCATGGTGTGGGCGACGAGGTCTTAGTGACATTGGCCAAGCGCCTGTCAAAAGCAATGCGCACGGGCGACTTTCTGGTGCGATGGGGTGGCGAAGAAATCCTGATTTATGTGGCCGAACATCAGAACATTGAAGCCATTGCGAGGCGTGTGCTGAGCGCTGCAACAGGTAGGCCTGTCAGCACCACGGTGGGAGAGCTACAAATCACAGCGTCGATGGGCTTGGCCCGCTTACCCCTGAGTGCGGGCGACTTCTTCCTGTCAATCGACCGAGCCATCACCTTGGCCGATAGCGCTTTGTACGTGGCCAAGGACACCGGCCGTAACCGCGCGATTTGCATCCATGCGGTGCATGTTCAGCATCCCTCCGAATTGGAGGATCTGGAAGCGGATTTAAAGCTGGCGTCAGAAAACCATTTGGTGCACCTCGGCACGGTGATCCCCGATGAGCGCATTGCCCGAAAACAGGGCACGTTTGTCAGTGTGTCGACTTAAGACTCATCAGTCACGGATCAGTTCGGCACCGCGTTCCGCCCAGCCTTGGCCCGCGCCACAATGGTTTTCATGATCTGCGCCGTGCCGTCGCCAATCTGAAAGCCCAGGATATCGCGCAGGCGCTGCTCCATGGGACCCCGGTCATAGCCACCGTGGCCAAACATCAGCAGGCACTGGTGAACCGCGTCATAGGCAAGCTTTGGTCCCCACCATTTGCACATCGCCGCTTCGGACGAATGCGGTGCGCCTTTGTCCTTGAGCCAGAGGGTTTGCAGGCACAAGAGTCGTGCCGCTGTGACCTGTGTTTCAAAGTCAGCCAGCGGGTGTGTGACGCCTTGGAAAGCGGACAAGGGCTTGCCGAAGGCTTCACGCTGAGCCACATAAGCCCAGGTTTCCTCCAGCGCCACACGGGCCACAGCCAGCACCTGCAAGCCAATCAAGGCTCGCGAAAAATCAAAGCCTTGCATCACCTGCACAAAGCCTTTGTTCTCGTCACCCAGACGGTGATCCACAGGGATGCGCACGTTTTCAAAAAACAGCGAGCCGCGTCCAATTGCGCGCTGGCCATGGCAATTGAAACGGCTGCGCGTAAGTCCCGGTACATCGGCAGGCACCAGCAGCGCGGTGACACCATGTGCGCCAGAATCGGGCTTCCCAGTGCGGCCAAACACGATGATGGCATCGGCCTGGTCTGCCGCGGAGATAGATGTCTTCTCACCATTGATCACATAGTGATCGCCATCGCGTTCTACGCGCAATTGCAAATTGGCCGCGTCCGAGCCACCGCGCGGCTCGGTCAAGGCAATGGCAAACAGCGCCTCGCCTTGCGTCAGCTTGGCAAGCCATGGACTAACCACTTCAGGCTTGCCGTGGTGCGAAAGAATTTGGCCATTGAGCGAAGCCAGCAGGTTGATGTAGCTGATGCTGAGGTCTGCCCGCGCGATTTCTTCGTGTATCACCCCTGCCGCTAAGCTGCCCATGCCCTGGCCACCAAAGGCTTCGGGCAACTCTGGCGCGATGAACCCCAGCTGCCCCATCTCGCGCATCAGGCCACGCTCCAGCACGCGGCTTTGGTCGCGCTCCAGAAAGCCCGGGGCCACGCGGCCTTCTGCAAAGCGACGAACATGCTCGCCGAGTGTGCTTAAGTCTTCGTCAATGTAGGGGTTCATGGCGGGCAGTCTTGGCGGTTTTCTCAATAGTGTTTGCGGGGATTATTTGGCGAACTTGCGGAAGTCGGGCTTGCGCTTTTCGGCCAAGGCATTGACGCCTTCGCGCGACTCGTCGGTGTCGTAATACAGCTTGAGCGCATACATGCCCATGCCCGCAATGCCCGCCTGGTGCGCGGTGTCCATGTTGAAGCTGCGCTTGGCAATGGCCAGCGCTGTGGGGCTGCGCTCGCAGAGTTCTTCACCCCAGGCTTGCACCTCGGCATCGAGTTGGTCGTGCGGCACGCACTTGTTGGCCAAGCCCATGGCCACGGCCTCGGCGCCTGAATAACGGCGGCACATGTACCACATCTCGCGGGCTTTCTTCTCACCCACCACCCGTGCCAAAAACGCGGTGCCGTAGCCTGGGTCCACGGAGCCCATCTTGGGGCCGACCTGGCCGAATTGAGCTTTCTCTGAGCAGATGGTTAAGTCACAAATCGTGCACAGCACATTGCCGCCACCAATCGCATAGCCCTGCACACGGGCAATCACGGGCTTAGGCACGTCGCGGATGGCGGTGTGCAGCTCTTCCATGGGCAGGCCAATCGTGCCGCGCCCGTCGTAATTGCCGTCGTGGGCGGACTGGTCGCCGCCTGTGCAAAACGCGCGGTCGCCCGCACCGGCCAACACAATGGCGCCCACGCTCTTGTCATAGCCCGCTTTGTAGAGCGCCTTGATCAACTCGTCGCAGGTGGTGCCGCGAAACGCGTTCATCTTGTCAGGCCGGTTGATCGTGATCCAGGCCACACCGTTGCGGATTTCGTAAAGGATGTCTTCGAAGTTCATGTTATTCCCAAATGAATAGAGAGAGGTGGGTGAGTAGCGGTCTAGCCGTTCATCGTGAGACCGCCAGACACACTTAAGACCTGACCGGTGACAAAGCCTGCGTCATCACTGGCCATGAAGGCGATGGAGCCCGCCAAGTCACTGGCTTGACCGATGCGGCCCAGCGGGATGGCGCGGGCGAACGCTTCCATCAGCTTCTCGGGGTTGGCAGCGCCTTCTTTGAAACCGTCTAGCAATGCGGTATCCGTCGGGCCGGGGCAGATCACGTTGACGGTGATGTTGTGCCGTGCATGTTCACGGGCCAGGGTTTTGGAGAGCGAAATCAAGCCGCCCTTGCAGGCCGCATACACAGCCTCACCGCTGGAGCCCACACGGCCCGCGTCGGATGCGATGTTGACCACGCGTCCACCGCCCTTGGTGGCCATGATCGGCAGCACCGCATGCAGCATGTGCAAGGCCCCCACCAGATTGATGGCGATCAGCTTGTCCCACTCGGCGGGCACGGTCTTGGTGAACGGCTTGAAGATGTCCCAGCCTGCGTTGTTCACCAAAACGTCAATGCCCCCGAACGCCGCCTGAGTGGCTCCAATGGCCGCGTCAACCTGGTCACGCTGGGTGATGTCGCAGGCAAAAGCCTGGGCCTTGCCCCCCGCTGCAGTAATGCTGGCGGCAACCTTTTCGGCAGAGGTCAGATTCATGTCGAACACGGCGACCTTGGCACCTTCGCTTGCAAAGCGATGGCAGGCTGCGCCGCCAATGCCGCCGCCACCGCCTGTCACGATGACTGTTTTGCCGCTGAATCTTTGCATGGGACGCTCCGTTTCGGTCAATATAGGTAAAGGTATTGACAGATATTAAAGCCAGCCGATGCAAATGACAAGCGGAGAGAAAGCGCTGTCTCTAGTGGTAAATACGGATTACGAAGAGATCTGTGGCAATTCGATTGCTTGTCAGATACGCCAATACATTGCAAGGATGGGCAAAAGACGGCACTCAAACCCGGCTGGCCAATTCACGACCAATCAGCATGCGCCGAATCTCAGAGGTGCCTGCACCAATCTCGTACAGCTTGGCGTCCCGCAGCAGCCTCCCTGCTGGGCAGTCGTTGACATAGCCGTTGCCACCCAGCAATTGAATCGCGTCCAAGGCATTGGCTGTGGCGGCCTCTGCAGCGACCAAAATGGCAGTTGCTGCATCTTCGCGTCGCAGTTGTTTGCGGTCTGCTGCTGCGGCGGTTGCGTAGAGCAGTGCACGTGACGAGGCCAGCCGCGCATACATGTCTGCTAGCTTGGCTTGCACCAACTGGAAGTCCCCAATAGGCTGGCCAAACTGTTTGCGTTCGCGCGTGTAAGGCAGAGCCAAATCCAGCGCTGCCTGCATGATGCCGAGTGACCCGGCCGACGCCACAATGCGTTCATAGTCCAGGCCAGACATCAAGACCTTAACGCCCCGGTTCAACTCACCCAGCAGGTTCTCGGCAGGCACTTCGCAGTCATTGAAGACCAGCTCACAGGTACCCGACCCGCGCATGCCAAATTTGTCCAGTGGCTGCGCGGTGCTAAATCCTTTAAAGCCCCGCTCAACAATAAAAGCACTGATGCCTGCCTTGCCCGCATCGGGCGCTGTCTTGGCGTAAACCACATAACGGTCGGCATAGGCACCGTTGGTCGTCCACATCTTGTTGCCATTCAAGATGAAGCGATCCCCCTGGCGGTCGGCGCGCAGCTTCATGCTGACCACGTCCGAGCCAGAGCCTGCCTCGCTCATGGCCAGCGCGCCCACGTGCTCGCCGCTGATCAATTGGGGTAAATAGCGCGCCTTTTGTTCGGCATTGCCGTTGAGCCGCAACTGGTTCACATGCAGATTGGAATGCGCGATGTACGAGATGCCCACCGACCCAGACGCGCGGCTGATCTCCTCCGCCGCAATCACGTGAGCCAAGTAGCCCATGCCAACGCCGCCGTGTTCGGCTTCGGCCGTGATGCCCAGAACCCCCAGTTCGCCTAAGCGCGGCCAAATCTCGCGGGGGAACCGGTCCTCTTTGTCGATGGCGGCTGCGAGGGGCGCAATCTCTCGTTGCGCAAAATCTCGCACGGCCTCGCGCAGACTTTCGTTGGTGTCGTCAAGGTGATGAACGGTATAGACCATGAGGCCGCCTTTTGAGAACTACTTTGAATTGCGTTGAATGAATGCCTCAATTCCCGCGCGGGATTCGGGCGATGTGATCAGCGTTTGAAACAGTTGCCGCTCGTCCAACAGACTTTGCGCTTCGCGCCGCTGGTATTGCGTGCGCCAGAACTCCACCAATCCTGCAATGGCATTGGCGTCAGCTTGGATGATGCGCTGCGCCATGTCTTTGGCCTGTGCCATCAACTGCTCTGGCGCCACCACCCGGCTGACCAGCCCCCAATGCAAGGCCTCTGTGGCCGTGATGCGTCGCCCCGAAAACAGGACTTCAGCGGCCAGGGCTTGTGGTAAGGCGTTCAGCACGCGCGTGCAGCCCCCAGCACCGGCCACCACGCCCCAGCGCGGTTCAGGCAGGCCAAACTGCGCGTGCGTGCTGGCAATGCGCAAGTCGCTGGCCAATGCCAGCTCAAACCCGCCACCGAGCGCCAGGCCATTGATGGCGCTGATCAAGGGCTTGCCGGGCAGGGGGTGAACATGGGTTAGGCCGCAAAAGTTGATCGGCTCGGGGCTTGCCTGCACGCGCTCACGCAAATGCGGGAACAGTGTGGGGATGTCTGCCCCCGTACAAAACGCCTTGTCACCCTGACCGGTGAGGATGACCACCCGCACGCGGTCGTCCTGGCCGAGTGCGCGCAAGGCGTCGCCCACGGCTTGGTCCAACTCAGGTGTGATGGCATTGTGTTTGTCAGCGCGCATCAAGGTGACGGTGGCGACCGGGCCATCGTGCTGAACGGCTACGCCGGGGGCTGGGGTGGGGGAGTTCATCATTCGTTTTCCAATCCATCCGCTACCATTGGCGCGGCGTATCTCTCGAACACAACATGGCCAGAATTGCAGGCAAAGACACCGTCCAGACCATTGCTGACATGAAGCAGGCGGCCACGCGCCTCATCGCCAAGCACGGCTTTGAAGGCATGAACCTGCGCATGCTGGCCGACGAGATTGGTGTCAAGGCCGGTTCGTTCTACAACCATATCGACAACAAACAATCGCTGCTGCACGAGTTGTTGATCGACACCATGCAAGAGCTGTTGGCTGGGCTCGACACTGCGCTTGCCCCCGCCACCGACCCGCTCGATGCGCTCAAACGCTTTGTGGCTTTCCATATCGAATTCCATGCCGTGCGGCGCGACGCCGTGTTCATTGGCAACGCCGAGCTGCGCAGCCTCAACCCCGAGCAACTGGCCGAGGTGGTGGGCATGCGCGACGCATATGAGAACCGCCTGCGCCAGATCCTGCGCCAGGGCGAGGCGGCGGGCCTGTTCAAACCGGGCGATGTCAAAGTGGCCAGCTATGCGCTGATTGCCATGCTGAGTGGCGTGTGCAACTGGTACAGCCCTGAAGGCCGCAAGACGGTGGCGCAATTGGTGCGGCAGTACACGGCCATGGCGCTCGGCTGCGTAGGCGCCAAGTCTTGAACAAGGTCTAGGGTTTACCCCGTTGGCGAGTTGTGGGTGCGTCATAAACTAACAAGCGTTAGTAAATTATGAGCCAGGAAGCCATTGATGGTCAACTACGTGAGCGACACCGCAGCCACCGTGGCGCACATGCCCAGCTTTTCACCCGTCGAGATGCTGGACGCCGCTGCCGTGGCGGCCATCCAGCGCACGCGCCTGCAGGCGCAATACCGCTACCTGTGGCAGCACTCCAGCTTTTACCAGCGCAAATTCCGCGCGGCAGGCCTCACACCTGACAGCGTTCAGTGCGTGGAAGACCTCGCGCGCGTGCCGTTCACGCTCAAGCAGGAGTTGCGCGACAGCCTCAAAGCCGCGCCGCCTTTCGGCGAGCACCTGGCCGCGCCTTTAAGTGAGGTAATTCAGATGCAGGCCTCGTCGGGCACCACCGGCAGCCCCTCTTATGTGGCGATGACCAAGCAAGACGCGCTGATGTGGCAGGAGTCCAGCGCGCGCAGCCTGTTCGCCTGTGGCATCCGACCTGGCGACTTGGTGCTGCATGGCTTCTCGATGTCCAAAGGTTTTGTTGGTGGCCTGCCGATCTTTCAAGCCTTGCAGTACATGGGGGCACTGGATATTCCCATTGGTGCCGATGGTGGCATTGAGCGCCTGTTGGCCGCAGCCTTTGATCTGAAGCCCGCCGCGATTGTCGGCACGCCGAATTTCCTGCTGCACCTGGCTGAAGCTGCGCAGCAGCAACTCGGGCGCGATGTGCGAGAGATTGGTGTGCGCCGATTGGTGGTGGGCGGTGAACCAGGCGGAGGCATTCCTGCCCTACGCCAGCGCATTGAGCAGGCTTGGGGCGCCAAGGTCTGTGAGCTGATGGGTGGTACCGATTTGGCGGTGATCTACTGGGCCGAGTGCGATGAACAAGACGGCATGCACATGACGGCCCCAGACTACATACTTACCGAACTGATCAACCCGGACACAGATAGCGTGGTGCCTATGACGACGGGTGCCACAGGCGAGTTGGTCTATACCGCGATCCATCGCCAGGCCTCGCCGGTGTTTCGATTTCGCAGTGGCGATCATGTGGTGGTGACGGGAACTGAATGCGCCTGTGGGCGCAAACAGCCCAAGATCCGCTGCTTTGGCCGAACCGACGACATGCTGATCGTGCGTGGCGTCAACCTCTTTCCCAGCGCGGTGCAAGACATCATCGAGGCCATGGCACCCGCTGTGTCGGGCCAAGTGCGCGTGATTGCCGACTTTGAAGGCCACTCCACCCAGTCCAACATCAAGCTGCTGGTGGAGCGCGCCGAGCACGACACCGCCTCAACCGAGGCATTGAAAGCAGAAATTGAAAAGCGCATTCGTGGCGCACTGTCTGTCAAACCCGAGGTTTTGCTTGCACCCTTCGGTAGCATCGAAAAACCAGGCGCAGCCAAGGTTAAATTGGTGCTTCGCGGCATGCCAGATATACAAGGTGTGCTATGACAGTAGTAGCAAATAACGAAGCTGCCATCGAGCACGCCCATAACGCAGCCGCCTACCAAGACCTGCTGGCTGACCTGTCACACCGTCGCGCCTCGGCACGCGCCGGTGGTGGCGACGCACCGATGGCCCAGCATCGCAAGCGCGGCAAGCTGTTTGTGCGCGACCGCATCGACGCACTGCTGGACCCGGGTTCACCCTTCCTGGAACTGGCAGACTTGGCGGGTGCCGACATGCACGAGGGCGTGCCACCCGGCGCCAGCATGGTCACCGGCATTGGGCAGGTGAGTGGCCGCCTGTGCATGATAATTGCCAATGACGCCACCGTCAAAGGTGGTACCTACTTTGGCATCACCTGCAAAAAACATGTGCGCGCGCAGCAGATCGCCTGGGCGCACCGCTTGCCGTGCATCACCTTGGTGGACAGCGGTGGCGCGTTCTTGCCGGATCAGGCCAAAATCTTCCCAGACGAAGGCCAGTTTGGCTCCATCTTCTACCAGCAGGTGCGCATGTCGGGCGAAGGCATTGCCCAGATTGCGGTGGTCATGGGCGCCTGCACCGCAGGTGGCGCTTACATCCCAGCGCTGTGTGACGAACTGGTCATCGTGCGCGGTCAGGGCTTCATGTACTTAGGGGGCCCGCAACTTACCCAGGCTGCCACTGGCGAAGAGGTGGACGCGGAAACGCTGGGCGGCGCGCAGATGCACAGCGCCACAAGCGGCGTGGCCGACCACCTGGCGGAAGACGACGCTCATGCCCTGGCAATTACCCGTCGCCTGGTGTCGCGCTTGGACGACTGGCCGGATAGGCGCTGGAAGCTCGCGCCCCCCAAGCCACCCAAGCTGGACGAGCAAGAAATTTACGGCTTCATCACCCGCGATGCGCGGCATCCGTCCAATAACCGAGAGATCGTTTTGCGTCTTGTGGATGACAGCGCGTTTGACGAGTTCAAGCCACTGTACGGCGACACGTTGATGTGCGGCTTTGCGCGCATCAACGGCTTCCCCGTCGGGATACTGGCCAACCGGGGCGTGCTGTTCACCGAGAGCGCGCTGAAGGCGACACACTTTATCGACCTGTGCTGCAAACGCGATACTCCGCTGCTTTTTCTGGCGGACGTGACCGGCTTCATGGTGGGCCGTGAGGCCGAGCAGGGCGGCATCGCCAAGGCCGGGGCCAAGTTCATCACCGCCATGGCCAGCGCCAATGTGCCCAAGTACACCATCATTACCGGGGGCTCGTACGGCGCGGGCAACCTGGCCATGTGTGGCCGCGCGTTCAAGCCGCACGCCATGTTCATGTGGCCCAATGGCCGCGCCGCCATCATGGGGCCGGAGCAAGCCGCGACCACGTTGGCTTTGGTGCGCGAGCAAATCCTGCAGCGCAAAGGACAGAGTTGGACGACTGACGAGCGCGAAGCCTTCAAGCAACCGATTCGCGACGAATACGAGCGATTTGCCAATGCCTACAACTACGCAAGCAATTTATGGGTGGACGGCGTGCTCGATCCGCTGGAAACCCGCACGGCGCTGACGATTCTGCTGGACGCGGCCTCGCGCACGCCAAAACCTGCCACGCAGTTTGGCGTGTTCCGGATGTGATGGGGAATCATTGATGTTTAAGAAGATTCTCATCGCTAATCGAGGCGAGATAGCTCTGCGCATAGCCCGCACCTGCCGCGGCATGGGCATTGCCGTGGCAACTGTGCACTCGGAAGCGGACGCCAATGCATTGCATGTGCGCGACATTGGCGAATCAGTTTTGCTGGGCCCCGCGCCTGCGCGTGCCAGCTATCTGAACATTGAGCGTGTGGTGCAAGCTGCGCTTCTGGTGGGCGCAGATGCGGTTCATCCGGGCTACGGCTTTCTGTCTGAGAACGCCGAGTTTGCTGAAGCCTTGGCCGGCAAGGGCATCGCCTTCATCGGCCCGGTGCCCGAAGCTTTGCGCCAGTTTGGCGACAAGTCTGCCGCCAAGACGCTGGCAGTGGCTGCAGGTCTGCCCGTGATTCCGGGATCAAACTGCGCCAGTGCCGACCCAGCGACTGTGCGTGCCATGGTCGAGGCCATCGGCCTGCCCGCCTTGCTCAAAGCCGCAGCGGGTGGTGGCGGCAAAGGCATCCGCATCGTGCGTGACTGGGGCAGCCTGGCAGACGACATTGCAGGCGCCATGCGCGAAGGGCTTAACGCCTTTGGCGACGCGAGCCTGCTGGTGGAAAAGTACCTGCCCGGTGGCCGCCATGTGGAAGTGCAAATCCTGGGTGATGGCCATGGCAAGGTGATCCACCTGTGGGAGCGCGAATGCTCGCTGCAGCGCCGCTACCAAAAGGTGGTGGAAGAAGCCCCCGCGTTGACCCTGCCCGCTGCGATGCGCCAGCGCATGCTGGACGCCGCCGTGGGCTTGGGCCAGCATGTCAATTACCGGGCGCTGGGCACGGTGGAATTTCTGGTGACCGGGGATGACTTCTACTTTCTGGAGGTCAACCCGCGTTTGCAGGTTGAGCACCCGGTCACCGAGGCAGTCACGGGCCTGGATCTGGTCGCCCTGCAGATTCAGGCTGCACGCGGTGTGGCGTTGGCGCTGGCACAGGCCGATGTGCCTTGCCAGGGTCATGCCATCGAGGTGCGGGTCTATGCCGAAGACGCCCAGGCCAACTTCATGCCCAGCACTGGCGTGTTACATCACCTGGCTCTGCCCCACGACTTCGCCCGGGTGGAGACAGGGATCGAGACCGGATCGGTCATCACCCCGCACTACGACCCCATGGTGGCCAAGCTGATCGTGCAGGGCGACGACCGCCAACAGGCCATCAGCCGCATGCGCCACGCCTTGGCCGCCACACGCATCGTTGGTGTGGCGAATAACCTGGACTTTGCTGAGGCCCTGTTCCAGGCGAGCGAGGTGGTGACTGAAGTGCCGACCACCACAACCATCGACACCTTGCTGGCCCGCCTGGTCACACCTCAGCCCGCATGGGTGCGCCAAGTCGGCGCCCTGGCAGCGGCCTATGTGTTTCAGCAGTCACGCAGCGATTCTGCGCAAGCTGCGTCGTCGCAATGGCGTGGGCTCACGCACTGGCGTTTGGGCGCGACGCAGGCCTATGTGCCCAGCTACCCGCAGTACGAGGTGCAGGTAAATGCTATTGTTTTGGAAGCTACCGTTGCTTATCTGATATGCCGAAACGGCCTGTTTGACATCAAAATTGGGGGTCGAAACCACACGGTGGGACTGGGCGCATCCGTAGCCGGTCAACCGTGCCAGGTGATGCTGGACGGCGTGGGCTTTTCCTTATGGCTGGGCAGCGACGACGGCGCCAAGGTGTGGGTGTCGGATGGCCGCCAGACTTGCAGCGCGAGCGTGCTGCCACTGCTGCGGCACGACAAAGTTACCGGCGCGCAGACCGGCGGCGCTGTGACAGCCCCACTCACCGGCAAAGTGCTGGAGCTGCGCGTGGCGGAAGGCGACAGCGTGGAGGCGGGCCAGGTGCTGCTGGTGCTGGAGTCCATGAAGATGGAGCTGCGCATCACCGCACCGGCGGCGGGCGTGGTGAAGGGCTTGGCGACCCGACCCGGTGCGTCGGTAGAGCGCGGCGCCGTGCTCGCGCGTGTAGAGGCCAGCGCGCTGGCGTCAAGCCAAAGTACAAAGGAGGCCACATGATCGATACCTTGCCCCGCTTTGTCGAAATCCATGAAGAAGGCCCACGGGAGGGTTTTCAGATCGAGCCACCCGGCTTCTCACTTGCAGACCGGGCCAGCCTGGTCGAGGCGCTGGCCGAGGCGGGCCTGAGCCAGATTCAGGTGGCGTCCTTCGTCAACCCCAAGCGCGTGCCGCAAATGGCCGATGCGCCGGAGCTGTTTGCGCAAATACAGAAGCGCCCTGGCTGCAAATACACTGGCCTGTGGCTCAACGAGCAGGGCTTTGCCCGTGCCCGCACTGTACCGAAGGTGGACCTGGCTGGCACGCTGTACTTTTACGCGTCCGATGCCTTTTGCCGCCAGAACAACGGCAGCGGCAAAGACGCGTTTCATGCGTCGCAAGCGGGCTGGGTGCAAACCTACCGCGATGCCGGGCTGGAAGTTGAATCCGCCTACGTGATGACGGCCTTTGGCTGCAACCTGCAAGGCGCAGTCAGCGAAAACCAGTTGGCCGAGGTCTTGCGCTTCATCGCCAAGATTCAATCCGAACAGGGCGTGACCGTGCCCAAAATCTACCTGGCCGATACCGTGGGCTGGGCCAACCCCCATGCCGTGCGCCGCCGAATCGCACTGGCCCAGCACATCCTGCCGCAAGCGCGCATTGGCCTGCACCTGCACGACACACGCGGCATCGGCATGGCCAATGCCTTGGCGGCACTGGAATGCGGCATTGATTTGTTCGATGCCTCGGTGGCCGGCTTGGGCGGCTGCCCGTTCAGCGGCCATATCCACGGCAGCGCCAGCGGCAACATCTGTACCGAAGACCTGGTGTTCCTGTGCCATGAGATGGGCATAGAGACTGGCATCGATCTCGACAAGCTCATCGACGCTGCACGCCTGGCCGAGCGCATCATTGGCCGCAAGCTTGACGGGCGTTTGATGCACAGCGGCAGTCTGTCGGCCTACCGCAAGGGAGATTGACGTGGAAGCGCTGACGCTGGCTGCCTCGCGCGTGACGCTGTATCAGATGTTCCAAAAGCGCGCCACCACACAAGCCAAGGCTGTGGCGCTGACGGACGGCGACACCACGTACACCTATGCCGAACTGCACCAGCGCGTCAGCCAATTGGCTGGTGCGCTGCAAGCCCTGGGCCTGCGGCGTGGAGAACGCGTGGCCGTGCTGAGCGAGAACCGGCTGGAATACATCGAACTGGAACTGGCGGCCGCGCACCTGGGGCTGATCATTGCCTGCCTCAACTGGCGCCTGGCAGATGACGAATTGACGCATTGCATCGATCTGGTGAGCCCCGCCCTGCTGATTGCCTCGCCGCGCTACCAGGCCACCGTGGCGAGACTGGACCACGGTGTGCCGCAATGCATGCAGCTGGAGCCGGTGTTTGAGCGGTGGCGCGAGCAGGCCACGCCCATCGCGCCGCCCGCCGACGTGGTGCCAGAAGACGGCTTGGTCATCCTCTACACCAGTGGCACCACCGGCATGCCCAAAGGCGCACTCATCAGCCAGCGTGCCATGGTGGCACGCATGCAGGCCTTTGCGCTGGACTATGGCATCACCGGGCGCGATGGCTATATCGCCTGGTCGCCCCTGTTCCACATGGCCGCCACCGACCACGCGCTGGCCACCCTGATGCTGGGTGGCAAAGTGACCGTGCATGACGGGCTCGATGTGCCGCGCCTGTGCAAGGTCCTGGCGCACGAGCCCATTGGCTGGCTGGTGGCCATGCCGGGGATGATCGAGCTGCTGATCGATGGCCTCAAGACCTTGAAGCCCCGCATCCAGTCCCTGCGCGTGGTGGGGGCCATGGCCGATTTGGTGCCGCCCCATCAGATTGCCGAGTTGACGCAACTCATCGGCGCGCCCTACATGAACAGCTTTGGCTCCACCGAAACAGGCCTGCCACCCGCGTCAGGCGCACTGTTGCCCATCGGTGTAGCCCCCAGCAGTTTGTCCAAGCGTGAGTCCTCGCTGTGCCATGTCCGCTTGGTCGATGCGCAAGACCAAGATGTGCCCGACGAGGTGCCGGGCGAACTCGTCATCTCAGGTCCTACCTTGTTCTCGGGCTACTGGAATGCCGATGCCACCAATGCACAAGACTTTCGCGGTGGCGGCTTTCACATGGGCGACCTGTTTGTGCGCCATGCCGACGGCAGCCTGGACTTTGTGGACCGCCTGAAGTACCTGATCAAATCGGGTGGCGAAAACATCTACCCGGCCGAGATAGAGCGCGTGCTGCTGGCCCACCCCGCTGTACGCGACGCGGCCGTCGTGCGCAAGCGCGATGCCCAGTGGGGCGAAGTGCCCGTGGCCTTTGTGGCCAGCGACGACGCGGCGCTGGATGCGGCTGCGCTGATGGAATGGTGCGGCACGCGACTGTCACGCTACAAGCAACCCAAAGACATCCGCTTTGTGGCAGAGTCTGCCCTGCCGCGCAGCAGCACGGGCAAAATCCAGCGGCATGAAATAGAAAAGAAGTGGCAACTGTTATGACTGACACCCCCCAAAGCCAGCACCTGGCGTCCACCGCGCTGATCGACAGCGCGCACCCTGCGGTCCTGGCCTTTGCCCAAACCCACAGTGCGGGTAATACAGACCGTGAGCGCGCGGTGTCGCTCTACTACGCGGTGCGCGATGGCTTCCGGTACGACCCGTATCGGATCGACTTGTCATCCAATGGCATGCGCGCGAGCCAAGTCATTGCCAAGGGTTACGGCTGGTGCGTGCCCAAGTCTGCCCTGATGTGTGCCGCTGCCCGTGCGGCAGGCATTTCAGCCCGCGTGGGCTACGCCGATGTGCGCAACCACCTGTCCACCGCCCGCATGCGCGAGACCATGAAGACCGACATCTTCACCTGGCACGGTTATGCGGAACTGTGGATAGAAGGTGCGTGGCGCAAGGCCACGCCGGTCTTCAACATTGAGCTGTGCGACAAATTTGGCCTGCACGCCCTGGACTGGGACGGCCTGAGCGATTCGCTGTACCACCCGCATGACAAAGAGGGCCGCCTGCATATGGAGTATGTGCAGCAGCGCGGCAGCTTTGACGACATGCCGCTGGACCAGATCAGGGCAGATTTCGCCAAGACTTATCCGAACTGGTCTGGCCTGAGCGGGCCCGATGCGGACTTTGCGAAAGATGTGGACAAAGAGGTCGAAAAATAAGGGCTGGTGCTCAGTGCATTGAGCAGGCGCCCGGCACCCCCATGGCCGGGCACCCCCCGCACGCGCTGGGGAAGTGCGAAGGCGCATCCGGGGCTGATGCAGTGGTAGCAAACACCGACAACTGCTTCTCCAACTGCATTGAGTGGCACTGGGGGCATTCCGGCACGGTGTCCGAGCGCACCAGGGCTTCAAACTGGTTGTTGCAGTCTTTGCAGGCGTATTCGTAAATGGGCATGGCAACTAACTCCTAGGCTGGCCTGAATTATCGGTGCAATGATCTGATCTGAATCAAATGCCTTTTGGGCCTGCCCGCTTAGATTCTCCTGTCCACGCGGCAACTTTCGAGCCGCACGCAAAGGAGACCATGTCCAAAGTCATTTTGCTGGGCGACGAAGCTGTCGCCCGCGGGGCCATTGATGCCGGCATCAGTGCCGCTTACGCCTACCCCGGCACGCCCTCCACCGAGATTTACCAGGCCATTGAAGACCATGCCAAGGAACACGGTTTCAATGTGCGCGGCATGTGGTCCACCAACGAGAAAGTGGCGCTGGAAGAAGGCGTGGGTGTCTCGTATGCCGGGCGGCGCGCCATGGTGTCCATGAAGCATGTGGGCCTGAACGTGGCGGCCGATCCGTTCATGAACGTGGCGGTGTCGGGCGCGCATGGGGGGCTGGTCGTGGTGGTGGCGGATGACCCGTCCATGCACAGCTCACAAAACGAGCAAGACTCGCGTTACTTTGCCGACTTTGCGATGGTGCCTTGCCTGGAGCCTGCCGACCAGCAGCAGTGCTATGACTTCACCCGCGAGGCGTTTGACCTGTCCGAGAAGCTCAAGGTGCCCGTGCTGCTGCGCCTGGTGACCCGCTTGGCCCACAGCCGATCGCAAGTGACGCTGCAGTCGCACCGCGCGCAGAACCCGCCTAATTACGTCGAAGACCCGAGCATGTTCACACTGATCCCGGTGAATGCACGGCGTGCCTACGCCAAGCTGGTGGATAAACAAAAGGACCTGCAAGCCTACTCAGAAGCCCATCCGGTCAATCAACTGACGCTGCGGGGTGGCGACAAACGCCCGGGCATTTTGGTCAGCGGCGTGGCCTGGAACTATCTGAACGAGGCCATGGGCGACAAGCTGGCTGACTACAACCTGCTGCGGGTCGGCATGTATCCCTTGCCCGTCAAGAAAATCCGCCAATTGATGGACGCCTCCACCGAGCTGTGGGTGGTGGAAGAAGGCTACCCGTTCATCGAGCGCTTCATCAGCGCGCTGGGCCTGATGCAAGAGCTGCCGATTCGCGGCAAGATGACAGGCGACCTGCCCCGCATGGGCGAGCTGAGCCCCGATGCCATCAAGCGCTGCTTTGGTCTGCCCGTGAATGCCTTCATGCAGATCGCTGGTATTGATGATGTGCTGGTGGGCCGCCCGCCCAGCCTGTGCGACAAGTGCCCCCACACCGATTCGTACGAAGCCATTCGCGAGGTGATTGCCGAGATCGGCCCCGGGGTGCGCGTCATGGGCGACATTGGCTGCTATTCGCTGGGGTATTTGCCGCCGCATCAGGCGATTCATTCTTGCCTGTGCATGGGCTCGTCCATCGGCATGGCCATTGGCGCATCGCACGCGGGCATGACCCCATCGCTGTGTGTGATTGGTGACGGCACCTTCACGCATTCGGGACTTGCTCCCATGCTCGACGCCGCGCACGATAACAGCAACATCAAGGTCTTCATCCTCGACAACAGCATTGTGGCCATGACGGGTGGCCAGCCCACCATGGCCACTGATGAAGAGGTGGTTGACATGGTGGCGGGCCTGGGTGTGCCGCGCGCGCATATCCGCATCGTCGAGCCTACCCGCCACAAAAAGGCCAACACCATGGCCACGATCCGCGAAGAGCTGGCCTACACAGGCCTGTCGGTCATCATCGCGCGGCGTGCCTGCGTGACCTACGCCAAAGAGATCAAGAACATCATGGAAATCCGGCGCGAGGCCAAGGCTGCGAGCTGCGGCACTGCACAGTGCGGAGCGGAGGTGTCATGAACTACGACCTCGTCTTATGCGGTGTGGGCGGGCAGGGGGTCTTGTCCATCGCCTGGGTGATCGACCATGCGGCGCACGAAGTGGGGCTGCATTTCAAACAATCAGAAGTCCACGGCATGGCCCAGCGGGGCGGCGCGGTGTCTGCCTTTGTGCGTCTATCAGACCAGCCCATTTCAAGCGACTTGATTGCCGACGGTGCTGCCAGCTTGATTGTGGCAATTGAACCGCTGGAGGCACTACGCTACACACGACTGCTGCGCCCGGATGGCTGGATCGCCACCGACGTGACGCCCCTGATCAATCTGGACAATTACCCCGATACGAATCAGCTCTACAAGGTGCTGTTCTCGGCGCCGCATCTGGTGGCGGTTGATGCGATGCGACTTGCGCAAAAGGCGGGTTCGATCAAGACGCAAAACATGGTGGTGCTGGGCGCTGCCGCTGCTGCCTTGCCGCTGCCAGCGGCGCTGCTGGAGGACAAGTTACATGAACTGTTTGCGCCCAAGGGTGAGCGCATTGTCAAAGCCAATGTCAATGCCTTCCGCAAGGGGCAGGCTGCCTACGGCTTTTCGACGGCACTCACGCAACGCGGCATTCCCAGCGATCTGGTGGCGCGTGTGACGTCTCGCATCAATTTCCATCCGCACGCGGTGCCCAATGACCAGGTCAACGCCTGGGCAGCGTGGCTGGCGCGAGATGAGAGTGCTGCGGATGCGCTAGCCCTGTTTGGAAACGACAAGGGTGTGGCGGTAGAGTGGGTGATGGCGTCACCAGAAAACGCTTAAATGCTGGTGGGGTCGGTGCACACTATGAAAGATGGCAGAACCGATATTTTTTACCAGTGCACAAGCGTTTCGGAATTGGCTCAAAGCGAATTCCGCCGCCGCGACCGAACTACTCGTTGGCTTTCACAAAGTCGGCACAGGCCAGCCCAGCTTGTCCTGGTCAGCGTCGGTCGATGAAGCCCTGTGCTTTGGCTGGATCGACGGTGTTCGCAGGCGGATTGATGACGCCACCTATTCGATCCGCTTCACACCCAGAAAACCTGGCGCGATCTGGAGCGCGATCAATATCGCCAAAGTCAGGCAGCTTCAGCTTGATGGGCGCATGACGCCAACTGGTTTGGCGGTGTTTGCCAAGCGGACAGAAGCCAAGTCATCCATTTACTCGTATGAGCGGGAACATCCTGCTGAGTTGACTGCGGTTGAATTGCAAACTTTTAAGCGCAACCAGGCCGCATGGGCTTTTCTTGAAAGCATGCCGGCCGGTTACCGAAAAGTGGTGTTCCATTGGGTGGCTAGCGCCAAAAGGCCAGAGACCCGGGTTGCACGATTTGGTAAATTGGTAGATGCCTGCGCAAAGGGCGAGCGGCTCAAGCAATTCTCATATAAATAGGCTGCTTCGGCATATCTGATAAGCATAGTTTGCTATCAAAAACAAAGCCCCTGCAGCTTTGATGCTGCAGGGGCTTTATTGGTTCAGGCTGAGCTTGCCAGTGCTGGAACGCTCAGGTCAGGTGTGCTTACTTGCCACCCTTGGCAAATTCAGCAGACTGCTCTTTGACCACCTGGTCCACTACATCCTTGTAGGCGGCAATCCAGTCGGATTGCGGGACCCATTTGGCGCCGTCCCACATGTCGATGCGGGTTTTGCCGCCGCCGCCGTGGTCTTTGGCGGTGACGGTGACAGGGGCCAGCAGGTCGTTGGCGTCAAAGTCGCTCAGGCTTTCCAGTCCGGCTTTGATCTTTGTGGGGGTGAGTGGCCAGCCGCCTTTTTTGATGGCCAGCCGCACGCCTTCAAACGTCACCGAATACATGGCCAGGCCAGTGTTGTAGTAGATGTCGTCCAGGTTCTTCTTGTCGCCATTGCCCTTGTTCTTGTCGTACAGGTCTTTGATGATTTGTTGAACGATGGGGTGCTCCTTGCCGCCAACCACATTGGTGCCGCGCTTCATGCCCTTGGCCTCAGCCGCGCCAATGTTGGCAATGTCGACTTCGTTGAACCAGTTCACAGAGATCAGCTTTTCCATGGGAATGCCGTTGCGCTTCATTTCGCGCGCTGCCACCACGTGCATGGCCGACAGGTTCCAGGTGATCACCCAGTCTGGATTGAAGCGGCGGATTTGGGTCCACACCGCTGCCTGGTCTTTGCCGGGCAAGGGGTTGGGGAAGAGTTGCAGGTCAAAGCCTTCCTTGGCGGCCAGTGTCTTCAGGATGGGGATCGGCTCCTGACCAAAGGCGTAGTCGGGGTAGATAAAGCCGACCTTCACGCCCTTGAGGTTGCCTTTGTGCTGGTTCTTGATGTACTGGATGTCGTTGGCCACCTGACCCCAATACGTGGGGCCAATGGGGAAGACCCACTTGAACACGTCGCCGTCAATCGCGTCACCGCGGCCCACGAAGGACTGCAGCAAGATGTTCTGGTCTGCCATGGCGCGTGGCAGCACGGCGCGAGAGACCGGTGTGGACAGCGTGTCGAAAATCATCACGCCTTCGCGCTTGAGTTTTTCATAGCACTCGATGCCGCGTTGGGGTTCGTTGCCGTGGTCCTGTACCACCAGTTCGATGGGGTGGCCTTCGATCCCGCCCTTAGCGTTCAGGATATCGGCATAGTCCTTGGCCGCCTGCACAATTTGCGGCGTGACAAAGGTGTAGGCCTTGCTCAAGTCGTAGCAGAGGCCAAACTTGACCGGCTGCGCCTGCGCAGACTGGGTGCCGGCGACCAGCGCCAGCCCAGCCAGCATGGAAAGCAAACTTCTCTTCATGGTTGTCTCCTGTTGAAGGTAAGGGTTAGGAAAAGCGATCTAGCTCAACCACCGTTTTCTACGGCGATAGTGTTTGATGTCATTGAAGTTGCGGCCTTCAGCGCCGCCCAGGTAGAACTCTTGAATGTCCGGGTTCTTCTTCATCGCTTCGGCCGAGTCGTGCATGACGATGCGGCCGTTTTCAATCAGGTAGCCGTGGGACACCACTTCAAGTGCTGCGATGGCGTTTTGCTCGACCAGTAGAACCGACAAGCCTTCTTCCTTGTTGATGCGGCGCACGATGTCAAAAATCTCAGCCACCAGAAAAGGTGCCAGGCCCAGGCTGGGTTCGTCCAGCATCAGCAGTTTGGGCTGGGTCATGATGGCGCGGCCAATGGCCAGCATTTGCTGTTCGCCGCCAGACAGGTAGCCTGATTCGGCGCTGCGGCGCTGAGCCAGGCGGGGGAAATAGCTGTAGACCAAATCGCGCAGGCGGTTCATGTCGGCGCGACCACCACGCACGGCGGATGCTGCGACAAGGTTTTCGTCCGGCGTCAAATGCTCAAACACGCGACGGCCTTCCAGCACCTGGGCAATGCCAAGACGCACCCGCACCTGGGGTGCCTGCCGGTCAATGGTTTGGCCCATGAACTTGATCTCGCCACGGGTGACTTCGCCGCGCTCGGCTTGCAGCAGTCCGCTGATGGATTTGAGCAAGGTGCTTTTGCCTGCACCGTTGGCGCCCAGCAGTGCGACCATGCCGCCTTGGGGAATCTCTAGCGACGCACCCTTGAGGGCAAGCGCCACCTGGTCGTAGATGACCTCAACATTGTTCAGCGTGAGGATGGGAGGTGCTTCAGTCGTGCTCATGCGGCCTCCTACTTTCGTGCATAGCCAAAAGGCCAGAGCATGAGATAGTTGCGCACGTTGGCATACAGCTTGCCCATGCCCATGGGCTCAATCAGCAGGAACAAAATGATCATGGCGCCGTACACGGCATGAGGAATGTGGGCCAGAGTTTCAGCACCCACTTGCACGCCCGCGATGGCTGCCGCCCAGGCAATGAAGCTGTTGATTTGACCCGGCATCAGCAGAATAAAACCCGCGCCAAACCAGCTGCCGATGATGCTGCCAAGCCCACCGACGATCACCATGGCGAGCAGCTGAATCGACACGTTCACCGCAAACTGCTCGGCGGTGACGGCGTGATAGAAAGTGAAGATCAGCATGGCACCGCTGACGCCGCCAATGAAGGCCGATGTTGCAAACGCCACCAGCTTGTAATAAAAGCTTTGCACGCCAATGACGGCGGCAGCGAAGTCCTTTTCGCGTACGGCAACCAATGCTCGGCCTAATGCAGTACGACGCAGATTTAGCATGAACAACGTGACCATCAGGCACCAAGCCAGGGCCACGTAATACAAGCCAACTTCGGATGTAATTTCCTGCCCCAGCAGCTTCATGGGGGGGGCCTGCAAGGTGGCCGACACACCGCCACTGACGGCAGGCACGTGCGAGATGACCCAGTCCATCATGAACTGCATGGCCAGGGTGCTGAGCGCCAGGTAAAGGCCTTTGACGCGCAGCGCAGCAAAGGCGAACACCATGCCAATGACCATGGCTACCACACCGCCCAGTACCACCGCAATCTCCCAAGGGATGCCAGCACGTTGCGCATGCACTGCGGTGTAGGCACCGATGCCCATCACGGCGGCATAGCCAAAGTGAAACTGCCCCGCCCACCCCAGAATCAGGTTCAACCCCAGTGTGGCTGCGGTCCACACCAGCCAGGGAGACAGGTAACTGCTGAGCGCCAATGAACTGACGACAAAAGGCGCGACAGCAGCGAAGGCCAGCAACACCATCACCAGGAAGCGATCCGCCGGAACGGGGAACAGCTTGCGGTCTGCTGCGTAACTGGTGTGATAAACACCTGCTTGACGATAAAACATCAGAGTCTTTCGATATCGTGACGGCCAAACAAGCCATGGGGGCGGACCATGATGGTCAAAATCAGCACCACGGCCACCACCAGTTCGCGGCTACCGCCGCCCAGCAGCGGGTCGAGATAACCAGCAGCCACGCTCTCAATGGCGCCCAGCAAAATGCCCGCGAGGATGGCACCCCCCAAGCTGTCCATGCCACCCAGCACGGCCACCGTGATGCCTTTAAGCAGCAGCATGGCCAAGGACTGGTCTACGCCTTGGATGGAGCCCCACAAGATGCCCGCTATCGTGGCAACCATCGAGGCCATCGCCCATGAAAGGGCCACACCGCGCTCCACAGAAATACCCACCGACCAGGACGCGGTGTAGTCATCCGCAATGGCACGCAACACCACACCGCTGCGGCTGCGAAAGAAGGCCACAAACACACCAAACAACACCAGCGCAACCACCGCACCAATCACGTAGGTGCGATTCAGCAGCAGTGGGCCGACAAACAGCGGGTCATCGCTGATGCCTAAGCGCAAAGGCCGCGCAGTGCCGCCCCAGACTGTCATGGCAATGGCGCTCAGAAAAATCTCCAAGCCCAATGTCATCATCAAGATCATCACGATGGGCCTGCCAGCCAAACGCCGCAGCGCAAAGCGTTCCACGCCCATTCCCACGGCACCCATGGTGAGCATGGCCAGCGGAATCGCCAGCCACATCGACATGCCAATGCCGTTAGAGAAGGCCAGCACCACATAAGCACCCAGCATCACCAGGGCACCTTGTGCCAGGTTGGGTACGCTGGATGATTTGTAAATCAACACAATGCCCATGGCCACCAGCGAGTACATCAGCCCCGCCAATGCGCCGTTGATGGCCAGTTCCAGGAAGTAATTCAAGTCCATAGGGGTCTCACGTCCTTCACACTTCCCGGATGGTCAGCAGGCGCTCCAGTACGCCCACCTCACCCGACTCATAAGCCACACGCGCTTTCATCGTCACGTTCTTCTCGCCCGCGTAGATGGCATCGATGATGGGGGCATAGCGCTCTTCCACCACATTGCGACGCAGCTTGCGTGTACGGGTGATTTCACCGTCATCGGCGTCAAACTCTTTATGTAAGCTCACAAAATGCCGGATCTTCAAGGCATCGGGCAAGGTGGTGTTGAGCTTTTGCACAGCCAATGCCACCAGTTCAATCACCTCAGGCCGCTGCGACAAGTCCGCGTACGACATGTACGAGAAACCGCGCAACTCCGCCCAATGGCCGACTGGCTCCATGTCGATGCAAACAATGGCACCCAGCGTGTCGCGTCCAGCGCCCAACACGGCCACATCTTTGATGTAGGGGCTGAACTTGAGGCGGTTCTCGATGTAGTTGGGGATGTAGCGCTCGCCCTTGGCGGTATGCACCACGTCAGACAAGCGGCCCAGCACCACCAGGTGCCCATCAGGCTCCAGGTAACCCGCGTCGCCGGTATGCAACCAACCATCGACCAGAGACTTGGCGGTGGCCTCTACTTGCTTGTAATAGCCTTTGAAGACACTGCCGGAGCGGATCAGGATTTCGCCATCGTCATTGATCTTGGTCTCAACACCCGGCAAAGGTCGGCCCACCGTGTGCAGGCGAACCTCTTCGACGTCCTGCATCGCATTGAATGCGCTGCTTTCCGTCTGGCCATACAGCTGGCGGAGCTTGACGCCCAGTGCGCGGTAAAACACAAAGGTGTCTTCGCCAATCGCCTCACCACCGGTAAAGGCGTGATGCAAACGGCTCAGACCAAACTGGTCTTTGATGGGCGCGAATACCAACTGCTCGCCAATGACGCGCAGCAGGCGGTTGAACGCGGTGGGTGACTTGCCATCGAGCTTGATGCGCTCGTTGGCAATGGCACGCTCCATGAAGAAGTCGTAAATCGTCTTTTTGAGCCAGGTGGAGTCTTCCATGCGGACTTGCACCATGGTCAGCATGTTGTCCCAGCTTCGGGGGGCCGCCAAATAGAAGGTGGGGGCAATCTCGCGCAGGTTGTGCAACACGGTCTCTGGCCGCTCGGGAATGTTCACGGTGAACTGCAGCGCAATGCCAGCCCCGACCGTGGTGGCAAAGTCACCCACCCAGGCCATGGGCAGGTAGGCCAGCACTTCCTCGCCAAACCCAAAAGCTTTGGCTTTGTAGGCATTGGCCACGCCAGAGAGCACATTGCGGTGGCTCAACACCACCCCTTTTGGGCGTCCGGTGGTGCCCGAAGAGTGAATGAACACCAGTGCGTCGTCAGGCTTGGCGCGGGCAATCAGTTGATCGCGCAAGCCGGGCTCGTTCTTGAGGCGAGCAGCGCCCTGCTCAATCAGCTTTTGCCAGGACACTAAGCCTGAATCCTCGTAGGCGTTAAGGCCCCGTGGATCGTCGTAAATGATGCGCTCCAGCGGCAAAGTGGCGTCGCGCAATTCCAGAATTTTGTCGACCTGTTCCTGGTCTTCGGCCAGCACAAAGCGAACATCAGAATGCAACAGCACGTGGCGGATTTCGTCGCCTGTCGCGTCCGGGTAGACGGGCATGGCGTGCCCGGCAAGCGAAGCGGCTGCCAGCATGCCTGTGTACAGGTTGGGGCGGTTATCGCCCAGGACCAACAAGCCGTCATTGCCTGTAAAGCCCAAGGCTTCCAGGCCAGCCGCACAACTCAGCGTGAGTTCAAGCCACTGGACCCAGGTAGTCTGCTGCCAGATACCCCGGTCTTTTTCGCGCAGGGCAATGCGGTCCGGGATCCCCGCGGCGTTGCTCGCCAGGATTTGGATCAGGTTGGTGTCGGGATTGAAGTCCCAACGCTGACCGGTGCCTTTTTCAGGTGGCATCTTTTGCCCCTCCGATGTAGGCCTTGATAACGCGCGGGTCCTTGATGACTTCGCGTGGAATGCCCGTGCCAATCACCTCGCCATAGCTCAGCACCAACATGCGATCGCATATGCCCGTGATGATGTCCATGTGGTGTTCGATCAGCAGCACGGTCACACCTCGCTCGTCTCGGGCGTCGAGCACAAAGCGCGCCATGTATTCTTTTTCTTCCTGGTTCATCCCCGCCATGGGTTCGTCCAGAATCAAGAAACGCGGCTCAGCCACCAGGGCACGCGCGAGTTCGACACGTTTTTTCAAACCGATGGGAATGGCATCCACCAGTTCATCGCGCACACCTTGCAGTTGCATGAAGTCGATGGTTTCTTCGACGATCTGGCGATGCTTGATTTCTTCGTCCCGGCTCAGCCACGAATAAAAGGCGGTACGCAGCACGCCCGGCTTCATGTGCACATGGCGGCCGAGCAGGATGTTGTCCAGCACGCTCATTCCGTTGAAGAGCGCCAGATTTTGGAAGGTGCGCGCCACACCCATGCGCGCGACGGCGTGCGGCGCTGTGCCGGTGATGTCTTTGCCGTCCAGCAGGATTCGGCCCTTTTGCGGCGGATAGAAGCCTGTGATCGCATTGGTCAGCGTGGTCTTTCCGCTGCCATTGGGGCCGACCAAGCCGAAAATTTCACCACGTTCGATCTGGAAGTTAACGCCAGTCACGGCCACCAGACCGCCAAAGCGGCGTTCGACGTCCGAGCACGCCAGCATGGGGCCGGAACTGGTAGGGGGAGCCGTTGACGAAGTTGAAGTCATCTTTCGATCAGTAGTCCGCTGGTCAAGTCAGGTAGAGCCTGGAAATCTAGCTTACGAATGACCCAATGCCCTATGGGGTTCACCCTGTGCTGGCGTCAAGGTCGCCAGATAAGAAGAGGAACCGTTCAGTGAAATGGGTTCAGTTGCAAATTAAGTCTATGTATTGACATATATTAATCCGCGTACGCCAAGCGTCAAGCGTTTTCTGTGCCTGCAGCCTGCTCGAAAACCCTAGGCTTATTCGACGTCGCTATTGGCGTTGCCGCCGCCCAGGTCGATCTGGGTCATGCCAAGATTCAAGTTGTTCAGAAAGTGCACCAAGGCGACCTTGTCGTCAAAGCGAAAACCGGTCATGGCCTGGCGGTAGAACTCATAGAGCTTGGGTTGGAGGCTGTCCCAGTAAGTGCGGCCTTGGGGTGTGAGCAAGACATTGCGCGCGCGACGGTCCACCTTGTCGGCAATGCGCTCCACGTGGGTGTCTCGCTCCAGGCGTTTTAGGACACCGTCCAGGTTTTGGCGGCTGACCACCAGGTAGTCGGTCAGCTCAGAGAATGACATGCCTGTCGCCGCCTGTGGGCGCGACAAAGCGCCCAGCACAGCCCACTGCACCGTGGTGATGCCCAGCTCTTTGCGGGTCTGGCGGTCCAATGCGTTCCCGACCTGAAACAGTCGAAAGAACAGGCGGTTGTGAATTGCCGACACGGACTGGTCGTAAGTGGCTTCGACGGCGGGTGTGTGTTTGCTCATACCGAGTCAGAGTCTACCCGCTCAAAGTATTTGTTTGTGAATCAATATGTTGACGTATATCGGAGAATTTCAAAAACTTGCCAATAGATTCATCCGTAGACGACACGGTTCTTGCCTGACTGCTTGGCGGCGTACATCAAGGCGTCGGCCTCGCGAAGAAGGTCGTCAACACTACCCGTTGCCGCTACGAAGGTCTTGCAACCAATGCTGGTGGTGATCTCAAATCCGGCTTGGGTCATGCGCTCGGCAACGGCTTGGCAGATGTGCTCGGCCATGGTGTTGCTGATCTCGCTGGGTGTATTGGGCATCAGCACGACAAACTCATCTCCCCCATTACGGGCGACGGTGTCCGACTGCCGCGTTTTGTCGAGCAAGATCTCGGCGAACAGCTTTAACGCGTCGTCGCCTGCTTGATGTCCCTGGCTGTCGTTCAGTTTTTTGAACCCGTCGAGGTCCAACATGGCGACGGAGAACAAGCCGCCATAGCGCGCTTGGCGCGATATTTCCAATTTGACAATGGACTCGAAGGCGCGCCGATTGGCCAAGCCCGTCAATGGATCCTTGGTTGCGAGATCGAGCGTGCGCAAGTAATTGTTGCGGGCGAAGCTGGCCAAGTACATCGCCAAGACCGAGGCTGAAACGGCACCGATGATGTCGGAGAACATGGCGGCGTGGGAATGGTAAGTTGACGCGCTGACCGATTGGAGCACCAGCGAAAGCCAAAAGGCAATCAGGCCTAACCAGCGGCGCTTGCAGTGAAAGATGACGGCTGACAGAGGAAAGACATACAGCACGTTTAATTTGATATCTACCGTGAAATACGCAATCGCAAAAATCAGCGCCATGGCCGCCAGGCTGGCGCCAAACACCACCCTGTCTGCAATGGCTCCAGGTGTCGTGATGCGATGGTCGGCAATCATGCGTGCGCGAGATTTCTCATGATTGGGGCCAGTATAGGACTGGCCCCAATCACGCAACGTGAGCGCAGAAGATTCCCCTACAACGCCTTGCGGGGGCTTGACAGGCGGCGCAGTTGCCGAAAGCGGTTGACGCTTACATCATTTTGCACAGCGGGGACGCTGCTGGCGTGAGAGACGCGGCAAAGGGTTGCTCAATCACCGGACGCAGTGCACCGTCCACCATTTTGGCTCGGCCCACAAAATTTGGCAGCACCAATTGGTGGTCTGCGCCACGCATCAACTGGGGGCCGTACAGCGTATCAATTTGTGCGTCATTCAGCGCCTTGGCGACGTCAGCAGGTTTGGCGCTCTTGGCTTTCTTCACGCCTTCGAACATGACCACCATACCGTTATAGGCCTGGCCTTCGTTGTCGGTGGGCAGGCGGTTGAACTTGGCCTTCCAGGCTGCGACAAACGCTTTGTTGCGGGGATTGTCCAGATCCGGGGCGTAGCCGACGTTGCCGGGGGTGCCATCCAGCGCCTTGCCTGTGGCGTTGACGATGAAGTTCAGGATCAGCGCATGCCCAATCAGTTTGGTCTTTGGAATCAGGCCAAACTCTTCAGCTTGCTTGACAAACGCAATCGCGTCACGGCCGGTCTCGGCCACCCAGATCGCATCCACATTGGCGGCTTTAAGTTGAGCAATGTAAGGGGAGAAGTCCTTGGTGCCGAGTGGTACATACAGGCTCAAGGGCACCTTCTTGCCGGCGGCCTCAGCTGCCTTCTTGAACGATTCGCCGGAGTCGCGGCCCCACACATAATCAGCCGCAAGCACAGCGAAGTTCTTGTCCTTCAAGGTTTTTGCCCACTCGTTGATCATGGCGATGTCCATCGCATCGGAGTGGTTGGTGCGAAAGCTCCGTGGCTTGCAGGTGTCGCCAGTGAGTTTGTCGGACTTGCTGACCGTGCCAAAGTAAGCTGCGTCCCAGCGGTCCAGATTCTGCGCAATCGCCAATGATATGGACGAAGGCACCGCACCAATCAGCATGTTGTAGCCGTCGCGCGCCAGTTTCTCGGCCACGCGCCGTCCTGCTTCTGGTGTGCCTTCGTCATCTGCTTCGGCAACTTCAACCTTGCGACCGTCAACACCGCCTTGTTTATTGGCTTCTTCCACCGCAAATTGAACGGCTCGGATCACCTCTTCGCCCTGCTGGGCGAACACGCCCGACTTGGACGACACTAGGCCGACCTTGACCGGCTCTTTGCCCTGTGCCATGGCCGCAAAAGGGAAAGCGGCAGCCACCGCCAGTGCCGTCAACGAACGGCGTTGAAACTTGGAAAATTCAAACATGCTTTGTCTCCGAAATAAAAAGCCGGATACGGTCCGGCACCGGTTCAAACCATTACGTGCTCGTGCAACTGGTCCAGGCTCTCGGCACCCACGTCACCTTCCGCCACGACAGAGCCCTTTGCCATAGCCATGTATCGCCTCGCGACGCGAACCACCAGGCTCATGTTCTGTTCGATCAAAAGCAAGGCCGTGCCTTGGTCGGCAACCTGGTTGAAGATGACGGCGAGCTGATCCACGATCACGGGCGCGAGGCCTTCCGTGGGCTCATCCAGCAGAATCAGCGATGGGTTGGCCATCAATGCCCGCCCGACGGCCAGCATCTGCTGCTGGCCACCTGACAACGCTGTTCCGGGGGTGTGGGCGCGCTCCTGCAGAATCGGGAAGAGCTTGTAAACTTCGGGCACATTCCAATGGCCTTTGCGGCCAACTGCCGCGCCGAGTAGCAGGTTTTCTTCCACCGTCAGGTTGGCCACAATGCGCCGCCCTTGTGGAACCACCACGATGCCGTGCTGTGCCGCCAGGTAGGTGCGTGGCTTGGCAAGGTGGTATTCGCCGAAGTGGATTTCGCCACCACGCAAGCTTGCGAGGCCCTGGATGGTATTGACCACGGTGGTCTTGCCCACCCCGTTGCGCCCAATCAGTGCGACCCGTTCACCTGGGTTCACATGCAAACTCAGGTTGTGCAAGATGTGGGCGGAGCCGTAAAACGCGTTGACGTTCTCAAGGCTCAACAAAGGTTTCAACGGGGCGTTCATGCTGTGCTCCCGAGGTAGGCTTCGCGCACACGGGCGTCGGCGCGCACTTCTGCAGGTGTGCCACTGGCGATGACCCGGCCAAGTTCAAATACCGTGACTAGGTCAGAGATGCCAAACACCACGTCCATATCGTGCTCAACCAGCAGCACCGACACATTGCGCCGAGTGGTCAAGGCTTTCAGGTGCTGCGCCAGGTCCAGAGACTCTTTGACGGACAGGCCCGCCATGGGCTCATCCAGCAACAGGACGCTGGGACGACCCACCAAGGCCAGTGCCAAATCCAGGCGACGTTGCTCGCCATAGCCCAGGTCATCAGCCAAGGTGTCAGCCATCCGTGCAAGCTCCAGCTCCTGCAACACGTCGTCAGCGTCGGCTCCGGGATCTTTGGTTCCCATCTGAAACGATGCCAATTCAATCTGGCGCCGCACCGGCATCTGCCCAAAGATGCTGGTGCGCTGGAAGGATCGGGACAGCCCGCGCTGGCGGCGCTCCACCACACCGAGATCCGACACGTCCTCCCCACCCAGGGTGACCTTGCCACGGGTCAAGCGCCGCCGACCGGTGATGGCATCGATCACCGTCGACTTGCCCGCGCCGTTGGGGCCGATCAAACCACGGATCTGCCCCTGCGTGAGGGTGAGTGCCACGCCGTCCACGGCCTTGACGCCACCATAGTGAATCGCAACATCTTCAGCCTGCAATACATAGTCAGTCATCTTGTCTCCTCGGGTCGTGTCAATGGCCACCATGCGCAGTTGCAGCGCGTGCGGGTGTCTTCGGCCCAATAACGCGTCCCAGCAGCCCGGCAATGCCAGTCGGCGAAAACACGATGACGGCGATCAGCGCAATGCCAAAGATCGCCATCCAATGGGTGGCGTAGTCCCCCAGAATGTCTTTGGCCAAAAAGTAAACGACAGCGCCCAGCGCCGGGCCCCACAGCGCCTTGTAGCCACCTACCACCACCATCATCAATGCGACGCCAGACAGACTCCAGTGCAGGTTCTCGGGGGATACAAATCCGGTGTTGAGCGCGGACAGGATGCCCGCCAAACCCGTGACCGTGGCCGACAGCGCATAGATCGCAGCACGCGGTAACAGAGTGCGAATGCCAATGAAGCGGGCGCGCTCCTCGTTGTCACGAACCGCTTCGGTGACACTGCCAAAGCGACCGCGCAACAGCAGGGTGAGGAGCAGCATGACAAGCACCAGGCTCAACCAGCAAACCAGAAACATGTTGACTGGCTTGAGCAGAACCGACAAAGGCATGCCAAACAAGGTGTTGGGCCAGTCGATGTTCATCCCGTCGGCACCGCCGGTGAGGCCACGTGATCGCGAAGCAGTCAAAAAGAACATCTGGCCCACAGCCAAGGTCAGCATGCCAAACGCTACACCTGGCACACGCACCATCACCAGCCCCATGCCAAAGGCGATCAGCGCCAAACCCGCCAGCGTGAGCACGATGGCCAGTTCTGCCGATACCGTCTGCGACTGAAGAATCAAGCCCACGGCATAACCGGTGCTGCCAAAGAACAAGGCGTGGCCAAAGCTGACCATGCCGTTTTGGCGCAAGAGCAGGCCGACGCCAAGCGCAAACATCGCGTAGATCAAGGCCTGAGTGAAGAGCGATAGGACGGTGCCTGAGCTGACCAGCGCCGCCATCAGCGTGCCAACCGCCAGCGCGGCGACCACAAGCAGACTTAATTTTTGATTTGTCATGGTGTCGGGTCCTTGCTTAAGTGCGGCTGCCCGCCAGGCCAGCGGGCTTCCAGATCAGGATGGCTACCATCAGCACAAACGGCAGAAGGACTGCTGCATCAGGCAGATAGACGGCGCCCAGAGCCTGTACCATCCCCAGCACCATGGCCGCGATGAACGCGCCTGCCAGTGAGCCCAAACCACCAACCACCACCACGACAAAGGAGTCGATGATCACGTCGCTGCTCATCGATGGCGACAGGGACAGAAAAGGCGCTGCCACCACACCGGCCAGACCCGCCAGGGCGGTACCCAGGCCGACGACAGACGCACTTAAGGTGTCGGTGTCCACGCCTTGCATGGCGGTGGTGGTGGGGTCGGTGCTGGCAGCCCGCACAAACAGGCCAACCTTGGAAAAGCGCAGCCAGAAGCTCAGCGCAAACGCCACAGAAAACCCAAGCACGATCACCGCGATACGGTAGGCGGGTACCGTTGTGCCAAACAGGTCCACGGTGGCACTCAAGGCTGCGGGGGCCGGTACGGACAGATTGCTCTTGCCCCACACGGTTTGCACAAAGTCCTCGATCACCAGCAGCAGGCCAAAGGTGACCAGCACGACCGTCAACGGGTCGCGGTCCTGCAACAGGCGAAAACCGTAGCGGTCCAACAGCACGCCCAGGATGGCCATGATGGCGGGCGCCGCAATCAGTGCTACCCAGAAGTTGCTGTACTGTGCGATTGAATAGCCGAGGTAGGCGCCGAGCATGTACAGCGAACCGTGGGCAAAGTTCACCACACGGCGCAAGCCATAAATCAGCGCCAGGCCGGAGCACATCACGATCAGCAATGCGCCGTAGACCAAGCCGTTAAAGAGGTTGATGGTGAGCAAGTTTGTCTCCGTTGATGTTGTCAGATTTCTGCCAAGGCGCTCTCGACCGAGCCAAAGGCCGCCCAGCCGCCATCCACGCTCCAGGTGGCACCTGTGACATAACTAGCGGCTGGGGAAGCCAAGAAGGCAATGACTTCGGCAATCTCACTGGGCGCGGCCATGCGACCCATCGGCGTCCGGCGGCTGATGGCCTTGGCGTCTATGGCACCCTGGCGTACGAGGTCTGCCACCAGGTCGGTTGCGACGTAGCCGGGTGCCACGGCGTTCACGCGAATGCCCGCACGCGCCCATTCACTGGCCATGGCACGTGTCATGCCCAGCACGCCTGCCTTGGCGGCGCTGTAGGCGTTGCGCCCCGGAATGCCGCCAAAGCTGGCAATGGACCCCACGTTGACGATGGCACCGCGGTTGCCTTTGGCGTCTCGTTCCTGGTGTTGCATATGCCGAAGGCAGGCTTGGCTCACCAAAAAGCAACCACGCAGATGCACATTCAGCACCTTGTCAAAGGCGTCGACGTTCTGTTGAAGTGTCGGCACGGTCTGGTCGCCAATGCCTGCGTTGTTGACGAGTGCGTCGATGCGCGGCCAACGGGTTGTGACTTCCGCAATGGCTTGCGTCACGGCGTCAGCATCGGTCACGTCGCATCCCACTCCGAAGTGGGATCTGCCCAGTTCGGTGGCCCGGACCTGCGCTTGCGTACTGCGCTTGTCCAGCACGGCAACGCGCCAGCCCCGCTCGGCCATCAGCTGGGCAGTCGCCCAGCCGATACCATCGGCCGCCCCGGTGATCAATGCCGTCTTCATGGCTGCTTGCCCATTGCCATTGGCAAGTGAGTGGCCATGATCAAGCGTGTCTCTTGTGCCGTGATCAGGTGGCCTGAAGCCGCCAGGTAGGCGGGAAAGTCGGGGTGGGTATCGCGTGCCTTGCAGCGGCGCTCGTAGTCGCTAAGTGACTCATAGGACCAAAGGTGCACAAACTGGTTTTGCGGGCCCACCAGGCTGGTGTAAAACCCCAAAGGGTGTCCCAGTGTCTGCAACAGCACGGGCATGGCAAGGCGGTTAAACACTTCCAGGAACTCCGGCATCTTGCGCAGGGCAATGGTGTAAATCCGGTGATCCACGAGGGGGCGCGTCGAAGAAGCGAGTTGGGCGATCATGCCTTTGCCCCCACCAGATCAGCAATATGGTTTGCCGTCACAAAGCCAAAAGTCATGTTGGGGCCATGCGTGATCCCGGCGCCCGGGTAGTTGCCACCCATCATGCTGGCGCGGTCATTGCCTACGGCGTAAAGGCCGGGGATGCTTGTGCCGTCGCGCTTCAATACCTCGCCCACCACACTGGTTTTGATGCCATCAAAGGTGCCCAGGTCGCCCATGATGACTTTCACGGCATAGAAAGGGCCCTTGGCCACAGGGGCAACACAGGGGTTGGGTTTGTTCTCGGGGTCGGCCAGGTAACGGTTAAAGGCAGTGCGGCCGCGGCCAAAAGCGGAGTCTTCCCCTTTGACGGCGCCGACATTGAATTCCCGCACCGTCTGCTCCAAGCCAGCGCTGTCAATGCCCGCACTTGCCGCCAACTCAGCCAGCGTCTTTCCTTCAATCAGGTAGCCATTGCGGATGAAGCGGCCAATCGGCATCGGGGCGGGTTTGACAAAGCCCAGGCCATACTTGCCGAGGGTGGTCTTGTCGCAAATCAGCCACATGGCGGTCTCTTGGTTACCTGCGCAGGCCTTGATCAGGTCTGCACCAACATCATGGTACGAGTTGGATTCATTGCAAAAGCGTTTACCGTTGCGCAGCACGCCAATCACGCCCGGCTTGTAGCGGTCCAGCAAATGAGGGAAAACGCCGGTTTCGCCGTTGGCGTACTTGACTTGCGATACTGGCATCCATGCGGCTGCATCCTTGAACTGAATGCTCACCTCGCCGCCCAATGACTCTGCCATGCGCGTACCGTCGCCCGCGTTGCCCTCTGGCGTCGGCGACAGATGTTCTCCGCCACGCTGAAGGTGGGGGTAAGCCTGGGCAATGCGTTTGACATCTTGCGGAAACCCCCCGCATGCCAGCACCACGCCATGGCGCGCGCGTATGCTGCGCGTGCCGGAGGCATCTTCCACCCGGACGCCGACTGTCTTGCCGTCTTCCATCAGCACTTCTTTGGCCGGGGTACTGGTCAGGATGGGAATGCCCAAGTCCAGTGTGGCTTGCGCAAGGCGTGCAGACAGGGCATTGCCACTGGTGACCTGCACCGCGCGACCATAAAGAGCCAATTCCTTGATGTGGGTGACGAGGCGCTTGGCCACGTAAATGAAGGATGTGAGCGACTTGGTGGCGTTGAAGAAGTGCTTCAGGTCTGCATTGGACGAATTGAACATCATCCCGATGAAGGTGATGGTTTTGAGCGGTGGCTTGAGTCTGGCCATGTCTTTGCCCAGGCCACGGATGTCATACGGTTCCGCAAGGATGGAGCGCCCAATGTCAACGCCGCCACGCACATCGGGGTGGTAATCCGGATAAAGCGTGGGGATGAACTTCATCACCGTCTCGCGCTCGAAGAACTCCACCATCTTTGGCCCTTGCTCGATGAAGGCATCCACCGTTGCCGCGTCGTAGAAGTTGCCGGTTTCTTCCTGCATGTAGGTGCGAACTGCGTCTGCCGTGTCAGCTGCGTTCTGCTTGCGACCATGCGGGCCAAGAGGAATCCACAGCACACCGCCGGACAGTGCGGTCGTGCCACCAAACACTTGCTCTTTCTCAATTACCACCACATCCAGTCCCCGCTTGCGAGCAGTGATGGCTGTAGCCAAACCGGCAGCGCCGGAGCCCACCACGATCAGATCGACTTCAAAATTGGCTGTCATGTGGTGTTCTCAGGTCGTGTGGTTAAAGCCAGGCCGAGGGACCATGTCCATGAGCATGGAGCTCATGCCACCGTCCACCAGGATTTCGGCGGCGTTGATGTACGCGGAACGTGGGCTTGCCAGAAATGCGGCCACGTTGGCAATGTCTTGCGGTTCGCCAATGCGGCGGCTGGCAGTGACCAATGCACGTTTTTCCTCGAAGCCCGGTTCTTCGTAGAACTTGGCCGATAGCGGCGTGCGGATCATTCCCGGGCAGATGGCGTTGCTACGCACACCTGCGCTGCCCCATTCCACCGCGAGCTGGCGGGACATCAGCAGCACGCCTGCCTTGCTGGCGCTGTACGCGCCACTGTGCGACTGGGGCGTGACGCCAGCAATAGAGGCCACGTTGACGATGCTGCCTGAGCCAGCGGTGCGCATCTGTGCGCCGAAGGCCTGCGCACACAAAAGATAGCCAGTCAGATTGACAGCCAGCACATCGTTCCAGTCCTGTGCGCTGACCTGCGCCAGGCTCCCCGCGCGCAGCATCCCGGCATTGTTGACTAGGGCGTGGCAGTTGCCCCACTGCGACAACACCAGCGCTGCCGCGTGTTCGATGCTGTGAGACTGGGTTGTGTCGCACGCAATCGCCATGGCGGTGCCGCCTGCCTCACGGATGGCATGGGCTACGTGCTGTGCACCGTCGGCATTGCGGTCCAGCACCACGACCTTGGCGCCATGGCGCGCTAGCTCATGCGCGATGGCTTCGCCGATGCCGCTGGCACCGCCAGTCACGACGCAAATCTTTGCCTGCAATTCCAGCCATGAAGTGGCGGCCTGGTCCATGAATCTGTCCTGTCTCTGCTTTCTGGAGTGAAGCGGATTGTTCATTTCACGGCGCATTTGTGCTTTGACAATTCAAGCGAAGAACAGGACAATTCATGCATTAGAAGAAAGGTATGCAATGGCAACAAGGGTAATCCCTAGCTATGGTTTGTATGGTGACCAAGCCGACGCATCGTGGCTCAATTCATTTGACTTCGAGTGGATTCCTCAGCGTTCCAGCGTCTATAACTGGCGGATACGGCCGCACAAGCACGACGCATTCATCCAGATTCTTTACCTCACGGCAGGCGATGGCGAGGTGCTGCTCGACAACGAGCGTATGATTTTTGAGGCGCCATGTGTCGTGCTAATTCCTGCACAAACCGTGCATGGCTTTGTTTTTTCAGAAACGGTCGATGGGCCGGTTGTTACGGCGGCGCAACGGCCGCTGGAGTCACTGGCCACGGTGGCCATGCCAGAGTTGCTGAAAACGCTTCGCAGGCCCTTGTGCATGCCGTTGAAAGTGAGCAGTTCTGCCGACGCGTCATTGATGCCCCTCTTCCTGGCGATTGAGCGCGAAGCCAAGCTGCACGACAGTGGTCAGATCGCGGCGGTGCTGTCCTTGCTGGTGGCGATTTGCGTGCAAATCCAACGCCTGTCGGGTGTGGCCGATACTGCGGTGCTCAAGTCGCGCAAGTCGCAGCAAATTGAAAAGTTCCGCGCCCTGGTCAATGAACATTACCGAGCGCACTGGCCGCTCAGCGACTTTGCTGATCAGCTGGGTATCACGCCGGGCCAGCTCTCGCGTTTGTGCCGAGAGGTCTTGGGTGTGTCGAGTCTGGATGTGATCAATGCCCGTATCGTCCATGAAGCGCAGCGGGAATTGGTCTACACGACCAGTAGCACCAAGCAGTTGGCCGCTCAACTTGGTTTTTCGGATGAGGCTTATTTCAGCCGCTTCTTTCGCAAGCACACAGGTCTGAGTCCACGTGTGTTTCGCGGCAATGCCTTGCGGGCGATGGCTGCCAAAAAAGCGTGAGCGCGGCGCCATGGGTTTATGCGGTGCGCAGCGCGTGCCGCACTGCAATGTGCGCGAACACCAGCCCAGGCCCAATCGTGATGCCAGGCGCGGTGTACACACCGCCCATGATCGAATGCATGTCGTTGCCTACCGCATAGAGGCCTGCGATTGGCGTGCCAGCGCTTCCTAGCACTTGTGCATTGACATTGGTCTCCAGGCCCGTGGACGCGCCAATGTCGCCGGGGTACACCCGAACCGCATAGAAGGGAGCTTCTGTCAGTGCAGCCAGGTTCGGGTTCTTGCCTTGCCAGGTGGGGTCCCCCAGGTTTTGTTGGTAGGCCGTGACACCACGGCCAAAGTCGGGGTCTGAGCCACTCGCCGCGTAGCTTGCGATTTTCTCGACGCTGGATTTCAAACCCACCGCATCAATGTTGAGCTTTTGCGCCAGTTCGTCAAGGTTGTTGCCAACCGTCAAATAGCCGTCAACCAGGAAAGGCTCCAGCCCCTTGCCACCGGGGCGCACCATGCCAATGCCGTATTGGCGCAAGGCGCGCGCATCGCAAATCAAATACGCAGGAACAGCGCTCTCTGCCGCTTGCATGGCCAAGCCAAACAGGTGGTACGAGGTGCTTTCGTTGACAAAACGTTCACCCTTTTGATTGACGGTGAGCATGCCAGGCTTGGCGCGGTCCATCACAAAGTGCGGAAACACTGCCTGTGTGCCGTCGTCACGTTTGCGAATCGACACCGGTGCCCAAAAGGCTGGACTCAAGCCGCTGGGTCCAAAGTGCGCACCTAGCATCTTGGCTGCGTCTTGTGCCGAGCCAGTGTGTCCAGGTGCCGCTGGGCACCACTGCGTATCAACGCCAGGCAGCAACTGTTCACGAAGTTCAGGGTGACGGTTGAAACCGCCACTTGCCAGCACCACGCCTCGGCCTACTTTGACCGTGCTGCGCTGAGTGCCCTGTTGCAAATCAACAGCCCGCACGGTACCGCTGTCCTGTTGCACGCCCGCCAAACTGGTATTTAGCAGCAGAGAAACATGGTCGAATTTGGACAGCGAATACAGCAGGCGACCAATCAACGCATTACCCATGACCAGGCGCGTGCCGCGCGGGTAGCGCAGGCGGTCAAGACCATGGCGGGCGAGGATTTTGATGGAATGCCGGAGTGATGCCCAAGACTGGGTCATGCCCAGCAAATGGTTGATGTCTGTGCGGTCCACCATCATGCCGCCGAGTACGGTGAACTCCGGAATGGGAGGGCGAATCAGGGCGAACAATTCTCCGAGCAGTCGGCCGTCAAAAGGGAGAGGCTCCAGTGCACGTCCATTCAGGGTAGAGCCGCCCAGGTCCGAAATGTAGTCCGGGTGCTTGGGGTAGGGGCGGAACTTGACCTCCGACTGTTCTTCGATGCGCTTCACAGCGCCGGGGCCGTTGTCCAGAAAGGCTTGCCGCAACGCATGGGGGCTACGCTCGCCAATGGCGTTGGTCAGATAACGCTCGGCCTCGATCAAGCTGTCTTGCGGGTTGACTTTTGACGCGTGATGCGTGCCAGGCACCCAGGTGGTGCCTGCAGACAGGGCGGTGGTTCCGCCCACGTACGGCGTGCTTTCAACGATGAGCACCTTCGCGCCATCCATCGCGGCAAACAGCGCGGCGGCCAAGCCTGCGCCACCTGCGCCAATCACGCCCAGGTCAAAGCTGGCGTCTTGCGGCAATTGCTTCAGGACTTGCATCTCATTGGCCCTGCAGGAAATCAACCATCAGGTCTCGCACGCGGGCGAACATCTCAGCACCGGTTACTGTGACGCAGCCTTTGGCGCGGGCTGCTGCGATCAAAGGGGTGACAGCAGGGGCGGTGATCACACAGCCCACAAACATGCTTCCCACAATAGGGTCTGGGTTCACCGGGAAGGGGTCGGTTTCTTTCATGCCAACGGGGGTGGCATTGATCACGATCTGAAAACCGCTGGGGTCGGCGCTGCCATCCGTGACAGAGCACAAGCCGAGCGAATTGAGCCGTGTGATCAGGCTGCTGCGGCGTGTGCTGTCTTCGTCATGAATCGCCAGTTCGCTGACGCCGGATGTGACGAGTGCGTGGGCAATGGCCGAGCCTGCGCCACCTGCACCCACCAGTAAGGCGCGCTTGCCCTCGGGTTGGCAGCCTTGTTCGCGCATGGCCTTTACGAAGGCCAAACCGTCAAACATGTCGCCGTGCCAGGTGCCGTCGGCATTGCGACGCAAGGTATTGACGGCACCCAGAAACTGCGCGCTGCTAGAGGCTGTGCTGCACAGGTCAAAGCTGGCGAACTTGTGTGGCACGGTCACGATGATGCCGTCCACGTTTTGCGCCAGGCTCACCCCTTTGGCCCAGGTTTTCAGATCGGCTGGCCGGACATGCGCCGGCATCACAAACGCATTCATGCCCTGACTTTGAAAGGTCTCGGTCACGCCTGCGGGGGATTTGACCTGGGCAATCGGGTCGCCCACGATGAAGTGAACGCGGGTGGCACCGTTCAATTGATGGGTTGAGCTGTGTGGCATGGGTGATGTCGTTGTGGCGTCTGAATTGCGGCGATCATATCTAAAAATGGAATAGTATTCAATTATTGAATTTGATTTCAATTTGAATTAGACTTGCGACATGAACGGCGTACTCGAACGAACCCTTGGCATCCTTGAACTGCTGACCAAGCATGGGCAGGGTCTGGAATTGGCGGCGATTGCCGACCAGCTAGACATTCCGCGTAGCGCCGTGCATCGGCTGCTGGCGGATTTGATCCGCTGTGGTTATGTGCGTCAGACACGCGACCATGGCGACTACATGCTCAGCACCAAGCTGGTGTCCATGGGCTTGTCCTTCCTCAGCAATACCGGCATCGTGGATATCGCGCAACCCTTGTTGGATCGTCTGGCGCAGGCGTCTGGCGAATTGGTGCGCCTGAGCGTGGTCGATGGCGAACGGCTCACCTGGGTGGCCCGAGCCCAAGGTGCGCGCCAAGGCTTGCGCTACGACCCCGACATGGGTAGCGACGCACGCCTGTCGTGCTCATCATCCGGCCACGCCTGGTTAAGCACCTTGGGCGACGATGCGGCTTTGGCCCTGGTGGCGCAGCAGGGTGTGGGGCAGCCAGCAGACTACGGCCCGCAAGCACCTGCAAGCCTTGCCGATGTGATGGCCGTCGTCCAGGCGACACGGGAACGCGGCTACAGCCTGACCACGGAAACCTATACCGCAGGCCTGAACGCCATGGCCGCACCTGTGCGCTTTGCTGGTCAGCCCGCCATGGGCGTGATCAGCATTGCCGGGCCCACAGTGCGCTTCACGCTGGAGCGCATGCAGGCCTTGGGCGAAGAACTGATGAATATCGCGGCGCAATTGGCGGCGGCCAGCGGTGCATCGCCCTTCTTTGCCAAGTCCAGCCAAGCTCTCTCTGCGACAACGGCTGGCCGCAAACCTATATACGCTCCTTGACCTAGCATGTCCGAGCGCGCCACGGAAACCTTTGATCTGATCGTCGTCGGTTCGGGCGCTGGCGGTTTGTCAACGGCCGTGACCGCCGCGCACCAGGGTCTCAAAGTGTTGGTGCTGGAAAAGGAAGCCCAGTTCGGTGGCACCACCGCATGGTCGGGTGGCTGGATGTGGATTCCGCGCAACCCGCTCGCCGTGGCTGCAGGTATCGATGAGCCCATCGAAAAGCCACTTTCATATCTTCGCCATGAACTGGGGGCGCAGTTTGACGAAGCGCGTGCGTGCCATTACCTGACCCATGCTCCGCGCATGGTGTCGTTCTTTCAGCGACACACGGCTTTGCGCTTCATTGATGGCAACGCGATTCCCGACTTTCACGGCAAGACGGAAGACGCTGCCTTGGGTGGGCGCTCAGTTTGCGCGGCACCCTTTGATGGTCGCCGCTTGGGTGCTCGCATGGCACAGCTCAAGCCACCTCTGCGCGAGACGACACTCTGGGGCATGGGCATTGCGTCGGGGGCTGAACTACGGCACTTCATGAATGCCACGCGCAAGCTGTCATCTTTTCTGCATGTCACCGGCTTGGTACTGCGGCATTGGCGTGATTTGCTGGTGCATGGGCGTGGCATGCGGCTGGTGAACGGCAACGCGCTGGTCGCCGCGCTGGCTGTCTCGGCACTGGACGCCGGTGCAAGTATTCGGGTCAATGCGTCGGTGCAAAGTTTGCTGACAGATGAGAACGGACGTGTAATTGGCGTCCGTTTGAACGATGGCCAATCCGTGCGCGCGACATGCGGCGTGATGCTGGCCTGTGGTGGCTTTCCGCACGATGTGGCGCGCAGACAAGCGCTGCTGCCCCACGCGCCTACTGGCCAAGAGCACTGGTCGGCCGCGCCAAGCGGCAACACAGGCGACGGCCTGCGCCTGGGCGAATCGGCAGGCGGGGTGGTGGCCGCCGACTTGCTGCAGGCTGCGGCCCTGGCTCCCGTGTCCTTGTTGCAGCGCTCAGATGGCAGCGTCGCGCATTTCCCGCACCTGCTCGAGCGCGGCAAGCCGGGGCTGATCGCTGTGACGGCGGCGGGCAAGCGCTTTACCAACGAGGCCAATTCGTACCACGACTTCATGCAGAGTCTCTTAGCTGCGACGCCTGCGGGTGAACCGGTGCAAGCCTGGCTCTTGTGCGATCACGGCTTCATCCGTCGCTACGGTCTGGGTGCAGCCAAGCCCGCGCCCATGCCCTTATCCAACCTGTTGGCCAGTGGGTATTTGAAACGTGGCTCTACGCTCAATGCATTGGCGCAGGCCTGCGGTATCGATGCGGCAGCGCTGGCGCAGACGGCTGAGCGCTACGCGCACATGGCAGTGGCTGGCAAAGACGAAGACTTTGGCAAAGGCGAGACTGCCTACAACCGCATGCAAGGTGACGTCGCCTTGACACAGGTACAGGGCTACGCCAATCCCTGCATGGCGCCGCTCGGTGCGGGGCCCTACTACGCCGTGAAGGTCGTGCCCGGAAGCCTTGGCACCTTCGCTGGCCTCAAAGTCAATGCCCACGCGCAAGTGCTGGACGAGCAGAGCCAGCCCATCCCGGGCTTGTATGCCGGCGGCAACGACATGGCCAGCATGATGGGTGGCAACTACCCCAGCGGTGGCATCACCCTGGGGCCCGCCATGACCTTTGGTTTTCTGGCGGCAGAGCATGCCGCCGGGTGCGCTGCTGAACCCGTTACTGAATCCGATACGGCCAAAAAATAGGACAAAAATACCTGTTACGGCACATCCCTATTGCATTTATAGCTATCAAATTTATATCAAATACAGCCCTTAAGGACACCATGTACTACGAACTCGCCACCCTCACGCTGCCATTTGGCACCGCTGGCCAAGCTGCTGCCAACGTTCACGCCTTCGCCAGCGCGCCAAATGCCCAAGGCGAATTGCTGGGCTGCTGGTTCACCGACATCGGCGTGCTGAATCAGATGATCGTGCTGCGTGGCTTTGCCACCCTGGACGCCTTGGCGGCAGAGCGTGAGCGCACCCAGAAGAGTGCCAGCCCTTTTGGCTGCGGCGAGATCTACCAAGCGCTGGAGCAGCACAGCTACCAAGGCTTTCCGTGGATGACGCCGGTGCGCCCCAGTGCCGAGAGTGGCATCAGCGGCCCGGTCTACGAGATCCGCACCTACGGCATCAAGACCGGCGGCGTGCAGCCCACCATTGATTTGTGGGCGCAATACGTGCCCGCTCGCCATGCCTTGTCACCCTGCGTCGTTGCCATGGTGGCACTGGACGGCCCGCTTCGCTTCACCAACATCTGGGCATACGCCACGCTCGACGCACGGAGCAAGGCCCGGGCTGACGCTGTTGCCCAAGGCATCTGGCCCCCCAAGGGCGGACTAGCGCATTTGACGACGAACATGGTGTCCACCATTGCGATGCCGACTGCGGTGTCGCCATTGAAGTGAGCCAAACATGAGCCGCGTCTATTCATTAGCGTATTTGTCTTCGCACCGCTGCACGCCAGCACAAGCCGTCAGCATTGCAGCCGCCAACGGTTACAGCTATGTCGGTTTGCGCCTGTGGCCCAACGCGCCCGGTGGGCCGCAGCAGCATTTGCTGGGCAAACAGGATGCCCTGCGCGAAACCGTGGCCGCGCAGCGTGATACCGGTGTGGGCGTGTTCGACCTGGAGATCATCCGCATCGGCGAACAGTTTGACCCCCACACCTGGGACGCACTGTATGAGGCTGGTGCGGCGCTCAAGGCCAAGGCCATTTTGGTGGCGGGCGACGATACCGTCGAGAGCCGCCTGACCGACAACTACGCCCGGCTTTGCGAGGTGATGAAGCCGTATGAAATGACCGCCGATCTGGAATTCATGCCGTGGACGGCAGTGCCCGATGCCAAGTCTGCACTGCGCATCATCCAGAACGCGGGCATGCCAGCGATGGCAGGCATCCTGGTCGACGCGCTGCACGTTGGTCGCTCGACAACCACCCTGGATGACATCCGCGCCATCCCACGCCATCTGCTGCATTACGCCCAGATTTGCGATGCCGAAAAGGGCACGCACTTCACCACCGAGCAAATGATTCACACCGCGCGCTGTGAGCGCTTGCTACCCGGCGACGGCAACATTGATATCCAGGGCCTGTTCGATGCCTTGCCCGCAGACTTGCCCATCAGCGTGGAGGTGATCAACCTGGAGCGCGAGAAATCAGCTGCTCCAAGTGACTGGGCCGCCACCTGTCTGGCCAAGAGCCGACCCTTTGTCGAACCCCGCTAAGGCCGCACCGCCATGCTGATCGCCTTTGACCGAATCTCCCGTTTGCCTTTCTTCTTTGGTGCCCGTTGGTTCAGCAGTGCATGAGGGATGGAGCACCCCTGAGCCGCTTCGCATCATCCCCTCAAGGGGACGCCATCAGCCGCCTGGCAGAGCCAGCTCGGCGGTGGCCTTGCCCTAACAGATCAATCAAGCATTTGGACCACAAACACCATGGACTTCTCCCTCAACGACGAACAAAAAATGATGATCGACACCGTGCGTCGATTCATCGCCGATGAACTCAAGCCCCTCGAAGACGAACTCGAACTGAACGGCAACCTGCCTCAGCCTAAGGCACTGGCCGTGCACAACAAGGCCAAAGAACTGGGCTTGTACGCGATGAACATGCCGCCCGAATTGGGCGGTGGTGGCTTGTCCAACCTGGACCGCATCTTGTGTGAGGAACAGTTCGGCCACACCACCGACTACCTGATCCGTCGCGCCTTTGGCAATGTGTACGAGCCATTGCTGCATTGCAAGGGCGCGCAAGTGGACCGTTGGCTCAAACCGGCGGTGGCGGGTACCCGCACCTGTGCCATTGCCATCACCGAACCCGGCGCGGGCTCAGATGCTGCGGGAATCAAAACCCGCGCGGTTCAGCAGGCAGATGGCAGTTGGGTGCTGAATGGTGGCAAGCACTTCATCAGCGACGGCGAGTGGAGCGATTTCTTCTTGGTGTCCGCCAAGACTGCTGACAAAGAAATATCCATGTTCATGGTGGACAAAGGCCTGCCCGGCTTCACCATCGGCAAAGACCAAAAAATGATGGGCCTGCGTGGCACGCCTCACCTGGAACTGTTCTTTGACAACGTGCCGCTCGAAGCCGTTTCGCTGCTGGGCGAGCAGGGCCAAGGTTTCAAGCTGGCCATGGGCGCACTTAACGTGGTGCGACTGGCCCAGGTCGGTGCGCGCGCGGTGGGTAAGGCCAGCCATGTGCTCGCGCTCATGGTGGACTTTGCTAACCAACGCCAGCAGTTCAACACCAAAATTGGTGACTTTCAGATGATCCAGCAGCAGATTGCCGACAGCGTGATCGAGGTGAACGCCGCCCGCTGGATGGTTTACCAGGCGGCCTGGATGCTGGACCAGGGGGTGGATGCGCGTGAGCAGATCGCCATGGTCAAAGTACATGCCGCAGAAACCCTGGGCCGCGTGGTGGACCGCGCGGTGCAGGTGTTTGGTGGCATGGGCTTTTGCAAAGAGCTGCCCATTGAGCGCTATTACCGCGACGCCCGCATCTACCGAATCTTTGACGGCACCAGCGAGATCCATCGGGGTGTGATTGCGAAGAGCACGCTCAAAAAGGGTGCTGCGCTGTTTGACATCAACTGCTGAGGTTCGCCATGAGTCAATCCAAATTCATGACAGCGGCGGAAGCTGCAAACCTGATCAAAGACAAGGACACCGTGGGCCTGATGGGCGGCGGTGGCGGCTTGATGGAAGCCACGCACACCTTCGAGGCGATCCAAGCGCGCTACCTGACAACGCAAACGCCACGCAACCTGACGGTGATGCACGCCCTGGGCATAGGTGACAAAAAGACCAAGGGCATGAACTGCTTTGCCCACGAAGGCCTGGTGAAGCGCGTGATCGGCGGCCACTGGGTCTGGTCACCGGCGATGCAGCAGTTGGCTGTGAACGAGAAGATCGAGGCCTACATCCTGCCGGGCGGTGTCAGCAGCCAGCTGATGCGTGAGATTGGCGCAGGCAGACCCGGTCTCTTTACCCACGTGGGCTTGGGCACGGTGTGCGACCCTCGCCAAGGCGGTGGCCGCATGAACGCGACCGCCAAGGACGATCTGGCCGAGGTGGTGCAAATGGACGGGCGCGAATACCTGCGTTACAAGCCTTTTCCTATCCATGTGGCCATCGTCCGCGCCAGTGCAGCGGACGAAGACGGCAACATCAGCTTTGAGCACGAGGCGGCCAATCTGGACGCGCAGTCCCTCGCACTGGCGGCGCGCAACAGCGGCGGCACGGTGATCGTGCAGGTCAAAGAGCGCCTGCCGCGTGGCGCGCTCAAGGCACGCGAAGTGCGCATCCCCAGCGCCTGGGTGGATGCGATTGTGGTGGACCCGAACCAGCAATCCAGCTACGACATTCCGTTCGATTCGGCCCTTTCGGGAGAACTGACGGGCGAAGATCGCTATCAATCTGAGAGCGAAGACCATGCCGCCGAGAAAGCTGCCGCCCATGAGGCTTTCAGTGAGAGGCAAGCCGTGGCACGCCGTGCAGCCGGGGAACTCTTCAATACGGAGAAGGCGCGCCCGGTGGTCAATTACGGTGTGGGCGTACCCGACGCCGTGGCCAAACTGATTGCCGCGCGGGGCGAGCAGCACCGCATTTACCAGACGATTGAACACGGCACCTATGGCGGCACGCTGATGGATGGCGTGCTGTTTGGCTATGCACGCAACGCCAGCGCCATGCTGGACGCTGCCACGCAATTTGACTTCTATGCGGGCGGTGGGCTCGACATCGCCTTTCTGGGTTTTGGTGAATTCGATGCCCGTGGCAACGTCAACGTCAGCAAGCTGGGTGGACTGACGGTGGGGCCGGGTGGCTTCATCGACATTGCGCAGAATGCCAAGAAGGTGGTGTTCTGCGGCACGCTGGCGGCCAAGGGCGTCAAGCTGCAGACCGGTGACGGACAAATGCGGGTGTTGCAGCAAGGTGGGGTGAAGAAGCTGGTTGAACAGGTCGATCAAATCACCTTCAGCGGCCCGCAAAGTCTGGTGCGTGGCCAAGAGGTGCTGTACCTGACGGAGCGCGCGAGCTTTCGGCTGACCCAGCGCGGAATTGAGTTGTTTGAGTTGGCGCCTGGGATTGATCTGCAGCGCGATGTGCTGGACCAGATGGCCTTTGTCCCCTTGCTTGCGCCAACCGTGGCCGTGATGTCGGAAGAGTTCTTCAGCGCGGCGCTAGGCGCTTGACGCCTGGCGCAGACAGCGCAAGTCCTACTGCCACAGGGGGAATAGCCGACGGGCCGTGTCCAGGATTGGGTTCGCCGCGAAAATGTAACAAAGTGCGCGAATCTGCGCACTGAAAGCATTTCCAGTGAACCCATGACCGAAGCGCCCAGCACTGCTGCTGTTCCCCTGCCGCGCGTCCTCGAATCAGACTGCGCAGTCCAACGTGAGCTTGCTCACAAGCTGGCCTTGCGCGAGAAGTTTTCGACCTGCACTTCGTTTCTGGGCTATGGGTTTCAAGCTTTCATGTTGCGGGACTTGGTGGCCGCGCCCCTGTTATGGGCTTGGTTTGCTGCCTTGGCCGTGCTGGAAGCCTTGAACTGGTTGGTGGCCCATCAACTGGTGCGCCAGCGGGACGACGATGCACAGCGTCGAAAGTGGCTCCGTGTCTTGCCCGTTACCCTGTTCATGGCGAGTTGTACCTGGGGGATGTCAGCGCTGATGCCGGGCGTTGATCTGGCCGTCACCACGGCGAACTTGAACTTGCTGCTGCTCGCCGTGGTGGTCATCATTTCTGTTCATAACCTGTGCTTTTCAGCGGCGGCGCTGGTGGCCTTTGTTTTCGGCATGGGCACGCCGCTGTTCATCTACGGGCTGATGCATCCCTGGGGGCCATCGGGCTTGCTGGCCCTGGGCGCATTTGTGTTGTGCGTGATGGTGCAGTTTTATGGGCGGGCCGCACATCGTCTCGAGGTGAATGACATCTGCCACCGCCTGGAGAGTGAATTGATGGCAGCCGAGCTTCAGCGCACCAATATCGAATTGAATGTCGCCATGGACAAGATCCGCATCATGGCGTCACACGATGCTTTGACTCAGTGCCTCAACCGTCGCGCGGTCATGGAACACCTGGAATCTGAAAAAGCCCGGGCCGGACGACACGGTGAACGCTTTGGCGTGATCCTGCTGGATCTGGACCATTTCAAGTCCATCAACGACACCTATGGGCATGGCGTGGGTGACGCTGTTTTGGTGGCCATGGCCGATCGCCTGCGCGCCCATGTTCGCCCTAGCGACAGTTTGGCGCGATGGGGCGGCGAAGAGTTCCTGTGCGTGATGGCCCATGTGGATGACGCCTCATTGCTCGCCAAAGCCGAGGATTTGCGCAGGGCGCTGGCAGAGGCACCGCTGGTGCAAGAACCCAAGGCATTGACTGTGACCGCTTCGATCGGTGTGGCCATGTTTGCGCCGGGCCAAACGATTGACGAAACCATCGACCGTGCTGACCAAGCCTTGTATCAGGCAAAACACGGCGGCCGAAACCGCGTGTGTGTTTTGCATTCGGCGCAGCCCTTGCCGGTCGTCTCGGTTTAGCGGCTCGTGCCTTTGAGTGTGTTGTTGCGCGCCAGCGCGATGGCTTCGCTCAAGGTTCTGCGGTCGCCAATGTGGTTGGACAAAATCAGCGCCAATTTGGCCATCATGCGCTCGGCCTGGGCGTTGTCCATGTCGCGCTGGGCATTGACCAGCTCTTCATAGAAACCGTCTGATTCGGGGATGTTGGGGGTCAGGGTCAAACTCATATGCATCTCCCGGATCAAGCCAGAGCCAAGCAGCGTTTCATCGCCGCCTGAGCCTTGTTGCTGTCAAAACTGCGCCAGCGCGCTGCCACATGTTGGTCAGGTCGGATCAGGTAAACCGTGCCGTCCTGGCCGTCGAAACGCTGCGCCACCAAGCCTTGGGTATCGAGCACATCAGTGCCCACATGCAGTACCTTGGCTTCGATGCCCGCCACGCTCACCGAGCTGGCAGCGCTTTTTCCAAAGCAAAGCAGCACAAAGCCTTCGCCCAGCTGGTTCAAGAGCCAAGTGTTCTGGCCCTTGACCGACACGGGTGCATCCGCGCAGTTGGTGCCCGGCAGCATCTGGCCGGCAAAGGCGGATTCATCAGGCGTGTTGAGCGAGGAGTTGACGTAGGGCGTCGGTGTGGACAAGCGGCCACTGTTGACCAGCTTGCGCGCAAATGCCTGATCACCTGCCAGCTCCAGCGTGGCGTCCCGCAGCGTGCGGCTGGTGTCGCTCTTGGGCGTGATGAAGTCGGTGGAGCGGGTGGAGTTGAGCAGGTTGTCATCTGCTGCAAACGCACGCTCTTCGTCGTAGCTGTCCATCAGGCTGACGGGTGCTTTGCCATCCAGCACGGCTTTGAGCTTCCAGCTCAGGTTGTCGATGTCCTGAATGCCGGTGTTCGCGCCGCGTGCGCCGAACGGCGACACCTGGTGCGCGGCGTCGCCCGCAAACAGCACGCGGCCGTAACGGAAGTTGTCGATCCGGCGGCAGGCAAACTGGTAGACCGATACCCATTCCAGCTCAAACTCCACATCCTTGCCCAGCATGGCTTGAATGCGTGGGATGACGTTTTCGGGCTTTTTCTCTTCGTCGGGGTTGGCGTTCCAGCCGAGCTGGAAGTCAATTCGCCACACGTTGTCGCACTGCTTGTGCAGCAAGACGCTCTGGCCGCGGTGGAAGGGCGGGTCAAACCAGAACCAACGTTCGGTCGGAAAGCTCGCGTCTTTCAGGATCACATCGGCAATCAGAAAGCGGTCTTGGAAGAACTGGCCCGTGAATTCCGCGCCCACCATGCGGCGTGTGTCGCTGTTGGCTCCGTCGCAGGCGATGACCCAATCAGCTTCCAACTTGAAGATGCCGTCAGGTGTTTCCACACTCAACGTGGCGACGTCGCTGTCTTGCGACAGGCTCAGCAACTTGTGTTTCCAGCGCAGATCGATCAGCGGGTTCACATCGCACGCGGCCACCATGTACTCTTCCAGGTAGTACTGCTGCAGGTTGATCATGGCGGGCATCTGGTGATGCTCTTCAGGCAGCAAGTCAAAGGTGTAGACCAGGTCGTCTTTGAAGAAGACCTTGCCCACCTTCCAGCTGATGCCACGGTCTACCATCTGGCGTCCGACACCGAGGCGGTCCAGAATTTCCAGCGGGCGCTTGGCGTAGCAGACGGCGCGCGAACCGATGCTCACGGTGTTGTTGTCGTCCAGCACCACGCAGGGGATGCCACGCTTGGCACAGTCCAGGGCGGCGGTCAGGCCGATGGGGCCTGCGCCAATGATGACCACCGGGTGGCGTTTGAGCGTGCCTGACTTTTGTTCGTCGGATTGCCGGTAGGCAAATTCCGGATAGGTATAGGTCTTCTGCATAGGGCTCTCGCTCAAGCTTTAGCGGCTGAAAACTCTTTGTCATGCATCCATGCCGCATGCTTGGGGGCGCGCTTGGTCTTGCTCCACTCCTCCAGCATGTCCCACTTCACATCGTCGAGCTTCTTCATCATGTCGGGTGTGGCGGTGTCGGCGGCCAGTTCCAGGCGGTGGCCGTTAGGGTCAAAGAAATAGATGGATTTGAAGATCGTGTGGTCGGTCACGCCAATGACATTGATGCCTTCGGCCTCCAGGCGCGCCTTGGTGGATTCCAGGGTAGCGACGCTGTCCACTTTGAACGCGATGTGTTGCACCCATTCCGGTGTATTGGTATCGCGACCCATAGGCGGCGAATTGGGGATCTCAAAGAAGGCCAGCACATTGCCGCCGCCGGCATCCATGAACAGGTGCATATACGGATCAGGCGCATGGGTGGAAGGCACCTGATCTTCTGCAATGGCGAGCACAAAGTTCATGTTCAGGTGCTTGGTGTACCACTCGACGGTTTCTTTGGCGTCTTTGCAGCGGTAGGCGACATGGTGAATGCGATCGATCTTCATGAGGTCTCCTAAATGGGGTAAAGAACCGATATGGTATCAAATGAAACTAAAAATAGCTACAAGAAAATAGAAAAAATTGTTGATTCATAAGCATCGGCTTGCGAATTTGGTTTCTATTGATACCATGACGGCATGGAAGATGCGAACACAGACAAGACACTGAACCTGGATGTTTTTCTGCCCTACCAGCTTGCCGTGCTGTCTGAGGCGGTGAGCCGGTCCATGGCGCAGATCTATGCGCAGCGCTTTGACCTGAGTCGAGACGAATGGCGTGTGCTGGCGGCCTTGCAAGACGAGCCACCCACCCGCACAGCAAACGTGATTGAGCAAACCACCTTGGACAAGGTGTCCGTCAGCCGAGCGGTGAAGCGCATGGAGGAAAAAGCGCTGCTTGAACGCATGACCGATCCGCAAGACGCGCGTGGGCACCTGATTTGCCTGACGGTGGCCGGGCGGGCGCTCTTTCGCAAAATCGTGCCGATGGTGCAGGCGCGCGAACAGTTTCTGCTGGAGGGCTTAGAGGCTTCGGAGCGCCATGCGCTGCAGTCTGGCATTCAAAAACTGCTGACCCGTGCCCGACAGTTGACGCAGCAAGGCTAATTTAAGTTAGCAATCACTCTCTTGTTTTGACTTGCCACGCCTATCGGCAGGGGAGGCAAAAACTTAAGTCAGAAAAAAGATATGAAAAAGGTCTTAATTTCCTATTTAAGTTGTCGTTAATAAGAGAGTGAGGCCCCCAAAAGCCAAGTGGGCCCGGTAACCAGGGTTGAGGTGTGCCATGAAAGTCGCTTCTGTTGATCGAATAGGGAGTTGGCGTCCGCCAAATGCAGACGCACGTGCCGTGACAGCATCCCGGCTGCAAACCATTGCATCCGACACGGCCAATTCTGTTGAGCCACAAGCGCTGAGCAGCGCGAGAGAATTGCCGCCACTGCCGGTGCAAAAGACCACAGAAGCCATGTCGCGCCCCGTGCTTCAAAGCGACCCTGCTGCCGCTGTGATGCAGCATCTCGCGAATGCCACGGTCTCAAGCTCGTCTGCGCCACATGGAGAGTCAGTGCCCACTGTGGATGCTTACAAGGGGGCTAGCACCTCATCACAGACTGAGCAGCTTTCGTCGGCCGCATCGGGTAAGCCGAGCAAAACCAGCGAAGGCGGTACAGCAAAAGCTTCGCCTAAGTCTTTGCTGGAACTGGCACAAGCCAAACAAAATCCAGAGAACCTGATGGCCTTGGAAATCGCCAGCCAGGCGGCGGCAGCGCGTGCGGCAGAGCAGGCCAAAAAAGAAGCTGCTCAACCGCCTCAGGTGCCGCTGTCAAAAATGTTGATGGACCAGGTTAAATCACTTTGGGACGCCAGTGGCCGGGCGGTAGAGGCATCGCTAACGCCATCTCCACCACCCGCTGCTGCCAAGGGGGCATCCGGTTCCAATGGTGGCGCAGCCAGTTCGCCTGTCGACATCACTTACACCGTGCCTCGGCATGGCGGCGGGCCGGGTTAGGTCCGCTCTGTCACGCTGGCAGGGCCCTCTGAATGGCGCAAAACCTGCCAAGATTTTTGATGAAAGCGTTGCACACTGGGTTTGTGTGCTATTGAAACAATAGCGCCATGTGTTGTGCCTACAGCCGCAAGCAGCTTTTCATACACTAAAGTCTCGGCTTGCTCATCTAACGCGCTGGTGGCCTCATCTGCAAACAGCCAGCGCGGTTTTTTCAACAAAACACGTGCAATGGCGAGTCGCTGTTGCTCTCCTCCCGACAAGCGCAAATTCCATGTCGCCTCTTCATCCAACGCGTCCGCCAGACTGGGCAACTGTGCATCCATGAGCGCCTGACGCAACACTTGGTCGGAATAAGTCTCGGCAGGCTCAGGGTAGGCCAAGGCCGAACGTAAGCTGCCTTGGGGCAGGTAAGGACGCTGCGGAATGAACATGGACTGATTGACAAAATCCGCAGGCACACTCACCTTGCCGTGCATCCAGGGCCACAGGCCGCCCAGGGCGCGAAACAATGTGGATTTGCCGCTGCCTGAGGGCCCGCTGAGCAGCACCCTGTCGCCGGGGCGCAAAACCAGCGATGTGGCTTGAAGCAACGCACGACTGGCGTCAGTGCGCTGGGCATCGGCATCGGCATCGACATCGACATCGACGCTAAGGTTTGGCAGGCCCAATTCAAGCTGGCTCACATTCAATTGGTCTCCTTCTGTCGGCCTAAAGACATGGGCGGCTTGTGCAAGCTCCAAGCGGACCAGGTTGGCTTCGAAACCCGTCAAGCGATCGGCTGTGGCAGTCCACGTGGCGACGCGGTCGTAGTTATCAACCAGCCAGGCCAGAGAGTCTTGTACCCGACCAAAGGCGGAAGCGATTTGCATCAGTTCCCCCAACTGAATCGCGCCCGAAAAAAACCGGGGTGCAGCAATGACCAAGGGAAACACAGAGGCCACTTGCGCAAAGCTGGTGGTAAACCACAGTAAGTTCTTCTGGGTACGCAACAGCTGCCAGTAGTTAGCCAACACCTTTGCAAACCGGGCATCCAGATGGCTGCGCTCCACCGGGCCGCCCCGGTCCAGCGCAATGGATTCGCTGTACTCCCGCAGCCGAATCATGTGATGACGAAAGTCAGCTTCCAGCCTTTGCTGCTGAAAATTAAGGGGCGTCAGACGCTTGCCAATCCAATGGGTGACCCAGCTCCCCACGGCGCAGTACAGTACTGCCATCCACACCATGAACCCGGGGATCGTGTAGCTGCTGCCGCCTAAGTCAAAGGAAAAACTGCCCGACAAGCTCCACAAAATGCCCACGAATGACAGCAGCGTCACGCTGGCATTCAGCAAACCCACAGACAGCGAAAGCGTGAGGCCGGTGAACTGATTGACATCCTCCTGTATTCGCTGATCCGGGTTGTCCGCCAAGTGCTGTCCTGCTTGCATGGAACTGCCCAGTTCAAGCTGATAAAAGGTGCTGCCCTGCAGCCAGCGTTGCAGGTAATGCGCTGTCAACCAGCGCCGCCAGCGCATCTCTAGCAGCTGCGTCAGGTAAAACTTGTAGACTGCAATGAAGATGTAGGCCGCAGCGATCCAGCCAAAGCGCAAAAGTTCTGACCAGAACACGGGTTGGTCCTTGTTTTGTAGCGCGTCGTAAAAGCTGCGGTTCCAGTCATTGAGCAGCACCAGCATGTAGACGGTGCCCAAATTCAGCGCAACGATGCTGGCCAGCAGCGCGCGGGCACGCCACTACTCGTCAGATTTGAAATACGGAAGCGACAAGGCCCAGATCTTTGCAGACTGGGCCTTGAAGCGGACAATGCGTTCACTGGACATCATGTGGATCGAGAGCTTGGATCATCCGCATGGTAGCAGTGGAAAACTCAACGCAAACGCCGAAGCAAAGGCAGGGACAAACGAAGCTCGCTTGCCCTTGCCCTGGCCAGTTAAGATTTGCTGGCTGGCGAGCCGGCTCTCCCTTCGCTGCGTCGGGATTTCATTGACGACCGCAACTCATCCGGTGTGAGCTTGCCGTCCTTGTTGCTGTCTATCGCATCAAAGTTTTGCGCCAATTGAGGGCGATTGGCAACCTCATCGCGACTCAGGACGCCGTCACCATTGACGTCCAGTTTCTGAAAGCGCGCCTGAGCGCGTTTTTGCATTTTTTCTGCAAGACTTGCTTTGGGGGCAGTGTCCGGCTGAGGCGTCGTCTGCGCCATCGATGCAGCGGCGAACAGTGCAAGCGTCGAGGCGACAAGCAATGATTTCATGGAAATGAGATCCTCCAAAAGGGTTGAAGACCCATCCGTAACGTTGCTCAGGGCTTGTCGGTTGATCGGTTTTAAGCGCAAACCGGACTGGAACCTAATTCTGTGTGAAAGCACACAGTTCGCACCGCTGATGGCCCGCGGTCCCTTTAGCCCGAATTAGAAACGCCGCTTGCGACATGACCTGACGGCACATGCTTGGCGGCTGATTCAATGTGACCGGTTTGATCATCGAAGAAGAAGTCTGGCTCAAACTCTCGCAAGAACTCCCCCTTGGGTAAACCGCCCAAGAACATCGCCTCATCAATGTCGATGTTCCAGTCCATCAGGGTTCGAATGGCTCGCTCATGAGCAGGTGCACTTCTGGCGGTCACCAGTGCGGTGCGCACGCGCATATTGGGGGTGCCTTCTTGTTGCAAGCGTTGCAGTGCTGCCAGCAATGGCTTAAAGGGGCCGCCCGGCAGGGGCACGGCTGCTTTGTCCTTCTCGTGTTGCTGAAAGGCGGGCAAGCCCGAAGTCTGATAAACCTGCTCAGCCTCGTCTGAGAAAAGCACGGCGTCACCGTCAAACGCGATGCGCACTTCGTTGGGGTAATGCTGCTGTGCCTGCGCCGCGTGAGTGGCGACGGTGGCTGCCGGAAAGCCATTGATCAAGGCTGCTCTAACGTCTTCCGAATTGGCTGATAGGAACAGATTAGCCCGCAAAGGCGTGAGGTAACGGTAGGGTTCGCGTCCGCGCGTAAACACACCCCGTGCCACGGTCAGATCATGGCTTTGAACTGAGCGAAAAACCCGCAGGCCCGATACGGGGTCGTTACGCGACAAAATAACCACCTCTACGCGTTGCGCGTCGGCATCATTGAAGGCCAAGAGTTTCTTCACCAGAGAAAACGCAACACCCGGTTTGGCCGCCTGTTCCAAGCGTTCGAGTTGCAGGCGCATATAGGCGCGGTCGTCGGCCAGTTCGAATACCTTGTTTTCTTCTTCCAGATCAAACAGCGCGCGTGAGGATATTGCGACGACGAGTTTGTTATCGAGATGGCTGCTCATGGATTGGCCTCAAAGGTTCGACAAGCGTGGCGCACTATTTCACCCACTGATTCAACTGAATGATGGGCATCAGTACCGCCAGAACGATCAGCATCACCACCAAACCCATTGCCACAATCAGCAAAGGCTCCAGTAAGGTGGCCAGTTGCATCGCGCGGCGCTGCACTTCGGAACTGAGTTGCGTGGCAGCGCGCTGCAGCATCACGGGCAGTTGTCCCGTTTGCTCACCCAAACGTGCAAACATGGACAGCAGCCCAGGAAACCGTTTCTTCTGCGACAGGGCAGAAGCCAGCGGCGCACCCTCGCGCACCAGCACCAGCGCGTCCAGTGCGTCAGCGCGCATGGCGCGGTTATTCAGTGTTTCTGCTGCAGCTTGAAGCGCCTTCAAGATCGGCACGCCAGCCCCCGCCAACATCGCAAGCGTGCTCGCAAAGCGTGCGGCGTTATAGCCGCGCGCCAATCGGCCAACCAAGGGCAGTGTCAGCCAGGTTGCATCGAACTTCTGGCGCACACTCTCCGCGCGCAAGGCGTAGCGGCCAGCGATGGCGCCAAACACCACCACGCCCAGCATCAGCCAGCCCCAGTTGCGCACCAGCGCGCTGATCTCCAGCATCACGGTGGTGAGAAAAGGCAGAGAGCGCTTGGAGCCCGCAAAGACCCCGGCGACTTGTGGCACGACATAGCTCACCAAAAAAATAACAATCGCAATGGCCACCACCGTCACGATGGCCGGATACAGCGCGGCACCAATCAGCTTGGCTTTGAGGGCTTGCTGCTCCTCCAAATCATCGGCCAAGCGATCCAGAACCACACCCAAACCACCCGATTGTTCGCCTGCGCCAATGACGGCGCAGTAAATCTCCGAGAACTCCCGAGGGTGTTGTGAGAGCGCTTTGGCAAATGGCGTGCCGCCATTTACTTCAGACCGTAAGGCGGCGACCAGATTGCGCTGAGGCTCTTCTTCGGCCTCGTCAGACAGGGCGGTCAGTGCACGCTCCAGTGGCAAACCCGAACTTACCAAGCCTGCCAGTTGCCGGGTCCAGACCGCGAGACCTGTTTTGCTGAACACGCGTTGGGTAAAGAAGCCTTTGTTGGCGGCATTCGGGCTGTCCCGGTCTGCGCTGACCGGTGTGACTTCCATGGGAACCAGCGCTTGTGCTCGCAAAGCAGATCGCGCTGCCTTAACGGTGTCGGCCTCCATGACCCCTTTACGGGTCTTGCCGTCGGCGTCCAGGGCTTCAAAGGAATAGGCGGGCATTCTTCGACCGCCTAGTCTCGCGTCACACGCAGCAACTCTTCACGGGTCGTGACGCCAGACGCAATCAGGCGTTCGCCATCATCGCGCATCAGCGTCATGCCACCGGCCAAGGCCGCAGCTCGGATGTCTGCCTCGGACGCTCGGTTATGGATTTGGGCGCGAATGGCATCGTCGGTGACCAGCAGCTCGAACACGCCGGTGCGGCCGGCGTAGCCGGTGTGGGCGCAAGTCGCGCAGCCTTTACCGTGGCAGGTGCCACACAGCCTGCGAACCAGGCGCTGCGCGAGCACGCCGAGCAATGAGGAGCTGAGCAGGAAAGGCTCGACGCCCATATCGGTCAAGCGGGTAATCGCGCTGGTGGCGTCATTGGTGTGCAAGGTGGCCAGCACCAAGTGACCGGTGAGCGAGGCTTGAATCGCGATCTGCGCGGTTTCAAAGTCGCGGATTTCACCGATCATGATCACGTCCGGGTCTTGGCGCAGGATGGCGCGTAAGGCCTTGGCAAAGGTCAGGTCTATCTTGGCATTCACCTGGGTCTGGCCGACGCCGCCCAGTTCATATTCAATCGGGTCTTCCACCGTCATGATGTTGCTGTGGCTGGCGTCCATGCGCTGCAGGGCGGCATACAGCGTGGTGGTTTTGCCAGAGCCTGTGGGGCCTGTCACCAAAATGATGCCGTGCGGCTGGGCGATCAGGTTCTCCAAGCGGGCCAAGGCATCGCCCTGCATACCCACGGATTCAAGGCTCAGCTTGGAGCCGCTTTTGTCCAGCAATCGCAGCACGGCACGTTCACCATGGGCGCTGGGCAGGGTGGACACCCGCACGTCGACAGCACGCGTGCCAATGCGCAAAGAGATGCGGCCGTCTTGCGGCAGTCGCTTTTCGGCAATGTCCAGTTCGGCCATGATCTTTAAACGAGAGATCAAGGCGGCGTGCAGGGCTCGGTTGGGCTGCACCACTTCGCGCAGGCCACCATCCACCCGAAAGCGCACGCTGGAATGGCGCTCGTACGGCTCAATGTGGATGTCGCTGGCGCCGTCGCGTGCGGCCTGGGTCAGCAGCGCGTTCAGCATGCGGATGATGGGCGCGTCGTCGCTGGTTTCCAGCAAGTCCTCGATCGCTGGCAGGTCCTGCATCATGCGCGACAAGTCTGCGTCGCTCTCGACCTCGCTCACCACCGCAGCAGCATTCGATTCACCGTTGGCGTAGGCAGACGAGATGCGGTTCAGCAAGGCGTCCATCGGCTCGTGGGTCACATGCTGAACCGCGTACTTGCGGGTGACTTCGCTGATTCCACCCAGGTTGCTGCCACTGTGCATCCACAGGGTCAGCTCGCCAGACTTTTCCTCTAGCAGTACTTGCTGGGTTCGGGCGAAGGCGTAGGGCAATAAATAGCGACTCATGGGGTGCTGCTCATTCGCAAAGGCAGATCACTGGGCTGGCGCAGTTTGCACGGGGACGGGTACCGAATCGGCACTCAGCGGTTTGGGCACTTGGACGTTGTTGGACTTTGGCAGCATCAGCTCTGGCAGCAAGGCGTTGTCCGGTACGCCCGAAAGGCCCGTCTTGGGCACAGGTTTGCTGTTCTGTTGCTGGCTGCGAATCAGGTCGTAGCGGTCCATGGTCAATGCGTCGCTGGTGTCAGCGTCACGGATCACTGTTGGGCGCAAGAACACCATCAGGTTGGTCTTCTTTCGGGAGCGCTTTTCGGTTTTGAACAAGTTGCCAAAGACGGGCAGGTCGCCAAGGCCGGGTAGTTTTTCTTCGGCACCTGAATAGTCGTCTTGCATCAGGCCGCCTAGCACCACAATGGCACCGTCTTCTACCAGCACATTCGATTCGATGGATCGCTTGTTGGTGGTGGGGCCGTTGGTGTTGGAGGTGGTGGCCGAATCAACGCTAGACACCTCCTGGTAAATGGCCATTTTGACCGCGCCGTTTTCGTTGATTTGCGGCTTCACCCGCAGCGTGAGGCCCACGTCTTTGCGCTCAACGGTCTGGAACGGGTTGACGGTGCCGCCTGTGGCACCCGTGGACGCGAAGCTGCCCGTCACAAAGGGCACGTTCTGACCAATGATGATCTTGGCTTCTTCGTTGTCCAAGGTCAACAAATTAGGCGTGGACAGCACATTGCCGGTTCCGGTCTGGTCGAGCATGCGGCCCAGCGCGCTCAAGACATAAACGCCGCCCACTTTTTGCGCCACGCCCACGTTGAAACCACTGGCCACCGACGTGCTGGTGCTGCCTGTGGCGATATTGGCCGCCAAGGTGGCCAAATTGCTCGCGCCCGTGCCAAAGTTGGTGCCCAGGGCCATTTTGCCAATCACGCCCTGCAACTGGATGCCAAACTCGGCCGCCTTGTTGCTGCTGACTTCCACGATCAGGCTTTCAACCAACACCTGGGCGCGGCGGCCATCCAGTTTGTCGATGACGGCACGCAATTGCCGATACTGCGGCTCAGGCGCCGTGATGATGAGTGTGTTGGTGGCGGGGTCGGCCTGAATCTGCCCCCCCGTGGACGGTTGATTGCCTGTGCCGCCAAGCGTGCCGGAAGTGGCCGTGACGGCATTTGTGGTACCGGTTGCGCCGGTTGAGGTGGCTGGCAAGGGCGATGTGCCCGTACTGGTGCTGCCCCGGTTTTCTGCCGACATGGCGGCGCGCAGGGTCACCGCAAGCTTGGTGGCATCGGCATTCTTCAAGTGCACCACATAGATATTGCCTGCATTGCCGTTAGCCGTGGAGGCGGGCTGATCCAGCTTGGACACCAGGCTCTTGACGAGCGATACCCGCGCTGGATTGGCCGCCCGCAGGATCAAACTGTTGCTGCGCGGCTCCGCGATCAGCGTCGTGCGAAACGAGGTGTCAGATTGCCCAGCGCCTGCGCCACCCGGTGCGGTGCCGCCACCGGATTCGATGAGGCGCGTGACCAGCGGTGCCAAATCGGCTGCAATGCCGTGACGAATCGGGATGATCTCAACGTCCGACGCGTTGGAAACATCCAGCGCCGCCACGATGCGTGCAATGCGCTGCAGGTTGTCGGCGTAGTCCGTGACGATGAGTGAGTTGTTGCCGGGGTTGACGTTGATCGTGTTGTTGGGGCTGATCAAGGGCCGCAGCACGGGCACCAAGTTGTTGGCGTTTTCAAAGTTCAGCGGAAAAATCTGTGTCTGCAACTGGCTACCGCTGTTGGTAACGGCGCCGACCGACACCGCCCCGCCTTGCAGCTTGGCATCGGCTTCAGGCACCACTTTGTACAGGCCGCCAGACTCCACCACCGTGAAGCCCTGCAAACGGATATGCGTCAAGAACTGGTTGTAAGCAGCCTGGGGGGAGATGGGCCGCTCGGTGGTGATCGTCACATTGCCTTTAACGCGGGGGTCAATCACCATGCTGCGCCCGGTCATGACACCGATGGCGCGGGCCACGGCTTCGATCTCGGCGTTGGCAAAGTTCAGTGTCACAGCTTCGCCGGGCCTAGGCGTGCCCGCCAGTGGCGCACTGGCGGTGCCTGGCGCTCCGTTTTGAGCAAATAAAAGGCTGCTACGGCACGTCAGTAGGGCACTTATTGCTATAAAAAGTATAGTTTTTGTGAGATGTTTAGGATGCGTCATTGGCTTATCCCACGGTGATGATGGAGCGCGCGCCTTCGCGCCTTCCAATGATGTTCAACAGATTGGCCAAAGCGGCTTCGCGCTCTGGTTCGGCCACGGCAAAACCCTGGAAATGCAGGCGCGGTCCTGTCCATTGGCCGCTACCGCTCAAGCGCAGACTGCCTTCCAGCGTTTCAAGATTCAATGCGGTCACCTGGCCGCCGGTCAGATTCAAGCGATAACTGCCCATGGGTCGCAGTGTAGACAGGCGCGAAGCCATCTGCACGGCGTCGATCTGGGCCGAGCCTGCGACAAGCAGCCGACCCTGGACCCATTCCAGCTGCAAGTCTTGTGTGGACAGTTTCAGCGACCCTTCTGGCTGCAAGGTGTTCCAGGGGGTACCCAACCCCGTGAGGAGTGCTGCAGGCCAGCTGGACAAGCCGTTCACGATGCTGATCTTTGCCCCACCCCAACGCGGTGACAGCGAGGCTTGAAGGTCTTGAGGCGTGCAGCAACTGGCATTGAACTGAATCTGCAAGCCTGTCCAACTGGGGTGGATGAGCCAATTGACGGTGCCTGGCAAAGCGGTTTTATCGTGGCTGCCGGTGCCGCCGCCCAGCTCCAACTGGGCATTGCCGCGCCAAACCGAGCCTTGTGCACCGGCCAACACCACATGGCCCTTGCTGGCCTCGTTAACGGCTGCGGCCAACCAACTGGCGGGCGCAAAGTAAATCAGAGAGGCCAGCAGTCCAACACATGCGCCCAAAAATGCCGGTCGCCAAGCTGCGTTGGCACCCCCAGCCGTCTTGGGTGAGCTTGGTTTTCTTTTGTGGAGGGCGCGGAGCTTCATGGCAATCGCATCACCACGGTACCGCTCCACTTGGCGGCACCCGCTTCAAGGTTTTGTACCAAATGCGCTTCCACTGGCAAGGCGTGAGCGTTGACACGGGCCTGGGCAAGCCACTGGGCCAGAGCGTCTGGGTTGACCGCCTTCAGGGTGACGCTGGCGCGCTCACCCACGACATTGATTTGCGTATTTGAGCCTAGCCGCTGCTTGGCAGAGGATTCCAAGGCGCGCAAGGCATCACTGGTATTTACTTTAGGGCTGCTTTGCAATGCTTTGGCCTGCGCTTGCAGGCCGCGCATTTGCTGCAATTGCTGGTCCAGCTGAGTGCGTTGCTGCGCAGCTGTGCGCAAGGTCTGCAGGGCGGGCGCCATCAGCAGCCACCAAAAGAGCGCCAGAACGACCACAGTGGATGCCATGCCGACCAAGAATCTTTCGCGCGGTGCCAAAGCTTGCCAGCGCGCCAGCAAGACGCTAAATTGTTGGGCCAAAGGTGACGTTGGCTTCATGGTCGGTTTGCCGTTTTGAACAAGACAGCGTCACCTTCGGCACGCACGCTGTAGCCTTGGGTTTCCAATCGGGTCCGCAGGGCGGTGGTGATGTCATCGGGCAGGCCTTTGACACGAAGCTCACCTTCTGCATAGTCCAAAGACTTGAGGCCTGCAAGCCCTGATGCCTGGTTAGCGGGTACGGCCAAGGCCATGGCACTGAGCAGGGGTTCCAAATCCTGGCCCGAGCTGGCACCTGCTGACTGGCGTAGCTGCGTCAATTCTCTTGCCATCTGAATTGGGGCATCCACCACCAATTTGACCTGCGGAAAGGTCTGGGTCAACACATTGCGAATTTCAGCTCGCTGCGCGGTGAGCTCTGATTTTTCTTTCCAGGCCCAGGCGTTCAAGCCCAGGACTTGAACCAGGATCAAACCTACCACGCCCCAGCGCGCGGCACGCCACTGCGGTGCATTCAAGAGTTTTCGCCAGGCATCGCTTATTTTCTTAGCCCCGCGTTGACGGCCTGAATTGGCCAGATCAAACTGAGCCAAATCCCATGCGGTTTGGGTGGCAAGCACCCAGCGCTGGCCCGCCTGTTGTACTTGCGGCTGCCTGCCCAGTATTGCTTCTGCGCTGGCAACCGTGGCGGGTTCAGCCACGAAAGAAGCTGTTTGCCACGCTGCAGCCGATGAATTGGCGTCAGCTGCTGCTGAGGCTTGAGCTGCCATGGCCTGAATCGACGCCGCTTGCAGCGGCAAAACCAGTACGCCTTGGGCGCTGCACTGCACCCACCAGGCTTGCTCTGAGTCCCCCGTCGCATGAAGGGTGAGCGCGCCTTGCTCTGCGCCTTCTAAGGGTGCGAATTCCGGGACGATGCGCGAGACGCGCCGACCCGCAGCCTCCAGCGGTGCGATAGCTGCTTTGAGCCATGCTTTGTCACACGCGGCCACCCACAGGGCTTGTCCAGCTTGTGCGTGGGGTGACACGGCCAGGTGAAGCGTCGCTGGGTCATCCAGCAAACGGTCCTCCAGGAGTCCATCCAAAACTGTCCGCAGACGGGTTTGAGCCCCAGACAAGGCTCCTTTGGGAAGTTCCAGTTGGTGCCAAGACATGGCCTGAATCGGTATCAAGGCCACCACATCAGCCCCCAGCCCAGCGCTGGGCAGCGTTGCCGCTGGCGCGGTCCCGTGACTCTCCGGAACCAGTCCATCCTTGGTTTGGACGTAGGGGTAGTCGGCACTGGCACTGCTGCTATTGCCAGGGACGGGAAGCGGAAGCTGAACAATCAGTACGGACATGGATGTCCTGGATTGTAGAGAGGAGCGGGCCTTGCCCGTTGTGAGAGATTCACCATGTCAATCGGGCAGTCTAGCGCTTCATCAAGCTGCTGAAGTCTCGCCCGGCGTCGGCGGGGCTGCCATCTGGGTTGAACCGTTGCGCCTGGGGCATGACGCGTTCACGGCGCAGTATCTTGACGTCAAGGCCATCGCGCTGAATCAGGGACTGCTCTTCGACCGTGCCGCGCGGGGTGCGCAGGTGGCCCCGCACCTCAAAAAAACGTGTTCCTACGCTGTGCTGCTCTGCACTGAGCTCTGTCCCCACCGTCAAGCGGGTGGCATCAGCGATCGTGCGAAACGGACTGCGCTCGCGTTGATTCACGATGTTTTCCGCCCCTGACATGTCAAGCCCAGCCACAGCGGCATATATCACTTCGGCACTCGCGGTATTCAAATTTACCGGGGTGCGCGCTGGCAACAGCGTGATGTACGGCGTGATTTGTGCCAAGGTTTGAGGCGAAAGCCCTAGCCAGATGAGCTCTGGCAGGCGCTGCGGTTTGAGTGGTGCGAGATTGCCGGAGCGATTTTCAGCACTGGTATCGCTGGCAAAACGTAAATTCTCAGCCAGGGTTTCCAGCTCGGCGCTGGGGATGCTGAGCAATTTGAAGAGACGCGCAAAGGTGCGTAAGCCGCTTTCTGATACTTTGCTGCCCTCAACCAGATTGTTGACGTTAAGGCGAGACTGCAAATCGGTGACGCGGCCCGACAAAAAGCTTTCGTCTGCCCCACCGTCTGCACCACTCCCAGCGTTTGTACTTCCACCTTCGGCGGCCAGGAAGGTTGACAGGCGGGACTCGGCCAGTGGAACGGCCCAGGGTTCGGTCAGATCGTCTGCTCCACCGGTGCGGGCGTCTTCGCGCAAGATGAGCCGTGCCCAGTCCATTGCCCCCGTCAAAATCCACGCGTCTTGCGACCGGGCGCGCTCGGACGCCTCCACCTCTACGCTGCGCCACTGTTGCCACATCGCCGCACTGGCGATGGTGGCCACCAAGGTGACCGTGAGCATGGCGGCGAGCAGTGCCGCACCTTTTTGGCGCGATGCAATGAATTTCATGACTTTCCGCCGCTCAGCGTGGGGCGATTCCAGTCAAGCGTCAGAAGCCCGCCCAAGGGGTGATTTGGCGGCATGTTCAAGACAATGCGCACGCCTTCTGGCGGGGCAATGTCGGTGACCACTGTATTGGCAGGCGCCGCGGCGCTCCCTTCGCTGGACAAAGCGCTGCTCCATGCATTGCCGCGAAAGTAAAAGATCTGCCAATCAGACACCGGCAAGACGGCAATTTCACGCGCCTTTTCTTCATCACTCGGGTTGCGTGCCCAGGCGGAGACTCGCACCAACGCCGATTGCACGTCACCGCGCGTGCGCAGCGGTGGAGACTGCCATCGAACCCACTGGTTTTGCCCATCGACCTGGCGTTGAGACCATCCCACCACCAGCATACCTTCGGCGGGGGCGGACAAACTTCGCCGGGTCATGCGCAAAACGCGCCCGTCCCAGTCTAGTGGCGCAATGCCAGGCTGCTGGATCAGTCCGTCCAGGTCGGCACGCCATTGACCCAAACCCGCTTGAACCGACAGCACCTGATCTGCCCGCGCCTGCGTCATCTGCTGCGCCCGCATCATGCCGTCCAGGCCGCGCCAACTGAGCACAGCAATCATGGCCAGGATGCTGATGGCGACCATCAGCTCAATCAGTGTGAAGCCTGTTGTGTGTTGGCGCGAACGCTGCATTACCACCGTCCAACCACTGTGGAAAACCGGAGCATCGGTGTGGTCCCCAGGAAAACCTGGGTATCGACTCGCCTAAAGCTTGGGTTGGGGGTGGGGCGCACCGCAACGGCCACATCAAAAGTGCTGCCCGCCTGCACGCATGCCACCGTACTGTCGCCAACCGCTGGCATTTGGGAGGAAAGCCTTACCTTGACCAGCTCGTTGTCTGCGCAGAGTTGGGCCAACAACATGTCGGATTGGCGTTGGGCATTATTGGTCAGTGCCTGAGTCGCTTGCAGCCCCGCCACCAGGGCGATGGCCACAATGCTGAGGGCGACCAATACCTCGATCAGTGTGAAGCCCTTGGCACGATGACGCATGACGGTGGTCACGGCGATGCTGTCACCACAGCAAAAGGGCGCAGGCCGTCTGTGGCAATGGTGATTTGACGTCCCGGGGCATCAGCGCTACCCAGTGTCAGGGACTGGCGACCAATGAGCGGTTCAGGGCCAAGAGATAAGGTCGTTGTGCCGCCTGCAGGGACGCTGACTTCAATGACATTGCCCAGCCACTGCGTTGGCAATGCGCCCGGTGGCAAGCCTTCAAACCGAAAACCGGGCGGTTGAACCCTCCAGCGCACAGGCACCCCAGTGGTGCGAGATTGCGCTCTGGCGGATTCCAATAAGGCGGCTAGCCGCTGCGCTTCGCGCTCCAGTTGAGACGCCGCACCATCACGCATGGCTAGGCCAACGCCCGCAGAGCCAATGGCGATGATCGCCACCACCACCAACAGTTCTAGAAGCGTGAAGCCCGCCGCCGCGCCGGGCCGCCCCAAGCAAGGCCCGGCCCCCTCGGGGGGCAGCGCAGCACGCGAAGCGGCAAGCGTGGGGGCAATCTCCCTATTGCCAGGAACCAATGTCCGCATTTTTGCCTTCACCCCCGGGTTGGCCGTCGGCACCGAAGGACATGATGTCAATCTCACCCTTGACGCCAGGATTCAGGTATTGATAGGCACGGCCCCAAGGATCGTTGGGAAGCTTCTCCAGGTAGGGCTTCCAGTTCATGGGCGCGGGGTTGGTCGTCGGCTTTGCAATCAGTGCTTGCAGGCCCTGCTCTGAAGTCGGGTAGCGTTGGTTGTCGAGTTTGTACAGCTTCAGCGCTTGTGTCAGGTTGCTGACATCGGTTTTGGCAGCCGTCACGCGAGCGTCATCGGCACGGTCCAGCACATTGGGCACGATCAGCGCGGCCAGCACACCGATGATGACCAGCACGACCATCAGTTCGATCAAGGTAAAACCGCGTGGGCGACGGAAGTTGGGTTTGAGTTGATTTATCGTGGTCATGGCTTCGATCAGGTTAAGCGTTGCTTCAATGATAATCGCCAGATGTTGCCGAATGCATTGAATAAACTGGGCCTGGCTGTGAGCACCTTTGCCATTTGGGCATTGGTCGCCGGTAGCGCGGCCTATTGGGGCTTAAAGATCAGTGCACAAAGTCAGTCTGCATCAGCCATACCTGTGGGGCATGACAGTTTTGGTTCGGTCGACTCTGACGCGGTTGGGCGAATGCTAGGCGCTGTCAAAGTGGAGAGTGCGGTGGCGGTGGTTGCTCCGGTGGCGAGTCGCTATGCATTGACTGGCGTGGCCGCCGCTTCCGCGACAGGCCAACGAGGAGTTGCCTTGATTGCCATGGACGGCAAACCAGCGCGACCTTACCGCGTGGGCGCTATTCTGGAAGACGGAGTGCTGTTGCAATCGGTGGAAGCACGCCGCGCTACGCTGAGTGCCACCTTGGAGGGGCCAGCACTTGCCGTCCTGGACCTTCCCGTCAAAAAGTAGTCGACGCATCATTCACAGCCGTGTGATTGCGGCTGTGAATTTGCGGTGATCAAGCCTGCAGAAACAAACGATAAGCTGGGTTACTGGTTTCCTCCACATACGGATAACCCAGTGTTTTCAGGAAGCTTGTAAAGGCCACCTTATCTGAGGGGGGCACTTGCAGGCCAATCAATATGCGTCCATAGTCCGCGCCCTGGTTGCGGTAATGGAACAGACTGATGTTCCAGTTGGGGTGCAGCATCCCCAAAAACTTGAGCAAGGCACCGGGCTTTTCCGGGAATACAAAGCGCAGCAAGCGTTCATCGCTGGCCAGTGCCGAGGGGCCACCCACCATGTGGCGCAAGTGGTCTTGGGCCATGTCGTCATGGGTCAGATCCAAGGCGGCAAAGCCGTGCTTTTTAAAATTGGCTGCGATTTTGGTGGATTCGCCAGGGCCTTGCGCTGTCAGACCGACAAACACATGGGCCTTCTTCGTGTCGCTCATCCGGTAGTTGAATTCGGTCACGCTGCGCGGACCACCGGGTAGCTTTCCAATCAACTCGCAAAAGCGCTTGAAGCTACCGCGCTCTTCGGGAATGGTGACTGCCAGCAAGGCTTCACGCGCCTCGCCCACGCCAGCACGTTCTGCCACAAAGCGCAGGCGGTCAAAGTTCATGTTGGCGCCGCACAGGATGGCCGCGTAGGTTTCGCCCTTGGTCTTGTTCTTGGCGATGTATTGTTTGATGGCAGCCACAGCCAGCGCGCCAGCGGGCTCCACAATGCTGCGGGTATCGACAAAAATATCCTTGATGGCGGCGCAAACAGCGTCTGTGTCCACCGTCATGAAGTCGTCCACCAAGCCACTGGCCACGCGGAATGTTTCTTCACCCACCAGCTTGACGGCAGTGCCGTCTGAAAACAGACCGACGTCAGGCAAGGTGACGCGTTTTTTGGCTTTGACGGACTGCATCATGGCATCCGAGTCGTTCATCTGAACGCCAATCACTTTGACGTCTGGCCGCACAGCCTTGATGTAATTGGCCACGCCTGAGATCAAGCCACCCCCGCCAATGGCCACAAACACGGCGTCCAGCCGATTGCCTTGTTTCGGCAATGCCTGCACCTGGCGCAGCATTTCCATGGCGATGGTTCCCTGGCCCGCGATCACGTCAGGATCATCAAACGGGTGCACAAAGGTCAGGCCCTGTTCTTTTTCCAGGGTCACCGCATGGGTGTAGGCGTCGGAATAGCTTTCACCAAACAGCACCACCTCGCCACCCAGGTTTTTGACGCCATCGATCTTCAGCTGGGGTGTCGTCACCGGCATGACGATCACCGCACGGGTTTTGAGGTGCTGCGCGCTCAGCGCCACGCCCTGGGCATGATTGCCTGCAGACGCGCAAATCACGCCGCGCTTGAGCTGTTCGGCTGTCAAATGCGCCATCTTGTTGTAGGCACCGCGCAACTTGAAGCTGAACACGGCCTGCTGGTCTTCGCGCTTAAGCAGCACGGTGTTGTGCAGGCGACGGCTCAGGGATTTCGCGGGCTCCAGATTCGACTCAACGGCCACGTCATAAACACGGGCAGTCAGGATCTTTTTCAGGTAATCCGCTGGCGTCAATCGCGTGATCGGGCTGGCCTTTGAGCTGGCGGTGGCGCTGGCTTTGGCCTTGGTGAGAGGGGATGCTTTACGGGTACTGGTCATGCCGGGAATGATAGTTGACGCCAAAAAAAAGCCCCGGGTCTTGCGACCTGGGGCTGAATCCACCTTTACGGAGGGTGGAGGAGACAATCAGTGCGTGACAATCACGCTTGGAATAAGTGTAGCGCGATTTTTGCTGCGACGCAGCATCTCCTTGGCTAAATCGCCACACCGCGTGAATAAATCACGTACTTTATGTAGTGAACGCTGAATACAGCACCAGAAAGGTAAACACAGATCATGGAATGCACAGTTAGCTGGACCGGCAAGACCGGCACACGTTCTGGAATGGGATTCTTGGCCGAAACCGGCAGCGGCCACACCTTGATGATGGACGGTGCGCCTGACGCCGCCAAGCCTGAAAACGGCGGTCAAAACCTCGCCCCCCGGCCTTTGGAGACTGTTTTGGCAGGGACTGGTGGCTGCACCGCTTATGACGTGGTGCTTATTCTCAAGCGCGGTCGCCACGATGTGCAAGGCTGTTCCGTCAAGCTCAGCGCCGAGCGCGCCGAGACCGACCCCAAGGTGTTCACCAAGATCAACATGCACTTCACCGTGACGGGAAAAGGCATTCCTGCCACAGCTGTTGAGCGCGCCATTGCCATGAGCCACGACAAATACTGCTCTGCCAGCATCATGCTTGCCAAGACGGCTGAAATCACCACCAGTTTTGACCTGATCGAGGCGTAAAAAGGGGCCAAAAAAGGCGCGTAAATGGGGCGCGTAAATGCAGGGCGCTAGCGGCGCAGGGCAGCAAAGGCCTCAAATTCCCAGCGCCGCATGGCCAGCAGCAGGGTATAGCCCTCACGGTCTTTGTCGGCCACTCGTTGGTCGGCCAAGTGCTGCTGGGCAAAGTCCTGTGCCACGCTTTGCATCCGCTCCATAAAGGCGGGTCCCAGGCTCTTGCTGATGGAGCCATGCACCAGCAGCAAGCCTTGGTCGGCACCGTCAAAACTGCCGGAAAAATAATCCAGCAAGGCATGATCGCGAAAGTAACCCATCACCGGGCCGTGCGGCCGCCACCGGAAGGTTTTGGCCAACTTCAGTCGGTAGCGGTTGAGCGGACGCAGTTCAATGATGCCGATTCGGTCCAGTTGCGTCAGGCATTTGACGGCTTCAGCTTCTGTGATGCGGTAATTGGCCACGATTTGCTCTAGCGTCCACTGGCTGAGTACACAAATCGCCGCCAACAGCAGTTTTTTGTCCGAGACGACGGAGGTCTCTTGTTGCTGCGTCAGTTCAGCCAGTAGCGGCTGAGCATCGGCCACGCGGCGTGCGAGATCGGCAAAGTCCAGCTTCAGTGCCCTGCAGATCGCGTCAATGCGCGAAAGTGGCATGTCGCCTTTGGCCAGCATTCGCTTGACACTGGATTCAGCCAGCCCCAGCTTGGGTGCCAGATCCGCATAGGTCATCTGAGCGGCTTTCAATTCCATTTTCAAGGCCAGGACCAAGTCTGCTGTAGTGCTCATAAGTCTCGTTATTTGATACTTCGATGCTCGAAGAATAGCACTGGTGTAAAAATTAGCCGTGCTTTTGGCGGCGTGCTTGCACAGTCCAGGCTTCTTTCAAGGAGACTTCATGGCAACGCATATTTTCATCACACACCGCGAGCGATGGCTGCTCGCAGTGGCGGTCTTTCTCCTCGCGCTGGCCTTTGGTCCTGCGGTTTCACAAGCGGCTGACTATCACCAATTTGCCGATCAACGTGCTTTGGCTGGTATTCCGAATGCCCTGGACGTCTTGAGTAACTTGTCTTTTGCTGGTTTTGGGCTTCTGGGTTGGTACACATTGGGTGCGGGAAGGTCCGCGAATCAAAGCGCTCAGCTGCCAAGCGATGTCATACGATTGGCAAAAGTTTTCTTTTTCGGTCTTGTCCTGACCGGCGCTGCTTCTGCGTACTACCACTGCAGCCCTGACAACGCAGGCTTGGTGGTAGACCGCATGGGCATGCTGGTCGCGTTTTCAGGCTTGACGGGCTTGGCTGCCTGTTTGCATGTCAGTGCACGTGCAGGTGTTTTGGTGGGGTCAACGGTCTTGGTCGATGGGCCACTGGCGGTGCTTCATTGGGCGATGACGGGTAACGCGATGCCCTGGGCCTGCATTCAGTTTGGCGGTCTGCTGCTGATTCTGTTGTGCAGTTGTTGGGCTGAGAACAGTTTGGAGCCCATGGGTATCCATTGGTGGGCCGTCATCGGATGCTACGCCTTGGCAAAAATTCTGGAAGCGGCCGACCACCAGGTCTACGAGTTGTCCCGGCATCTGGTCTCGGGTCACAGCTTGAAGCACCTTGTTGCGAGTCTCGCGGCGTGGCCTGTTTATGCTGCTGTGGCCCGAAAAATGGCCGTGCTGCCTACGGCACAATCGACGGCAGCCACTGCCTGAAAGGGGGAGACCACAACATGACAAACATCAATTCATCAGATTCACCAACGGTGTCGCAACCGAATCAATTCGCACTGCTCAAGCAGCGCCGCTTTGCGCCGTTTTTCTGGACCCAGTTTTCTGGCGCAGCCAACGACAACCTCTTTAAGTTTGCGTTCACGGTGCTGGTCACCTATCAGCTCAGCGTCAGCTGGATGCAGCCTGCCATGGCGGGGTTGGTCATTGGCGCTTTATTCATCTTGCCGTTCTTGCTGTTTTCTGCGACCAGTGGGCAGTTGACTGACAAGTACAACAAGACTGCGGTGATCCGTTTTGTCAAAAACCTGGAAATCGGCATCATGCTGATTGCCGCCTGGGGCTTTTGGCAGGCCAATGTGCCCGCGCTGCTGCTGTGCACCTTTTTGATGGGCGTACATTCCACGCTGTTTGGCCCCGTCAAGTTTGCCTATCTGCCGCAAGTGCTGAACGAGCGCGAGCTAACGGGCGGTAACGGTATGGTGGAGATGGGCACGTTTGTGGCTATTTTGGCGGGTGACATTGTGGGGGGCCTTCTGGTGGCCATTCCGGAGGTCGGCCCAAGCTACGTGGCTGTCGGATGCGTGGGCATGGCACTGCTTGGCCGCGTGATCGCGCAGTTCATTCCTGATTCGCCAGCCACCGATCCTAAGTTGGTCATCAACTGGAACCCGGTGACGGAAACCATCCGCAACCTCAAATTAGCGCACGGCAATATCGTGGTGTTTCGCTCACTGCTGGGCATCAGCTGGATGTGGTTCTTTGGCGCGGTGTTTTTGAGCCAATTCCCAAGCTTTGCCAAAGAAGTGTTGCATGGCGACAGCCAAGTCGCGACCTTGCTGCTGGTGGTGTTCTCCATTGGCATCGCCACGGGTTCCTTGCTGTGCGAAGTGTTCAGCCATAGGCATGTTGAGATCGGCTTGGTACCGCTGGGGGCCATTGGCATGAGCGTGTTTTCGGTTGACCTGTACCTGGCCTCACGCGGCCTGCCTGCGTCTGCAGAGATGGGTTTGGGTGCATTTCTTGCCAAAGCCGCGCATTGGCGTGTGATGGCGGATTTGGCCTTGCTGAGCTTGTTTGCTGGTCTCTACAGCGTGCCCATGTATGCCCTGATTCAGCTGCGCAGTCAGCCGACTCACCGCGCACGCATCATTGCGGCCAACAACATTTTGAATGCCTTGTTCATGATTGGCAGCTCAGTCATCGCGGGTGGGTTGTTGGCCGCAGGCATGACGATTCCGCAGGTGTTTTTGTTGACGGGCATTGCCAATGCCTTGGTGGCGGCCTACATCTTTTTGCTGGTGCCGGAGTATTTGCTGCGTTTCGTGGCCTGGGTGGCTTCGCGCATGGTGTACCGCTACCAGGTCAGGGGTGATGACAACATCCCCGCTGAAGGCCCTGCCATTCTGGCGTGCAACCATGTGAGCTTTGTCGATGCGGTCTTGCTGATGGCGGCAAGCCCCCGCCCGATCTACTTTGTCATGGATCACCGCATTTTCAAAGTGCCGGTGCTGGGCTGGCTCTTTAAGTTAGCCAAAGCGATTCCCATTGCGCCCCAAAAGGAAGACCCGCTCGCCTACGCTGCCGCTTTTGACCGAGTGGCACAGGTCTTGCGTGATGGAGACTTGCTGGCGATTTTTCCGGAAGGTGGCATCACCAAAGACGGCCAAATTCAACCCTTTAAAGGGGGCATCATGAAAATACTGGAGCGTGCCAAAGCTGACAGGGTGACTGTGCCTGTGATCCCCATGGCCTTGACCAACCTGTGGGGCTCGTATTTCAGCCGCGTGGAGCAAGGTGGTGCCATGGTGCGCCCCTTTCGGCGCGGTATCTTGAACCGTGTCGGTTTGAATGTGGGTCATGCCATGGACCTCAATTTCACGCCGGAAACGCTTCAAGCCCGTGTGGGCGAATTGATGTGATCAACTGACTACAAATGACCATGAAAAAAATACTCGTCGCCCAAGGTGGAGGGCCAACCGCTGTGATCAATCAATCCCTGGTGGGGTTGGCATTGGCAGCCCGCCAGCAGACACCGCCTATCCAGGTGCTGGGTGCGCGCTTTGGTGTGCGCGGCATCGTCGAAGAAGACTTGGTGGATTTGTCCCAGGAATCTGCCGAAACGCTTGAGCAAGTGGCGCAAACCCCGTCGTCTGCATTGGGCTCGACGCGCGATAAGCCTGACTTGGCCTACTGCCAGAACATCTTCAAGGTGTTGAAAGCCCACCAGATTGACAGCTTTTTCTACATTGGTGGGAACGACTCGTCGGACACCGTGCGTATCGTGCGGCAAGAGGCGCAGGCGTCCAACTACCCGCTGCGTTGCATCCACATTCCCAAAACCATTGACAACGATCTGGTGGGCAACGACCACACGCCAGGTTTTGCCTCTGCTGCACGCTTTGTGGCTCAGGCCTTTGCCGGTGCCAGTCTGGACAATGCAGCCTTGCCTGGTGTGTATATCGGCGTGGTCATGGGGCGTCATGCGGGCTTTCTCACGGCGGCTGCCGCGCTTGCGCAATGCCACCCAGATGACGGCCCACACCTGATTTATCTGCCCGAGCGCACCTTTGACATGGCGCAGTTTTTGGCAGACGTCAAAGCGGTCTACGAGCGTCTGGGCCGTTGCGTGATTGCGGTGTCCGAAGGCATTCACGACGGCAGCGGTGTGGCCATTGCCAGCCAGATTGCCAAAGAAGTTGAGCGTGACGCGCACGGCAATGTGCAACTGTCCGGAAACGGTGCTTTGGCCGATGTCCTGAGCGAAGCGATTAAAACGCAGCTGAAAATCAAGCGTGTGCGCGCCGACACCTTTGGCTATCTGCAGCGCTCCTTCTTGGGTTGTGTGTCCGATGTGGATCAGCGCGAGGCACGCATGGCGGGCGAAAAGGCTTTGCATTACGCGTTGACCGGCGCGCTTGAGGGCTCAGTCGCCATTCAGCGTGCGGTGGCACAAAGCACCGATAACTATGTGGCCGATTACGCTTTGCTGCCCATCGAAAACGTAGCTGGCAAGACGCGTGTCATGGAAGATGTCTTTATCAATGCGCAGGGCAACCATGTGACGCCCGCATTCATTGACTACCTGCGGCCCTTGCTCGGTGCGAATTTGGCGATAGCCCACCGCTTGGGCATGCATCGGATTGACAGAAGGTTGGCAATTTGAGTATTGATTATTAATACTTCAGGTTGAAATTTAAGATACTTGTATCGAATATTGTCATCTCTTTCCTCGTTTCACGCATTATTGGCTGACAGGCATGTGCCTGTGCCATGAAGTGAAATATGAAAGTTCTTTCCCGCGTTCTTTATCGTCATAGCCGTACCGCCTCCATCCTGGCGTCCATAGGCGTCGTCGCCAGTTTGAGCGCTTGTTATGTGGTGCCTGTTAACCAATATCCCAGCGCGTCAACGCCCCTACCGGCGACACCCGCTGTTTCCATGGCACCTGTTCCGGTCACGTTCTCCGCCAGGCTTTACCCTGCCAATGAAGCGGCTGCGGCCTATGGCATGGTGAGCGCAGTGGTGACCAACGACTTGAATGGACGCGGCGTATTCAGTACCAACATCAATGGTGAAAGCTTCAGTGGTGAGGCAACGCGCGTGGCCGGTTCCGCACGGGACGGCGTGGCCAACGGTGCGGGTAACCGCGGCAGCTTCATGAATTGCCGCTACACCATGAATTCAGCCACGCTGGGTACGGGCAACTGCCGCGTATCAAACGGGGCCCAGTTCACCATGCACATTGGCGGGCAATAAAAGCGCGTGCAAGCTAGCGGAAGGCTCAGATTGCACTCAGTTGGATTGCTCAGGTTCTGCGGCAGCCACTTGTGTCGCAGGCCAAGACTTCAGATGCCCCACGTAGCTTAAGGCGTGGTGGATTTGCACTGAAGGGACATCCCCCTCCCGCATGTGAAGCAGATCGTCTGGGCTGATCATGCGGGGGTCTGCATCCGTCAGAGGCAGGCCTGCACTGCGGTACGCCTCCAGCACCAGCTGGGAGCAAAAGAACTGGTCATTCTTCACCGCGCCTAACTGAATCGCTGCAATGCCGCGAACGCAAAAATCCCGCACCAAGCTGGGCACCAAAGGCAATTCGCAAAACCGCCGCTCTAGCGTAAACGGTGCTTGCAGCACCACACCGATGTAATTGTATTTTTGGCCCAGATTGCGCTGAACGAAGGCCTGCATCTGCCGTGCGCGATCAGGTGTCATCGCGGGATGCCGAAAAGCCACAATGGTGGCCTCTTCGTCGATAAAACTTTGCACACTGCGCTGGCGCACGCCACTGCCCACAGCCTCAGCAATTTCAGCGTTGCCGGTATACAAGGCGGCATGGCTGACCGGTGACATCGTGAGCGTGCGTATCCCCAGAGAAGTGGCCGCCATGGCTGATGACAAAACAATATCCCCAGCTTGCAGATCGCTCACAACCACCATGCGTCCACCGTTGACAGGGCTGAGTAAGCGGTTCTGCATCTTCAAGCTGACCGCGCCCGTGTTGGCATCTGAGGCTAACTGGGTTGCGCAGGCGCACATCAGGCAGCTGAGCAAAACCATGGGGACGGTTCTTTGAAAATAGCTTGTCATTTGGCCCTCCTTGGCATGCAGATTCTAGGTTTGAGCACTGCTAGCCTCACCAAGCGCCTAAGATTTTGTCTCGCGAGCTTCGATAGTCCTTGAAATAATTCAACAGAAAATCGACCAACACGCGCACCTTTGGCGCAGCCTGCTGCTGGAAAACGAGAAAAATATCGGCAGGTGTCATTTGCCAATGCTGCAAAACTGCTTGCAGCTTACCGCTTCGCAGCATGGGGGCCACGTCCCACTGGGAGCGCATCACAATGCCATGCCCGTCAAGTGCCCACTGCAAAGCCGATTCACCATCGTTTGTGGAGAGTTGGCCGCGCACTTTGACGCTTTCGTGTTTGTTGCCATCGCTCAAGTGCCAAGTTCCAAATGTCTCGTCGCTCTCTCGAATGAATAAGCATGCATGCCCGGCGAGTTCGCGAGGAGATTGAGGTATTCCTTGTTGCTGCAAATATGCTGGTGACGCGCACAAGATGCGGCGGTTCAATGCCATTCGTCGTGCTGTCAGTCGTGCATCTGGCTGCTCGCCAAAACGCAGCACCACATCAAACCCTTGTTCAACGAGATTGACGGGGCGGTCGCTGAGGTTCAACTGCACTTCCACATCAGGGTAGCGTTTGGCAAAAGCCGAAATGGCGGGCGCCAGCATTCGTCGTCCAAATCCGAGTGTGGCGCTGAATCGAACCGTGCCTTTTGGGCTGGCACTGCTACCAGCCAAGTTGCGCTCCAACGTGTCCAGTGCCTCCAAGACCCGGGCACCTTGTTCCAGATAGATGTCGCCTTCGCTGGTCAGGCTGGTCCGACGTGTCGTTCGGTTAAGCAGGCGCGCGCCAAGTCGGCGCTCCAGTTGCGCAAGGCGTTTGCTGACCGCTGGGGGCGTGACGCCCAATTGCTGCGCGGCCGCCGCCAGTGTGGGTTCACGGCTCAGCGTGATGAAAAACGCCAAATCTGAAAATCCGTCAAAGCGTGAGCTCGGTGTATTCATAACTTAAACGACCGAAATAATGAAAAATCGAGCCATTGTATTTATTACATGCACGGATAGCATGCATCACATGAACGATGTACAACTTTTTCCCGGGTTCGAGTCCCACTTGGTGCAGGTTGAGGATTCCATCAACATCCACGTGCGCACTGGCGGTCTAGGCCCACCGCTGTTGCTGCTTCACGGTCACCCACAAACCCATGCCATCTGGCACAAAGTGGCTCCTCAGCTAGCGCAACACTTCAGCCTGGTGCTGGCGGATCTGCGCGGCTATGGCGACTCGTCCAAACCAACTGGCAGTGCTGATCACGCGAACTACAGCAAACGCCGCATGGCCTTGGACATGGTCAGCGTCATGCATAAGTTGGGTCACAAGCGCTTCAGCGTGCTGGCCCATGACCGGGGCGCTCGTGTCGCCCATCGTCTAGCGGTTGATCACCAAGCGCTTGTGCAACGCATGGTGCTGCTTGACGTTGCGCCCACGCTTGCCATGTATGAGCAGACGAACCAGGACTTTGCGCGCGCCTATTGGCATTGGTTCTTTTTGATTCAGCCTAAACCCTTGCCCGAGCGACTAATAGAGGCTGACCCTGCCGCGTATTTGCGCGATGTGATGGGCGGGCGCAGTGCGGGTTTGGCACCTTTTGACGCGCGTGCCATGGCGGAATACACCCGTGCCCTGAGTCTGCCAGGAGCTGCGCACGGTTTATGTGAGGACTACCGTGCGGCGGCCAGCATTGACATGGAGCACGAACGAGCCGATTTGTCCTCGGGAATTAAATTGCAATTGCCCTTGCTTGCCCTGTGGGGAGCCCAAGGTGTGGTGAACCGATGCTTTGATCCGATCAAGGAGTGGTGTCGTTTGGCCGATGACGTGCAAGGCGAAGCCCTCCCGTGCGGGCATTACATCGCAGAAGAAGCGCCACAAGCCTTGCTGGACAAGGTGCTTCCCTTTTTACTGAAGGACACAGAATGAGCGCGCCCACTCCTCAAACGCTGTATCAAAAACTGGTGGCATCGCATACCGTCACGACGCTCGACGCGCAAAACGTACTCCTGTTTTGCGACTTGCATCTCATGAACGAATACACCAGTCCGCAAGCCTTTGCAGGTTTGCACGCGAGCGGACGTGGCGTGCCCATGCCAGGCCAAAATGTGGCCGTGGTCAGCCACGTGATTCCCACCGACAACCGCTTTCCGCGTGTCATTGTGGAGGCAGCACCCGCCTTGCAAGCCAGTCAATTGCATGTGAACTGTGTGCACCATCACATTCCACTTTTTGACACCAATGACCCCTTGCAAGGCATTGAACATGTGATTGCCCCTGAGACCGGAATGATCCGCCCCGGCATGGTGGTGTTGTGCGGGGACAGTCACACCACAACCTATGGTGCTTTAGGCGCGCTAGGCTTTGGCATTGGCACGTCTGAAGTCGAGCATGTGCTCGCCACGCAGACCTTGGTCTACCGTTTGGCGCAGGACATGCGAATCCGGGTCGATGGTCAATTGCCTTTCGGGAGCACCGCCAAAGATTTGGTATTGATGATCATTGGGAAGATTGGCGCACAGGGCGCGCGCGGGCATGTCGTTGAATTTTGTGGCTCCGCTGTTGACGCGCTGTCCATAGAGGGCCGCTTCACACTTTGTAATATGGCGGTAGAGGCGGGCGCCCGTGGCGCTTTGATCGCACCGGACGCCACAGCCATCAACTATGTGCTGACCCGCTCACCAGACATCGTTGGCGAGCAGCGCGAAGCCGCACTGGCTCATTGGGCGACCTTGCACAGTGACGACGGTGCCAAATTCGCCGTAGAGCATCGTTTTGATGCCAGCGAACTTGCGCCGCATGTGACCTGGGGTACCAGCCCGGACCAAGTGATTCCGATTGATGGCCTCGTCCCGTCTCCAGAGGCGCAGGCAGATGAGTCTGAACGACGCAGCACAGATCAGGCACTGCGTTACACCGGCCTGCGTGCGGGCGAACCGCTGACGGGCTTGGCGATTCAACACGTCTTCATCGGTTCATGTACCAACGGGCGTATTGAAGACCTTCGCGCAGTTGCCCAAGTGGTGAATGGGCGTCAAGTGGCCACCGGGGTGCGCGCGATGGTCGTGCCGGGTTCTGGTGCAGTCAAAGCCCAGGCAGAGAAGGAAGGTATCGCCCAAGTGTTGATCGATGCCGGATTTGAATGGCGTCAGCCTGGCTGCTCGATGTGTCTGGCCATGAATGGCGACTTGCTGGCGCCGGGGGTGCGTTGCGCATCAACGACCAACCGCAATTTTGAAGGTCGTCAAGGCCGTAGCGCCATCACCCACCTGATGAGTCCGGCGATGGCTGCTGCTGCAGCGGTTACCGGTGTGATCACTGACGTACGCCAATTGGAGCCTCACCATGTCTGATGTTTTTGTTTCGCGCCCGCCGATGGTTGGTCGGGCAGCTTCTTTACGCATCGAGAATCTGGACACCGACCAAATCATGCCAAAGCAATTCCTGCACGGCATCGATAAATCAGGTTTGGATCAGGGCGTACTCTATGACCTGCGCTTCGATGCGCAGGGGCAACGTCGATCTGATTTTGTTCTGAATCGACCGGAGCACGCGCAAACCCGCATTCTCATTGCGGGTGCTAACTTTGGATGTGGGTCGAGCCGCGAGCATGCGGTGTGGGGCCTTTTGCAATACGGCATTCAGGTCGTCATTGCCCCAAGCTTTGGGGAGATTTTCTACTCCAATGCGATGAATAATCAGCTGCTGCTGGTGATGTTGACCGAGGCTCAGATCAGGGCTTTGATGGAAGACGCTGAAGCGCTGGGCGAAGTCAGCGTGGATGTGGCCACCCTGCGCGTACACAGCGCCAGCGTAGACAGCGCTTTCAGTTTATCGGAGCGCCATCAAAAGATGTTTCGTGAAGGCTTGGATACGATTGGGCTCAGCTTGAGTTACCGAGATCAGATTAATGCGTTCGCCCAAAACCATTGGAGGCATCAGCCGTGGTTACGTGACGTGGCCCAGCGGGTCAGAGAGCGTCTGTGACGCTGGCGCAAATTGCATTGAATTGGATTGCTAAATATGAACACTGACATGAATAAATTCCGTATCGAATCTGACTCCATGGGCGCGATCAATGTGCCTGCCGACAAATATTGGGGTGCTCAAACCCAGCGCTCCATCGACAATTTCGCCATAGGCGTTGACCGTTTTCAATGGAAGTTCCCGGTGGTGCGCGCAATGGGTGTCCTCAAGAAAGCAGCGGCTATGGCCAATGCTGAATTAGGCGTTCTACCTGCTGATCTGCTGAGCCCAATTTCCCTAGCTGCCTCAGAGGTCATCGACGGAAAGTTGAACGGCCATTTCCCGCTGGTCGTGTTTCAGACGGGATCAGGCACGCAGTCGAATATGAACGCCAACGAGGTCATCGCCAATCGGGCGATTGAACTCATGGGCGGCGCAATGGGCTCGAAATCGCCGGTTCACCCCAACGACCATGTCAATTGCGGACAATCTTCTAATGACACTTTTCCCACTGCAATGCACATCGCAGTGGTTGCTCAACTGAACGACACGCTGTTTTCCAAGGTAGGCCGTTTGCGCGACACCCTTGCCGCGAAGGCCGCACAGTTTTCGCAAGTGGTAAAAACCGGTCGCACGCACCTGCAAGATGCAACACCGATCACCTTGGGGCAAGAGATAGGGAGTTGGGTTGCGCAACTGGATTTCGCCATCGCCGCCATCAAACAAAGCATGGATGGGCTGCACGATCTGGCTATCGGAGGAACAGCGGTGGGCACCGGACTGAATGCGCATCCCAATTTTGGTGACCTGTGCGCCGCACACATTGCGCAGATTACCGGTGCACCGTTTCGCTCTGCAGATAACAAATTTTTTGCTCTGTCGGCACATGACGCCTTGGTGAACACGTCTGGCACCTTGCGCACCTTGGCCTGCGCTTTGATGAAGATGGCCAACGATGTGCGCTGGCTTGCCAGTGGCCCGCGCTGCGGGATCGGGGAAATCCGCATTCCTGAAAATGAACCGGGCTCCTCCATCATGCCAGGCAAAGTGAATCCGACCCAATGCGAGGCCATGACCATGGTTTGCGTGCAGGTCTATGGCAATGATGCTGCCACGGCCTTTGCAGGTAGCCAAGGCAATTTTCAGCTCAATGTGTATAAGCCAGTCATGGTTCACAACGTGCTTGAAAGCATCGAGCTGCTGGGTGACGCCTGCGTGTCCTTCGATACGCACTGCGCGAAAGGCATTGAACCGAATTTGCCCGTCATTCAACGCAACCTAGACCAAAACCTGATGTTGGTAACTGCCTTGAATCCTCACATCGGTTATGACAACGCTGCCAAGATTGCAAAGCAGGCTTTGAAAGAGGGCGGGAATCTACGCGAAACCGCCATTGACATGGGCTTGGTGTCAGCGGAAGACTTTGACAAATGGATGGACCCCATCCGTTTGACGGGACCACAGCCCGAGCCTGAAACGCGTTAAGGTTCGCCGCCAAGAACGCTTTACGAAGGGGACTCGTTCTCGGACAGTCCCAGGTTGGCCTTCAGCATTTCAAACACCTGACGCGTCAAAGGGCTGATCACGTTCTGGCGGATATACAGAAAATACGTGACGTCCGGCAGACGCGGGAACCCCTCGCTCTCACCTAGCACGCGCAAATCTGCGCCGACCAGTTCAACACCTCGGGCTGCTACCCCAAGTCCTGCACGCAACGCGGCCTTCATGCCCAACAAATTCCGCGTGGTGTAGGTCGTGTTCCATGGGATGTTTGCGGCATCAAGCGCCTCACGGGCGAGGCGGTGAAACAGGCTAGGGCCGTCAATCATGATCAAAGGCACAGGCACATTGCGGTCAAACAAAAAATTGGCTGAGCACAGCCAGACCGTTGGTGTGCGGCGCAGCACAACACCATCATGCCGAGGGTCGTGCCGGTTCGAGATGATCATGTCGATATCCCCCCGGTTTAACGCCTCCATCAGCAGTGGGCTGCGACCCACTTCAATTTCAACCTGAAGCCGTGGCGATGCCCTGGCAATCTGGGTCAGCACCAAGGGCAACAGTGTGTCAGCGACATCATGTGGCGCGCCCACACGTAGCTTCCCTTCGAGTTGCCCTTGCGTAAAGCTTCTCAGCGCTTCGTCATTGATCGACAGCATGTGGCGGGCATAGTCCAGCAATTTCTTCCCATGCGGACTCAATCGTTTTTGCCGCCCATGCTTCTCAAACAGCGGGTGTCCGATCTGGTCTTCGAGCCTTTGCATTTGCTGCGTCACCGCCGATTGGGTCAGGTCGGAATGAATGGCCGCCAAGGCAAAGCCGCCATGCTCTTCAATGCGGGTCAGGGTGCGCAACAAGCTCAGGTCTAGATCAATCATTTATTAGTAAATTTAATGTATTCAAATGCCAATCTTGTTTGATTGTTCCGACTGTCAGCGCTACAGTAATTTCCATTCTCTCAAATAAACCTCTAGGAGTATCCCCAGTGTCTAACGCTAATGCCATTCAACCCGAAGTTGCAAGCACGATTCAAAACATTAAGAACGCTGTCGCCAACGGCGTTAATCGCGATGCCTTGGAACAAGTTCGCCAACATCTCATTGCGTTAGCTGCGAAGCGCGAGTTGTGGACAAACCCCAAATTTGCACCGCCCGAAGGTGGTGAGCTTCATGCGCGTTACATGATCACGGAAGACGCAGACCAAAGCTTTGCGCTGTACCTGAACGTGATGCGTCCTGGCAAGAAAATCGTGCCGCATAACCACACGACTTGGGCCTGCGTGGCCGCTGTTGAGGGCACAGAAATAAACCGCGTCTATGAACGCGTAGAAGCGGGTCCTGTCCCTGGGCCAGCCACTTTGCGTCAAACCAATACGGTGACGGTTGAGCCGGGCACGGCCATTGCCTTGATGCCAGAGGACATTCACGCTGTGGAAATTCCTGTGGGTCAGGTCATTCGCCATCTGCACATGTACGGTCGCGCCCTCGAAACTTTGAATACACGCACGGCGTACGACATGGAGGCAGGCACTTGCCACATCATGCCCATTGGCGTTGCCACGCGTCGCTAAGGAAAACCGATGACGAAATGGATCGAAGCCTGCCAGCTCAAGGCATGGCTGCATGATGGTGAAGAAGTCGCGGTTTTGGACGTGCGTGAGCAGGGGCAGTACGGCGAGGCCCACCTGTTTTATGGCGTGCCATTGCCTTATAGCCGCTTGGAACTTGACGCGGCGCGAATGGTGCCACGCCTGTCGGTCAGGCTCATTGTTTATGACGACGATGGAACGGGCATTGCCGTTCGTGCAGCCAGTCGCCTCGTCGACATGGGCTACACGCAGGTGTACGCGCTTAAAGGCGGCACGCAAGCTTGGAAGGCTGCAGGGTATACCTTGTTTGCAGGCGTGAATCTGCCGTCCAAGACCTTTGGTGAACTGGCCGAGCATGCTTACGGTACGCCAAGCGTTTCTGCCAATGAACTGGCAGCTTGGCTCGACGCCAAAGAAGATGTCGTTGTGCTCGATGGGCGACCCCTCAGTGAATTCAAAAAGATGAGTATTCCCGGGGCGACTTGCTGCCCCAACGGCGAATTGGCTTATCGAGTAAGGCACTTGGTGCCCAGTGAAAAAACGCGCATTGTGATCAATTGCGCCGGGCGCACCCGCAGCATCATCGGTGCCCAAACACTCATCAACCTAGGTGTGCCGAATCCCGTTTTTGCGCTTCGAAACGGCACGCAGGGTTGGTATTTGGATGACCATGTGTTGGACCATGGAAAAACTCAGGCCTATGGCCCACCAGCAGACTTGGAGCGCATGAAGGTGTCTGCGTCAAAGTTGGCTGAGCGTTTTGCTGTGCAGCTGGTCAGTGATGAGGCCGTGAATGGCTGGGCACGCGACTCGCAACGCAGCCTCTTTTTGTGCGACGTTCGCACGCCTGAGGAGTTTGCGCAGGGTAGCTTGATGGGCGCCCAACTCACACCGGGTGGTCAGCTGATGCAGGCTATGGACCAGTACGTGGCCGTGCGAAATGCGCGCCTCGTGTTGTTCGATTCAGACGGCATTCGCGCATTGACGGTTGCGAGTTGGTTGAAACAGATGGGCCACGACGTCTACGTGTTGGAGCGCGGCATGCGCAGTGGCGTTGGCTTATCCCGTGGCGCAGCCTTAACGCTCCCAGCTCTCGAAAGCATCAGTGCGCTAGCGCTTGCTCAAAAGCTGGAAGCGAATGAAGTGGCGGTGATTGACCTTCAACCCAGCATGCAATACCGCAAGGCCCATGTGCCAGGTGCACGGTGGTCCATACGCCCTGTGCTTGCCCAGGCATTGGCAAGCGAAACGCGGCAAGTTGTATTCGTCGCGGATGAGCCTCTGGTGGCGGCGTGCGCGGCTACCGAACTGGCAGCGATGGCAAAGCCCCTGCAAGTGCTGGATGGCGGGATGAACGCTTGGCTGAACGCCGGCTTACCCACTGAGGCCAGTGAAACCACGCCACCCGACATCGAGTGCATTGACTATCTGTTCTTTGTGCATGACCGCCATGATGGCAACAAGGCTGCGGCGTTGCAGTACTTGGCATGGGAAACCAATTTGATCGCTCAGTTGGATGCCCTTGAATTGGCGTCCTATCGTTTACCCGAAACACAGAAGGAAAATCACGCATGACCAAGAAACGCACCCTCGCGGCAGTGGCTGTCGCTGCCGTGTTCTCCTCCATGATGTCATTCAGCTGGGCGCAGCCTCTTGCGCCAGTGAATGGGTTTCCGAGCCAAGGCATTAAGTTTGTATCGCCGTTTCCCGCGGGTGGTGGTAACGATGCCAATACCCGCTACGTGACAACCCGGCTACCGGAAATCATTGGACAGGCCGCCATGGTTGAAAACAAAGGCGGCGCAGGCGGCAACATTGGCGCGCGGTTCGTTGCAGAAGCCAAGCCCGACGGCTATACGCTGCTGACATCTCAGGTATCGGTCATGGCGGTGAACCCCAGCCTTTACAGCGCGCCGGGTTTTGATCCGCTGAAAAACTTCATTCCCATCACGCAGATCAATGCCGCGCCATTGGCACTGGTCGTGGCGGCAGATTCACCTTGGAAAACTTTCGCCGACTTGGTGGCTGCAACCAAGGGGACTGGCGCCAAGCCCACCTTTGCAACCCCCGGCAACGGAACCTTGTCACATCTGGTGGGGGTGGTGCTTGAGAAGGACGGTGGCGTCGACATGACACATGTGCCCTACAAAGGCGCAGCACCTGCGATCACCGATCTGCTGGGTCGCCAGGTTGATCTGCTGATCACCTCGACATCATCCGTTGCCAGCTTTGTTCAAAACGGCAAGATGCGGGTGCTGGCCGTGACCAGTCCGCGCCGGGTGGGTGTCTTTGCTAACTCACCCACCTTGGAAGAGCTTGGCATGAAGAACATGACCTTTGATGATTGGTACGGGTTCTTCGCCCCAGCGGGTACCCCGCCCGAACGCGTTGCCTATTTGAACGACGCGATTGTCCGAACCATCCGCACGCCCGAAGTCACCAAGCTGATCGCCGACAGTGGCAGTGTGCCCATCGCCAATACCAGTGCAGCGTTTGCGACGCAAGTCAAAGAAGACATCGCACGGTGGTCGCGGGTGGTGAAGCTGTCGGGTGCCAAGATAGATTGACACCGTTAGGGAGGGAAATAAATGAAACACCCAAAGCTTTGGCGTTCCGCGTCCACGTGGAGCGCCCGCATCTTGACCGTCGCACTTGTGAGCCATGCTCCCGCGTGGGCGCAGGTGGATGTTCAATCGCTGACGCCTGATCAGCGGTGGTTTTACAAGGTCTACAAAGAGCTGGTGGAAACCAATACCACCCACTCGGTGGGCAGCACCACCGTTGCCGCCAAACAGTTGGCGGCGCATTTGCGTGAAGCAGGCTTGCCAAGCTCGGATATTCAGATTTTTGAACCGTTTGAGCGCAAAGGCAATATCGTCGCGCGATTCAAAGGTGACGGCAGCAAGAGGCCATTGTTGTTGTTGGGGCATCTGGATGTGGTCGAAGCCAAGGCTGAGGACTGGAAGCTCAATCCATTCAAGCTCAACGAAGAAGGTGGTTACTTCACAGCTCGGGGCGCGATAGACGACAAAGCTAAGGTGGCGGCCTATGTTTCGGCGGTCGCACAACTTAAGCGAGAAGGCATTGTGCCCAAGCGCGACATCGTGATGGTGTTTACGGCTGACGAGGAGCGCCTCGATGTTCCAAGCAATGGTGCCAAATGGCTTGCAGCAAATCACCCCGGCTTACTGCAAGCAGAGTTTGGTTTGAACGAAGGTGGGGGAGGACTTCTCAAGAACGGCAAGCCCTACGTAAACCGCATTCAGCTTGCTGAAAAAGTGTCTGTGACCTATGAGTACAGTGTGAGCAACAAGGGTGGGCACAGTGCGTGGCCACGGTCTGACAACGCGATTTACGAATTGACCGATGCCTTGAATCGCGTCGCCAGTTACCGCTTTCCTGCCAATCCGGGCGAGGCGGTCAAGGTGTTTTTGCGCCGCAGCGCTGCGCTCGAAAGTGGGCAACAGGCTCAGGATATGCTGGCTGTCGCTCAAGGGCAAGCGGATGACGCGGTGATCGAGCGATTGACCAAAGATGTCCTTTACAACGCGCAGTTGCGTACCACCTGCGTCGCCACCATGGTCAATGCAGGGCATGCAGAAAATGCGTTGGCTCAATCGGCAAAGTCCACCATTAACTGCAGAGTCTTGCCACACGAAGACCCGTCAGTGGTTGATGCAAAATTGCGGGAGTTAGCCGGTTCCAATGTGACGGTCACGATGGTTAACCCACCTTTGAAGAGTCCACCGTCACCCATGCGAGACGATGTTCTGGGTGCAGTAGAGGATGTGACCCAGCAAATGTGGCCAGGTGTGCCGGTGATTCCCACCATGAGCAATGGCGCAACCGACAGCCGCTATCTGCGCAATTTGGGCGTCCCCATTTACGGGGTGACTGGGTTGTTCACTGATTCACCCAATGGTACCCATGGCCTGAACGAACGCATTGAGATCAAGAGACTGTTTGAAGGGCGAGAATTCATTTATCAGCTGATCAAGCGCTTGGCGAATTAACCGATATTCCATGAATTCAAACTTACCCCAAAAGTCCGTCCAGACCCGTTTGGTACACGGCGGCAAGCTGCCCGCTTATGAAGGCGGTAAAGCCGTTAACCCACCCGTGATTCGGGCGAGTACCGTTTGCTTTGACTCCATTGCCGAGCAGCATGCCTTTCGCGCCCGGCGGGATAAAGACCGATTGTTCATATACGGCGCACGCGGCAACCCGACCAACTTTGCGCTGGAAGACGTGATCAGCGAGCTGGAAGGGGCCTACCGCACGCGGCTGTTTCCCACAGGCTTAGCCGCCATCGGTATGGCCCTGTTGTCTTACCTGAAGCCGGGAGACCATGTGCTGATGGCCGATTGCGTGTATGAACCGGCACGCAATTTGGCACGCACCTTTCTCGTGCCATACAACATCGCTTGCACTTTCTTTGCGGCCGATGGCAGCGATTTAGATGCCAAGTTTCAAGCCAACACGCGCATGGTGTATGCCGAATGCCCCGGGTCGCTGTTGTACGAGATGTGCGATCTACCAGCTCTCGCGCGGCAGGCGCATGCGCACGGTGCACTTTTGGTATGCGACAACACTTGGGGATCTGGCCTGCAATACCGGCCGCTGGCACTCGGTGCTGATGTCTCGATCATGGCGGCCACCAAATATTTGAGCGGCCATTCTGACGTGATGATGGGCAGTGTTGCCACCACCAAAGAAGCCTGGGGGCAGCTCAACGAGCGTTGCGATGCCTTTGGCATGACCGTTAGCCCGGACGACGCCTACCTGGTGCTACGCGGTACACGTACTCTGGCCGCGCGGCTCAAAATGCATGAGCAACATGGCCTGGAAGTGGCACGTTGGTTGATGGCGCGCGAGGAGGTGGCGACGGTGTTCCACCCTGCATTGCCCCATCACCCGGGCCATGAACTGTGGAAGCGCGATGCCACAGGCAGCAATGGCTTGCTGAGCTTTGAACTCAAACCTCGTTTCGATCAGGCAGCGGCCATTCGCTTGATCGACGCTTTGCAGTTGTTCGGTATTGGCGCGTCCTGGGGCGGCTACGAGAGTCTGGTGACTTTGTCGGGTGTCAAGGCAGCACGCAGTGTTGCGGTCTGGGAAGGTCGTGGTGAAGTGATTCGGCTTCACATTGGCCTGGAAAATCCTCAGGATTTGATGGATGATCTGGCACAAGGCATGGCGACCATGGTCGCTTGACTAGGCGTTCTCACAAGACGCAGATGTTGCAGATGACAACATTGCTGAATTGTCGCCAAGGGGGAACCTGACGGCTATACCCCGTTGCTGGCTGATACCCCGCCCATCATCAACCCTATCTAATAACCGTAATACCTTGTTTGATCCGGCCAAGGGTTTCAGTCAAGTCAACAGGGTTTCGTGCACGCTTGATGAGCGACTCTCAGCGTTAACATGGAGGAATGATGCTGTACGGCATCGTCACGCTAGAAGAATCCTATGAGCAAATCCCTTCGCCTGTCTGAAAAATGGTTTCACCGCGGTCTGTGGCTGGTGGCCGTCATCTTTGCCAGTTTCTTGATAGGCTTGGGTGGCACCATCGTGGGCGATTTGCCCAAGGTTGAACAGCGCCGCACGCTAGACGACTTCATGGATCGGCAAAAAGCTGCAGAGCTGCGTTCCGCCATCAAGCAGCAGGAAGATCGCCTGCATGACGCCGATGAAGCCCTGCAACAAGCGCAGCTCAAATACAAGGTCGCCCAGTCTGACAACCAGGCCGCAAGAGAGACTTTCAGCAATTGGCTGGCCACGCGCCGTGCCACGCAACAAGGCAGCCAAGACGCTGAGCTGCTGTCGCGCACCCAAGCGCTGGACCAGCTCAAAGCGGCAGAACGCAAGGCACAGAGTGCGGTTCAGGCGCAAGAGCAAGCCGCCTTGGATGCACGCCAAGCAGAAGCCAAGTTCCAAAGCAATTTGCGCGATCTGGAGTATGCCGCGCAGGAGACGTGGCAGTCAGAACAGCGCCGCAGTGAATTGCGCGTGTTCGCCTACCGCCTGGCCTTAACCCTGCCGCTGCTGGGCATTGCCGCTTGGCTGTTCGTCAAAAAGCGCAAGAGCACCTACTGGCCCTTTGTGTGGGGCTTCATCTTCTTTGCTGCCTTTGCCTTCTTTGTGGAACTGGTGCCGTACTTGCCCAGCTACGGCGGCTACGTGCGCTACGTGGTGGGCATTGTGTTGACGGTGCTGATTGGGCGCTATGCCATCCTTGCACTTAACCGCTATCTGGAACGCCAGAAGCTGGCCGAACAACAACCCGACGCCCAACGGCGCGAAGAACTCAGCTACGACGTGGCCTTGACCCGCCTGGGCAAAGGCGTGTGCCCCGGTTGCGAGCGAGGCGTTGACCTGAAAAACGACAAGATTGACTTCTGCCCGCACTGCGGCATAGGCTTGTTTGACCATTGCGGCAAATGCAGTACCCGCAAGAGTGCGTTTGCCCACTTCTGCCATGCTTGTGGCAGCAAGCGCCTGCTGGCTAGCGGCTGAACACCATCGCGCCGTCGTCTAGTCGCCCAAACTTCAAACTCAGCAAATCCAGCACATAGTTTTGGTGCAGCCGCCAGGGCGCTTTGCTGCCTTGCTGCGGAAACCGGTCCAGGCTGCGCTGGATGTAGCCGCTGGAAAAATCCACCCATCGCTCGGGCTTGACGCTTGCATCTGTCAGCGTGGGTGTGCACTGGCGCACACCCGTCTTGGCCATGTGGTTCAGCAACCGGCACACATACTGGCTGGTGAGGTCGCTCTTCAGCGTCCATGATGCGTTGGTGTAGCCAAACACATTGGCCAGGTTGGGCACGCTAGACAGCATCATGCCTTTGTAGCCAAGGGAGTCTTGTGGCAGCACACGCTTGCCGTCCACCATCAATTGCATGCCGCCCAGGGCTTGTAAATCCAGCCCGGTCGCGGTGACGATTACATCCGCTGCCAGTTCCTGGCCACTCTTGAGCCGCACACCTTGGGGGGTAAATCGCTCAATTTGATCTGTTACCACCGACGCCTTACCGGAGCGCAACGCCTTGAACAGGTCCCCGTTTGGCACCAGGCACAGGCGCTGGTCCCAGGGTTTGTAGCTCGGTGTGAAATGCTTGGCCACATCGAAACCGCTGGGCAACTGGCGCTCCACTTCACGCAGCAAGCCTTTGGCAAACAACTCGGGCTTGCGCTTGGCCAGGCGGTAATAAAACATGCTGAACAACACGTTCTTCCAGCGGGTCAGGGCGTAGGCAGTTTTGGCAGGCAACTTGCGGTTCAGCCAAACAGCCAAGGCGTCGCTGTCGGGGCGCGACACCATGTAGGTGGGGGAGCGTTGCAGCAGTGTCACATGTGCAGCCGTCTGTGCCAGTTCAGGCAACAGCGTCACCGCTGTGGCGCCGCTGCCAATCAACAGCACCCGCTTGTCCGCCCACTGCACATCAGGCGTCCAATGTTGGGGGTGAACGATCTGGCCTTGAAAATCGGCCATGCCCTCAAAGGCTGGCAGGTAGCCTTGGTCGTAGCGGTAATAGCCGCTGCACATCAGCAAAAACTGGCAGCGCAGTTGCAGCGGCGTGGCGTCTGGCCCCTGCTCGATGTTGACTGTCCACAGCGCGTCCACGCTGGACCACTCAGCGCTCACCACCCGGTGCTGGTAGCGGATGTGCGCGTCCAGGCCATGCTCTGTGGCGGTTTCGCGGATGTAGCTCAAGATCGCCGGGCCGTCGGCAATTGACTTGGCGGCCAGCCAGGGCTTGAAGGCATAGCCCAAGGTGTACATGTCAGAGTCAGACCGCACGCCAGGGTAGCGAAACAAATCCCAGGTCCCGCCCGATGTGGCGCGGCCTTCCAGGATGGCAAAGCGCCGCTGCGGGCAGCGCTGACGCAAGTGCACCGCCGCCCCGATGCCTGAGAGGCCTGCACCCACGATTAACACATCCAGCGGGGCTTCTAGGGGCGATGTTTTCATGTAAAACCCTGGTTTCGGCAATATTGATAAGCGTTTATAGCTATCGAAATGGTAGTAATTTGAATCAAAAAAGACGGTAGAACCAATAGCTTTCGTTCTCACCCATGGCCTTGACCAAGGCCGAAGGGCTCTGGCCCGTCACCTTGCGCGTGATTCGGGCCAGGTGCGACTGATCGGCATACCCGGTGAGCGCGGCCAGCTCGGCAAAACTTACCTCGCCGTCGCGGGCACGCTCTGCCTGCCCCAGCAGATAGCCTGCCTCGGCGCGCGCGAAGCCCTGGAGTTCGCGCGGAGACAAACCCGCCCAGGCCTTAACGCGGCGTTCGCGCTGGCGCGCACTGCGGCCTACACCGGTGCTGGCGGCGCGCACCATCAGGTTTTGCAGCCAGGCGTGCACCTGCTGGCCCTGGCTGACGGTGGTTTGGCGCACCGCTTGCCAGCGTGGGCGCAAGAAGTCTTCGATAAACTGAATGCGTGTGGCGTCGTCGCCCGCCGTCAACACGTCTTGCGCCATGGCTTGCCAATCGCTGTCCAAGACTCGGTGCAAGGGCCGCACCTGATTGACCAGGGGGCTCAGGTTCACGCCTGTCATGGCATGCAAGGCGTCTGGCATCAGCGTCAGGACGAAGAAACGCACTGGCCCCGCGTTAAAGGTTTCGGCAGGCATGGTCTTTGGGCCGCTGAATGTGATCCGAGGGAGATCTTTGCTGAACATCTCAACATCGCCTATGCGCCCCCACTCGGTGTCGCCATCGATTCGCCACAGCAGGGTGGGGTAGAGCGACGCTGGGTAATGGTTGTGTCGATGTTCCGGCGGCAAATCTACGCCCACGGTGTTGCGCGTTACATAGGCCCGCACACAGGCCGATAGCGTCAGGCTGGGTGCTAGCAGCGCGCTGTGGGTGTTGAACGGCAGGGTGCCCGAAGAAGTTCCGAGAGGTTGGGCTGGCTGTGTGGCTAGCGTCGGGGTGGGCGTTTCCACCGTGCTGTCGGGCGTGAGCATGCCGTCAGTGTAATCATGCGAGCATGTCGCAATCGTTCAAGGCGCGCGCGCCGACTACGGGCAAAGTCTGGCCCCGAAAGAACCCGCCCCAGCATGTCCACTCTGTCTGAACTTCCCAGCTTGCGCTACATCGTTGTCACGGTCGGAACCGCGGGCGACGTCTATCCCTTTCTCTCCTTGGCACTGGGCCTGAAAAAGCGGGGGCACCAAGTCAGCTTTGTCACCAACACCGTCTTAGCCCCCATGGCTGAGGCGTTGGGGCTGCAAGCCTTTGGCACAGGCACGGCGCAGGAATACCACGACATGTTGGACGACCCCGACCTGTGGCATCCGCGCAAAAGCCTGGGTGTCTTACAACGGGGCTTTGTGGCCGGGTGCCGCGAAGCCGACGACATGCCCGAATACGGACCAGGTGCGTCGCCCTGCATGGTCATTGCGCACCCTATGGCCTTTGGCATCGTTGCAGCTTTCAGGCAGCAGTGGCCAGCCATGCGTGTGGTGGTGGCGCATTTGGCACCGTCCAGCTTGCGCAGTTGCGATAACCCCATGCAGTTCGGTCCGTTCGCCATACCGGCCTGGTTTCCCGAGACTTGGCGAAACTGGCTGTGGCGCCAGTTTGACCAACCGGTGGACGAGGCCATGTTGCCCGCGCTCAATACCCTGCGAGAGCGTTGGGGCCAACCCGCCGTCCCGCATCTTTTTGAGCATATTTACCAGGATGCTGACCACACGCTATGCCTGTTCCCCACGTGGTTTTGCCCGCCGCTAGCCGGCTGGCCAACGCGCTTGAACATGGGCGACTTTCAGCGCTTTGATCCCAAGCCACAAGCTGCGCTGGCAGCCGAGCTGGTGCAGTTCTTGCGCAGTGGCGCCGCCCCTGTCGTGTTCACGCCGGGCAGCGCCCATCGGCATGCCCAGGTTTACTTTCGCCGCGCGCTGCAAGCGGTGCAGCGTTTGGGGCTGCGTGCCATCTTTTTGACATCGCATGTAGACCATGTGCCTGCCGATTTACCTGCCAGCGTGCTGTGGCAAGCCTATGTGCCGCTGAAGACCTTGTTGCCCCAGGTGGCGGCACTGGTGCATCACGGTGGCATTGGCACCACGGCCGAGGCGCTGGCTGCAGGTACACCACAATTGGTGCTGCCCCTGGCCTTTGACCAGTTCGACAATGCTCAGCGCGTGCGCCGCCTGGGGGTGGGTGACTTCGTCCAGGCACCGTTCTGGTGGCCCAGCTTGGGCGTCACGGCAGGTGTGCTGACCCAGCGCCTGCGTGCCTTGCTGCGCTCTGACACCATCAAAAGCCGCTGCCAGGAAGTGACCACCCAGTGGTTTTCTGACCAACCGCGCAATGAGGAAACTTTGCAGGTGCTGGAAGTGATGCATCCTAAACTTCAACATGAGAGACCCCCGCATGAATAGCTACCTACTGGGCGCTGCCGCTTTGGCATTTGTTGTCGGCTTGATCCATTCCATCCTGGGTGAACGCCTGATCTTTCGCCGTATTCGGCACAAGGGGCTGGTTCCAACGGATGGGGGAAGCGTTTTGCGCGAGCCGCATGTCCGCATCCAATGGGCTAACTGGCACATCACCACGGCCATGGGTTGGGGCATGGCGGCAGTTTTGTATTGGCTTGGCACGCATGAAGCACAAAGGCCCCTGTTCGCATTCATCGAGCAGGCCATCGTGCTGTCCATGCTGGCGTCTTCGGTTTTGGTCTTGGTGGGGACTAAGGCCAAGCACCCTGGGTGGATCGGGTTACTCGGTGTTGCGGTTCTCGTGGCGGTGGCCTGATCCCTCACGCCCAGGCTTTGAAGATCCACAGTCGCTCATCTGTTTCCAGATTGCACCTGGCATCGTCTGGCCGATGGAGCGCGTGGTGGTCACCCACACCGCGGTAGCCGAACAGAATTCCAAGGCGCAACAGGAGCTTGCGCACAGGCGCTTTCAATAACCAAAGCTCCACACTCAATGCTCAAAACCCACTCGTAGCACGCGAACCGGATACGCCGCATGGGTGCAGTGATCCCAATCGGCCAGCGCCTTGCGCAGCAGTCCGTCCGGCGCCGCTTGTGTCAGCAGCACCGCAATGGGGTGGCGATCAGGCGTGTCGGTCAAGTCAAAAACTTCGCTGTGCTCGATGGCCACGCCGTGTCGAGTGAGTGTGTCTGTCAAACGCGTCAGGAGTTGTGCTGGCTGCGCAGCGCTAGTCAGGGGAAGGCGGATGCGCAGACAGTGGCGGCTCTGCACATTCACCATGGGCTTCCCCGGCGCTGATCGCATCGCCCTGGGCTCGAAACCCAAAGCAGGCACGCGCTGGTGCGGGGGCAGGTTTTGGGCTCGGGCTACATCCACCAAATCGGCAATCACAGCGGATCCGGTCTGCTCAGACCCCGCACCTGCGCCGTAGTACATCGTCACGCCAGAGGCATCACCCTTGACCATCACCGCGTTCATGCTGGTGTTGACTTGGGCCAGCATATGCGCCTGGGGCAGCAGCACGGGGTGCACCCGCAGTTCGACGCCCCCGTCTGCCTGCTTGGCAATGGCCAGCAGCTTGATGACATAGCCCAGCGCTTTGGCACAAGCCATGTCCTGGGGCGTCAGCGCGGTGATGCCTTCGATGTAAATCTGATCAAACGGCACTTTCACGCCAAAGGCGTTGCTGGCCAGCAGCGCCAGTTTGTGCGCGGCGTCTATGCCCTCTACATCGAATGCTGGGTCGGCTTCGGCAAAGCCTTGTGCTTGCGCGCTGGCCAGGGCCGCATCAAAACCTTGCCCTTCGTCACGCATGGCTGACAAAATGAAGTTGCTGGTGCCGTTGACAATCCCCGCCACCCACTCAATGCGGTTGGCGCTCAAGCCCTCGCGCAGCGCCTTGATGATGGGGATGCTCACCGCCACGGCACCCTCATAAGCCACGATCACGCCACGCGCGCGTGCGGCAGCAAACACTTCGTCGCCGTGCTCAGCCAGCAAGGCCTTGTTGGCGGTCACCACATGTTTGCCCTGGGCAATAGCTTGCAGCACCAGTGCTTTGGCGAGCGTCGTGCCACCAATGGCTTCAACCACGACGTCAATGTCAGGGTGGTTCACCACCGCGAATGGGTCGTTCACCAGCAGCACCGACTGACCCGTGCGGGCCTGCGTGGCGGACACGCGCGGCTGAACACGGTTTGGCACCGTGCTGAGCACCATGCCCTGGCCCACGATGCGTGCCGCTCGCGCTGTATCGCGCACGGCCACCATGGTGATTTGTATGCTTCGTCCAGCGCGCGCTGCGATCAGGGCTTGATTGCGTTCCAACACCGAGAAAGTGCCCGAGCCCACCGTGCCTAGGCCCAGCAGGCCAACGCGATGGGGTTTTGGCACGAGCGCAGGTGCAGCTTGCAAGGCATTTGCTTTAAAATCAGTAGCAAACAATGAGGCGGATAAAGCGGTGGGCATGATTTTCTCCAAACAAAAGTAACGAGCCGCGGTGCCGACATGGCTGCCGGGGGCTGGTTTTGTTCAAAGAGACACCAGTGCGGCAGCCGGGACGGCCACCTGCACGACTCAGGTGGCCGTGGTGGTAATGGTGGTAATGCTTGCGTTCAACGCGCTAGGAGCGGCGCGCAACCCATCACACGCACGCAAGGGCATGGCTTTGAATGGGTTGGTAGAACGGGTGAACATGGGCGCTGAGTATATGCAATCCAAAGTGGTTGGTCATCGAGATGTCCAAATTTGGTAGAGCCAATAGCTCTCATGCGTCATCACCTGCTGGAGTTGCTTGGGATTCAAACCCGCAATGCGGCGCATCTCACGGCTCAGGTGAGCTTGGTCTGAATATCCCGTGTCGGCAGCAATGTCTGCCCAGTGCAGTCGCTTTTCAGCCAAAGCATCGCGAGCGCGAAACAAGGTGTCTTCTGCGCGCCCAATTCCCCTCAGTTGGCGCAGCGGCTGCCCCGTCCAATGCTTGATTCGGCGATCTACCTGGCGCTCACTGCGCCCCTCGGCATGGTTTGCCGCGCGATCTGCCACCTTGGTGGCCCATGGCCCAAAGGTGCCAGCCGTTGCGTTTGGTTCCTTACCCAATGCACGCCAGCGTGGCAGCAAGAACGACTCGATCAGTTCAACCCGGCTCTCGTCATTCTGGGCATGCAACACGGTGGTCAACATGGCCTGCCAGTCAGCGTCTAGAACATCGGCGGGGGCGCTGTAACGGTTCACGTGTGTTGAGATGTCCAGACCTGTCAACGCCTGCAAAGCATCCGGCAAGATCAGCATGATGAACGCTTGAACTTCTGCGGGATTGACACTGACCGACGCCTGCGTGCGTGGTCCATTGAAGATGACGGGCCAAGGCAGCGGGCCGCCCATTGGCTTGCCGCCAAGCTGCACGTCGGCATAGCTGCCGCGCATGAACCAGGTGATGGCGCAAGTGGGCGTTGGCGGGAAATGGTTTCTGCGTTCTTCCACTGACAGGTCTGCATCCACAGTGCTGCGCGTCACATAGGTGCGTATGCAGTCGGCAAGCGCCGGGTGCGGCCGAATCAACGCAGCATAGGTGGGTGCAGATTTCCCATGCTGCACCTTGATGAGTCGATCCGCGAACGTCATGCGGACAGTGTAGTGCGACGCCGCCGTCGTTTGATGTCCGAAAAGTTCAAGACGCGTCAATGTGTATTCGCCATGATCGAGCTCTTGCTGAACCAAAACGATGATCACTGTGCTCTTGCTACTTCACCTTCTGTTCATTGGCCTGTGGCTCGGTTGCGTGCTGACCGAAGCCCTGTTTGAGCGTGCGCTGCTGGGGCAGAGCCGCACCCATGAAGTGCTGCTGGCAGACTTGCACAAACGGGTGGACGTGTGGGTCGAGATTCCCGCATTTGTCGCGGTGGTGGTAACTGGTGCGCTGCTGCTGATGCAGGCACAGCCCAATCCGATGCTCTATGCAAAAGTGGGCCTGGGCGGGTTGGCCGTCGTGGCGAACGCTGTTTGCGTTGGTTTGGTTTTTGCACGTGCCAAGGCTGCGCATGCCGGTCAATGGCAGCGATTTGACCGACTGGATCATTGGCAGCATCAGCTGGGGGCCGTTGTTTTGCTGGCTCTGTTGGGTGCTTTGGGCGTCGGCTTGACGCTTGTTTGAAAGAAAAGGAGGGCTGTGATGCCGAATGCCATTGCATGGACTTTTTGGGGATTAGGCCTGGGGCATTTGATTTATAGCGCGCTGCGCTACAAGTTGCCTCTGCGGGATGCGTTGGTGGAGGGGTACTACAACAGCTTTTCTCAAACCGAAGCGAGGCGAACCGCTTTCTGGTTCATGGCTTTTGGCCTGCTCTTGATGCTGACAGGGCACACCCTAGTCCATGCGGTCGGCACCGGTGATTTGGCGCTGGTTCGGATCATCGGTTGGTACCAATTGTTCATCGGCTTGGCAGGTCTTTTGGCTTTTCCAAAGTCACCTTTTTGGTTGGCTACTGCGTTGGCACCCCTAGTGCTGTGCGTAGGCTATGGGGTGTTGACATGAGGGCTGCGGTTCAACTCTGCGCCGTGCCGCAGCCCAGCGAGATCGCCAATCGCCTGGAGGGGGCGACGCTTTACGACAGCTACGCTGTGGCACTGCGCCAAGAAGACTTCCAGGCGACTGCCGAACTGGCCTGTGCATAAAGTCATTGCCCGACCACTTTGCGCTACGGCTGCCGTTAGCGTTTGATTCGACATGTGAAAATGCTTGCATGTCTATGCTCAAGCTCTTCCAAATGTTTGTCCTCCTGGCGGCGGCTCAAGTGGCCCACAGCCAGCAGGTCGCGCTGAACGGCGTGCTGGGCACCAAAGCCTTGCTAATTGTCGATGGCGGCGCGCCCAAAAGCGTGGCACCTGGTGAGACGCACCTTGGCGTCAAGGTGTTATCCACGACGGGTGACAGCGCGGTGGTGGACATCAAAGGCCAACGTGTCAGTTTGCGTGTGGGCGATGCACCTGCCAGCGTGGGCGGCAAGGCGGGTAGTGGTGGCGCCAACAAGATCGTGATGCAGGCGGGCACCGGTGGGCATTTCATGCCAGCAGGGCAGATCAACGGCAAGCCGGTGCAGTTCTTGGTGGATACCGGTGCCACCGCCATTGCACTCAGCATGGCCGATGCTGAGCGCATTGGCCTCAAATACCAGGAGGGCCGCCCCATTCAGGCCAACACCGCGAATGGTGTTTCACGCGGCTGGGCCGTCAAGTTACGTTCGGTAAAGATCGGCGATGTTGAAGTCTTTGATGTAGACGCAGCTGTGCTGCCGCAGCCCATGCAACATGTCTTGCTGGGCAACACGTTTTTAACGCGGTTTTCGATGCGGCGCGAGGCTGATCAGATGACACTAGAACGACGGTACTGATCGCTGGCCCAGCGCCTACTCGTCCATGCCGACCAAGCGCACCCGCACACTCTTGCCCTTGACCTTGCCCAGATTGAGTTTGCGCATGGCCTCATGCGCAATGGCACGGTCAACAGCCACATAGGTTGAAAAGTCATTCACGTTGATCTTGCCAATCTGGTCTTTGGCAAAGCCTGCGTCACCTGTCAACGCACCCAGCACGTCGCCCGCGCGGATCTTCTCTTTGCGTCCGCCCGCAATTTGCAAGGTCAGCATGGGGGCACGCAAGGGCTCTGCGCTGGAGGCGGTGAGTTCGCTCAGTTTGTGCCAAGCGGATTCGCGCTTTTGCATCTGCTCAATTTTGCCGACCGAGCCCATCTCGTTCATGCTGGCCAGGTTCAGCACCAGGCCTTCTTGGTCAATACGACCTGTGCGGCCAATGCGGTGAATATGGACTTCGGGGTCGGGGGTTACATCCACGTTGATCACTGATGCCAAATTGGCAATGTCCAAGCCGCGCGCCGCCACGTCTGTTGCCACCAGCACTGAGCAACTGCCATTGGCAAACTGCACCAGCACCTGGTCGCGCTCGCGCTGTTCCAGTTCGCCGTAGAGGGCGAGGGCGCTGAAGCCTTGCTCTTGTAGCACGGCGACCAGCTCGCGGCATTGCACTTTGGTGTTGCAAAACGCGATGGTGCTGACCGGGCGAAAGTGGTTCAACAACAAGCTCACGGCCTGCAGGCGCTCTTTGTGCTGGCGGCTGTCAAGAACTTCATACCAGCGCTGTTCGATCTTGTTGCCGTCGTGCTGAGCCTGCACCGTGATAGTGACCGGGTCGCGCATGAACTGCTGGCTCAATTTGGCAATGCCCTCGGGGTAGGTGGCCGAAAACAGCAGGGTCTGGCGCTCTTTGGGACACTGCTTGGTGACCGTGACGATGTCATCCATGAAGCCCATGTCCAGCATGCGGTCGGCCTCGTCCAGCACCAGGGTATTGAGCGCGTCCAGGCGCAGGTTTTCACGCTCCAGGTGGTCCATCACACGGCCTGGGGTGCCCACCACGATGTGCGCGCCATGTTCCAGGCTGGCCGTCTGGCCGCGCAGGGCGACGCCGCCGCACAGGGTGACGACCTTGATGTTGTCCTCCGCGCGCGCCAGGCGCCGGATTTCGGTGGTCACTTGGTCGGCCAGTTCGCGTGTGGGGCAAAGCACCAGGGTCTGCACTGCAAAGCGGCGCGGGTTCAAATTGGCCAGCAAAGCCAGTGCAAAGGCGGCGGTTTTGCCGCTACCCGTCTTGGCCTGTGCGATCAGGTCTTTGCCCAAAAGTGCTGTGGGCAAACTGGCGGCCTGGATGGCGGTCATGCTGGTGTAGCCCAGCTGAGCCAGGTTGGTCAGCATCGCGGGCGTTAGCGGCAAAGTAGCGAAGTCGGTGGCGTTGTTGCTGTTCGCAACGGGGAGAGAGGAGCTTTGGGTCATGGGGTGATTATCGGAGCCAGCGCCCAAAAGGGCTATTTCTGCTCCTTTTTGTGATTGAGATGCAGCGAAATGATGCGGTCGATTCGCACTCTGGTCGCATATCGACTAAAGTTGTTGGGTTGCTATCATTTTTGAAAGAGGTTGAACATGTCCGACAGAAAAATCAGCGATTTCAGCGCTGCCCGCGCTGCCGAATTTGACAACTTCTACCTGCGAGAGGAGTGCCAGTTTGAGGTGCGCGCGATCGAAAAATGGCTGGCTACCAAGTTTGCCGACACCAAGGCGATAGAGCTGGCCTGTGGCACAGGTTTTTGGACGCAGTTTTTGGTCCGGATGACCCACGGCATGGTCGCGTTGGAGGCGTCTGCTGACGACCTGGACGTGGCCGCGCGCCGGGTGCCCAGCGACAAGATCAAGTTTATGCAAGGCGACGCCTACAAGCTCCCGCCTGATTTGGGTCGCTTCAATGCAGGTTTTGCGGCGCACTGGATCTCTAGCGTGCCGCGTGTAAGGCGCTTGGCCTTCTTTCAAGAACTGGCCACGGTCATGGTGCCTGGGGCTGAAGTCGTGCTACTCGACCATGTCTACGTCGAAGGCGTCAGCTCCCCGATCTCGGACACTGACGCGGACGGCAACACCTACCAAATCACCCGCCTCAAAGATGGCTCTAACGTCCGGGTACTTAAAAACTACCCCACCGAATCAGAGCTACGCTTTGCATTGGGCAATCACGGTGTGCGCACCAAGCTCACCAAGTGGGATCACTTCTGGGCGTTTGAATACGTGGCCTGCTAGGGCGCATCACCGCGTATTGAGCGGTGATGGCCATGGAATCAACTCTCTGCTGTAAACCCAATCTGCTTGACGATAGGCGCCCATTTGGCGGTGTCTTTGCGCAGCAGCTCAGCCAGTTCGGCGGGTGTGCTGGACATGGCTTCCAGGCCAAAGGTGGCCAGGCCGTCTTGCACATCCTTGGTGGCCAAAGCAGCGCGAACCGCAGTGTTCAGGCGCGCCACCACATCAGCTGGAGCCTTCCCGGGCAGGAACAGGGCAAACCATTCGCTGTGCTCCATGTCCTTGAAGCCTTGCTCGGTAAGGGTGGGCACATCTGGGGCAAAACGACTGCGTTTGCTGCCAGACACGCTCAGAATTCGGACCTTGCCCGTGGCCAGGTGCTGGGTGATGTCGCCAATGGGGCCTGACACCGCAGAAACATTGCCGCCCAGTAAGTCCAGCATCGCAGGCTGCGTGCCACGGTAAGCCGCGTGACGCAGGTCCACGCCGCCGAGCTTGCCGATCAACTCGCCCACAAAGTGAGGGGTCGAGCCCGCAGCGGGTGAGCCGAAGTTGGCACCAGCTGGGTTGGCCTTGGCCCAGGTCTGGAATTCGGCCACGGTTTTGACGCTGGCGGGCACGGCAGGGCCGACAGCAAAACCAAAGTCAAACACGCACGCCACAGAGACGGGGGTCAGGTCCGTCGCGGGGTCGTAAGCCAGTTTTTTGTAGATGTGCGGATAGATTGTCAACATGGACGTTGGCGTCTGCAACATCGTGGCGCCATTGGCGGGCTGGTCTTTGACGTACTGAATGGCAATCTGGCCGCCTGCACCGGTGCGGTTCTCCACGACGGCGCTCTTGGCGTAGTCGGGGGCCAGCTTGGTGCCCAGGCGTCTGCACAGGGTGTCTGAGGTGCCACCTGCGGCAAAGCCGGTGACGATCTTCAGGTTTTCCAGCGCTGCGGCTTGGGCAAAAGCGCGTTCGCCAATGCTTGCCAGCAGGGCGGCGGCACCAGCGGACTGCAGCAACTGGCGGCGGCTGGGGGCGAATTGTGATGTGGGGCGAGTGGTGTTCTGACGCATGGATTTGTCTCCAGTTGGGAAAAGCGGGAACGCAAATGATAGTGCCAAGTCAGCCCGCATTGAGATGAAGTCCGTTATCCATCATCACTATTTCGCCGGTCATGGCAGGCGCCTTGGCGCACAGAAACCAGGCCAGCGCCGCGACTTCCGCTGCGTCTGAAGCCCGGTGAAGCGGTGAAGATGCCAGTTGTGCCGCGAGCACCGCATCATGCTGCTGGGCGTCCAACACGCGGCTGGGCAGGCCACCGAGCACAAAGCCCGGCGCAATCGCGTTGACGCGCACCTGAGGCGCCAGGGCGCGGGCCAGGGCAATCGTGAGCGTGTTGAGTGCCCCTTTGGACGCCGCGTAAGCCACAGATGACCCGCGGCCAATCACGCCGCCGATGGACGAGATATTGACCACCGCTCCGGCCCCACTGGACTTCAATGCTGCAGCGCAAGCCTTGACCATCTGGTGCGCGCCGACCACGTTCACATCGTAGGTTCGGTGAAACTCGGCACTGTCCAGTGCGTCCAGGTCGGCGTGCGGGACGAAGCGGGTGGTGCCCGCACTGTTGATCAACGCGTCGATCCTTCCAAAGCGCTCCAAGGCCTCGTGCGCCACACGTTGGCATTCAAGATTTTGAGTGACATTGAGCTGGGCAAGCAATACGGGTGCGCCCAGGGCTTCGCAGTCTTGTACAACAGTTTGTGCCTCCTGGCGTGTGGCTCCATCCAGATAGCACACGACCACGGCCCAGCCTTGGCCCGCAAATTCTCTGGCACATGCGGCACCGATGCCGGTGGCAGACCCGGTGATCAGGCAAACCCGGCGGTCTGCAGCCACTACAGCACCTTGGCGCTGGGGCGCTCCATCCAGCGGTCGCGGTAGGCTTGTAGATGCGGCATGCCCTCGTCGCCGGGCGAAAACTTCATCAAGCCACGCGCAAATTCCAGCGCACAAAAGGTGGTGATGTCGGCAATGGTGAATCGCTCACCTGCGACGTAGGGGCGGGTGGCCAACTCGCTGTCCAACCATCGGGCAACTTCGCGCACCTTCACGCCTTGGGAATAGCCAAAGTCGGGAAACTGCGGTTGTTCCAGCGGTGCCAGGCCAGGATGGGTGTGGCGAATGCAGTTGGCAAACCCGGCAAACAGGTACAGCTCGATGCGGCGGTCGGCCATCTCGATGAAGGCGCGCTCCTCAAAGTCGCGGCCCATCAGGTTGGGCTCGGGGTAGAGGCCTTCCAGGTAGGTGCAGATGGCGCGGGTCTCGGTCAGCATGCGGCCATCATTCAGTTCCAGCGCGGGCACTTTGGCCAGCGGGCTTTTGGCGCGGTAGGCGTCACCCTTGTGCTCGTTGGTGGCGATGCTGACAGTGACCGTCTCGATATCGGAAATGCCTTTTTCAGCCAGAAAAATGCCCATGCGGCGTGGGTTGGGCGCGCGGGGCGACAGGTAAAGCTTCATTAATTACTCCAAAATTGATAGCTAGACGGGCTTATGCGTATTGCCGGAACGGCCTGTTTCGACCAGTTTTCTGGCCTGCTCGGCAAATTCTTTGGCCTTGGCTTCGTCGTCGGTGTTCAGGTTGATGCTGGACGGCGGCATCTCGATGCCTTTGAGCACGGCGGGGCGGGCGCGGATGGTGTCCATCCAGCGCTTCAGGTGCGGCATGCCTTCTACGCTGACGCCCGACCATTTGTAGGTGCGCACCCAGGCCCAGTTGGCAATGTCGGCAATGGAATAGTCACCGGCCAGGTATTCGTTGTTGGCCAAATGGCCGTCCAGTACGCGGAACAGGCGCGTGCTCTCGCCCTGGTAGCGGTCAATCGCGGGTTGGATCTTTTCAGGAAAGTAGCGAAAGAACACATTGGCCTGTCCCATCATCGGTCCGATACCCCCCATCTGGAACATCAACCACTGCAGCACGCGCGAGCGGCCCTTCGCGTCCGTGGGCATGAGTTTGCCCGTCTTCTCTGCCAGGTAAATCAGGCAGGCGCCAGATTCAAATACGGCAAAGTCGCCTTCGTCGCGGTCCACGATGGCGGGGATGCGGCCGTTGGGGTTGATGCTCAGAAACTCAGGTGTCTTCTGCTCACCCTTTTGCAGGTTCAGCGCGATCAGTTGGTAGGGGAGTGCGAGTTCCTCCAGCGCAATGGATACCTTGTGCCCATTGGGCGTGGCTGCGGTGTACAGGTCAATCATGGGCCGGGTCCTGAGGGTGACAATGCTGCATCGTAATGTTTTCTATGATCCTGTCATGAACCTAAATGACATCGAATTCGCCCAGATCGCCGATCTGATTCATCAACATGCCGTCGATGAACCTGGTCGACTTGCCCTGATTGAGAGCGGACGTCAAATCACTTACGGTGAGCTGGATACCTTGATGGACAGGGTTGCCAGCGCGCTGCAGCGTGACGGCTTGACGTCTGGTGACGCGATTGCCATTTGCGGCGCCAGCAGTTGGGCCTATGGCGCGGTGTTTTTGGGTGCGCTGCGCGCGGGTGTGGTGGTGGCGCCGCTAGCGCCCAGTTCAACGCCAGAAAGCCTGGCGCGCATGGTGCAGGACGCGCAGGCCAAGTTGTTGTTCATTGATGCTTCGGTTGAAGGCATCCTCGGGCATATCGACCTGCCCACTGCGCAACGTGTGACGCTGGACGACTCGGCGGGCGGAAAAGCGCTGAGCGATTGGATGGCACCATCAGGGCAGAAGCCTCAGGCCGTGACGCTTGCACCGTCGCATCCGTTCAACATCATTTATTCAAGCGGCACCACGGGCGACCCCAAAGGCATTGTGCAGTCGCACGGCATGCGTTGGGGTTACGCCAAGCGGGCATCCACTTACGAATACGGCCCCAAGACGGTGACGTTGCTGTCTACGCCCTTGTATTCCAATACCACCCTGGTGGTGTTCTTCCCTTCCCTTGTGGGAGGAGCTACCGTGGTGTTGATGCCCAAGTTTGAAGCCCGCGGCTATATGCAACTCGCGCAGCAATATGGCGTGACGCACACCATGCTGGTGCCGGTGCAGTACCAACGCCTGTTGGCCTTGCCGGATTTCGATCAGTTCAATCTGTCAACGTTCAAGCACAAGTTTTGCACCAGCGCGCCCTTCAATCCCAAGCTCAAGGCCGAGGTGCTCAAACGTTGGCCTGGCGGTCTGGTGGAGTTCTATGGCATGACCGAAGGTGGCGGTTCGTGCATTCTGGAGGCGCATCTTCACCCAGACAAGCTTCATACCGTGGGCAAGCCAGCCCCAGGCCATGACATTCGCTTGATCGACGACAACGGTGTGGAAGTGGCTGCGGGGGCGGACGGTGAAGTGGTGGGGCGATCTCTTGTGATGATGAACGGCTACCACGGTCAGCCAGAAAAAACCCGCGACGCCGAGTGGTACGCGCCTGATGGCTTGCGCTTCATCCGCACCGGCGACGTGGGGCGGTTTGACGCCGATGGTTTCCTGACCCTGTTTGACCGCAAGAAGGACATGATCATCACTGGTGGCTTCAATGTTTACCCGAGTGATTTGGAGGCCGAGATGCGTCAGCACCCAGCCGTCTTCGATGTGGCGGTGGTGGGTGTGCCGTCTGAGCAGTGGGGCGAAACGCCTGTGGCTTTTGTGGTGCGCAAGCCTGGGGATGAGACTGCACCTGCTGACATCAAAGACTGGCTGAACCAGCGCGTGGGCAAAACCCAGCGGCTGTCTGGTTTGCATTTGATTGATGAACTGCCGCGCAGCGCGATTGGCAAGGTGCTCAAGCGCGAACTGCGCGATCAGCTCAAGAGTTAGCCGTGAGCCCCAGGGCCTTGATCAGCTTGGTCTCGGCCTGAATGTCGCGGGCAAGCTGATGAGCAAACTCTTTGGGTGAACCGCTTGTGGCCACATGAGAGCCAGTCTTCTCCATCAGCGCCTTGACGGGGGCGGTGTTGGTGGCTTTGCCTAAGGCCTGAAACACCCGCTCAACCGTGTCGTCGGGCGTTTGTGCATGCATGGCCATGCCGCCCCAGGATTCATACAGATAGCCTGGCGCACCACTCTCGGCAATGGTCGGTGTGTCGGGCAGGGCCGCACTGCGGCTTGCCGATGTCACGCCCAGCCCGCGCAATTTGCCGCTTTGGATATGCGGGACCGCCGCCCCCATCACCAGGATGGAGAAATCTATTTGTTCCCCCATGATGGCGTTGATGGATTCGACCGCGCCTTTGAACGGCACATGCAGCGCCTTGAAGCCGGGGATCTTCTCTTCCAGAAACTCAACGGCGATATGCGCGGGAGAGCCCAACCCGGCGGAGCCAAAGCTGAGTTTGCCGGGTTTGGCCAGGACGCCAGCGATCAACTCCTGCATGGTCTTGTAAGGTGACTTGGGGTTCACCACGCAGATGAATGGCGACACGCTCAGCTTGGAAACCACCTTGAGCTCTTTCAGCAAACTGAAGCTGGGGTTCATGGCTGACAGGGTCACATGACCTGAGCTGATGTACGCCATGCCATGCCCGTCGGCGCTGCCTTGCGCGATGGCACGCGCGCCCAGGAGTCCGGTCGCACCAGGCTTGTTTTCGATGATGAAAGACTGCCCGGTTTGTGTGCCGAGTTGATCTGCCACGGTGCGCGCGAACGCGTCGGGCGAGCCACCTGCAGGGTAGGGCACCACGATACGCCCGCTCTTGGTGGGCCACGCGGCTTGCGCGGTGGCGCTCAATGGCCAAAGAGGGGCAAGGCTTAAGGCACTGACGAAGCGGCGGCGGCTAATTGTTGGCATCAGTTGGCTCCTGTGATCAGGGTGAAATTCAGTCAAGTTGTGAAAGCGCTTCAGGGCGATTGGTCGGACTGCCAGGGGCTTGCTTGCCCGGCACCACGTGCACTTGATGGATGCTGCCGGTGTAGGCAAATACCCCCTGGGCGGAAAATTCTGGGCATACCTTGCGTTTGCGGTCCAGCCCCACGTCAAGCCCTTCACCTGCCAAACGCAGAAATGTGGGGGACATGTCAATGGTTTGCGCGTCACCTTGGCCGCCGAGTTGAATGCTCGCTTTGCCTTGCCTCTGCCCTGTGGCCTCGTGGGTGATCAGCAGGCTGTGAAGACCCGGCGTCAGCGGCAGATGAACACGCCGCTGTTTGCCACGTCCACCGGCAAAGACAAACAGAACTTGCGCGTCGACGACATACGCGCCCATGCCGTTCATGTTGTCCCCCGCTGCAAACAAGACGCCTTGCTGGCCGGGCACCCAATCAAACTTGCATTCGAGGGTGTAATTGCGGTCCGCAATCAGTGGCGCAATGGCATACGGGGTGATCGTCTCCGTGCCTGGGTAGAAGGTGCGCGGTGAATTGAAGGCCTTTTCCATAAAAGGTGGCATGGCGAGCACGCGGCGCGGCGGGCGATTGTCCAGGGGATAGACGTAGTTGGCCGTGGCGTCGTGCTCAAAGGCCGTGACCAGTTCAGCCAGCACCTCTGGCTTGCTTGCCGCCAAGTCGTCGCATTCAGTGGGGTCGTCTGCCAGGTTGAACAGCAGCCATCGGTTGAGGTCAATCTCGGTGCCGGGCGGCTGCAAGGAGGCGATCTTCCAGGGCCAGCGGATGTAGCCCCGGTTGCCCTCCAGTTCAAAGTGCTGCACCGTGCGATGGCTTGCAGCATCTGCACGCTTGATCACATTCAGATAGCTGCTGCCGTCAAGTTGCCGCGTGGCATAGCCGTTGAACTGGGCTGGGTAGCTGGCACCCAGCAGGTCCAAAATGGTGGGCACCGTGTCGGTCACATGAATCCATTGGTGCCGCATCTGCCCAGGGTCTGCAATGCCTTTGGGGTAGCTGGTGATGAAGGGCACGCGAATGCCGCCGTTCATGGGGGTGCGTTTGTAAAAGCGAAACGGCGTATTGCCGCAGTTGCCCCAACCCACAGGGTAGGCGGCATACGAGTCCACACCGCCCAGCTCGTTCGCCGCAAGCATCTCCTGAGCCAAGCCTGCGGGCTCGACCCCCGTGACGCGCTTTTCCAGGATGTTGACGGCACCGTCTGGGCCGCCAATGGAGGATGCCCCGTTGTCAGAGGTCAGCACAATCAGGGTGTTGTCGAACAGGCCTTGGGCCTTCAGCTCTGCCACGATGCGGCCCACACTGTCGTCGATCAAGCTGACCATGGCGGCAAACAGCTGCATGTAATGCGCCATGACCGGGCGTTGATCGTCGGGCACATCGGCCCAGTGGGGCACGCCTGGGTTGATCTTGGGCAAGCGCCAGTTCTTGGGGATCAGCCCCATCTGTTGCTGACGTGCAAAGCGGGCCTCGCGCGCGGCTTCCCACCCGGCGTCGTACACGCCGTTGTAACTGGACACGACATCAGGCGGTGCATGCAAGGGGACATGCGGCGCGTTGTGGGCCATGTACAAGAAGAAAGGCTTGCCGCTGCCCCCAGCGCTGTGCGATCTCAGGTTTTGAATCGCCCGGTCGGTCCAATCCTTGGTGGTGTAGTAATTGTCGGGATAGGTGTCGATGCTGAGAAATTCGTTGCCTTCAATCAGTTGCCCCGGCGAGAAAGAATTTGTCTCTGCGCCCATGAACCCGTAGAAGCGGTCAAAGCCGCGTTGCAATGGCCAGGTCGAGCGGTCACCGCCGGGCACCACATTGCTGTCGGCGGTGTTATGCCACTTGCCCACGCCGTAAGTGGCGTAGCCTTGGGCGCGCAGCAGTTCAGGCAGGGTGGGCGCGTCTTTGCTGATCTCTCCGGCCTGGTAACCGGGATAGCCAGGATTGGCATGGGTGAGCCAACCGCAGCCCACCGAATGGGGGTTTTTGCCGGTCATCAAGGCGGCACGTGCAGGGGTGCACATGGGCACCGTGGTGTAGCCGGTGAACTTTAACCCCCCCGCTGCCAGGGCATCAATGTGGGGCGTGCGAATTTCGCTCCCATAGCAGCCCAGGTCGGAAAACCCCAGGTCGTCCAGCAAGATGACGACCACATTGGGGGCACCCGCGGGGGCTTGGGTTTTTTCCCGCCACCAGGGCTTGGACGTTTTCAGCGTTTTGCCTATCTCGCCTTGATGGCCGTGGCCTGGGTCGCCAATGTTTAAGTGGAGCTTGTCACTCATGGTATTCATTGCCTCGTCACTTGGCTTGCGCCTGAAGAATCAAGTCCGCCGCTCTTTCGCCGATGGCGATGGAGCCCGCATTGGTGTTGCTCGACGGCATGGTTGGCATGATGGATGAGTCCACGACTCGCAAGGCTTGCGTACCGTTAACGCGAAGGTCGGGTGATACCACCGCCATTGCGTCTGTGCCCATCTTGCAGGTGCCTATGGGGTGCCAAGATGTCTGGCCACAGGTGCGGATGTAGTCCATCAGGCTGTCTTCGTCACGCACATCGATTCCCGGTCGGGTTTCACGTTTGATCAGTGCCCGTAGCGCGGGCTGGTCTGCCACCTTGCGCGCGAGTTGGATGGCACGCAGCATGGCGATGCGGTCTGTCTCCGCGTGCAGGTATCGAGGGTCCATGACGGGGTTGGCCATAGGGTCGCGGGAGGTGGCGTGCAATGACCCGCGTGACTCGGGGCGCAACTGAAAGAAGCCAATGGCAAAACCCGGAAAAGGGTCAATGCCCGCAGCTGCAGATCGCGCATACCTGCTGGCTGCGCTCATGTGGTGCATCTGAATTTTGACCGTGGGTCGTGTGTCGCTCTCATGGCTGCGCGCCAGGGCGTGCGCGCTGGCAGAGGGTGTGGCCATCATGCCGCCGCGTGTCAGGAGGTACCGGGCACCCATCAAGGACTGACGCACGGGGTGACTGACGATTTCGTTCATGGTGATGCGCTGGGTGCATTCAAAGGTGATGCGCGCCTGCAGGTGGTCGACGAGGTTCTCGCCTACGCCGGGTACGTTGGCGATCACAGGTACTCCCAGGGCCTGAAGGCGCTCTGCTTGGCCGATGCCAGAGAGTTCCAGCAGTTGAGGGGACTTGATGGGGCCTGCGCTCAAGATCACCTCGACGCGCGCCGTCGCCTGTTTGGTCTGGTCACCGTGGCGGTAAGCCACACCCGTTGCGCGCGAGCCGTCAAAGAGGATTTGCGTGGCCTGCGCGTCTGTCAATACCGTGAGGCCCTGTGGTTTGTCACTGCCCAAATAGCCATGTGCTGTGCTGCAACGCTGGCCGTTCTTGGTGTTAAGTTGCAGGTAACCCACGCCTTCATAAGTGCCCCCGTTGTAGTCCGGGTTATTCGGAATGCCCGCTGTCTGGCAAGCATTAATGAAGGATGAGCCCAACGTCTGGGGTGTCTTGGCCAGCGTTGTGATGTGAATGGGACCATTGCGCCCGCGCTGCGTGGGGTCACCCGCCGCAAAACTCTCCATGCGTTTGAAATACGGCAGCAAGTCGGCGTAGGACCAGCCCTTGCAGCCAAGCGCTGCCCAGTGGTCGTACTCAGCGGGCTCGCCCCGCACATAAATCATGCCGTTGACAGAGCTGGAGCCGCCGGGCAATTTGCCGCGTGGCCAGTAGACCCGGGCGTTCTTGACTTCAGTTTGGGGCTCGGTCTCAAATGGCCAGACGTACTTGGGGTTTTGCAGCAGTTTTCCGATTCCCAAAGGCACCTTGACCCAGAAGTCGTTGTGCCGTGGTGCGCCGGCTTCCAGCAGCAGTACGGTGGTGCCGGGCTTTTCAGCCAGTCGCCGTGCCACTGCTGCGCCTGACGAACCCGCGCCAATCACCACATAGTCGAAAGCATCTGTGCTCATGCGGCTTGCCCCTCAGTCAGTGATGCACCCAAGAAGCGTGACAAGGCCAAGGCCTCTTTGCCCATGCGCTCAAATTGCAGGTCTGGCATCTGTTCCTGCACAAACCCAGTACCCGCACGCTGGGGTAAGGGCTCAACCAACAGCTCCACAAAGACGGGGCCGGTCATGGCGAGCAGCGCAGGCAAGCGCGCTTGCCACTGACCCAGGTCGCTGATGGTTTCAACATGCCCATAGCCCGCATTGGCGGCCGCACCCGCAAAGTTAAATTGCCCATGCGGCGCTTGCAGGTTGGCAAGGCCCGTGAACTGGGTCCCGTTCTTGATCACCACATGCAGGTAATGCTTGGGTTGACGCATGGCCACGGTGACCAGTCCGCTCAGTTCCAGCAGCAAGCTGGCGTCGCCGTCTACCACGATCACGTTTCGATCGGGGTGGGCCATGGCCAAGCCCAGCCCCAGCCCCGCTGCACCCCCCATCAAGGGAACAGAACTTAAACGGCTGGCGCGTGCCGGGTCATCTGCCGCCAAATTAGCCTCGTTGGCGTGGCGGTCAAACCCGTGCATGGCACCCATGGTGCTCACCAAAACCGAATTGGCAGGCCTGGCCAGTGCGATGGCGTTGCAGGCTTCAAAGAGATTCATCATGTTGATCAGCTCCAGGCAATAGGGGCGGAAACCAAAAGCACAACCGCAGTGCCTTTTTCACGGGCGAGGGCGTAGGCATGATCCATGCGGGTCAAGTCAGCGCTGGTGTCCAAACGGAAGAATGGGATGTCGATGGCCTTGAGCATTGGCTCCATGATGCGAACCATGGTGCGGCGCGAAGCTGTGGGCTCTTGCCCCAGGTTGTCGTATTCCCTGCCAAACTGGCCCACCAGCAAGACCAGTGGGATGTGTGCGTCCAGACAGACGGCGCGCAAGGTGTTGACGCAGTTGTACAGGCCCTGGTTTTGCATCATCACCAAGGGGCGCTTGCCCCCAATCGTCAGGCCTGCCGCCACCGTGAGGGTTTGGTTCTCGTTGCAGCAATTGAGCCGGTCAACCCCTGGAATGCCCGCTTCAATTTGCGCATGCAGGGCCAGTTGCACCCAATCGGGGACGGTCAACACATGATCCACCCGGTTGCGCTGGATGGCGCTGACAAAGTCAGATGCCGGTATGGAATACGATTCAAGTCCCATGAAGTGTTCCTTCGTTCAAGTGCTTTGCAGTGTGCGTCTGGCGATCAACAAAATCTGTCCAATTTTGGCAATGAACCCTACTGGTAAACCATGAGAAACCTGCTTGGTCACGACCGCCGGACCCGGTTCGAAGCGCTTCAGCGCGTCGAGTGGCTTGGCGTGGCGGGCGAGGATTTGCTGCACGCTTTGGTGGCCCAGTCGCGCTGGGTTGATCTGCGCGACGGCGAAGTCCTGGCGCGGCGAGGTCAGGTGCTGGACAACTTGATCGTCGTCTCGCAGGGGCAACTGGAACTGAGCATGACCGGACGCAACGGGCGGCGCCACGTGGTACGTACCCAAGGCATGGGCGATGTCTTTGGTTTGATCCCTTTGATCGACGGCGAAACCGTTATTCATGACGCCCAATCTGCTGGGGCCAGTGCGGTGGTGCTGGTGCCGAAGGAAGCACTGTTGGAGGCACTCAAGCACAGCCACGCTGTGGTGATGGCGCTGCTCAAAACACTTTGCAAGCGCTCGCGCAGCTCTTACGAGAGGATTGCCGACCAATCACTCTTAAGTATCCGTGGGCGCCTGGCCAAGCTGCTGAGCAAAATGGTGGCGGATGCCAATGGTGCGCAGGTCTTTCACCTGTCGCAATCGGTGCTGGCTGAAACGGTGGGGGTTTCGCGGCAAAGCTTGCAAACCGAACTCAAGCGCTTCGTACAAGACGGTTTGATTGAATTAGCTTATGCCAGCATCACGGTGAAGAACCTGCAGGCTCTGCATCAACTGGTTAAGCGTGAGGCGTGAATGCCCCTGGCCACGCCAACGTCATGAAGCCACGGCACAATGGGTACCATGGTTCATATGCCCTCATTCATTGCCCCCGCCCGCTTCAAAGACCCTGCCGCCGCCCTGGCGCAAGTCCAGCAGATTTATCACACTCAAATTGAGCATCTGCGTGCAGCCATGCACGCCTTTGTGGCCGAACCGGATGGCACCCCTATTCCGCCTGGCTACAAGGTGCGCGCCTGCTACCCGTTTGTGCGGATCCAGACGGACACCGTGGCCAGGTTCGAGAACATGGAAAGCGTGCTCAAGAGCTATGGTTTTGTGGCCGGTCCTGGCCGGTACGAGACCACGTTGACGCGGCCTGACCTTTTCTCTGGCTACTTGCTAGAGCAGTTTCGCTTGCTGATTGAAAACCACGATGTGGAGCTGGAAGTGGGCACCAGTACCCAGCCCATTCCTGTACATTTTTCGTTCTCCGAGAACGACCACGTTGAAGGCAGCATGAGCCTGGAGCGGCGCAACCTGATGCGCGATGTGTTTGATTTGCCCGACCTGTCTGTGATGGATGACGGCATTGCCAATGGCACCTACGAGCCAGACCCCGGGGCCGCGCTGCCGCTGTCGCTGTTTACCGCGCCGCGCATGGACTATTCGCTGCACCGCCTGCGCCACTACACCGGTACGCTGCCCGAATGGTTTCAAAACTTTGTGCTGTTCACCAACTACCAGTTCTACATTGACGAATTTGTGCGCCTTGGCCATGAAGAGATGGCCAACCCCAACAGCCGCTATATCGCGTTTGTGGAGCCCGGCAACGTGGTCACCATGCGCGCGGGGTGGACGCCCCAAGGCAAAGACGTGATGGGCGAAAAACTGCTGGCCACTAACGGTGTGGCACCGCCGCGTTTGCCGCAAATGCCTGCCTACCATTTGATCCGGTCTGACCGCAGCGGTATCACCATGGTCAACATTGGCGTCGGTCCCGCCAATGCCAAAAACATCACCGACCACATTGCTGTGCTGCGCCCACATGCCTGGTTGATGCTGGGCCACTGTGCGGGCTTGCGCAACAGCCAACAACTGGGTGACTATGTGCTGGCCCACGGCTATGTGCGCGAAGACCATGTGCTGGACGAAGAACTGCCGCTGTGGGTGCCCATCCCAGCGCTGGCCGAAGTGCAAGTAGCGCTGGAGCGTGCTGTGGCAGACATCACCCAAAAACAAGGTGCAGACCTGAAGCGCCTGATGCGAACCGGCACGGTGGCCAGTACCGACAACCGCAACTGGGAACTGGCACAAAAGAAGAACGTCAAGACCTCGCCGGAGCGGCGCTTCAGCCAAAGCCGCGCGGTTGCCTTGGACATGGAAAGTGCCACCATCGCCGCCAACGGGTTTCGCTTTCGCGTCGCCTACGGCACGCTTCTGTGCGTAAGTGACAAGCCCTTGCATGGCGAGATCAAGCTCCCGGGCATGGCCAATCACTTTTACCGGGAACGGGTTGACCAGCACCTGCGCATTGGCATCCGTGCCATGGAACTCCTGCGGCAGGACGGCGTGGATAAATTGCACAGCCGCAAGCTGCGCAGCTTTGCCGAAGTCGCCTTCCAGTAAAAGAGCCAGCCTCGCATTGACGCGCCATGGAACTGGACACCCGAACCCTGCAGATCCTCACGGCGGTCATCTTGTTGATGGTGTCGCTTTCCATGCCCATCCTGATGGGCAAAGGGGTGAGCCGCGCAGCGCGCTTCATGCAAGCCAGTTTGCTGGCCGAAATGATGTGCTGGGTGCTCATCATCGCGGCAGCGTGGGTTTGGGACTGGTTTTTGTCGTCATTGGCGATTGCATGTTCGGCCGCCAGCCAATGGATGATGTTTCAGGCCTTGCAGGGGTGGTTAGGTAGGCGACCATTCGGTAAATTGATCTGCGTGCTGGCGGTCCTTGGCCCGTTGGGGTACTCGCTAGGCTTTTCGGACTACGCCTTTCGGGTGGGTTGGGCCAACTTCCTCCTCGCGGGTGAAATGGTGATCGTCGCCTGGGCCACGCTGTATCCGACAAATCAGTCGGGGCGGGGCTGGCGTTGGCTGTTGGGGTCAAGCATGTTGATGCTGGCCTTGGCGACACTCGCGCGCGGCATTGTGGGTGGATTTTTCCCTGAACAGTACCCCACTTTTCGTTCACCGCACCCCGTCAATCTGTCTTGGCTTGTTGCGATCAATGTGACCGTGGTGCTTGGCACCGTTGCCATGATGGTGGCTTGGCGCGAAGAAGTGGAACAGACGCTGCGCGACATGGCCATGACCGACCCGCTCACCAGCTTGCTGAACCGTCGCGGTTTTTTTGACCGGGCGGAAGCCGCTTTCTCGCGGGCCCGTCGCCATGCCATACCCGTTGTGTTGCTGATGTTGGACCTGGACCATTTCAAGCGCGTCAACGATACCCATGGCCACGAGGTGGGCGACCGTGCATTGACGCTGTTTGCACGCTTGCTGACAGAAAACCAGCGTGCGGGTGACTTGGCAGGGCGAATCGGGGGCGAAGAGTTTGGCGTGCTGCTTTCCCATGCCAATGTGGCTGCCGCCTTGGCCTTTGACGAACGACTGCGTGAAGGGCTGAAGAAAGCGTCGCAAGCCGAACTGGGCTTTGAGCTGAACTTCAGTGCCGGCTTGGTCGCGGCGCAGGCACATGCAGAAAATCTTTCATCCTTGCTGCTGCGAGCTGACCGGGCGCTGTACCTGGCCAAGGACGCTGGCCGGGGGCAGATGATTCAGGGCTGACGCGCGACCCTGCACTTACAGCAATATACCCATGCGCAAGATATCAACAAAGGAACCATTGCTATGAGACATTCCACATTCTTAATTGCTACTCTTTCGATAGCTGCAAATGCATACATGCCAAGCCTATATGCCCAAGAAACCTATCCGAATAAGGCCATCACCATTGTGGTTCCCTTTGCAGCAGGCAGTGGCGCAGACATTGGCGGGCGTTTGCTGGCCAAAGATTTGAGTGAAACCTTGGGCGTGGCGGTGGTCGTGGACAACAAACCCGGTGCCAACGGTGCCATCGGTGCCCAGGCTGCTGCGCGCGCCAAGCCCGACGGGTACACCCTGATGGTTGGTAGTGCGACGACCAACGCCACCAATTTCGCGTTCTTTCCTGGCAAGCTGGGGTATGAGACGTCCTCTTTTGACGTGGTCGGTGGCTTGGGCGCCAGTCCCATCTCGCTATTTGTGCCAGCTGCATCGCCCTGGCGTACCGTGGCCGACTTGGTGGCAGACGCCAAGAAGTCCCCAGGCAAGCTCAGCTGCGGCAGCGGTAATGCGGTAACCCAAGTGGCCTGCGAAGTGTTTCGTCGGCAAGCGGGGTTTGATGCGGTGACGGTGCCTTACAAATCGAATCCACAGTCTTTGACCGATCTGGTGGGTGGGCAAATCTCGTTTGCGTTTGCCGATGCGGCGGTGTCACAAGTGTTTTTAGAAGGCAAAAAGCTTCGCGCCATTGGCGTGGCGGCCAGTCACCGCAACCCAGCCACGCCTGATGCGGCCACCTTCAAGGAGCAAGGTTTCGCTGACTTTGAAATCACGGCCTGGACGGCAGTGTTTGCGCCAGCAGGGACACCGGTCGCCATTGAAGAAAAGCTGAATGCAGCGATCCGCAAATCCACCGAAGCGCCCGCATCCGTCGAAATGCGCGCCAAGTCTGGCTCCGTGGGCATGCCATTTAACCTGACGGACGGCAAGCGCTTCTTGGGGCAGGAGGTGCAGCGCTGGGCGCGCTATGTGAAGGAAAGCGGCGTCAAACCTGAGCAGTAAAGATTGCCTTAGGCCCGGCTGCCCATCGCCTCGCCCATGCGGATCGGGCGGGTGGGCGTCCAGTCAGGATTGAACTGCAGTGTCTTGGCGGGAAACAGCATCACCACGGTGGACCCCAGCAAGAATCGCCCCATTTCCTCGCCTTTTTTCAGGCGAATGTTTTTGTCGGTGTAAGACCAGTCACGCAATTCACCGGGCCGTGGTGGGTTGACGATGCCGTGCCACACCGTGGCCATGCTGCCGACAATGGTGGCACCCACCAGCGTCAGCACGAAGGGGCCATTTTTTCCTTCAAACACACAGACCACGCGCTCGTTGCGAGCAAACAGGCCGGGTACACCGCGCGCAGTGGTGGGGTTCACCGAGAACAACTCGCCAGGGACATGGATCATGCGCAACAAGCGGCCGTCACACGGCATGTGAATGCGGTGGTAGTCGCGCGGGCTCAGGTACAGCGTGGCAAAGTGGCCGTTGTCAAACTGGGCTGCCAAAGCAGCGTCTCCACCCACCAGCGCTTGTGTGCTGTAGTGGTGGCCTTTGGCCTGAAAGATCTGGTCTTTTTCAATCGCGCCAAATTGGCTGATGGCACCGTCTACGGGGCAAAGGTAGTCTGCATGGGCCAGTGGGCGTGCGCCAGCCTTGAGGGGGCGGGTAAAAAACTCGTTGAAGCTCTTGTAACTCGCCGTGTCTGGGTTGGCGGCTTCAGCCATGTTGACCTGGTAGCGCTCGACAAATTTGTCGATCAAGGTTTGCGTGAGCGCACCCCCCTGGGACCGAGCGATAGAGCCTGCCATGCGGGTCAAAGCCTGCTTGGGCATCAGATATTGGGGCAGAACGGCAAGGCGGTCGGACATAGGTAGACTGGGTGGTTTTGGGATGCGATCCTACATGACGCGAGTTTCAGAACTTTTCCTATGCTGAACGTCGAACATTTGAGCAAGCGCTACGGCGACAACCAGGTGGTAGACGACCTGTCGTTTTCCATCGCGCCGGGTGAATGCCTGGGCGTGATTGGCCCCAACGGCGCCGGCAAGACCACCACCATCCGCATGTGCCTGGGGCTCACCGCACCAGACGCAGGACAAATCCGCTTTGATCTGCCGGGCTCGCCTCAAGCCTTGCACATGCCACAAGATGCACTCGCCATCAAGGCGCAACTGGGTGTGGTGAGTCAATTCGACACCCTGGACCCAGATTTCACCTGTGCGGAAAACCTGTTGGTCTACGGGCGCTACTTTGGTTTGAAGGACGCCATGATCCGCGAGCGCATTGCGCCGCTGTTGGAGTTCGGTGCCTTAAGCCACAAAGCCAACGCCAAGCCGGGTGAGTTGTCCGGTGGCATGAAGCGCCGTCTGAGCCTGGCCCGCTCTTTGATCAATAACCCCACCCTGCTGATGCTGGACGAGCCCACCACCGGGCTGGACCCGCAGGCACGACATCTGATGTGGGAGCGACTTCAGCTACTGCTGCAACAAGGTAAGTCCATCTTGCTGACCACCCACTTCATGGACGAAGCCGAGCGCCTTTGCCACCGTCTGCTGGTGGTAGACCATGGCAAGAAGATTGCGGAAGGCAAGCCCCGTGAACTGATCGCCGCTCATCTGGAGCCGGATGTTGTCGAGGTCTACGGCGTGGGCGCTGTTGATTTGGCGCAAGGCGAAGAACATGCTGCTTTGCGTGCCTTTGCTGCGCGGGTAGAGGTCAGCGGTGAAACCGTGTTTTTCTATACCCAACATGCCAAGCCCTTGCTAGACGCACTGGGCACGATGCCACAACTGCGCACGCTGCACCGGCCATCGAACTTGGAGGATTTGTTTTTGAAGCTCACCGGCAGGCAGATCAGGGAGGAAGGCTGACATGAACAAAGCTTCAATCTGGGCCGCACCGCGGCTTTCCATGCGGTGGTGGCCTGTGTTTTTACGCAATCTGCTGGTCTGGCGCAAGCTGGCCATCCCCAGTTTGGTCGCCAACATTGCCGAGCCCTTGATGTGGCTGGTGGCATTTGGTTATGGCTTAGGTGCGCTGGTCGGCACGGTAAAGATGGGCGACACCCCGGTGCCCTACATCCTGTTTCTGGCGAGTGGCAGTGTGTGCATGAGCGCTATGCAGTCCGCCACCTTTGAGGCTCTGTATTCAGCCTTCAGCCGCATGCATGTGCAAAAAACCTGGGACGGCATCATGAACGCCCCGGTCGCGCTGGACGATGTGGTGCTGGCCGAAATGCTGTGGGCCGCGTTCAAATCGCTGTTCACGGTAACGGCCATTCTGGGCGTGATGCTGGTACTGCAAATCAGCCACAGTCCCAAACTGCTGTTGGCCTGGCCGATTCTGTTTGGTGTGGGCATCACCTTTGCTTGCATCGCGTTGATTTTCAATGCCCTGGCCAAGGGCTATGACTTCTTCAGCTATTACTTCACGTTGTTTTTAACGCCCATGATGTTCTTGAGCGGCGTGTTCTTCCCGCGCGAACAGTTGCCGCCCATTGTGCAGGCCATCTCCGAATGGCTGCCACTCGCACAGGCAGTAGAGTTGGTGCGCCCACTCTTCCTTGACCAGTGGCCGGCGCACCCTTGGCGCAACCTGGCCGTGCTCGCCACATACGCTGTGGTGTCGTTCTGGATTGCCATGGCGCTCACGCGAAAACGCTTCAAAGCCTGAACATTTTCCACTTTATCAACCATTAGATTCCATGCCACATCGCGCTATTCAATCCCTCGCTACCCTGGACACCACCCGTGTGGATGACACGCGCATTGGCGCAGTGCGCCCGCTCATCACGCCAGCGCTGTTGCAGGAATGGCTGCCCACGCCGCCTGCGGCCAGTGCCTTGGTGGAAAACAGCCGGCGATCCATTGCAAATGTGTTGAATGGCACTGACGACCGCTTGCTGGTGGTCGTCGGCCCTTGCTCTATCCACGACCACGACCAGGCCATGGCGTATGCGCGCGAGTTGAAGTTGTTGGCCGATCAGCATACGAAAGACTTGCTGATCGTGATGCGCGTGTACTTTGAAAAACCCCGCACTACCGTGGGCTGGAAGGGCTACATCAATGACCCGCACCTTGACGGCAGCTTTGCCATCAACGAAGGGCTGGAGATGGCGCGCAAGTTGCTATTGGATGTGTTAGAGGTGGGCCTGCCCGTGGGTACCGAGTTCTTGGATTTGCTCAGCCCACAGTTCATCAGCGATTTGGTGAGCTGGGGCGCTATCGGCGCGCGCACGACGGAGAGCCAAAGCCACCGCCAATTGGCCAGCGGTTTGTCTTGCCCGGTGGGCTTCAAGAATGGTACTGACGGTGGCGTCAAGGTAGCGACCGATGCGATTCAGGCTGCGCAGGCGTCGCACGCCTTCATGGGCATCACCAAAATGGGCCAGGCCGCAATCTTTGAAACACGTGGCAATGCCGACTGCCATGTGATTTTGCGGGGTGGCAAGCAGCCTAACTACAGTGCTTCGGATATAGATGCGGCGTGCAAGCTGCTCGCCAGTGCGGGTTTGCGCCCGCAGGTGATGGTGGATGTGTCGCATGCCAACAGCAGCAAGCAGCATCAAAAACAGATTGAGGTGTCTGCGGATGTGGCTAACCAGGTTGCGGCAGGCGACAAGCGGATCATCGGGTTGATGATTGAAAGCAACGCCGAGGAAGGCCGTCAGGACATCGTGCCAGGGCAAGCGCTCAAGCCAGGTGTGTCGGTGACGGACGCTTGTATCAGCATGGGCCAGACGCGTCCGGTGTTGGCGGGATTGGCCGAGGCTGTGCGATCGCGGCGATCTGCTCACCGCTGAAGCCTTATGCGGTCATGATGCGGGTGGTGGTTGTAACCCAAATGCAATACACTGCTATGCATGAAAACATCCATCATCCCTCAGGTTCGGGTTGCGCCTGAGTTGCGGGCTCAGTTGCAGGCCGTTCTCATGCCAGGTGAAACCCTCTCCGAATTTGTCGAAACTTCAGTGCGCAACGCGATTGAGTTTCGATCTGTTCAATCACGATTTCACGAGCAAGGCCAGGCGGCCTGGGATGCATATCAGCAAAACGGCATTTCCATTGCAGCTGACGATGTGCTGGCCAAATTGCAGGCCAAGCTTGAATCCAAGCGCAAGAAGCTTGGCGGATGAGTTTCGTCGTTCGGTTCAGCCCAGGTGCTGAAGAGGATTTGCTTCGCCTCTTTGATTTTTTGCTCGACAGAGCCAAAGTTCTGGAGGATCTGCAGGTGGCAGAATCTGCCATCGTGGCCATCCAGTCTGCAATTCAGCACCATCTGACGAAGACGCCTTACAGTTTTCGCAAGGCGGGAAAGAGTTCCACCCGCCGCGAACTCATCATTCCGTTTGGCTCGTCTGGCTACGTCGCGCTCTACGAGATTTCCAGTCCGACGACGGTGATCGTGTTGGCTGTGCGCCATCAGCGAGAAGAAGACTATTACTGACGGTCTATCGCCCCTGCTTTGATCATGTCCGCCGCCTTCTCCGCAATCATGATCACTGGCGCATTGGTGTTGCCTCCGACCACACGCGGCATGATGGAGGCGTCTACCACGCGCAGGCCGTCAATGCCTCGCACTTTCAGCTGAGCATCGACCACATCCATGGGGCCGTTGCCCATGCGGCATGTGCCGACGGGGTGGTAAATGGTGTCGGCATGGTCGCGGATGAAGTGCTCAATTTCCAGGTCAGTGTGAACCTTGGCTGATGCCTTCATTTCTTTGCCGCCGAGATCGGCCAGGGCGGGCTGGCGGATGATTTGGCGGGCGAGCTTGAAGCCTCTGATCATCCGCTGCATGTCGTCCATGTCGCCCAAAAAATTGGGGTCGATCAAAGGCGCTTCAAACGGGTCTTTGCTGGCCAGTTGAACTGATCCACGGCTCTTGGGGCGTAGCACACAGATGTGGGTGGAGTGACCGTGGCCAAAGGTGGCTTTGCGGCCATGGTCCACCAGCTTGCCGATCACAAAATGCAATTGCAGATCGGGGATGGCCTCGTCGGGGCTGCTCTTGATGAAGCCACCCGCTTCGGCAAAGTTGGTGGTGAGCATGCCTGAGCGGTGATTGCGCCATTCAAAGATGCCCTTGACGGTGCGCGCCAGGCCGGTGGGTGATATGCCAAACAGGTCTTTGGCGCTGGGCGCGTTGACGCCGATCACCACGTCGGGATGGTCGTGCAGGTTCTGGCCCACGCCGGGCAGTTCGTGTTGCAGGCCCACGCCCGCGTGCAGCAGCAGTTCTTTGGCGCCAATGCCAGACAACATCAGGATTTGGGGCGACTGGAATGCGCCTGCGCTCAAGATCACTTCGCGCGCCGCCTTGAGTTGTTTGAACTCACCGCCTTGGTGGTATTCCACACCCACGGCGCGTTTCTTCTCCAGCAGGATGCGGGTGGTGTGCGCGTCGGTGATGACATGCAGGTTGGGACGACTCAAGTTGGGCGTCAGGTACGCCTTGGCTGCAGAGTAACGTTCGCCATTCTTGTGGGTGACCTGGTAGGGGCCCACGCCTTCTTGCTCCGCGCCGTTGAAGTCTGGGTTGATCGCGAAGCCTGCTTGCTGCCCGGCCTGTGCGAACAGCGGGCCAAATCGCGTGGGGCTGCGCAAATCCATCACGTTCAGCGGGCCACCGCTGCCATGCCAGGCGTCGGCACCGCGCTCGTTGTGTTCTGCCTTCTTGAAGTAGGGCAGCACATCGTCATAGCCCCAGCCAGCGTTTCCCTCTGCGGCCCAGTGGTCGTAGTCGGCGCGGTGGCCACGGATGTAGACCATGGCATTGATGGAACTGGAGCCGCCCAGCACCTTGCCGCGTGGCTGGTAGCCGTGGCGGCCATTCAGTCCGGGCTGCTCGACGGTGTTCAGCTTCCAGTTGGCCTGGCCGTTCTGGGCCAGCAAAGCCAAGCCTGCGGGGCAGTGGATCAAGACATTCTTGTCGACGGGGCCTGCTTCCAGTAATGCGACCTGAACGTTCGGGTCTTCCGTCAAGCGCGCCGCCAATACGCAGCCAGCGGAGCCGCCGCCCACGATGATGTAGTCCAACATGCCGTGTCTCCGAGAACAGTTTTTGATGCACGACAGTATGCCGTCATGTGGTCGGGCTACGATAGCGTATTCATTGCTTTTAAAGGAGTAGCTCTAATGCAGATTCAAACCGTCGGTATCGTGGGTGCAGGCACCATGGGTAATGGCATTGCGCAGGCTTGCGCCGTGTCGGGCATTAACGTGGTCATGGTGGATATTTCTGACGCGGCCGTGGCCAAAGGTGTCGCCACGGTGTCAGGTAGCCTGGACCGCTTGGTCAAGAAAGAAAAAATCACCGCCGCAGACAAAGACGCTGCGCTGGCACGCATCAAGACCTCTACCAGCTATGACGACCTGAAGGCCGCACAGTTGGTGATTGAGGCGGCCACCGAGAACTTTGAGCTCAAGTGCAAGATCCTGAAGCAGTTGGATGGCATGCTGGCCCCCGAAGTGCTGGTGGCCACCAACACATCGTCGATCTCCATCACGCAGCTAGGTGCCGTCACAGGCCGCGCAGACCGCTTCATTGGCATGCACTTCTTCAACCCCGTGCCGATGATGGCCTTGGTAGAAATCATCCGTGGCCTGCAAACCAGCGATGCCACGCACGATGCGGTGCATGCCTTGGCCAAGGCCCTGGGCAAATCACCCATCACGGTCAAGAATGCCCCTGGCTTTGTGGTCAACCGCATTTTGGTGCCCATGATCAACGAAGCCTTCTTTGTGCTGGCCGAAAACCTGGCCACGCCGGAAGATATCGACGCGGGCATGAAGCTCGGATGCAACCAGCCGATTGGCCCGCTGGCGCTGGCCGACATGATTGGCTTGGACGTGTGCTTGGCGGTCATGAATGTGTACCTCACCGAATATGGTGACTCCAAGTACCGCCCTTGCCCGCTGCTCAAAGAGATGGTGGCAGCAGGACGCCTGGGCCGCAAGACAGGCTGCGGCGTGTACACCTACTGATCCCCCTACAGAAAGAGCGACCCATGAGTGCCACCACCCCCACCCATCATGAATCGGGCAGCATCGACTGCAGCGTTCTTGGCCATGTGCTGCTGATCGGTATCAACCGCCCGGCCAAGCGCAATGGTTTTACGGTCAAGATGTTCCGCGAGTTGGGCGAGGCCTATACCCGTCTGGACGATGACCCGAACCTGCGGGTGGGTGTGTTGCATGCCATGGGGGATCACTTCACGGCAGGGCTGGATTTGCCGGACTTTGCGCCGCTCATGCAAAAGGGCGAAAAGGCCGTGCCACTCGGCTTGGTGGACCCGTGTGATCTGGGCATGGCGGGCTACCGCCGTCGTCAAAAACCCATGGTGGTGGCCGTCAAAGGCATCACCTACACCCTGGGCATTGAGCTGATGCTGGCAGCAGACATCGTGGTGGCGGCTGACAACTGCCGCTTCTCGCAACTGGAGGTCAAACGCGGCATCATGGCCACGGGCGGTGCCACGCTGCGCATGGCCGAACGCGCGGGTCTGGGAAATGCCATGCTGCATTTGCTGACAGGTGACGAGTTCAATTCTGCGGAAGCGCTACGACTCAACTACGTGCAAAAAGTGGTGCACGCGGGCAAAGAATTGGATGAAGCCTTGTTCATTGCCCAGCGCATTGCCGCCCAAGCGCCGCTTGCCGTGGTGGAGTCGCGCCTGAGCGTGCTCAAGGCCGTGGAGCAAGGCCCCGTTGCCGCCATGCATGATTTCATTCATGCGCAAAAGCGACTGGCTAACAGCGAGGACGCTGCCGAAGGTGTGAAGTCTTTTGTTGAACGCCGTCAAGCCAATTTTCAGGGGCGTTAGCGCGTGCCCTTTTCTGGCGTGACTTTGCCCACAGCTGCCGCCTGGGCCTGGGTTCCCATCGTCCTGTGGGCGGCGTTTGCGCAAACCCTGCGCAATGCTGCGCAACGCACTTTGACCACGCAGGTGGGCACCTTGCCCGCCACGTTAGTGCGCTTTCTGTATGGTCTGCCTTTTGCCAGTGCCTGGGTGCTTTTGGCTTGGCAGATGGACGCGTCAGCGCTTCGGCCAGGTTTCTCGTGGTCGTGGGCGGCTTGGCTGGCATTTGGCGCGGTGGCGCAACTTGGGGCCACCGCCTTATTGCTGATGGCCATGAAGGAGCGCAATTTCATCGTGGCGGTGTCGCTGTCCAAAACCGAGGTGCTCCAAGTGGCCCTCTTTGGCACGCTGTTTTTGGGCGAGCTGCCCAGCTGGATCGGTGGCTTGGCAATGCTGGTGGCAACTGTCGGCGTGGTGATGCTCTCTTCACCCAAGGGCGGGGCAAGCAGCGGCACGGGCCAGGCGGCAAATAGTGGTCAAAAGGGTCAAGGCTGGTGGAGTGCCGCCGCCGCCATGGGCTTGGCGTCAGGTGCACTGTTTGCGTTTTCTGCCGTGGGCTACCGGGGCGCGGCGCTTACCCAATCCGGGGTGTCGCCTTGGCTGGTGGGGGCGTGGGGTGTGATGTGGGCGCAACTGCTGCAAAGCATCCTGCTGGGCGGCTATTTGGCAGCGAACAGCCCACAAGGACTGGTGGCCATTGCCAAAGCCTGGCGCTTGTCGCTGATGGCGGGCACCATGGGGGCGATGGCGTCGATTGGATGGTTCACGGCATTTGCCTTGCGGCCAGCGGCTGATGTGCGCACCCTGGGTTTGGTCGAGGTGCTGTTCAGCTACCTGGTGTCACGCAAAATCTTCAAAGAAGGCCTGAGCGGTGCAGAGCAGGTAGGGCTGGCGCTGGTGACGGCTGGGCTGATCGGCATCTGCAGTCAGCTTTAATGTTGCTATAAAAATAATAGCTTAAAACTTATATGCTGATTGCCGTGACAGGGTTTTTAAGCCTGCTATTGGGCGTTTTGGAGGTCACCAGCAACTGGCCCATCTCCTCTGCCGATTGCGGCACGCCACACAGATAGCCCTGCACATCGTCGCAGCCATACGCCTTCAAGATGCCCAGTTGCTCATGCGTTTCCACACCTTCCGCAATGATGCGAAGTTGAAGCGTCTTACCCAACTGAATGATAGCCTGGACGATGGCCAAATCGTCGGCATTGGCACCGAGCTCCCGTATGAATGATTTGTCTATTTTGAGCTTATCAACTTTGATTTGCTTTAAGGATGGTCTGAATAACTCCCAACCAGATGGCGTAGGGAGTTGACAGTTTCC
>ERZ724510.1-NODE-1-length-203672-cov-7.750630_pt1 | contig 203672 bp, 187 predicted proteins | sample MGYA00376043_ERZ724510 | MGnify/ENA primary metagenome ERZ724510 (study PRJEB28724, sample SAMN07190888) | wastewater metagenome | isolation source: influent of sewage treatment plant in Hong Hong | place: USA: Christiansburg, Virginia | collected 2016-03-01 ... | reverse complement strand
AGCTTGAGCTTGAGCTTGAGCTTGAGCTTGAGCTTGAGCTTGAGCTTGAGCTTGAACTTGAACTTGAACTGCTGGATGGCACAGAAACTGCGCCCCCCATTCCAATGTTTCCGACACTGGTCCCGGCTGCCGCTGCGCCCTTTTGATTGGCCACGGTCGGCGTACTGCCTGCTGCTATCGCGGTGGCATATGCTGCGCAATATGCCGACGTATAGAACACCGGTGTATCGACAAAGCAGTCGTCATAAGCCGCCCGGTAACTTGCCGTTGTGGTGCTGCCCGTCGTTGTCGTCGGTGTCGTGGGTGCACCTCCCATGCCCACATTTCCGACGCTGCTATTGGCGGCTGCAGCGCCTTTTTGGTTCGCGACGGTGGGGGTGCTACCTGCGGCAATTGCTGTGGCATAGGCACCGCAATAGGTCGAGTTGTAAAACGAGGGAGTGTTGACATAACAGGCGTTGTATGCGTTCTGATAGCTCGTGGAGGTCGTGGCGCCGGTTGATGCTACCGGGGTACCGGTCTCCGAGACAGTTCCGCCCATGCCGATGTTGCCGACATTGCTCCCAGCTGCAGCTGCTCCCTTTTGATTTGCCACAGTTGCGGTACTACCCGAATCAATTGCCGTTGCATAGGCGATGCAATAGCTCGAGTTGTACATTGCGGGCGTCCCGTTCCGGCAAGTCTTGTAGGCGGAATCATAGGAAGGCGTAGGAGCAGGAACCAGCCGGGATGCGGCTTGGGGCGGGTTTGGTGATTGAGTAGAACTATAGGATGTCTGACGGATATCTGCCTGATATAACCCCGTCGTGCTCGCTGAGTTGGGAATGTCCGTCACGTTGAGCGTAGCCCGACCGTCATAGTAGAGCCGGGCTCTCGAACCAATGTAATAGCCTGCGGCGACCGTGGCGATAACTGGTAGCACACCCGATGCAACGACGGTTGCACCGATGCCCAAAGCGCCCTCGATCACCGTGCCAGCAGCTGTCACTATCTCTCCACCCTTGCCTGCTGCGTTCAGTGTCGCCAAGGCTCCTCCTGCAACGCCTACGATTCCAGCAAACGCCGCATCTTGGAATGCATCCCACGATAGACCTGTGAATACTTGCCAACCTGGGCCTGCTTGCTGTGCATATGCGCTAGAGATCAGGCTAAAGTTTCCTGGGCGTGGTGATTGAAAACGCTCAATCAAGGCTGCCAGCATTCCCGCATTCTGGGTAACTTTCGAAGTGACGTCCTGCACCAACACCAAGTTTCCGTAACCAGAAAATGCCTCCGTGAACATCCAACCCTGCAACCACTTGCCGTCACTCTGATAGAGAACAGAGCCGATAGAAAATCGACCGGCGGCGGAATAGGTTCGGTACTCTATGCGTTCGCTCCCAATGTAATTGACTGTCGTCCGATGACCTTTATCCATCGACAGAATTTCCTGCAACCCGCCTTTGTCGGTGAATGTGACCCGCGTTCGATCGTTATCAGCACCCGTATAAAGTGCCCATTGTCCGTTTCCAACTGCCCCTTGATGGGTAAACCGCACAGGGCTTCCCTGGTAACTACCCGTAGCATAGACAGCCCCATCAGCTTGTGGTGAAACCGACAAGCCTTGTAGTTGTTCTTGCGCAGGGCTGGTCGAGGTTGTCGGACTTGCTCCTCCACCACTGCCTCCTCCGCAACCATGAACCCCCAATAGGGGAAAGGCCAGTGCCAAGAAGAATGCGGCCCGCGACTTTTTCAAGGGAAGATACATGTGTAACCTTGTTCATGTTGGCAACACATATTCGCAAGGACGCAAATTGACTGTAGCCACCACCTGACATGCCAGTTTGCGTTTCAAAGCGGAAAAGACCGATCCCATGTTCATGGGATAGGCAATAGGCCAGCACGGCTTGCGGCAATGATCAGGGCTCTGTGCCTTTTTTCTGTCGCAATCCCAATGCATCAAGCAACGGCCTTCGGAATGCCCTGGCATCAGGGTCATACACCCCAAACCCCGCAGCCAGCTCCCAATAAGCCCAACTGAAGCCGCGCAGTTCCATCTCCTGGCGCATGGTTTCGTTAAAACGCACACGTGACGCCATATCGGCCTTCTCGTAGGCACCAAATTCGCCCACAAAGATGGGATAGCGATGCTGGTCTGACCAACGTTTGGCGGTGTCAAGCGGCAAAAGCATTTCAGCGCGCTGCTCAGCATCACAGCAGCTCACACCAAGTGGCAACACAGGATCAATCCATGCTGCACCTTGGTGGGTAAATTTAAAGGGGGCGTAATTGTGAATAGTGACGATCAAATTGGCATCGTTGGGTAGGCGCATCTCAGCCAAGGCATTGGCGTTGTTCCAGTCGACAGGCCCCAGCATCAACACGCGCTGCGGATTCGTTTTGCGAACCACTGCTGTGGCGCGCGCCATCAGCTCGTTCCAATGCGGGGCGTCCAGTAATTTGTGGGGCTCGTTATAGAGTTCAAAAATCAGCTTATCGCTCTTGCCCTTGAAGCGCTGCGCAATTTGCGCCCACAGCGCTAAGTAGCGCTCATCGCTCAAACTGGCGTCTTGCGCTTCATCGCCGTCATCGGGCTTGTCGCCGTCGAGCACGCGGTAGTGGTGCATATTGAGCACCACATGGACACCACTGGCGAGCAGCTTGTCAACAATGCTTTCTACCCGATTGGTAAAAGCCACATCCAGCCTGAAGGGCCGGGTTTTAGCCGCATGGTTGCTCCAACGCACAGGCAGGCGCACGGTTTGAAACCCTGCTTGTACCGCCGCGTCGATAAAGTCCGGCCGCACCGACAAACCCCAGGCGCCCTCGGTCGGCGCCTCCAGCATGTTGCCAAAATTAATGCCACGCCCCAGCGCTTTAGAAAGCTGCACGGCCTTGGGCGAAGCACCGGGGGCTTTGTCGTTGGCCATTGGGGGATAAGCCTCCAGATTGCCCCGCATGGGGCTGGCACACCCCGCCATGATCAAAACCACCAGGAGGTAAAGCCAAAGGACGGGATTGCGGCGTTGAAAATTCTTTTGCATGTTCGCATGCTACCGACTCTTGGGCAAGTCTGCCGGGGCTGAAAACTGATCCCGCGCGGCGAGTGCAGGAAACAAGCGCAGCCAGGCCAAGGCTACCAACATGGTCCCCACCCCACCTGACACCGCCGAGACGACAGGCCCCCACAGCGCGGCCACCGCGCCGGATTCAAATTCACCCAGCTGGTTGCTGGCCCCGATGAACACCGAATTCACCGCCGCCACGCGCCCGCGCATCTCGTCGGGCGTCTCCATTTGAAGCAGCGTCATCCGAACCACCACGCTGATGTTGTCTGCGGCGCCCGTGACCGCCAATGCCAGCAGGGCCACCAAAAAATGATTGGCCAAGCCGAACACCACGGTCGCCAACCCAAAAACAGCCACCGACGCCAGTAGCTTGTGTCCGATTTGCCGCTGCAGGGGCCAGCGCAACAGCACCAGCGACATGATCAGCGCGCCAACCGCCGGAGCCGAGCGCAGCACCCCCAAGCCTTGCGGTCCGGTATGCAGGATGTCGCGCGCATAAATCGGCAGCAAGGCCGTCGCGCCGCCGAGCAACACGGCAAACAGGTCCAGTGAACTCGCCCCCAGCAACACCTTGTGCCGCCAGACGTACACCACACCGGCCATCAATGTGCCCCAATTGGCGGACAAGGTGGATGCCTGATGCTGATAACGCACCGCCAAGGTCAACAGGCACGACAGCACCAGCAACACGGCACAGGTGGAATACACCGCATTGGCCCCCCAGGTGTACAGCACCCCACCCAGCGCAGGCCCGCCAATGATGGCCGCCTGGATACCCGTGGCGCTGAAAGCCACTGCCGATGGCAGCAGGTGAGGCGGCACGAGCGATGGCGTCAAGGCTTGTTGTGCGGGCATCTGGAACGCACGAGTCAAACCCAGGACCACAGAAATCGCAAAGATCAGATCCCGCGTGGCAAAGCCCCGGGCCGTTGCCGCCCACATAACAAGAGCAACTGCGGCCTGCACCAGCAGGCACACTGCAAAGATCCGCCCCCGGTGGTGCCGGTCTGCCACGTGGCCCGCCGGCAGGGTGAACAGCAGCGCCGGGATGAACTGCAGCAAACCGACGAGGCCCAAGTCCCAGGCGCTGGACGTCAAGTCATACATATGCCATGCCACGGCCACCATCAGCATCTGGTTGGCTGTCACCCCGCCCAGGCGCGCCAACCAAAAGCGGATGAAGGCGCGCTGCGCAAAAAGATCTGTCAAACGGTACTTGGGCATGGTCTGAGCATAGAGCCAAACCGCAGGCGACTACCTAGCGTCAAACCACATCAAACACATCAGCAGCGACTGCTATCATTTGACGCAATGTCTGCACCCTCTCCCTCAGGGCTGTTGATGCGGCTTCACGATGCCGTCCAGCGCCGTACAGCTCATCTGTCTCCCACAGCCCAAGGCATGTTGTGGACCAGCAGTGCGGGTTTGCTGTTCAGCATGTTGAACGCACTGATGCGCTTGCTAACCCTGCACATTGACCCTTTTCAGTCGCAATTTTTGCGCTATGCCTTTGGTCTGCTGGTATTGCTGCCCATCATCTGGAAAAATGGCTACGCAGCGTACAAGCCCTCACAAATCGGTGGTCAGTTTTTGCGCGGAGCGGCCCACACCGCTGGCCTGTGTTTGTGGTTTATCGCCCTGCCTCAAATCCCCTTAGCCGATATGACGGCGATCGGTTTCACCGGACCCATCTTCATCATGATGGGTGCCTACATTTTTTTCAAAGAACCCATGCGCTGGGAGCGCTGGGTGGCCACCGCCATTGGGTTCACCGGCGTGATGATCGTCGTGGGGCCAAAGCTCAGCATGGGGTCGGGCGGGTCAGGTTTGTATCACTTGGTGATGCTGGCATCTGCCCCGATTTTTGCAGCGTCATTTCTCCTCACTAAGGCGCTGACGCGTTACGAGAACACCGGCACCATTCTGGTGTGGCAATCCATCACCGTGTCCATTTTTAGTCTGCCCCTGGCCATCGCGGTATGGCAACCCATGGGGCCATGGCAATGGCTTGGATTTTTGGTGTGCGGCGCGCTCGGCAGTGCGGGTCACTATTGCCTGACACGTTCATTCAAAGTCGCTGACATTTCAGCCACGCAATCCGCCAAGTTTCTCGATTTGGTGTGGTCGGCCTTGATGGGGTTCTTGCTGTTCAGCGATGTTCCCAGCGTCAGCACCATCGCTGGCGGCATGTTGATTGCCACGGCGACGATTTGGGTGGCGCGGCGGGAGTCACGCTAAGTTCCGCATTTATCCGATGACGGCGCAGACTGCAACTTGCGACGACTGCATCAGTTTTTGCTAATCAAACACAATCACATTGCGCGCCACGCCACCGCGCTTCATCGCCTCAAAGCCTTCGTTGATTTGATCCAGCTTCAAGCGGCCTGAGATCATTTGATCCAGGTGCAATCTGCCTTGCAGGTAGAAATCCACCAGGCGTGGCATGTCTAGGCGAAAGCGGTTGCTGCCCATCATGCAGCCCTGGATGCGGCGCTCGCCCAAGAAGTCGGTGCCCTTCAACTCGATCTTGGTGCCCACGGGGATCATTCCGACCACGGTGGCGGAGCCGCCAGGTCGCAGCATGGCAAAGGACTGCTCGGTCGTTTGCTTGAGGCCAATGCACTCAAACGAATAGTGCACGCCGCCTTGGGTCATCTCCAGCACCTGCTTGTGGACATCTGCGCTGGCCACCAGCGTGTCGGTCGCGCCAAACTGCTTGGCCAAGTCGAGCTTGAACGGGTCGAGGTCAATCGCAATGATTCGCCCTGCCCCCGCGATCTGCGCGGCATTGACCGTGGCCAAACCAATCCCGCCACAGCCCAACACGGCCACGGTGCTACCGGGCTCCACCTTGGCTGTGTGCACGACAGCGCCGTAGCCAGTGACCACGCCGCAGCCGATCAGCGCCGCTAGGTCCATGCCAATGTCACGGTCCACTTTGACCACCGCATTTTCGTGGGTGACGATCTGCTCGGCAAAGGATGACAGGTTCAAGAACTGGTGCAAGTTCTCCCCCTTCCAGCGCAAGCGTTTGGCCTTGCCGGGCGGCACTTTGACTTCAGGCGACTGGCACAGCGACATGTGCCCCGTGAGGCAAAACTCGCAGTGCCCGCAAAACAGCGACAGGCAGGTGATGACCCTGTCGCCGGGCTTGACGTAAGTCACGTCTTCGCCCACGGCCTCCACTACCCCAGCTGACTCATGCCCCAGCACGACAGGCACTGGGTGTGGGTATTTGCCTTCCATGAAGTGCAGGTCACTGTGACACAGGCCTGCGGCAGATGTGCGGATCAGCACCTCGCGCCGCTGGGGCTTGTCCACCTCAACATCTTCAATCGTCATGGGCTGCCCGGGGGCATGTAGAACGGCTGCTTTCATGGAAGATCTCCGTACACCCCCTTTGCTTGCTCACTTCGTGTAGCAGCCTCCCCCCTCAAGGGGGCGCCGCCAGCGGCCTGGCGAAGCCAGTTCCGCGGCGACCGCTGGGCTGCCTATGGTCTTTTCAAGCGCCTGGGGTTGATCGACACCTGAACCGACAAATACTCACTTACGCTTACAACGTCGAGAAATCGGGTTTGCGCTTTTCCATGAATGCGCCGAAGGCTTCTTTTGCTGCGGGCTGAACCAGCAAGTGACCAAAGCGCGCTGCCTCTTCCTCAATTTGATGCAACACCGCAGAGATCTGGCCTTTCTTCATCAAGTGCTTGGTTTCAATCAGCGACGTGATGGGTTTGGCGGCTAACTTGCGGGCTTGCGCGTTGGCGTAGCCATTGACCTCGGTGGGCGGCAAGACACGGTTGGCCAGACCCACCTCTTGTGCGGCTTCGGCCATAAAGGGCTCGCCCATCAACAAGGCCTCCGCAGCACGGTGGTAGCCCATCATCTGGGGCACCAGCAGACTAGAACCGGCCTCAGGACACAAACCCAGGTTGACAAAGGGCATGCTAAAGGCTGCGTTGTCCCCCGCGTAAACCAGATCGCAATGGAACAACATTGTGGTACCCACACCCACAGCGGGGCCACACACAGCGGCAATCAACGGCTTGGGGAAAGCCGCAATGCTACGCAAAAACCGAAACACGGGTGCATCATGGCCTGACGGTGGCTTGTCTAGAAAATCACCAATGTCATTGCCCGCACTGAACACGGTTTCATGGCCTTGGATGACAAGCACACGAATGCTGGCGTCGTCCCCCGCGTGCTGCAAGGCATCAGCCATGGCCCCATACATGTCGGCGGTAAAGGAGTTTTTACGCGCCAGTCGGTTGATGGTGATGGTCATCACACCAGCTTCGGTGTGGGTCAAGATGTCGCTCATGCTAAGGCTTCCTTTACAAAATCAATGCGGTCCTGGCCCCAGAACATCTGGTTGCCAACAAAAAACGTGGGGGCACCAAACACGCCGCGTTTAACGGCGTCTTCCGTCGCAGCTTTCAGTGCGTCTTTGGTGTCCTGCGCGTTCGCCAGTGCCAACATAGCTTGTGGGTCGAAACCTGCTTTTGCCAACACCTGGCCTACGGTGACTGGATCGTTCATGTTCTGGGCATCAACCCAAATTGCATTGAACATGGCAGAGCAATAGCTCAAAAACCTGTCCGGCTGGTTTTGCTGCATGCCTGCTGCACCACGCATCAACAACAAAGTGTTGATGGGGAAATTTGGATTGCTGTTCAACGGCACACCATAACGTTTGGCAAAGCGCGCGAAGTCCACAAAAATGTATTTACCTTTGGCCTGCACACTGGCGGGCGACCGGTTCTCAGTGGCCTGAAACACGCCACCTAGCAACATGGGGCGGTAGATCGCCTGCGCACCCATGTCAGCCTCAATCTTGCTGATTTGGGTGAACGCCAAATAGGCGGCGGGGCTGCCGAAGTCAAACCAGAATTCAAATTTTTTCATCAGAATGTCTCCGTCAAAATTTTTCCATGTAGGGCCGCAAGTCCAGCTCATGAGTCCAGGCATCTCGTGGTTGCTGGTGCAACATGAGGTAGGCATCGGCGATGTGATCGGGGTTGAGGATACCGTCTTGGTCCTTCAAGGCATAGCGTTCGGGAAAGTTGTCGCGAATAAAGGCCGTGTCAATGGCACCGTCGATGATGCTGTGGGCGACATGGATGCCACGCGGCCCCAGTTCACGCGCCATGCTTTGGGCGAGCGCGCGCAGCGCATGTTTGGCACCGGCAAAAGCGCCAAAGCCTGCGGCCCCACGCAGGGACGCCGTCGCACCTGTGAAGATGATGGTTTGCTTGCGCTCTGGCGAGGTTCGCGTCACCATGCGCTTGGCCACCTCTCGCCCATTCAGAAAGGCGCTGAAGCAGGCCATCTCCCAGACCTTGAAATATTTGCGGGCCGTCTCGTCCAGGATGCTGCAAGGCACGTTGGCGCCGATGTTGAATACCATCACCTCGATGGGGCCGATGGTGGATTCGATCTGTTCCACCAGGGCGACCACCTCTTCCTCTTGGCGTGCATCACTGGCAAAAGCATGGCATACCGCACCATCCGCCTCGATTTGGTGCTTCAATATTTGTAGCTTATCGGCGCTGCGGCGGGTGACACAGGCTGCGTAGCCAGCTTTGGCGAATTTGCGGGCGATGGCACCGCCTGTGGCGTCACCTGCGCCGATGATGAGGGCTGCGGGGGGTTTTCTTGTCACTTTTGTCTTCTCTGTTTTCTGTTGTTGATGAGTAGGCCGGGGCGAGACCCGGCCTGGTCATGAGGTCAGCAGCGTCTAGCACACCGCGGCTCTCAACTCTTGTAATAAACCGTCTGATGCGTAGTACACAAGAGCACCCCCGCCTCATTCCACAACTGCGCCGTCTGGTCAAAAAACCCTTTGTAGAACGCCTGCGCCCTGGCCTGCCCCAGCAAATAGCCCTCGCCCGTCTTCGCCAGCTGATCGGCATCAGCGTGGAAATACACCGTCATCGACACCGTGCCCACTGGCACCATGGTGGCGCGGCGCAGCCAGATGCGCGGAAAGAAGATGTCCGCCATGGCCGTAAGTGATGCGTAGTCCAGCGCTCTTGGCGGGTCGTCGCGCATCCACAGTTGCGACAAGCTCGCCGTGACCGGGTCGTCTGACGCCGCCTGGCCTTCCCATTTGTGCGGGATCAAGCCCGCAATCGGGCGCATCTCATAGCGCTCCAACCACGCCACCTGCGCGCGGCGAAACACAGGCACCTGTTGCGCTGGCGTGACCTGCGGCATGGGCATGTCGTTGGCGTCCCAGCTCTTGCGGCGCAAAGCGGTGATGGCAGTGGCTGTTAGCGCGGTTTGGACCTGTCCTTCTGCATCGGCCTGAGTCAGTTCAATGACCCAATGCTGGGTAGATCGGTTGGTTCGCACAGGTCTGGCTTGAACAGTGAACGGGGAATCAGTCAATCCTGCACAAAAATTGACCGTCAAGGCCACAGGCTCGCCAAGGCGCTGCGGATGCTGTAGCACGGCGTTCAGCGCTGTGGCAGCACTGATGCCACCGAACGGCCCAACCATATTGGCCCAGGCCGGATGCGTGGCACCCGTAAAGTCATCCCCGCCCTGATGCGCCAGGGAAATCGCCTCATCGAACAGATGCATCATGTTGTCATTGCCTTGTGTTGTTTGGTTTTCGCTGGGTAAATGCGGCCATGTATTGTGCGGGCTCTCCCGTGGTAAAGGCCTTGGCAAATTCAGGAATCGTGGCGGCAATGGCTTCGTCTATGCCCCGCTTTTCCCAAGCACGCAGCAAGGCCTTTTGTTGACGCAATACGGCAGGCCCCAAGGCGGCCAGACGTTGCGCCTGCGCCGCAATGGCAGCATCCAGTTCATTCGGCGCATGGAGGCTGTGTACCAGGCCCCATTGCTCGGCTCGCGCAGCGTCAATGTTGTCACCGGTCAGCAGCATCCACTGGGCGCGCGAAGCACCGATCAAACGGGGCATCAGCGCTGCGTGAATGACCGATGGAATACCGACATGGACTTCTGGCATGCCGTAGTACGCATGAGTGCTGGACAGGCGCAAGTCGCAGCACAGCGCCAGTTCCAACCCGCCGCCAAGGCAGTAACCAGACAAACGGGCGATGGTGGGCATGGGCAAGCTTCGTACAGCTTCACATAGACCGCCCAGCCGGGTAATGAACGCAGCGGCTGTGTCGGGTTGCAGAGCCGCCATCTCATAGATGTTGGCGCCACCCACAAATGCCTTGTCGCCCGACCCGCGCAAAACGACCACTCGCACACGGGGGTCGGCGGCTATTACATTGACTGCGGTGGTCAGCGCCTCGATCACCGGTGTGCCGAGGATGTTCATCGATTTGGCATTGACGATGCACAGCGTGGCAACGCCGTGATCGTCGAAATGCACATCGGCAAATTCATTGCTTGTCAGTTGGTTCAAGTGAGCCCTCCAGATTGGCAGATCACAAGCACATGGCAAGCAACAGGGAGTGGCTTACACCCTTTCGAAAATACCCGCCGCGCCTTGACCCATGCCAACACACATGGTGACCATGCCGTACTTGAGATTTTTGCGCGCCAGGGCGTGAACCACTGTCGCAGACCGGATAGCACCGGTAGCACCGAGTGGGTGACCCAGAGCAATCGCGCCGCCCATGGGATTGACCTTGGCAGGATCCAGACCCAAGGTGTTCATCACGGCGAGCGACTGTGCGGCAAAAGCCTCGTTCAACTCAAACCAATCGATGTCATTTTGCGTGAGGCCAGCATTCTTCAGCGCAGCAGGAATCGCCTCGATGGGGCCGATGCCCATCAGGTGTGGCGGCACGCCACGGCTGGCAAAGCTGACAAAGCGCGCCAAGGGCTTGAGACCAAAACGCTTGACGGCGGACTCGCTCGCCAGCAGCAAGGCACCAGCACCGTCGGAGGTTTGACTGCTGTTGCCCGCCGTCACTGAGCCACGCGCTGAGAACACGGTACGCAGTTTGGCCAGGCCCTCGACGGTTGTGTCAGGGCGCGCACCTTCGTCGATGTTGACGGTACGGGTTTTGACCGCCACTTCGGCGGAGTCCAGATCAACGCTGCGGTCTGACACCTCGATCGGCGTGATCTCGTTGGTGAATTCGCCTGCCTTCATCGCGGCAATCGCCTTCATGTGCGAACGGTAGGCAAACTCGTCTTGCGCTTCGCGGCTGATCTTCCATTGCTGGGCCACTTTCTCCGCCGTCAGGCCCATGCCATAGGCGATGCCGTAGCTTTCCACGTCTTGCGTGTTGGTGAACACGCTGGGCGACAAGCTGGGTGAGTTACCCATCATCGGCACCATGCTCATGCTCTCCACACCAGCAGCGAACATCACATCAGCCTCGCCCACGCGGATGCGGTCGGCCGCCATTTGCACAGCCGACAGGCCGGACGCGCAAAAGCGGTTGACGGTGATGCCGCCCACCGACGTGGGCAAGCCAGCCAGCACCGCGCCAATGCGCGCAACGTTCAGGCCTTGCTGAGCTTCGGGAATGGCACAGCCGCAGATCACGTCTTCAATCGTGGCAGGGTCCAGGCTGGGCACTTGTGACAGAGCCGAGCGCAGGGCGGCTGCCAGCAGGTCGTCTGGCCGCATGTTGCGGAAGTAGCCGCGGTGAGAACGGCCAATGGGGGTGCGCGTAGCAGCAACGATATAGGCGTCTTGAATTTGTTTCATCTTTGATCCTCTCGATCAATTCAAATGGACTGAGGGGTTCGTGACTGAGCAAGCGTAGCGAGAAGCCAGCAGGCTAGGCGCGGGCGCCCGGAAACGCCCGGAACGTACTTCCGGTACGTGAGGACAGTTTCTGGGCTGCAACGACGCATGGTGGCTTCGCAGTAGCTTGATCAGTTACGAACCGGTTTGCCGGTGGAGAGCATCCCCATGATCCGCTCTTGCGTTTTGGGGTGTTCCAGCAAGCTGCAGAAGGCGCGACGCTCCAGCGTCATCAGATATTCTTCGCTGACCAATGTGCCGGTTTCGACATCGCCGCCAGTGACCACACCAGCGATCAGGCTGGCGATGTGGAAGTCGTGTTGGCTGATGAAGCCACCGTCGCGCATGTTGACCAGTTGGCCCTGGATCGTGGCCTTGCCATTGCGCCCCGCAACCGGGAACAGGCGCTTGTGCGGCGCGCGGTATCCCGCAGCAAACATGGCCTTGGCCTCGTTGATGGCCACAAACAGCAGCTCGTCCTTGTTGGGCACGATCAAGTCGCTGTCCAGCAAATAGCCAAGTTTTCGGCTCTCAATGGCGCTGGTCCCTACCTTGGCCATTGCGGCCGCAGTGAAGCCTTCGGTCACAAAGGGCAACAGGTCTTTATGGGTAGAAAGCGCCGCCACTTCTGCGGCGCGGCGGGCGATGTAGGTCAAGCCGCCTGCGCCTGGCACCAAGCCCACGCCCACCTCGACCAAACCGATGTAGCTTTCCATGGCCGCGACGCGGCGAGCTGAATGCACGGCCAGTTCGCAACCGCCACCCAGTGCCAAGCCGCGCACAGCAGAAACCACGGGAACATTGGCGTAGCGGAGCTTAAGCATCACGGCCTGCAGCGCGCCTTCGGCCTCGTCAATCGCTGCAACGCCGCCCATCATGAATCCTGGCAGCATGCCAGCCAGGTCAGCACCCGCGCTGAAGGGCTCGTCGCCCGACCAGATCACCACGCCCTGGTAGTCCTTCTCGGCCATGTCAACCGCGATCGACAGGCCCTCGGCCACATCGGGGTCGATGGCGTGCATCTTGGACTTGATGCTGGCGATCACAATTTGATCGTCCATGGTCCACAGTCGGATCGAGTCGTCCTCGTGCAAAGTCTTGCCCGTGGTCTCAAACGGAGTTCCCACGCCCAAGCCCTGGTGAAAACCAGCCACAGTCTCAGGAAAAAGCTGCCTACCGTAGACTGGCAGGGCATGACGCGCTATGAATTTTGAAGTGGTCGGATTCCAGGAACCATCTGCTGTGTGCACACCGCCCGCATCAGCAACCGGGCCGCTGAACACCCACTCTGGCAATGGCGCGTTGCACAGCGTTTTGCCTGCGGCAATGTCTTCCTTGATCCAGTTGGCGACCTGCAACCAACCCGCTTCTTGCCACAACTCAAACGGGCCTTGCTTCATGCCAAAACCCCAACGCAGCGCCAAGTCCACATCGCGTGCGGTCTCGGCAATGCTGGCCAGATGAACGGCAGCGTAATGGAAGCTGTTGCGCAAAATCGCCCAAAGGAACTGGCCTTGCGGGCCTTCGCTTTCGCGCAGCAGACGCAGCCGCTCGCCTGGAGGCTTCTTGAGCATGCGGCCATAGACTTCGTCGGCCTTTTGGCCTGCGGGCACGTACTCCTCTGAGTCGAGCTCGAAGCGCATCACATCGCGGCCGACCTTTTTGAAGAAGCCAGCTTTGGTCTTTTGACCCAGGTTGCCCATTTCGAGCAGCTTGGCCAGCACGGGTGGCGTGTCAAAGCTCGGATAAAACGGATCCGTATCAACGCTGAGGTTGTCTTGCAGCGTCTTGATCACATGGTGCATGGTATCCAGACCCACCACGTCTGCCGTGCGGAAAGTGCCGGAACTGGCGCGACCCAGCTTCTTGCCGGTCAGGTCATCGACCACGTCAAATGTCAGACCAAAGTTTTCCACTTCCTTCATGGTGCCCAACATGCCGGCGATGCCGACACGGTTGGCAATGAAGTTGGGGCTGTCTTTGGCACGCACCACACCCTTGCCCAAAGCGCTTGTCACAAAGGTTTCCAGCTGGTCGAGCACTGCGGGTTCGGTCGTCGGTGTATTGATCAACTCCACCAAATACATGTAGCGTGGTGGATTGAAGAAGTGGATGCCGCAAAAGCGTGGCTTGATCGCATCGGGCAGGGCTTCACTCAGCTTGGTGATCGACAGACCCGATGTGTTGGACGCCACCAGTGCATGTGGCGACACAAAGGGCGCTATCTTCTTGTACAGGTCCAGCTTCCAGTCCATGCGCTCGGCAATGGCCTCGATGATCAGGTCGCAATCGCGTAAGAGCTCCAAATGCTCTTCGTAATTGGCTTGCTGAATCAAAGCTGCGTCGTCCGCCACACCCAGCGGCGAGGGCTTGAGCTTTTTCAAGCCTTCAATGGCCTTGGTGACGATGCCATTCTTGGGGCCCTCCTTGGCAGGAAGGTCAAACAGCACCACATTGACCTTGACGTTGACCAGGTGCGCAGCAATCTGCGCACCCATCACGCCAGCGCCGAGCACGGCGACTTTTTTAACGGGGAAGCGGGACATGGGATTTCTTTCAGATTTACTGTATGCGCTGCCACTTCTGCGTCCGGTAGAACGGACCGATGTAGCCGCGGACTTGGAGAACTTTGCCGCCATCTAGCGGCACCATGCTCAGGGTGTAGTTCTTGCCATTTTCAGGGTCGAGGATCTTGCCACCTTCCCATGCGTCTTGACCGTCCGCCTTCTTGGCGCCACGGATGAGTTCCATTCCAAGCTTGGGCTTGTCTTTGCGGTCGTCTGTGCAAAGGCTGCAATTCGGCTCGGTCGAGGTCACCAACGCCTTTTCAAGTACGCCCGTCAGAACCCCATTGGCTCCTGCCTTGATCCGGATCTCGGCTTTAGCCTTGCCGGTTTCGTCGTCCACGGAGCGCCACAGTCCTTCGGGCGTCATCTGAGCAAAGGCAGTGGAGGCTGCAAAAGCCAAGGCAGTGATCAATATGCGTTTCATCGGAGTCTCCTCTTATAGGGTTGAAAACTGTTTAGAGTGCCAGCGCAGCGTCCGTATCCATCAGCACCTTGCTACCGGCACGCGCGGTGCGCATGAGGGTTGCAGTCTCAGGGAACAGCTTGGCAAAGTAAAAGCGTGCTGTTTGCAGCTTGGCGACATAGAACGGATCGGTGTTGCCTGCCGCAATCTGACGCAAGGCCACTTGCGCCATGCGTGCCCAGAAGTAGCCAAACACCATGTGACCCGCCACACGCAGATAGGGTACGGCTGCCGCACCTACTTCGTCGGCATTTTGGAAACCCTTGAAACCAATCTCGGTGGTGAACTTGGTCATCTGGTCGCCCAGCACGGCGATCGGGTTGATGAATTCGGCCATCTTTTCGTTGACGCCTTCTTCTTCCACCAGCGCGCCAATCAAACGGCCGAACTTCTTGAGCGTGGCACCGTTGTTGCCCAGCACCTTGCGGCCCAGCAAATCCAAACTCTGAATGGTGTTAGTGCCTTCATAGATCATGTTGATGCGCGCATCACGCACAAACTGCTCCATGCCGTTTTGCTTGATGTAGCCATGCCCACCAAACACTTGTTGGCACATCGTGGCGGCCTCATAGCCGTTGTCGGTCAAAAAGGCTTTGGTGATGGGCGTGAGCAGCGAGAGCATTTCGCCACTGTCTTTGCGCACCTTTTCGTCGGGGTGGTTGTGCTCTTTTTCCAGAAGCATGTTGCAGAACATGGCGAGTGCCCGGCCGCCTTCAGCATAGGCTTTGGCGGTCAGCAACATGCGGCGCACATCAGGGTGCACGATGATCGGGTCAGCAGGTTTGTCTTTGGCCTTGTTGCCAGTCAGGCTGCGCATTTGAATGCGGTCTTTGGCATAGGCCAGCGCATTCTGATAGGCCACTTCGGTCAGCCCCAGCGACTGGTTACCCACGCCCAGGCGTGCGGCGTTCATCATCACGAACATGGCCTGCATGCCTTTGTTGGGCTGGCCGACCATGGTGCCGTAGGCGCCATCGAGCACGATCTGCGCGGTGGCATTGGCATGGATGCCCATTTTGTGTTCTAGGCCAGCGCAGTAGATGTTGTTGCGCTCACCCGGTGTACCGTCGGCGTTCACCTTGAATTTGGGCACGATGAACAGGCTCACTCCCTTGATGCCGGGCGGCGCATCGGTCAAACGGGCCAACACCAAGTGAATGATGTTGCCTGCCATGTCGTGCTCGCCCGCACTGATGAAGATTTTTTCGCCGGTGATCTTGTAGCTGCCATCGGCTTGAGCTTCGGCCTTGCTGCGCATCAAGCCCAGGTCGGTGCCGCAGTGAGGCTCGGTCAGGCACATGGTGCCCGTCCATTCGCCACTGGTCATCTTGTGCAGATAAGTCTTCTTTTGCTCGTCAGTGCCATAGGTGTGCAAGGCGGCGTAGGCACCGTGCGTCAGACCTGGGTACATGGTCCAGGCCTGGTTGGCCGAGTTCATCATCTCGTAAAAGCACTGGTTCACAACCAGTGGCAGTCCCTGGCCGCCCACATCAGGGTCGCAACTCAGTGCAGCCCAGCCAGCTTCTACGTACTGCGCATAAGCTTCTTTGAAGCCTTTGGGCGTTTTGACGCTGCGGGTGGCGGGGTCATAGGTGCAGCCTTCGGTGTCACCGCTGATGTTCAGAGGAAAAATCACTTCAGCGGCGAACTTGCCGCCCTCTTCAAGAACCGCATTGATGGTGTCGGCATCGACATCTGCATGGCGGGGAATGGCTTTGAAGTCGTCCGTGACCTTCAGAACCTCATGCATCACAAATTGCATGTCGCGCAGGGGTGGGGTATAGGTGGGCATGGTTTACTCCTTAACAGATTTCAATCGTTTCGTTGGCGGCAGCGCCATGCTGTCGTTAGCGTGCGCTGCCAAGATGTTGTCGAATCCTCGGATGGCTCGATCGATAGAGCCTGCGGTTTTCAGAAACCGCGCTTCGTAGTGCAAGGCCAGGATCAAGCCATGAATCTCAAACATTAACTGGTCTTCATCAACCCCAGCGCCCAAGTGGCCTTCTTCTTTAGCCTGACTCAGGGCGCGCCGCACCGCGGTAAGCCACGTGCGCACCGTACTCGCCAGTGCATCACGTACCGGGCCAGGACGGTCATCAAATTCCACGGCACCACTGATATAGATGCAGCCGGAATCAATCTCGATGGAGGTGCGCTTCATCCAGTTGTCAAACAAGGCACGCAACCGTGGCAAGCCCCGTTTGGCCTGAAGCGCGGGGTAAAAAACCTCCGCTTCAAAGCGGTTGTGGTATTCGCGGATGACGGAGATCTGCAGCTCCTCCCGTGATCCAAAATGCGCGAACACGCCAGATTTGCTCATTTGCGCAACTTCGGCCAGTGCGCCAATGCTCAAACCCTCCAAACCGATATGGGTTGCCAAGCCTAGGGCCGCGTCCACGATGGTGGCCTTGGTCTGCTGGCCTTTGTGCATGGCGCGTCCGTCCTGCGTGCTAGCGCTGTCGCGAGTACGCCGGGTTTTGCGGGAAGTGAGGGTATCTGGCATGCAATATAAATACGAACGGTCGTGCTATTTTGCAGGATTTCGCCTGATCGTAGCTAGCCCTTTGTACTTCTAGGGTTAATGCACTAAGGCACTGACGGGTAAACCCCTAGCGCTGGCTACATCCCATGCGAACCATATCCGTGGATACTGTTTCCATGAATTTGGCATATTCACTCCATCAGGGCTGCAAAGGCGGCGTCCGGTTCGTTGGCGCAGACTTGGCAAGTCGCCTGTCAGAGGGCCGCCAGTTGCTTGAATTTCTGGAGGGTCTTGGACTGCGCAGTCATGTGCATTGTTTGCAAGAAGACCCCACCCAATACAGCCTGGATGTTGGGGCCACGCATGCCTGGATGGCCGGGTACGACACACTGGGCCTGCACCGCGCGTTGGCACTTGAGTTCGACTCTGACGCCCAGGCCATGCGACGCCAGATTGTGGTGGCCATGTTGGCTGGCCCCGTTCCTTTTGATTTTCCGAACTTCAGCGAATTGAAGGCCGCCGTTGAGATCCGCGAGCGCATTGTTGCCGACGCCCGCGTGACGGCTTTGGCCTTCAAGACTGCCAGCGCCGAACGCCCCGAGGACTGCTGGGTCTACGACGAAAGCACAGGGTTCACGCTGCGCCCCGACCGTTCGCTAGAAATGGCGCTGCGCTTGGCGACCCAGCCTGATGTGTCGGGCCGGTTGTATGACTTTTCATGCTACCGCGCCAGCGAATACGTGATCCTGCTGGCCCTGGCGGAAACTTTGCCGCGCTACAACCCCGCTTTGGCGATGCAATTGCAAGAACAATGGGAGCGCAAAGCCATCATGTCGGGGCAATTCCATGATGTATTCATGCGCGAATACGGCACTCAAGAAGTTCCGCTGCCTCAACGCTATTACGTTCCCGGCGACCGCTTGTGGTTTCGCAACCCAGACGAAGCCTCTGCCGACGCGACGGGGTACGAAGGATCCTGGGTTTTCTATTTAGGCGACGGCCTGTTCAGCGACTTCTGGCGTCAAGGGCGCACTTACACGCTGGAAAGCAAATGCCTGGAGATTTACCACTGGCGGCATGGCACCTATACCGATGCTGCTGGCGAACTGCAAATTGATGAGGCGGTCGTGGAAGCCCATATCGCCGAAAGCCTGAAAGACGCAGGCGAAGTGCGCCGCATCCAGGCGCAAATGCAACGCTACCGTGAAAGCCGTGGCATCTACACCGACGCGGGGGGCTGTATTGACACCACGCGCGAATACCCGCGCTGGGTCTGTCCAGGGACGGCGGACATGGTGCTACCGCCCCCTTCGTCGTCCTAGTTACAGCTTAAACGGCACCACTTCCTGGCGCTGCTCGCCCAGGCCCTCGATGCCCAGCGTGACCACGTCGCCCTTCTTCAAGTAGATGGCGCTAGGCTTCATGCCCATGCCAACACCGGGTGGCGTGCCTGTGGTGATCACATCACCCGGCTCCAGCGTCATGAACTGGCTCACATAAGAAATGATCTTGGCCACGCTGAAGATCATGGTCTTGGTGTTGCCGGTTTGCATGCGCTTGCCGTTCACGTCCAGCCACATGTCGAGCTTTTGTGGGTTGGGCACTTCGTCGCGCGTCACCAGCCAAGGACCGATGGGGCCGAAGGTGTCGCAACCCTTGCCCTTGTCCCATGTGCCGCCGCGCTCAATCTGAAATTCGCGCTCGCTCACGTCGTCAATCGTGCAATAACCCGCAACATAGCTCAGCGCATCTTTTTGCGACACGTAGCGCGCCTGCTTGCCAATGACCACGCCGAGTTCAACTTCCCAATCAGTCTTCTTGGAACCCTTTGGCAACATGACCGGATCATTCGGACCCTGAATGCAGCTGGTCGCCTTCATGAACACAATCGGTTCTTTAGGGATAGGCAGATTCGACTCTGCCGCATGGTCGGCATAGTTGAGGCCAATGGCGATGAACTTGCGCACGCCGTTCACGGGGCAACCCATGCGGGGCTTGCCTTTGACGGCAGGCAGCTTGTCAGTCTTGAGCTTGGCGAGTTTCGCCAGTGCGGCGTCGCTGAGTTGGTCGGGGCCAATGTCTTTGATGACCGCGCTCAGGTCGCGCAGCACGCCCTGCGCATCAATGAGACCGGGCTTTTCTTTGCCGGGGTTGCCGTAGCGAACGAGTTTCATGTCTTCCTTTCAGTCTGTGGTCAATAGGTAGAGCGGCCGCCGGACAAATCGAATACGGCGCCTGTGGAGAACGAACAATCTTCGGTGCACAACCAGCACACCATGGCTGCCACTTCTTCAGGTGTGCCAAAGCGGCCCATGGGAATCTTGCTGAGCATAAACGCAATGTGCTCGGGACTCATCTGGTCAAAGATGGCGGTTTTGACCGCAGCGGGTGTCACGCAATTCACGCGCACGCCAGTGTCTGCAAGCTCCTTTCCCAATGATTTGGTCAAGGCCATCACGGCGGCCTTGCTTGCGCTGTAAGCGCTGGCATTGGGGTTGCCGTCTTTACCTGCAACCGAGGCAATGTTGACGATGCGTCCATAGTTGGCGGCGCGCATCACAGGCACCACCTCACGGCAGCAATGGAACAGACCGTTCAGGTTCACATTCATCACCTGGGCCCAGGCGTCTACGGGGTAGTCCCACACCTTGGTGTTGGGACCAGTAACGCCGGCGCTGTTCACCAGACAATCAATGCGCGGGTTATGCGCCACCGTGGCGGCTACGGCCTGGACGACGCTGGCGTGTTGACTGACATCGACCTTGACCCCGTGCGCCTTGGCACCCAAGGCGGCAACGGCTTTGTCGAGCGCTGCAGCGTCAAAGTCCCACAGCGTCACCGTTCCACCAGAATCGATGGTGCGCTGCGCAATGGCGTAGCCCAATCCCGCTGCACCACCTGTGATGACCGCGTGGCGACCGTTGAGATCAAGCTGGTTCATATGGTGATACCTCCGTCGACGAGATAATTTTGCCCGGTGACAAATACCGATTCATCGCTCGCCAGAAACACCACCGCTGGGGCAATTTCTTCAGCCTTGGCCAAACGGCCCATGGGTTGCCGGGCAATAAACGCCTTGCGGGCTTCCACCGGGTCATCAAATGCATTGATGCGATCAGCAAGAGAAGGCGTATCCACCGTGCCAGGGCAAATCGAATTGCAGCGAATGCCCTGCCCCACATAGTCTGCTGCCACGCTTTTGGTCAAGCCGATCACCGCCGCTTTGCTCGCGCCATAGATAAAGCGATTGGGCAAGCCCTTGATGCTGCTGCAAACGCTGGCCATGTTGATGATGCTGCCACCCCCATTGGCAATCATCTTGGGCAAGGTAGCCTGAATCATCCAAAACTGTGCACGGGCATTGAGGTTAAAGCTGAATTCCCAATCAGCATCCGTCGCATCAAGCAGTGCACCATTGGCCACAAAGCCCGCGCAGTTGAACAGCACATTCAGTGCGGGCAGGCCTGCGGTGAACTTCTGAATCGCCGCCTTGTCGAGCACATCCAGCACAGCTGTTTGCACATTGGCCACGCCTGCATAGCTCTCTAGCAGCTTGGGGTTCACATCGGTGGCCCAGACCTGGGCACCTTCTTTGGCAAACGCCAGCGCTGTTGCTTTACCAATGCCCTGGCCGGCAGCCGTGATGAGGGCAGTTTTCCCTTGAAGTCGCATCGTGTGTCTTTCTTTATGCGGAGTGAAGTTCGGCAAGCTGCCGTTGTTGAATCTGTGACCAATCCCACTCAATGCCCAGGCCGGGTGTATCGGGTGGATAGGCGTACCCGTCTTCCACCCGGATACGGCTGGTGGTGATGTCGTCCAGTTGCGGGATGTATTCCACCCAGGCGGCGTTGGGCACAGCCGCGCACAGGCTCACATGCAATTCCATCAGGAAGTGTGGGCACACCGGCACATCGAAGCCTTCTGCCATATGCGCCACTTTGATCCAGGGTGTGATGCCGCCAATGCGCGCCACGTCGGGCTGAACGATGCTGCAAGCGCCCGTCTCTAAGTATTCACGGAACTGGCTCAGGTGGTACATGCTTTCACCCACAGCCACAGGGATGGTCGTGTGTTCGCGCAGTTGCCTGTGGCCTGAAACGTCTTCGGCAGGCAAGGGTTCCTCTAGCCACGCCAGATCCAAGCCATCAAACGCATGCGCACGCCGCACCACCTCGGGTCGGTTGAAGCCTTGATTGGCATCCGTCATGAGGTCAAAGCCTGCGCCCACCGCAGCGCGCACCGCACTCAGGCGCGCGACATCCTCGCTGACATGGGGTCGGCCAATCTTGATCTTTGCACCCTTAAAGCCCTGCGCCTGGGCCGCCAGGGTTTGGTCTACCAACTCTTGCGGGCTCAGGTGCAGCCAGCCGCCTTCGGTGGTGTAGACCGGTAGTCTGTTTTGCGCGCCACCCAGCAATTGCCACAGCGGCAAACCTTGGCTACGTGCGCGCCAGTCCCACAGCGCAGTGTCGATGCAAGCCAAGGCCAGACTGGTGATAGCACCTACGGCAGTTGCATGCGTGGCGTAAAACAAATCCTTCCAGATCGCTTCAATGTGGAGCGGATTGCGCCCGATCAGGCGTGGCACCAGATGGTCATGCAGCAAGGCCATGATGGACGAACCACCTGTGCCAATGGTGTAGGCATAACCCGTAGCCTCTAAGCCGTCGCTGCAGCGCAGCGTGAGCAACACTGTTTCCTGCGTCACAAAAGACTGGATCGCGTCTGTGCGCACCACCTTGGGCGGCAGGTTGACCTGACGTAACTTAACGGACTGAATGGTTGGCATGGGGTGCATCACAGGGTTTTGCCCGATGGTGGCTAACGCGAATGATGCGATCATAAATTGGTCTGACCACTTGTCCAATTCACGTAATCCCGTACCGATCAATTCTCATCGCACCGTGCCCATCCAGTCCATCGAGCCACAACGCCTGTATCGCCAGATCGCCGACCAGCTGCGCCAGCTGATCAGCAAAGGCGAGTACGCCGTCGGCGCTCGCCTGCCTGCCGAACGCGAGCTGGCCACCCAGTTGGGCGTGAGCCGTCCATCGGTGCGTGAAGCCTTGATTGCGCTGGAGGTGGAAGGTTGGGTGGAGGTGCGCACCGGCTCTGGCGTGTATGTGCAGGAGCGCAGCAGCCATGGCCGCGACGACAGCGTCGCCCCCACCGAATGGGGCCCGCTGGAGTTGATCCGCGCCAGGCGAGTGGTCGAAGGTGAAATCGCCGCTCTTGCCGCGATACAGGCCAAGCGCAAAGACATCGCGGCCATGGCGCAGGCCATAGCCGTCATGAAGAAAGACGCTCAGAAAGGCATCTTGCCACTCGATGGCGACCGCGACTTTCACACCGCCGTGGTGCAGGCCTGCGGCAATGTGGTGCTGCTAGAGACCGTTCAGAACTTTTGGGATTCGCGCCGTGGCCCCCTATTCACCCGCCTGGGTGGCTACTTTGAGACATTGGACTCCTGGCTGGCGGCCATTCAGGAGCATGAGGCCATTCTTGCCGCCATCCGCGCCCGTGACGGGCCAGCAGCACGACTGGCCATGCAGACACACATGGACAACTCGCATGCGCGCTTTAGCGTGAGCTGGCGCGAACTCAAGAGCAGCTGATTTCCCCTTTCCTTTTAACCCTGGAGACAACAAATGAAACGCAATACTTTGAAATTCATAGCAAGCTGTGCAGTAGCAGCATGCGGTATGGGCCTTTTTGGGCTTGCAAATGCGCAGACCAAGCTCAAGTGGGCGCACGTCTATGAGACTTCGGAGCCTTATCACACGCAAAGCGTTTGGGCGGCTGAGGAAATCAAAAAGCGCACCAACGGCAAATTTGATATTCAGGTTTTCCCCGCCTCCACCCTGGGCAAAGAAACCGACATCAATCAGGGCCTGACGCTGGGCACCGTGGACATGATCATCAGCGGCACATCGTTTGCTGCGCGTAGCTACCCACGCCTGGGCATTGCCTACTACCCCTTCATCTTCCGTGATGCTGACCATTTGGTCACGTACTCCAAGAGCGATGTGTTCAAGGAGATGGTTGATGGCTACGCGGCCAAGACTGGCATTCAGATCCTGGCCTACAGCTACTACGGTGCGCGCCACACCACAGCGCAAAAGGCCTTCACCGATTGCGCAGGCATGAAGGGCCTGAAGATTCGCGTGCCCGATGTACCCGCGTACACCGCTACCCCCAAAGCCTGCGGTGCTAACCCCACCCCTATTGCGTTTGCAGAGGTGTACTTGGCCTTGCAAAACGGCACCGTGGACGCGCAGGAGAACCCGCTCACCACCATCGAGGCCAAGAAGTTCTTTGAAGTACAAAAGGCCATCATGCTCACCGGCCACATCGTGGATGGCCTGACCATCCAGGTCGCCCCCCATGTCTGGAAGGCGCTGAGCGCCACTGAGAAAACCTTGTTCACCGACATCGCCCGCGAAGCCACCGCCAGGATGACAGCGGACATCAAGAAGCGTGAAGGCGAATTGGTGGACGAGTTCAAGAAGAAAGGGCTGCAAGTGGTCACCGTGAACCGTCAGAGCTTTGTGGACGCTGTGCTGAAGAACTCGCCAGTGGAGTCCCTCGGCTACGAGCGCAAAGACTACGACCGCATCGTCTCGCTGAAGTAAACGCCTACGGTTAAACCAGAGAAGCCAGAACCCTCCTATGCATGAACCTGCCCAAAAAATCGTCAGTGACGACGGTGAATTCCATGTCGAAGACGACGAAGTTGATCTGTCACCGGTGACCACCGAAGGCTGGATCTCGCTAGGATTTTTCTGGCTGCTCGGCGCAACCGTGTTCTACCAGTTCATCACACGCTATGTGATGAACGACTCTGCCGCTTGGACGGAAGAGATCGCCCGCTACATGCTGATCGCCACCGTGTTTGTGGGCGCAGCAGTGGGTGTGACCAAGAACAACCATATCCAGGTGGACTTCTTTTACCGCTTCATGCCCAAGGCCCTCGCACGCGGCATGGCCATGCTGGTGGACGGTGTGCGCATTGCCTTCTTTGCTGCCACCGTGTACCTGACCTGGATGATGATGCAGAAGATGGACAGCTACAAGATGACCATTGTCGATCTGCCCATGAACATTGTTTACGGTATCTGCCTGTTTGGCTTTGCCGCCATGCTGGTGAGATCGCTTCAAGTGGCGCGCATCCACATGCAGCGCGGCTACTCTGTTTTAGAGCGCCCCGAATCCACGATGACCGATAAATAAGAAGAACATGCTAAAAATCATTTTTCTGCTTTTCATGGGCACAGGCATGCCCGTGGCCATTGCCATGGCGGGTTCGTCCCTGGTGTACATCCTGGCCACAGGCAATTTGCCACCCTTTGTGGTGATCCACCGCATGGTGTCGGGCATCGACAGCTTTCCGCTGTTAGCAGTTCCCTTCTTCATCCTGGCCGGCAACCTGATGAACAACGCGGGCATTACCACCCGCATCTACAACTTTGCACTGGCCTTGGTGGGCTGGATGAAGGGTGGTCTGGGCCACGTGAACGTGGTGGGCTCCGTCATCTTTGCCGGCATGAGCGGCACCGCCATTGCCGACGCCGCAGGCCTGGGCACCATCGAGATCAAAGCCATGGAAGAGCATGGCTACAGCAAGGAGTTTGCCGTGGGCGTGACGGCGGCTTCGGCCACCCTGGGCCCGATCATCCCGCCCAGTTTGCCGTTTGTGATTTACGGCATGATGAGCAACGTCAGCATTGGGGCACTGTTCCTCGCTGGCATCTTGCCAGGCGTGTTCATGGCCGTGGCCATGATGGTGACAGTGGCTTACTTTGCCCACAAGAATGGCTGGGGCGCAGACGTGAAGTTCAGTCTACCCAAAGTGATCAAGGCGCTAATTGAACTGGGTGTGGTCATGGGTTGGCCCCTGGCCATGTGGCTGCTGGTGGTCAAAGCCGAATTGCCACCCCAAGCCACGGTTATTGCAGGTTTGGCTGCCCTGTTTGCCGCGGACAGATTTTTCAAGTTCCAGGCCGTGCTGCCCATCATGACGCCAGTGCTGCTGATTGGCGGCATGACCACCGGCATCTTCACCCCCACCGAAGGCGCCATCGCCGCCTGCATCTGGGCCATGATTCTGGGCTTTGCCTGGTACCGCACGCTCAAGTTCAAGATGTTCGTCAAGGTGTGCCTGGATACCGTGGAAACCACCAGCACGGTGCTGTTCATCGTGGCTGCGGCCAGCATTTTTGGCTGGATGCTGACCGCCACGGGCGTGACCACTGCGATTGGCGAATGGGTGCTGGGCTTTACCAAAGATCCCAACATGTTCCTGTTGATGGCCAACTTGTTGATGCTGTTTGTGGGCTGCTTTTTGGAGCCCACCGCAGCCATCACCATCCTGGTGCCGATCCTGTTGCCGATTTGCCTGAAGCTGGGTGTAGACCCAATCCACTTCGGCCTGGTGATGGTGTTGAACCTGATGATTGGTTTGCTGCATCCTCCCATGGGCATGGTGCTGTTTGTTCTGGCCCGCGTGGCCAAGCTCAGTGTTGAGCGCACCACCATGGCGATCCTGCCCTGGTTGGTGCCGCTGCTGGGCAGCCTGGTGCTGATCACGTACTTCCCCAAAGCCGTGCTTTGGTTACCCAAGATGTTCTATTGAAATGACCCAAACCACTCCCTTCATCCGCCTGCACGCCAATGACGACGTGCTGATTGCCCGCACCCAATTGGTTGGCGGAACCTTGGTCGAAAACGTCGCCGTCAAAGGCTTGATCCCGCCCGGCCATAAGGTAGCCATGCGCGCCATTGCCCAAGGTCAATCGGTGCGCCGATACAACCAGATCATTGGCTTTGCCTCGCGTGACATCGCCCCTGGCGAGCATGTGCATACCCATAATCTGGACATGGGGCCGAACAAAGGTGACTTTGAACGGGACTATGCGTTTGGTGCGGACACCAAAGCGCCGCCTGCGCGCCAGCAGGCCACCTTCATGGGCTACAAGCGGTCTGACGGCCGCGTGGCCACGCGCAACTACATCGGCATCCTCTCCAGCGTGAACTGCTCAGCAACTGCGGCCCGCGCTATTGCTGACCACTTTTCGCGACAGACCAATCCTTCCGCACTCGCAGCGTTCCCCAACGTAGACGATGTGGTGGCGCTGACCCACGGTACCGGTTGCGGCATGGCCACCGACGGCCTGGGCATGAACATTCTGGAACGCACGCTGGCAGGCTATGCCCGTCACGCCAACTTCTGCGGCGTACTGGTGGTGGGCCTGGGCTGCGAGGCGAATCAGCTCAACACCTGGCTAGCGAACAGCCATCTTGCCGATGGTGAAGCGCTGCAGACCTTCAACATCCAGGACACGGGTGGCACCCGCAAGACGGTCGAAAAAGGCATCGCCCTGGTGCAGCAAATGCTTGTCAAAGCCAACCAGGCCAAGCGCGAACCCTGCAGCGCTGAGCACATCACCATCGGCTTGCAATGCGGTGGATCAGACGGCTACTCTGGCATCAGTGCGAACCCAGCGCTCGGTGTGGCGGTCGACATTCTGGTGGCGCACGGTGGCACCGCTATTCTGAGCGAGACGCCCGAGATTTACGGTGCCGAGCACTTGCTGACCCGCCGCGCTGTCTCGCGCGAAGTCGGCGAAAAGCTCGTCTCCCGCATCAAGTGGTGGGAACAGTACACCGCGCTGAACGGTGGCGAGATGAACAACAACCCCTCACCAGGCAACAAAGCAGGCGGCCTGACCACCATCCTGGAAAAGTCCCTGGGCGCGGTGGCCAAAGGCGGCACCAGCAATCTGGAAGCTGTCTATGAATATTCAGAGCCCGTGACGGCAAAGGGTTTTGTCTACATGGACACCCCGGGCTACGATCCGGTCAGCGCCACGGGCCAGGTCGCCGGTGGGGCCAACATGATTTGCTTTACTACAGGCAGGGGCAGCGCCTACGGCTGCGCCCCCGCGCCGTCGCTCAAACTGTCCACCAACACCGCGCTGTGGAACAAGCAGCAGGACGACATGGACATCAACTGCGGCGAGATCGTCGACGGCACCAGCGACATCCAAGCCATGGGGCAGCGTATCTTCCAGATGGTGCTGGATGCCGCATCTGGCAAAGCAACCAAGAGCGAACAACACGGCTATGGGCAAAGTGAGTTTGTCCCATGGCAAATCGGGGCGGTGATGTGACCTCAATGGTTTGCGCGCCAAAGCCGGTGGGGCAGCGGGAGCGGTGTGGACGCCTGCACTCGTGTCCCCCAGGCCTCGCGGCCTTTCCTCCTTTACCTCGCGCAGACGTCCACTCCCCTCCCACCGCAGCAAGCCGCCATGGTCTGCATGCAAGAACAACCGCAACCGGTAGCAGATCGTGCCGGTGGGGTGCTCTGCGCAGGGAGGTTAAGGGGGAAAGGCCGCAAGGCCTGGAGGACACGTACTGCGCAGAGTACCCCGGCGGCACGATCCCCCGCGGCCTTTGATCATCGACCTCTTTAAACAAACTATGTCAGACATCACAGTAAATGCCGATCAGTTAACCCAACAGGTAGCTCAGGTCTTGCAAGCCGCAGGCAGCACCCCCGCTGAAGCACATCAGGTAGCCGCCAACCTGGTCATGGCCAACCTCAGCGGCCACGACTCCCACGGTGTAGGCATGCTGCCGCGCTATGTAGATGCCGTGCTGGAAGGCGGACTGAATCCCAACACCGGCGTCAAGGTCATCATGGACACGGGCAGCCTGCTGACCCTGGACGCTCAGCGCGGCTACGGGCAGGTAACAGGTGTGCAGGCCATGGAGCTGGGCATGGCACGCGCCAAGCAACATGGCAGTTGCATCATGACGCTGGCCAACTCGCACCACCTGGGCCGCATCGGCCACTTTGCCGAAATGGCCGTGGCGCAAGGGCTGATCTCGATTCACTTCGTCAACGTGCTTTCTCGGCCCGTGGTGGCTCCTTGGGGCGGCGGCGACGGACGATTTGGCACCAATCCTTGCTGCATTGGTATTCCGCTCCCCGGGGAAGCGCCCTTCCTTTTGGACTTTGCCACCAGCCGCGTCGCCCAAGGCAAGATGCGCGTGGCACACAACAAAGGCCAACGGGTACCTGAAGGCTATTTGATCGACGAACAGGGCCGCCCCACCACCGACCCCGGCGTGGTGGTCGTCCCGCAGCCCGGCGGCATGCTGGGCGCGCTCATGACCTTTGGCGAGCACAAGGGCTACGGCATGGCCATGGCGTGTGAACTGCTGGGCGGCGCACTCTCCGGCGGCGGCACCTGGCACCGTCAGGCAGACAATGCCCGCGCTGTCTTAAACAGCATGCTGACGATTCTGATCGACCCCGCCAAACTGGGCACGGCTGACGCGTTCGCGGCCGAATCCAAAACCTTTATCGACTGGCTGCGCCAAAGCCCACCTGGCGCTGGCTTTGACCATGTGCACATTGCTGGCGAGCCTGAACGCGCAGCGCGTATTGCGAGGGAACGCGAAGGCATTGTGGTGGACGCCAGCACCTGGCAAGAGATTGTTGATGCTGGCCGCAAGGTCGGTCACGTGATCGCCTAGAGACTTCAGACACTCATCTTTTCATGACGCAACTCAACACCCAATCGCTGGCCATTGCAGCTCAGCGCGGCGCAGCCGTTCCGGCCTATGACCGCCAATCCCTGACCCCCAGCGTGGTCCACATCGGCTTGGGGGCCTTCCACCGCGCCCACCAGGCCATGGTGTTTGACGCGCTCCTGTCTAGAGGTGACCGGCGCTGGGGCGTGCTCGGCGTTGCCATGCGCAGCACGCAACTCGCCGACGCATTGCAAACACAGCACGGTTTGTACGCAGTGCAGATTGCCAGCGTCAAAGGCATCCACTGGCAGATCCCCGGTGCGATCGTCGACACCTGCGTTCTAGCACGTGAAAATGCCACTGTGATTCAGGCGATAGCTGCGCCCAGCACGCGCTGGATCACCCTGACTGTGACCGAAAAAGGCTACACACCTGAACTTGCAAAATTGATCGTGCAAGGCTTGACCCTGCGCCATCGGCAGGGCCTGTCGGGTTTGACCATCGCCAGTTGCGACAACCTGAGCCACAACGGCAAGCGCCTGCAAGCCGCGTGCGTGACGGCTGCACAAGCTGTGTCGGCTGAGCTGGCCACCTGGGTAGACCAGGTCTGCGTTTTCCCCAACAGCATGGTGGACCGCATCGTGCCCGCCGCCACGCCAGAACGCCTTCAGGCCGCGCGCGATAGCCTGGGGGTAGACGATGCCGCCGCGCTTGGCACCGAAGGCTTTTGGGAATGGGTGATCGAAGACCGATTTGTGGACCCCAGCGACGGCCCCGCCCTGGCCAGCGCCGGTGTCACCGTGGTGCGCGATGTGGCCCCGTTTGAAGAGGCCAAGCTGCGCATGCTGAACGGCAGCCATTCCGCCATGGCCAGCATGGGCGCAGTGGCGGGACTGAAGGTGATTTGCGATTGCATCAGCCAGCCCGAGATCAAAACCTATGTGCGTGACATGATGACCGACGAGGTCGCGCCGCACCTCTCCCGCTCCGACTGGGCCGAGTACCGCGAGGCTTTGCTTCAGCGCTTTGCCAACCCTGAACTCAAACACAGCGTGCACCAGATCGCCATGGACAGCTCGCAAAAAATCCCGCAACGCTGGCCACCCACCGTCGGGCTGCAAATGAAAAAAGGCGCGAGCTATGAGCACATCGCCTTTGCCGCTGCTGCATGGATGCGCTACCTGCAAGGCCGAAACGAAGCCGGTGCGAGCTATGCCTTGAGCGACCCCATGGCCGAGCAGCTGCAACCCCTGGCCATTGCCCACGCCAATGACCCCGCGGCATGTGTCAAAGCCATCAGCGCCTTTGAGAGCGTATGGGGCAAAGACTTGCCTACCAACGCTGCGTGGCAGGCACGCGTGACGCATTGGCTCACCCAAATCAATGCGCTGGGCGTGCTGAGGGCCGTGGCCAGTCTGAACCAAGCCCACGCCGTATCCAAGTGATGGAAAGCAAGCCATGAAAATAACTAGCGCACGCGTCATCGTTTGCAGCCCTGGCCGCAACTTTGTCACGCTCAAAATTGAAACCGATGACGGCCTCACCGGCATTGGAGACGCCACGCTCAACGGTCGCGAGCTGTCCGTTGCAAGCTACCTCACCGACCATGTCATCCCCTGCTTGATCGGGCGCGATGCACACCAGATCGAGGACATCTGGCAATACCTTTACCGTGGCGCCTACTGGCGTCGCGGACCGGTCACCATGAGCGCCATCGCCGCCGTGGATACGGCTCTGTGGGACATCAAAGCCAAAGCCGCCAACCTGCCGCTGTACCAGTTGCTAGGTGGGCGCAGCCGCACTGGCGTGATGGTGTACGGGCACGCCAATGGCAAAGACATTGAGCAGACCGTGGACGAGGTGCTGCGTCACAAAGAAATGGGCTTCATGGCCATCCGCGCACAGTCAGGCGTGCCAGGCTTGGACAAAGTCTACGGGGTCGGCAAAGGCACGGTGTTCTACGAACCCGCCGATGCTGATCTACCCAGCGAGCACGACTGGAGCACCGAGAAATACCTGAACCACACCCCAAAACTGTTTGAGGCGGTACGCGAGGCTGTGGGGCCTGACACACACTTGCTGCACGATGTGCACCACCGCCTGACGCCTATTGAGGCAGCCCGCCTTGGCAAATCCCTGGAGCCGTACAAACTGTTCTGGATGGAAGACCCCACACCTGCCGAAAACCAGGAAGCCTTCAAACTCATCCGCCAGCACACCACTACGCCGATTGCGGTAGGCGAGATATTCAATTCCATCTGGGACTGCAAAGACCTGATCCAGAACCAGCTGATCGACTACATCCGCACCACGGTGGTCCATGCCGGCGGCATCACCCACCTGCGCCGCATTGCGGATTTGGCCAGCCTGTACCAAGTGCGCACCGGCAGCCACGGCGCCACCGATCTAAGCCCCGTCTGCATGGGTGCCGCCCTGCACTTCGACACCTGGGTGCCCAACTTTGGCGTGCAAGAACTCATGCCCCACACGCCGCTTGCCGACGAGGTGTTTCCCCACGACTACCATTACGACGGCAAAGGCCTGATGCACTGCGGCGAGAAGCCCGGGCATGGTGTGGAGATCGATGAAGCGCTGGCGGCTAAGTATCCTTACAAGCGAGCCTATCTGCCAGTGAACCGGCAGCAGCATGATGGGACGCTATGGAATTGGTGAAGCGTGATGCGCGCTGGCTAGGCGCACACCAGCCTAACAAGGCTGGAACGCCCCGCAAAACTGCGTCCCTACCGACAAATACACCCGTGGCGTAAGCGTCATGCTGGAGCTGTCCTGCCAGCTATTCCCCGATGCGTCGGCATAGTAGCGGTCGCGGTTAAAGCGGGCGTTGCCGATGTTGTAGACCCCCACGCGCCAAAAGCCCCAGGTGGGCTGCACGCGGCCGATGTACACATCCAGCGCGGCTCGGGCATGGTCTTGCCCCGTGATGCCGGGCGAGGTGTTGAGTTGGGTGGGGCCCGTCAATGACAAGGTGGCGCCGCCAAACAAACCGCCCGTGCGGCGCAAGGGTTTGGCCACATTCACGCTGGCGGTGTAGCGGGCTTGGCCAGGAATGCGGTTGCCCTGGCTTGGGCCACTGGTCATGCGCGACTGCAATAGACTGGCGTTGCTAGACAGCGTCCAGTCCCGCCCCAAACCTGCCCAGGTCAGGCCCGTCTTGACATCTGCCTCCAGCCCCCAAACGGTGGCGTCGCCCACATTCGCGCGGGTCTGCACCCAGCGGCCATTCACGGGTGTTACCAAGGTGGCCAGTGTGTCGCTGAGTTGGCGCACAAACAGGTTTAACCCCAACTGCCCTTGGCCACCCAGGCGTTGGTCCAGCCCGGTGTCCAGACTCCAGGCCACTTCGGGCCGCAGATCGGGGTTGCCTGCGTTGTCTGGGTTGGTGATGCTGTTGGCCCCTACGCTGGGGCTGCTGCGGTTAAACAAATCGCGTACGGCTGGGTTGCGTGTGACCCGCGCCAGGTTCAGACGCCACTGCATGTCTTTGCCGATGGCGGTGCGGGTGTGCAGCGAAGGCTGGATAAAGTTCATGCGCCGCTCAGGCAGAACAGCGGGATCGGCACTGGTCAAGGCCAGCGTCTCGGCGCGCAGGCCGCCCGTCACGGTGGTTTTGCCCGGCAGCTCCCATTCGTTTTGCCCCCAGATGATCTGACGTTGCAGCTTGGCGCCCATGTCCACGCGGCTGCTACCGCGCAGGGTATCGGTGTTGAGCGTCAACGCGTCCAGGCTCACTGAATCCAGTTCCACCCCGGCCGACCACAGCAAAGGGCTGTCTGTGCCGGTGAGTTTGGATTTGAGTGTCCACTGCCGGTCGCGCTGTTCATCTGCCAAGCTGTAGTCAGTGTTTGGGCTGCCCTGAGACTTCACGCTGCCCTGACGGTTCAGGCTGTAATTGCTTCGGGCACCATGAAGCGTGGTGTCGAGCTTGCTGCGATCAAAACGGTGCGTCCAGTCTGCGGCCAGTTGCAGGTAATGGCGCTGGTAGTCGTTCACGTCCTCACTGCGCAGGGCGTAAGGTGAACCAGCGCGCCAAGTGGTGCCACTGGCCAGCGCGGCGCCGTCAAATTCAGTCTGGCTCAAGGTCGCGCGCAGGGTCAACTGGTCGCTGGGGCCGATGCGCCCACTCACTTTGGGCAACAGCATCGATTCACTGCGGCGGTAGCGGCCTACGGTATCCGTTGTTGAGGTGAGCTGCCCACCGGACAGGGTTTGCCGCTGGACATCAGAGCCAATCAAATAATCGATACGGCTCGCCGCCACGAAGTAGGTCCAGGGTTTGACGGGTGGTGCATCGGTCTCTGTATCAACGTTCGTACTGCCGGGGTTCGCCCCCAGAGGACCAGACTGCGAGAAATACAGCTGCCCTGCGTTTTGGCCCCAGACATGGTTGTCGGTCAGTTGCAAAGTGGTTTCGCGCTTTACCGTGGCCGCGCGCAAGACAATGTTCAGCGTGCCTCCGGTGGCACCCGAGAATTCTGCCGTCGGCGCGCGTACCACCTCGATGCGCTCGATCAGCTCAGAGGGCAACTGGTCTAGTGGCAGCGAACTCTTGCCACTGCTGACGCGCTGACCATCGATCAGCAATTGCGTGGCGCTGGCTTCCATGCCACGCATGCGAATCTCTACGCCCCCTTGCCCGTTGGGCGTGACCTGCACACTGGGCAACTGCCGGAGCACATCCACCACAGAAAACGCACCCAGTGCAGCAATGTCTTTGCGGTCCACCACCACCAGAGACCCCGCCGCGTCAAAGCGCTGCTCAATCGACCGTCGGGCAGACACCGTCACCGCCTCCAGCTGCTGCGCGTCCGGTGCGCCGCGCTCATCTGGCAAAGCCTGCGCATTGACAGACAGTGGCTGAGCCAAGGCCAGGAGCAACCAGGGCCAATAGGAGGTGAGGTGTTGGGGCTCTGCCGCAGACTTATTTAGGTTCTGAATCTTCATGGTGGAAGACTGTAAGCGAGCTTGACAGGACCTCACCCGCGCACCACAAGAAACCAAGCAAAAAACCGCATTGACGGCAAAGCTGTATTGCCTAGATTGCTATCATTTTTGAACTATTCAGGCAAATTCTAGTGCTTAAACCGTCGCACAGGAGCCCTCAAGCAGTCATTGCAAAATCAATCTGCACCTTCAGCGACTGCTTCTTGTCTCCCGCCAGCTCAAACGCCTCCAGCGCGCGCGCCACAGGCAGCACGGCGGTGATGACGGGTTTGCCGTCGATCAAGCCTTGATTTAGAAACTGCACGGCGGTGGCGAACTCGCTGTGAAAGCGGAAGGTGCCGCGTAAGTCCACTTCTTTGGCCACGATCTGCGTCATGGGCAGGCTGATGTCGCCGCCCATGCCCACGGTGATCAGCACGCCGCGTGGTGCGATCACGTCCAGGCCCAGGCGCAGTGCGGGCTCGCTGCCAGAGGCTTCAAACACGGCGTCAAACTGGCCCTTGTCGATCTTGTACCGGTCCATCGCGCTGGCGTTGCTGATCAGGTTGATCGTCTCGTCCGCGCCCATGTTCTTGGCGCACTGCAAAGGCAAATCGGCGATGTCGGCGGCCACAATGCGGGCGGCACCTGCGCGGCGCAGGGCGGCGATCAACAAAGAGCCGATGGGGCCGCAACCGGTAACCAGCACTTGCTTGCCCAGCACACCGCCAGCACGCTGGATGGCATGCAGGCCAACCGACAGCGGTTCTGACAACGCTGCTTCTGACAGGCTCACGTGGTCGGCAATGACATGGGCTTGGAAAACCTCAATCACCAGCTTTTCGCTGAAGGCACCTTGGATGTGCGGAAAAGGCATGGCGCTGCCGTAAAACCGCATGGACAGGCACTGGTTGTGCATGCCGCTTTGGCAAAAGCGGCATTGCCCGCAGGGGCGCGAGGGCGATATGGCAATGCGCTGGCCTGGGGCAAAACCCTGCACCTCGGCACCCACGGCCTCAATCACGCCCGACACCTCGTGGCCCAGGGCGATAGGCTGCTTGATGCGCACGGTGCCAAAGCCGCCGTGCTGCGCGTAATGCAGGTCAGACCCGCAAATGCCGCCAAACGCCACCTGCACCATGAGCTGCTTGGGGCCAAGCGCAGGTACGTCGCGCTCTTCCAGGCGCAGGTCTTTGGCGGCATGACAAATGATGGCTTTCATAACTACCTCTTTTCGTTCAAAGCGTGGCGGTGACACCACCGTCCACATACAACACATGACCATTGACAAAGCGGGATGCGTCACTGGCCAAGAACACGGCAGCGCCGCCTAAGTCTTCCACATCGCCCCAGCGACGGCTGGGGGTGCGCGCGACCAGCCAGCCGGTAAAGGCCGGGTCGGCCACCAGCTTTTCGGTCAGCTCGGTCTTGAAGTATCCCGGCCCCAGGCCGTTGACATTGATGCCGTGCTGGCCCCAGTCGATGGCCATGCCCTTGGTCAGCATTTTGACCGCACCTTTGCTGGCGGTGTAGGGGGCGATACCGGGACGCCCCAGCTCGCTTTGCACCGAACAGATGTTGATGATCTTGCCCGCCTTGCGCGTGATCATGTGCTGGGCCACGGCCTTGCCGACATAAAACACACTATCCAGATTGGTGCGCATCAAGGTATGCCAATCAGCCTCTGAGAACTGGTCCAGCGCGTTGCGGATTTGCATGCCTGCGTTATTGACCAAGATGTCAATCGGCCCTGCCGCCTCGATGGCCGCCACAGCCGCCTGCACGGCAGCCGCGTCTGTGACATCAAACGCGGAGATGCTGGCCGACAGACCTTCGGACCGCAATTGCGCAGCAGCCGCCTGCAGCTTGTCCGCACTGCGGCCATTGAGCACCAGGTGCGCCCCCGCCTGCCCCAGTGCGCGTGCCAGTGCCAGGCCAATGCCCGCAGACGAACCCGTGACCAGGGCACGGCGCCCCTTCAGTTGAAAAGAATCCAGAACATTCGACATCAGCTTCGTTTCCTCAATGCAATAACCATTTCAGCGGCACCAGCACGATGGCCGGAAACGCGATTAACAGACCCAGCACCACCAGTTGCGACACCAAAAAGGGCCACACGCCCTTGATCACCTCGTGCATGGGGATGCGCCCCACGCCACACACCACGTTCAGCACCGTGCCCACGGGCGGCGTCAGCAAGCCGATGGCGTTGTTGATGATGAACAGTACGCCAAAGTACACCGGGTCGATGCCTGCCTGGCGCACCAAAGGCATCAACACCGGGGTGAGGATCAGCACCGTGGGGGCAAAGTCCAGCGCCGTTCCCACAATCACCACCATCAGCATCAGCATGACCATCAGCAGTGTCTTGTTGCCCATGAAGGGCTCCATCAGTGACACCACTTGCGCTGGAATGTTTGCTACCGTGATCAGCCAAGCCGACACCAGCGCTGCCGCCACCAGGAACATCACGATGGCAGAGGTTTTGCCTGCGTTCAGGATGATCTGGTAAAGGTCTTTGAACTTGATCTCGCGGTACACAAACAAGCCCACCAGCAGGGCATACACCACGGCCACCACAGCCGCTTCGGTGGGCGTGAAGATGCCCGCCTTCATGCCGCCGATGATGGTGACGGCCAGCAGATAGCACCAGAAGGCATCGACCGTGACGCGCATGCGCTCGCCCATGCCGACCTTGGGTGCCACTTTGACATTGTCCTTGCGGGCGACTATCCACCAGGTCACGATGAGGGCCAGTCCCATCATCACGCCGGGCACGATGCCAGCCAGGAAAAGCTTGGAGATCGACACGCCGCCGATCACCCCAAACAGAATGAACCCAATAGAAGGGGGAATCACCGGCGCGATGATGCCGCCTGCAGCAATCAGCCCGGCCGAGCGGTCCATGCGGTAGCCTGCATCGCGCATCATGGGCATCAGCACAGCCGCCAGCGCGGCGGTATCGGCCACCGCAGAGCCTGACAGGCTGGCCATGATCAATGCCGCAAACACCGCCACATAACCCAGACCACCTTGAAAATGTCCGACCCACACCATGGCCGAATTGACGATGCGTCGGCTCATGCCGCCCGCGTTCATCAGCTCACCCGCCAGCATGAAGAAGGGCACGGCCATCAGCGGAAAGTTGTCCGCACCATTGATCAAGTTTTGGGACACGATTTGCGTGTCAAAAACATCCAGGTGCAGCATCAGTGCAATGCCTGAGACCAAGAGAGAAAACGCGAGTGGCATGCCCAGTGCCATGGCGCCCAGCAGCGAAAGAACAAAAACGAGGATGGTCATTTGCTTGCCCCCGCCATTTCTTGCTTGTCAGCGCCGGCCATGTGGGGTTGGGCGTCTTCTTCTGAGTCATGCACCTGGATCAGGTCACTCTCGGAAATCTGCCCACGCGCCAATTGCACCAGCTTGCCCACAATCATCGCGCCCATGGCCACACTGGCGATATAGCCCACACCATAGACCCAGCTCATGGGCAGCTCCACCACGGCAGACATCGTGGTCGCGTTAATTTGGTGCTGCTTGTAGGTGCCGTAAAACATCAACACACAGCAGACCAGCATCAGCAGGTTTGACACCGCAAAGCACGCCTTCTTGCCACCCAGTGGCAGCACCCGCACCAGGGTGTCGAGTCCCAAGTGGGCGTTCTCGCGCATGGCGATCACCGCGCCCAAGAAGGTGATCCAAATGAACAGAAAGCGTGACAGCTCTTCTGAGCTGATGATGCCGGAATTGAACCCGTAGCGCAGCACCACATTGCCAAACACCATGATGACCATGGTGCTGAGCATGACGACCAGCAGCAACTCTGCGGTCTTGAAAAATAAATGATTAAGTGTCTTCATGCGGGTGCTGCGCTAGGTGGGTTGCCTACTTGGTGGCTGCAATGGCCTTCAGCAGGGCTGGGCCGTTCTTTTCTGCAAAGGTTTTTTCGATGGCCTCGGACACGATCTTCTGGAACGGCGCCATGTCCACCGTCTCAATCACCTGCATGCCCGACTTCTTGAGCTCGGCCACTACCTTGCCAGCGTTCTGCGCATTCAGATCACGCTGGTATTTGGCGGCGTCATGGGCGGACTCCAAAATCGCGGCCTGGTAGTTGGCGGGCAGGCTGTCGAACTTGGCTTTGTTCATGGCCACGATCAGTGGCGAGTACACATGGTTGCTGACCGTCAGGTGTTTTTGCACCTCGTAGAACTTGGACGACCAGGTCACGTTGATGGGGTGCTCTTGCGCATCAAAGGTGCCCGTTTCCAGCGCGGTGAATAGCTCGGCAATCGGCATGGGAGACGGGTTCATTCCCAGCAGCTTGAAGGCCTGGATGTGGTACGGGTTGGGCGTGGAGCGAATCTTCAGGCCCTTCAGGTCTTCGGGCTTGTTGACGGGGCGCTTGTTGTTGGTGAAGGCGCGCCAGCCGTTTTCCCAGTAGGCCAGGCCTTTGAGGCCATGGGGGCTCAGTTCATCCAGCACACCGCGGCCCACCGCGCCGTCCAGCACGTTGTAGGCATGCTGCGCACTGCGGAACACAAAAGGCAGCTCCATGGCCGCCGTGTTGGGCGCAATGCCGTTGAAGTTTGACGCACCGCTGGAAACCAGATCGATGGTGCCGCCGCGTGTGCCATTGATCATGGCTGCGTCGTTGCCCAACTGGTTGGCGGGGTAAATGGTGATTTCCACATCGCCATTGGTGCGCTGCTTGACCAGCTCTGCCAGCTTCATCGCAGCCGCGTGCTGGCCGTCGGTGGTGTTCACCGCATGGCCCATTTTGAGGTTGAACTTGGCCGCAAACGCGGCAGAGCCGACGCTGGCAATCAGGGCGGCTATCAGCAGTTTCGATACTTTCATGGCAAGTCTCCAGGGTTAAATAACTTATGAGCAGGAAGGGAAATCAATCGGTCGGCAAGCCGTACTCGTCGGCGCTGAAGATGGTGTGGAACACCTCACCATCAAACATGGCGATCAGGTCCTTCGACACCTCGCGGCTTTCCAGGCGCACTGCAGAGGCCAGCGCAATGTCGATGGATTCACGCGTGGGGTAACGCACAGACAGCACCATTTCCAGGTGCGGATCGTTCACGTCGCACTCCACCTGGCGCAGCACGCGCACCTCTTGCGCGCCCGGAAACCGGGTCCACAGGGGCACCAGCTTTTCACGGATGTAGCGGTTGAAGTCGGCCTCCAGGCCGGGTTTGACATGACCGCGAAAAAATGCGCAACGGATATACATAAGTGCCTTTTGGGTAAATGTTCGCCAGACTCAAGACGGCGCGCTAAGGGGAGACAACAGGCCAGCCTTGGCCTGTGCCACGAGGGCGTCAAGCGGCTGGGCGATGGAAACAGTGATCACGTCCAACTCGTCTGCGGTGGGCACTTGCAACGTGCGGAGCTGGCTGTCCAACAACTCGGGCGGCATGTAGTGACCCTGGCGCTGGGACATGCGCTCGCGGATCAATTCGGCAGAGCCGTGCAAAAACACAAAGCGCACCTTGGGGGCCAGTGCACGGATGCGGTCGCGGTAGGCACGCTTGAGGGCCGAACAGGCCACCACACGCCCGCGCCCCGCTGCCGTGGCACCAGCCAGATGCTGGCCAATGCGGTCCAGCCAGGGCCAGCGGTCGGCATCTTCCAGCGCAATACCTGCGCGCATTTTGTCAACGCTGGCGGGCAGATGCAGATCGTCGCCATCGGTCATGTCCAGTGCCAGTTCGTGCGCAAGCGCGCTGGCCACGGTGGATTTGCCGCATCCTGAAACCCCCATCACCACGATCTGAAAACCTGCTTTAACCACGGCTCACAAACCCATCTGCGCCCGGCATTCTGGCACCGGGGTCAACAGCGGAGTGCCCGCCAAACCTGCCTGCATATTGGCAAAAGCCAAATCCGCCATGGCTTGGCGCGTTTGGTGCGTGGCACTGGCCATGTGCGGCGTCAGCACCACATGGGGCATGTTCAGCAGGGCCTGCGGCACATTCGGCTCGTCGGCAAATACATCCAGCCCCGCACCGGCAATGGTGCCGTCAGTCAAGGCCTGTACCAGCGCGGCCTCGTCCACCACGCTGCCGCGTGCCACATTGATCAGGTAGCCGTGCTTACCCAGCGCCTTCAATACGTCAGCGTTGATCAGGTGTTTGGTGCCCTGCCCGCCCGGCGTGATGACCACCAGAAAGTCCACATTCGCCGCCAGCGCGGCGGCACTGGGGTAGTAGGCAAAGCCGCTGTCGGGTCGCTCGGTGCGCGTGGTGTAAGCCACCGACATGCCAAACGCCTGCGCTCTTCTTGCAATGGCCGAGCCAATGCGCCCCAAGCCCACAATGCCCATGCGCGCGCCCGACACCTTGCGCCCCAGACGCATCGGGCCACTGGGCCACTGCCCGGTGCGCACATACTGGTCTGCCTGCGGGATATTGCGCGCCACCGACAGCGTGAGGCCGATGGCCAGATCAGCCACATCGTCGGTCAGCACATCGGGCGTATGCGTGACAGGCACTTTGCGCGAAATCGCAGCTTGCACATCGATGCCGTCATACCCCACACCAAACACCGACAGCACCTTGAGCTGTGGCAGCTGCGCAATCAAGGCGCCCGGCACGATCGATTCGCCGCCTGCCGCCAGGCCCGTGATGCGCGGCGCGATGGCTGCGAGACCGGCCGCGTCTTCGGGCTTGTATTCGTGCACGGTATGCGTGGCTTTCAACGCAGCCACATACAGCGGGTGCACCTTGGGCATGACCAGAATGTCGGATTTGGACACGGAATTCCTCTTTTGGATAGCGCTATCCCAGATCGGATAAAAAATGGGCACTGGTCGGGTATTTCCACTTGACCAGGGCCTGGACAGCGCTATCCTAAAGAGAGTTTTCGCCGATTCGCACAGTACTTACCCTTGTCAGACAACCCAACAACGTCCAGACGCCACCGCGCCACCGGCCGCACCACGCTGGCCGATGTGGCCCTGGCCGCTGGCGTCAGCCCCATCACCGTGTCGCGCGCCCTGCGCGGCGAACGCGCTGTGGACCCCAAGCTGGTGGAGCGTGTGCGCGAAGCGTCAGAAAAGCTTGGCTACGTGCCCGACCCCGCCGCCCGCGCGCTGGCATCGCAGCGCAGCAACCATGTGGCCATCCTGATCCCCAAACTCTCCAACACCTTGTTTGTTGACCTGCTGGACGCCGCCCAACAAACCCTGCGCGCGGCAGGCTTTCAAACCCTGATCGGCGTGACAGACTATGACGAAGAGCAAGAAGAACAGTTGCTGCGCGAGCACTTGCTGCACCGCCCCGCCGGCATGCTGATCACCGGCCTGAACCACAACGCCGCCACCCAAGCCCTGATCGAATCCAGCCGCGTGCCCTGCGTGCACCTGATGGACTTGCCCCCCGCTGACGATGACAGCACCCACTGCGTGGGCTTGCGTCAAAACGAGGCCGGCCAAGCCCTCACCCAACACCTGTTAGCCCAAGGCCGAAAGCGCATCGCCTTTGCCGCGGCCCAGCTAGACCCCCGCGCCATCCAGCGCCTGTACGGCTGGCGCAGCGCGCTACAGCAAGCAGGCTTGTACGACCCCACGTTAGAGCACCTGAACCCCGCCTCGTCATCGCTGGCGCTAGGCGGCCAAATGCTGGAAAACATCCTGGCCCAGCAAACCGATGTGGACGCCATCTTCTTCTGCAACGACGACCTGGCCCAAGGCGCCCTTCTGGCCGCCCTGCGCAGCCAGATCCCCATACCCCAGCGCGTGGCCATCGCAGGCTTCAACGACCTGACCGGCAGCGACCAAATGCTGCCGCCGCTGACCACAGTGCGCACCCCAAGAGCCGCGATTGGACGCGAAGGCGCTGAGATGCTGCTGCGACTGATGCAAGGGCAGGAGCAGTCACCCGCTTGGCTGGATTTGGGGTTTGAGGTGGTGATGCGGGGGAGTAGTTAGCCGCAAATCTGAATAGATCTGCTGAATCGAAAACTGCAAATCGTTCAGCAGAGAGTCAATAGCGGTATTCCAGGTCACCAGAAGTCATATGGATGCAGCTGCATGCTAAAGGAAGTCTTCCACATGGTTACGAGTACAGAACGGCAATCACACTACCGACGACCAGCAGCAACACAACGCCAGCCAACCGAGCTGTTTGAACTAGCCCATTGCGCTTGACGACGCCAGCTGCCCACTGTCTTAACGGATGTTGGTCAGCCACTAGATAACGGTCAAGTAGGAAAACAAGGGCGACCAGGACAAGGCCAGACAAAACGACCAAGATATTTACGCCCACCTGTGAATTCATTTGGATGCTCCTCGATTCAAAATGGACCGACAGCTACTTGTCGCCAAAACATGGCACTGGTCGCCATCGCCCTCCCCTTCGAACCAAGTCTCAACATGCATATGCCCTCCGCCGCCTAGCACCCAAAAAGCAAAACCAGATTCTGCAGCAGATTCTCCGGTAGCCTACCCCACAACCGCGCCCACCCGATCAGGTGAATGGGGTGCTCTGCCCAGGTAGGTCAAGGGGGAGGCCGCGAGGCCGGAGGACACGGACTGGGCAGAGTACCCCGTTCGCCTGATCCCCCACAGGCGCCTACCGCACAAAAGAGCAAACCAGCTACCAATTAGATAGCTACCAACGCTTATCCCAATTGCCGAAGCAGCCATTTCCATTCGAAATCCAACGCCAGCAACACTCATCAGCGTCAGCAACTTTGCCTGGAGGCCGCCTACTCCTTGACATTCACCGGTGAAAGCGCTGCCGGGTCCATCCATTGCGCCCCCCAAATGTGCCCGTCCAGATCGGTGAGGTCGCGGCCGTACATGAAACCATGGTCTTCGACTGGATTGATGTCGGCGATTCCACCGTGTTCTGCGGCGCATTGGTTCATCGCATCGACCTCTTCGCGGGACTCGCAAGAGATGTTGAGCCCCACCTCGCTCGATGTCTTGGGTGGAATCGGACGGTCGGTGAAGGTGCGCCATTTGGCGTGGCTGAGCAGCATCACGTTGATGGTTTCGCTCCACACCATGAACGCGGCGGTTTCGTCCGAGCACTGCGGGTTGTTGACAAAGCCCAAGGCTGTGTAGAAAGCCTTGGACGCTTCTACATTCTCAACGGGCAGGCTGATGGTGATGGTGCGGGGCATGGATGGACTTCAGACTAAAAGCGCTACTTTTTTAGCAGCAAAAGATGCTTATGGGTATTGCCGAAACAGGCATTTCAACCAAAAAATCTGGCTAAACAGCAACCTTCAACACATTGACCAATGCCTCACCCCGGCACAAACGTCCAATGTTGTCGGCCATGGTCTGCTGACGGCGCGCGACGGTGCCCGATGTCCAACCTGACATGTGCGGCGTGAGCGTCACGTTGTCCAGCGCAGCAAAGTCCAACTTAGACGGTGCGCACTCAACCCGGTCGGGCGTGGGGTATTGGTACCAAGTGTCAATGATCGCGCCCCCCATCTGTCGGGTGGACAGTGCATCGAACAAGGCTTGTTCTTCCACCACCGGACCACGGCCCACATTGATCATCACGGCGTCTGGGCGCATGGCTTGCAAGGCTGCGCGGTTCACGATGCCAGTGGTCTCGGGCGTGAGCGGCAGCGACACCACCACCGCATCCACCGAGCCCATGAAGGCAGGCAAATCGTTCAAACCAAACGCCAGGTCCACTTGCGGCGAAGCCACCGCGCTGCGGTTGGCCACATGCACTCGCATGCCAAAGGCTTTGGCGCGCAAGGCCACTGTCTGGGCAATGTGCCCAAAGCCCAGCAGGCCAATGGTTTGCTGGCCCAGTTCGGTGCGCAAAGCGGCGGGGCGACCTGCAAAGTAGGTCCATTTGCCTTGGCGCAGATCAGCATCGGCTTGGGCCAGTGGCACATGGCGCAGCAAGAGCGCAGCCATCACGTATTCCGCAATCGCATTTTCATGGCCGTGGCAATTGCACAGCGCGCTGGCTGGCGGCAGCAAGGACACATCGATCATGTCGGTGCCTGCCGACGGTGCGTGGTAGAGGCGCAGCTTTTTTGGCGAGGGCATGGAGACATCCAGCTTGATGCCCACGATGACATCCGCAGTCTCAAAGTGCGCCGCTTCGCCGGGCAGGTTCAAGCCATCACTCAGGTCAACGATTTGATGATCGGCACCTATCAGGGCTTCAAAGTTCTGACGGAAGTTGGTCGCGTTCTGACCGTGGAAGGCGATCTTGAGTGAGCTGGAAGTCATGCAGTCGTTTAGGTTGTTTGTGGGCTTGGGCCACCATTCTGGCGTATCCGGTAAGGCTTTAGGCGAAATGCACAGGGATCAAGTCGCGCAGCAATTGGCAGGCAAAGCGGGTCAGCCGCGTGGCGGGGCGGGCCACAGGCACCGCCAGCATCAGGGTGTTGCGCATGGCGGGTTGATGAATCGTTGCCGTGTTCAAGCGCTGCGGATAAGCCCAAGCGCGCGTGGCGCTAAGCGGCAAAACCGTGTCAGCGACGCCACGTGCCACCAGCGACAGCACGGTCTGAACCGAATCCACCTCGGCCACCAATTTCAAAGGCAAACCACGCGGCTGGGTATGTTGCTCAAGCAACTGCCGCAACGCATGCGGACCGCTGGGCATGACCAAACGCCGTTCCGCCACTTCGGCCAACTTCATCTTGGCAGGCAAGGCCTGTGTGCTGATCAACACCAGGGGTTCGCGCAACAGGGTTTCTGTTTGAATCTGCGGCGTATGCGGTGGATCGAACAGGATGGCGACATCCACCCGGCCGGCGACCAACCACTCTCGCAGGCGCATGCTCAAGCCCTCGGCGACGGTGATGGCCGCCCCCGGAAATTCGGCATGAAAGCGCTCCACCACGTCGGCGGTAAGCACATGAGCCACGCGAGGTGGTAGGCCAATCGTGATACGGCCACGCGGGCTTGCCTGCCGCTCTGCCATGTCGGCCTTGGCGATATCGGCCAGTTCAAAGATGCCTTTGGCGTGCGCAAGCAAGGCCACGCCGGACTCGGTCAGCACGGCGCCGCGCCCGGTGCGCTCCAGCAAACGCTGACCCACCTCATCTTCCAGCAGTTGCACCTGTCGGCTGAGCGACGGTTGTGACAGATGCAAAGCTGCCGCCGCCCTGCTAAAGCTGCCCGCTTCGGCCACTGCCACAAAGTACCTGAGTCGCACCAAATCCATGATTGCATTATGCGTTTATTCGATATCTGAAATACATTAAAAGCAAATGCAACTCTAACCCGCAATCGCCACAATGGCCCCTATGGCAACTGATCTCGCATCCCCGGTTCTCACCTACAACCCACATCCGACAGCACCTGCTGTCCGTTTGCCACCCAACGCATGTGACAGCCATGTTCATGTGTTTGGGCCCGGGAGCCAGTTCCCCTATGCATCTACCCGTGGCTTTACACCGGTTGATGCCCCTAAAGAGACCCTGTTTGCTTTGCACCGCCTGCTGGGTATTGAGCGCTGCGTGATCGTGCAGTCACTCGTCCACGGTTTCGACAATAGCGTGGTCGAAGACGCCATTCGCGCTGGCTGCGGCAATTACCTGGGCGTGGCTCTGGTGCCAGTTAACGTGGCAGATACAGAACTGCAGCGCTTGGCGGCGGCAGGTTTTCGAGGTGTGAGATTCAACTTCATGAAACACCTGGCGGGTACGACAGATGTGGATGGCATCGTGGCGCTTACCCAGCGCTTGAAACCGTTGAACATGCACCTGCAAGTGCATTTTGAAAGCAGCTTGATCCACAGCTTGGCAGAGCCTCTTTCGCGCAGTGCGGTACCGGTAGTCATCGACCACATGGGCCGGGTGGACGCGACACTGGGCGCAAACCATGCCGACTTTGCGGCATTGATGCAGCTACTGAAGAACCCGCTCTTTCGGGTCAAAGTCAGTGGCATTGACCGGATCAATGCCGTGCCGCGCCCCAACCCGTCATACCCGGATGGCATTGCATTGGCCAAGTTGCTGGTCCACACCTATCCAGAGCAGTGCCTGTGGGGCACCGATTGGCCGCACCCCAACCATACCCATGTGCCAGATGACGCAACGCTGGTCAACGCACTGTCGTCCATCGCGCTGACCTCCACGCATATGCACCAACTGCTGGTCAGCAACCCGAACAACCTCTACCGATTTCAAGCATGAGCAACAACACGCCAATTCAAACTGGACGCCTAGCGGGCAAAGTCGCCTTCATTACTGGTGCGGGCTCGGTCGGGCCAGGCTGGGGCAATGGACGTGCCACCGCTGTGCGCTTTGCCGAAGAAGGCGCGAGTGTTTTCGGTGTGGACCGCGATGTGGAGCGTATGGCCGAAACAGCGCAGCGGATCACCGATGCGGGTGGCCGCTTTGCATCCTGCCCCTGTGACGTGACCAGCAGCGCATCAATTGCCGACGCAGTAGCGCGTTGCATCGCGGAGTTTGGCCGCATTGATGTGCTGATCAACAACGTCGGCGGATCGGCCAAGGGCGGCCCGGTGGAGATGACGGAAGAAGTCTGGGATGCCCAGATCGACCATAACTTGAAGAGCGTGTTTCTCGCCTGCAAGCATGTGATCCCGCACATGTTGGTGCAGGGCGGCGGTGCCATTGTCAACCTGTCGTCCACCTCCGGCATGCGCTGGACCGGTGCAGCTCAAATCGCCTACGCGGCCACTAAGGCGGGGGTGATTCAGTTTTCCAAAGTGCTGGCCGTGCAATATGCCAAGCAGGGCATTCGCGTCAACACGGTTGTGCCAGGCCAACTCCACACCCCAATGGTCGAAACCCGGTTGGCTGGGCAACGTGCAGGCGGCGATGTTGAGGCCTTGCTGAAACAACGCCAGGCGCGCATTCCGCTGCCGTTCATGGGTGACGGGCGCGATACCGCCAATGCGGCACTGTTTCTGGCCTGCGACGAATCCCGCTTTGTGACCGGCACCGAGATCGTGGTGGATGGCGGCATGTCTGCCCGCTGCGACTGATCACCCACACTGACTTGGAGACAACATGAATAACCAGAGTACCCGCCGAGCCTTTACCCTTGGCCTGAGCGCCGCTGCCTTGGGGGCCCTGCCCCTCGCGCGATCCCAAACCAAGACGACAAAACTCATCGTGGCATTTCCGCCCGGTGGTCCCGTGGATTTTGTGGCGCGCTCCATCGCCGAGCAGCTGGGCAAAGAACTGGGACACCAGGTCATTGTGGAGAACAAGGCCGGGGCCAATGGCGCTATTGCCGCGGAATACGTTTCCCGCTCGGCACCAGACGCCAGCACGCTGTGGCTGACCAGTGTGGGCGCAGTGGCCATCAACCCCGCGCTTTACGACAAGCTGGCCTATGACCCGATGCGCGATTTGACTGCCGTGTCGCTGGTGGTCAACAACGTCGAGGTGTTGGTGGTGCCGGCCAACGCCCCCTACAACACGGGCGCAGAACTGGTGGCCGCAGCACGTCAACCCAATGCGCGGCTCAGCCTGGCGTCTTCCGGCACAGGAAGCGTGCCCCACCTGGCCATGGAGTTGCTGAATGACGCGGCCAAGATCAACTTGCTTCATGTCCCTTACAAAGGTGCGGCGCCTGCCATCACCGACGTGATTGCGGGTCATGTGAATGGCTTTTTTGGCGACATCCCCGGATTAGTCGGCCACATCAAAGGCGGCAAACTTAAACCAATTGGCATCGCAGCAGCCAAACGACACCCCTTGCTGCCCGACGTCAAAACCTTTGACGAGATGGGCGTCCCGGGCGTCGACTCTGACAACTGGTATGCGCTGTTTACAGCCAAAGGAACGCCTGCCGCCGAGACCGAGCGCGTGGCCCAGGCACTCAAGCGCACGTTGGCGACGGAGTCTGTCAAATCCAAATTGCTGGCCTCTGGCGCTGAGCCAGCAGCGTCCAGCCCCGCCGAATTGACGGCATTGCTCAAAAGCGATTCCGCTAAGTGGGCACGCGTCGTCAAAGCCAAAAATATCAAACCCGATTGATCCCCATGCGCATTGCCCCCATCACCCCTGGCACCCGACCTGAACTTGCCGCGCAAGAGGCGCAAATCACCGCTGCGCGAGGACGTGTATCGCCGCTCTACCAGGTCTTATTGAACAGCCCACCTGTTGCCCATGGTTGGGAGCAAATGCTCTCAGCTGTGCGCAACCACAACAGCATCCCCGCAGGATTGCGCGAACTGGTGATCCTGCGGGTGGCCGTGCTCAACCGTGCCAATTACGAATTCGACGCCCATGCGCCCATCGCCCTGGCCGCCGGTGTTTCGCAAGCAGCGATAGACGCCACGCGCCAAGAGCCAATTTCTGCAGACGCGCCACTGTCACTTGAACAACGCGTGGCACTGCAACTCACCGATGCCATGACGCGGGACATCGAAGTACCTGATGCACTGTACGCCGAGGTGCGCAAACATTTCAGCGCCCAAGGCCAGATTGACTTGGTTGCCACCGTCTCGGCTTACAACATGGTGTCGCGCTTTCTCGTAGCGCTGCATATCGGACACTGACCATGTCACGCATGACGCATCACTTACTGCTGCAGGGCGTGGCTGACACCACCACAGGTCTTGCGCAAGCCGCCAGGCAGTGGAGTAGCGCCAGCCCAGTACCGTTGGAATTGCACCGTTTGGCCCGGCAGACAGAGACAGGGGCTGTCTATGCCTATGGTCGTTTGCTTTCACCTTGTAACCTCAGTCAAGGTGAGCTGGCAGCTTGCCTGAGCGCTTGGCCTTCGCAGGAAAGCAAGTTGCACGCAACCTCCGTGTCTCGGCTGGAGGTAGCGCTGGATGCGCAGGGTGTTTCGTCGGCAGAGCGGCCCATGTTTCATTACGTTGTCGAGATGGACCCCGAGGCGGGCTGGCAGGACGAGTTGTTTGATTGGTATGACACAGAACACATGCCCGGTCTGGCAACTGTGCCGGGGTGCATCCACGCAAGACGATTTCTGAACCACGACCATGGCCCGCTGTCGCTCGCGTGCTATGACCTGGTCAGCGATTCAACCTTAGGATCTGCGCCTTGGCTGGCGGTGCGCAACACGGCCTGGAGCGATCGGGTGCGCCCTCATTTCACCCACACCCGCCGAACCATGATGGAGGTCTTGGCATGAACATCGCGCGGCGCAACGTACTCCGCCTTTTCCTGTTAATGGCAACAAGTCTATTGGGCGCGCCAACCGCCATGGCGCAGGGCTACCCCAACCGTCCGATCAAGATCATCGTGACCTTTGTGCCTGGCGGCGGCGCCGACATCATCGGCCGCTACTTGGCCCAAGGACTCACGCTTGCCATGGGGCAGCCCGTAGTCGTTGAGAACAAACCGGGTGCTGGCGGTTTGCTGGGCGTGGAAGCAGGGCTGGCCGCCGCTCCCGATGGCTACACCTTCACTTTGATCTCTTCCAGCTACACGGTCAACCCCAGCCTATACAAGCTCAAGTTTGATCCCGTCAACGACATGACACCTATCGTGCAGGTGTCACAGGGGCCGCTGCTGGTGGTTGCCAACCCCAAGCTGCCCGTGACCTCGCTGGCCGATTTGGTGGCTCTGGGTAAAGCCAAACCAGGCAGCCTGAATTACGCATCGTCCGGACAAGGCAGCGCCCTGCATTTAGGCGCTGCCCTGTTTGCCGATACCGCAGGTTTCAGCATGAGTCATGTGCCTTACAAAGGCGGTGGCGCTGCACTGAACGACCTGGTAGCAGGCCAAGTGGATTTGTACTTTGCCGCAACCGCCAGTGCCCTACCACTGGTCAAGGCTGGCAAGCTCCGCGCGCTGGCGGTAACAAGCAACAAGCGGATTGCCGCCTTGCCCGACACCCCCACGATTGCAGAATCTGGCTACAAGGGTTATGACGTCACCCTGTGGTACGGACTGATTGGCCCCAAGGGTTTACCCGCCGACATTGTGGCGCGCATCAACACTGAGGTGAACAAGGTGTTGAACCTCAAGGAAACACCTGCCAAACTGGAGGTAGACGGCGCATCCACAGCGGGTGGGTCTGCCGCCCAGTTTCACGGCATCATCAGCCGGGAGATCGACATGTGGCACCGTATCGTGACCAAGCTAGGCGTAAAACCAGAATGAGAAAGTTTCCCTCAATTACCCGGCGCGATTGGCTTGCCGCCGCAGGCACCACCGCGTATTGGGCGCTGAACGGATCAGCGTTGGCACAAAACATCTGGCCCACAAAAACGGTCCGCTTGGTGGTGCCCTTTGTGCCAGGCGGTACGTCGGACATCGTGGCGCGCACCACGGCCAATGAACTCACCCGCTTGCTGGGCAGCCCCGTGGTGATTGACAACAAGGCTGGCGGCGGCGGCGTGCCTGCCATGCAAGAGGTCGCGCGCGCCCCTGCCGATGGACACACCTTGATCCTGGGTCATGTCGGCTCGCTGGCGGTCAATCCATACATTTATGCGAACAGTGGATTTGACGTCAACCGTGACTTTGCCCCGGTCACCCTGCTGGCCAAAGTGCCCAGTCTGTTTGTGATTCACCCCGACGTGCCCGCGCGCAACCTGTCCGAATTTGTGGCCTATGCCAAGCGCAACCCAGGCAAGCTCAATTACGGCTCAGCTGGCAACGCCAGCGCAGGCCACTTGGCCATGGAATACCTGAAACTGACCACAGGCATGTTCCTCACGCACATTCCGTACCGAGGCACCGGACCTGCGCTGACCGATTTGCTGGCGGGGCGCACACAGGCTTTCTCAGCGGGTACACCTGCGCTGCTGCCGCACATCCGCAGCGGCAAGCTGCGCGCCATTGCCACGGGAACACCACAGCGTTTGCCCTCCTTACCCGACGTGCCCACGGTGGCTGAATCTGGCTACCCAGGCTTTGAATCTGTCCAGTGGTACGGCGTGATGGTGCCTGGCGCCACGCCGCCCGAGATCATCAAACGGATTCAAGAGGAGTGCTACCGCGCGCTGCGCACGCCGGCGATTGCCGAGCGCTTTGCCAGCGAAGATGCCGTCGTTGGCGGTGGACCAGCGGCTGAATTCGCGGCGTTCATTTCAGAGCAGCAAAAACTCTGGAAACGCGTGGTCCTGGCCGCGAAGATCAAATCAGACTGAGCACGCTCAGTGCAACACGGCCTTGGCACCCAATCGCCACAGAGACGTCACCTCTGCCGCACGCGCCGCGTGCAAGGCGTCTCGGCCATCGGTTGCTTTGGGATGTTCGGGCTTGGCATCGACTCGACCCAGCACTTGCAAACCAGCCTTATCGATGGCAGCCAGCAGTTCATCACGGGTGCGCAAACCTAGGTGTTCTGCAAAGTCAGACAGGATCAGCCAGCCTTCACCCTTGGGGGCTAAGTGGGCAGCCAAACCGTTTAAGAAGCCCAGCAGCATCTGGCTGTTTTCATCGTAGATGGCATGCTCTATAGGTGCGCCAGGACGGGCCGGTAGCCAGGGCGGATTGCAGACGATGAGAGACGCCAAACCAGGTGGGAACAAGTGAGCATCCACGATTTGCACCTGGGCGGCAATGTGCAGTCTGGCCATGTTGGCTCGGGCACAGGTCAGGGCGCGGGCGTCGGTGTCGGTGGCCACGGTCAGTTCCACACCTCGGCGCGCCAGCACGGCAGAGAGCACGCCCGTGCCGGTGCCAATGTCAAAGGCGACGAAGGGTGCCACGCCCGTGACGGGCAGTTTTGTATTGGCCACCAGACTGATGTATTCGCCGCGCACGGGCGAGAACACACCGTAGTGCGGATGTATGCGGTTGTTGCTGTCGCCCAGTGCCGGGATCTCAACCCCACGCCTGCGCCATTCATGTGCGCTGGTCATGCCCAGCAGGTCGCGCAGCGACGCCACGCTGGCGACCGTTTCTGCATTGGCCGCACCCCAGGCCTCTGTACACGCGACGCGCGAATCCGGCGCACGGCGCAGGGGCACAGCATAGTCAGCATCGAAGGGAATCAGCACCATGGCCAAGATGCGCGCACGCTGCGACTGGGCCAGGCGGTGCTGGTTAAAGCTTTGCAGCGGGGTGAGTTTGGGTGCCGCTTGCAAAACACCCTTGCGGGCTTTGCGCGCGGGCACGTTGTCGCATCGGCGGGCCAGGGCTTGCAGCAGTTGGCGTGCGTTCTGAAAGTCGCCCCGCCACAGCATGGCCGTGCCGGCGCAAGCCAGGCGGTAAGCGGCGTCTGCGGTCAGGGTGTCGTCTGCCAGTTCGACCCGCGCAGGCGGCGCTGAGCCACGCTCAGATCGCCACAGCGCAGAACAGGGCAAGCCGCCCTCGGTCCAGTGGATGTGCGCCAGCGCTTGAACAGCGCCCGATGTGTTTGCAGGGGCGGCGCTGCCCGATGGGGGATTTGAAATATCGTTCGATTCAGGGTGTTACGGCACACCCAGTAAGGGTTTAATGCTCTTAAATAGAGAGCATTCGACGCAGCGACGCGTCCAGGTGTTCGGTCGGTAAACGTTTAAAGCCCGAGCGCGCAAAGCGCTGCAGACGGCCCATGGCAAAGGCGGTGAGCGTGGTGGCCGCCACCTGCGCGTCCACGGTGGGTGTGGCTGAGTTTTCTGCTACGCCTGTACGCAAGCATTGGCGCAGAGAGGCTTCAAATTTGTCAAAAAACTGGTTCATGCGCTGCTGCAGGCGTTCGTTCTCAAACACCAGGGCGTCGCCCGCAATCACGCGGGTCATGCCGGGGTTCTTTTCGCCAAACTGCATCAGCATGTTGACCAGCTTATAGGCCTGGGTGGTGGGGGCGTCGTCGCGCTGGGTGATTTGGGTGACCAGGCTGAACACGCTTTGCTCAATGAACTCGATCAAGCCTTCAAACATCTGGGCCTTGCTGGCAAAGTGGCGGTAAAGCGCGGCCTCGCTCACCGACAGGCGTGCGGCCAGGGCAGCGGTGGTGACGCGTTCTGAACCCGGTTGCTCCAGCATGCTGGCCAGGGTTTGCAGGATCTGCACACGGCGTTCGCCTGGCTTGGGGCGCTTGCGCGGCGCCGCTTCACCTGGGGCATTTTCGTCACCCAACAAATCTGGGGTGTCGGCAGCAGGTAACAGGGAACTGGGCTCGGCTTGCGTCATGGCGGGTGCTGTCTCGTTCTTATGGTGGGCGTGGCTTCGCTGGGGTTTAGCGCTCAGCGTGACCTTATCATGGTCCCAAAGGCCTGCTCGGTCAGGATTTCCAGCAGCATGGCGTGCGGCACTCGGCCGTCGATGATGTGCACGGCGTTGACTCCGGCCTTGGCGGCGTCCAGCGCGCCTTGGATCTTGGGCAACATGCCGCCGCTGATGGTGCCGTCAGCAAACAGCTCGTCAATGCGGCGCGCGGTCAGGTCGGTGAGCAGGTTTCCTTCTTTGTCCAGCACGCCACGGGTGTTGGTCAACATCACGAGCTTCTCAGCCTTCAACACTTCGGCGAGTTTGCTGGCGACCACGTCGGCATTGATGTTGTAGCTCTCGTTGTGTTCGCCAAAGCCAATCGGGCTCACCACAGGAATGAAGGCGTCGTCTTGCAGCGCTTTGACCACGCTGGGGTCGATGGATTCGATGTCGCCCACTTGGCCCACGTCGTATTCGATGCTGGAATCTTTGGCATCAACCATCTTCAGCTTTTTGGCGCGGATCATGCCGCCGTCACGCCCGGTCAAGCCCACGGCCTTGCCGCCGGCCTGGTTGATCAGGCCCACGATATCTTGCTGCACCTCGCCTGCCAGCACCCATTCCACCACTTCCATGGTTTCGGCATCGGTCACGCGCATGCCCTGGATGAATTCACCCTTCTTGCCCAAACGGTTGAGTGCTGTCTCAATCTGCGGGCCGCCGCCGTGGACCACCACGGGGTTGATGCCCACCAGCTTGAGCAGCACCACGTCTTCTGCAAAGTCGGCCTGCAAGGCGGGGTCAGTCATGGCATTGCCGCCATATTTGATGACCATGGTTTTGCCGTGGTACTTGCGGATGTACGGCAATGCCTGGGCCAGGATTTCGGCTTTGTCACGGGGAGCAATGTTGGCAATGCTCGTATCAGAAACAGGGGCTGGTGCAGTGGCAGTCATGTTCGGGAGGGGCTTTGGGGTCTTGGAGAAGTACGCGTCATTGTAGGGTTGCCGACAGGGTCTTTTTGGGGGCACTTTCTGGCGTTTTCGCTCAGCTTGGTTTGGATATTTATGTTTTTTGGGAATATTTCCCTATTTATGGTTTAATTCAGACTTTTGAAGCTCTGGAGAAATGGCGATGGCAAGCACGTGCAATCGAATCAGTGGGATCGTGGGGTGTCTTATGGCGCTCATCACGGCGTGTCTGCCCGTCGCATGGGCAGATGACTTTCTGCCACCCGACAAGGCGTTCGCCTTTACTGCCAGCATTGTGGACAGCAACACGGTGCACCTGCACTGGGATGTGGCCCCTGGCTACCACCTGTACAAAGACCGCATCGCGGTGCAGACCAACTCGCCGGGCGTTGAGCCCGCCCCGCTGGCTTTGCCCAAGGCCAAGCAGGTGTTTGACAGCAATTTCAACAAGACCATGGCGGTGTACGACAAGCCAGTGGATGTGGACATGCACTTCAAGCAAGCCAGTGCCACCCAGTTCCCGGTCACCGTGCAGTGGCAAGGCTGTGCCGATGCAGGCCTGTGCTACCCACCTGCCAGCGCCAAGGTAATGGTGGCACTGACGGGCTTCGGTGCGGATCGCAACCAAGTGACGGTGCTTGACCCCGATTCCTTGCCGGTTGTTGAATCAAAACCTGCCTCACCGCAGGTCAGTATTGCATCAGATGCTTCTGATTCCATAGCATCCACCCTGGCATCTGGCAGCCTGCTGCGCACCATGGGCGTGTTCTGGATTGCAGGGCTCTTGCTGTCGTTCACGCCCTGCGTCTTGCCCATGGTGCCGATTTTGTCTTCACTGATCGCAGGCCAAACCGGGCCGGTGAGCCGCGGCAAAGGCTTTGGCCTGTCGCTGGCGTATTCGCTGGGCATGGCCCTGGTCTACGCCGGGTTTGGGGTGGCAGCGGGTCTGGCGGGCGAAGGCCTGGCCGCCGCCTTGCAAAACCCTTGGGTGCTGGGCGGCTTTGCGCTGCTGTTGAGCACGTTGGCGCTGTCAATGTTTGGTGTGTACGAGCTGCAAATGCCCAGCAGCATTCAGAGCCGGGCCACCGAATGGTCCAACCGATTCAAAGGCGGCTCGTTCATCGGCGTGTTTTTGATGGGCGGCGTGTCAGCGCTGGTGGTGGGGCCTTGTGTGGCCGCGCCCTTGGCGGGTGCTTTGGTCTACATCAGCCAGACGCATGATGTGGTGCTGGGTGGCTTGGCCCTGTTTGCCATGGCGCTGGGCATGAGCATTCCGCTGCTGCTGGTGGGCATCTCGGCAGGTAGCCTGCTGCCCCGCGCTGGGGCATGGATGGAGCGTGTCAAGCAGGTGTTTGGCATGATGCTGATGGGCGTGGCCATCTGGATGGTGTCGCCCGTCATCCCCGTGTCCGTGCACATGTTGCTGTGGTCTTTGTGGCTGCTAGGTGCCGCCACGTTGGCAGGCCTCTTTAGCGGCAACCACGCCAAACCACCACCGCTTTTCGCGCGGGCATCCGCCACTGCCTTGGCCGCGTGCGCGCTGGTGCTGTTGGTGGGCGCGGCGTCGGGTGGGCACTCTGTGTTGCAGCCACTCGCACATTTGAAATCAGTACCGGGCGCAGCGGGCGGCGTGTCTACTGCCAGTGCCGCTGAGCCCGGCCTCAAGTTTGAACGCGTGACCAGCGTCCAGGCGCTAGAGGCTGCCTTGACCCAAGCGCAAGCCAAGGGTGAATCCGTGATGCTGGACTTTTACGCCGACTGGTGCGTGGCCTGCAAAGAGTTCGAGAGCTTCACCTTCAGCAACACCCAGGTACAAAAGCGCCTCAGCCCAGTGCGATTGCTGCAAGCCGACGTGACCGCCAACAACGGTGAAGACAAAGCCTTGATGAAACGCTTTGGTCTGTTTGGCCCGCCGGGCATTGTGTTCTTTGATGGGGCGAAAGCGGCGGCGGTCACGCACAAAGTCATTGGCTACCAGAATGCCAGTGAGTTCATGGCTTCGTTGGATAAAGCCTTGCCCGTAAGCCAGTGAGCAAGCGCATCGGTGCCTACTGCTGATGCAGCAGCGCAAACAGTTCATTGCGAAAGTGAATCCCCAGGCGATCAAAGGCCCGGTTGCGATAAGTCTTGACTGTGGGTACGGATAAGGCAAGGTCGGCCGCGATGCCGTCATAGGTCATGCCCTGGAGCATGCGCACACAAACCTCTATCTCCCTGGGTGACAAGGTGGGTTCGCGCCACTGGAGCTTGCGTGCCCAGCTTTCCATTTGCCCGCAACCATCCTTCGGCCGGGTCAAGGCAATCTGCTTTTTTGCCAGCGCGATCAACGCAGGGGCCAGGGCTTCAAAGCCCGCAATGTGCGAATCCTTGAATGGTGCCTGATGGGCGTGACGGTAGAAGTTGATGGCAAACAGGGACGCGGCATCCTGTTTGACGACCGAGACTCGCTCGGCCATGCCATGGGCGTCATAGACGCGTGCACGGTGCTCGGCTGAAACTTCTTTGGCCATGATGTGGCACAGCACAGTGCCAGATGACGCAACGCCATCTGACACCAGGCTGCGGTCCGTGAGGTAAGGCCCCGACAAATACGCATTCCAGCAGGCCCGGGTGGTATCGGGCACGCCCAGACTGGCAGACATGAACAACTGCGGCGAGCAGCCTTGGCCTGTTTGGTAGATTGAATAAGAAGCAGCAGGCACCACGGTATGCAGGGTTTGCAGTAGCGCTGACTCGAACGCGGGCTCCCCCAGCAGGCCGATCAAGCCTTCTAAAGCCTGGGCGGGGCCTTTGCTGGGGTGGGGAGTCCATTTACGCATGTGTCAGATCAGGGTTTTCCGCGTCATCTTATGGGATGACAGTCCAGACCGGCAGCTTGGAATACCCTAGCCGCCATGTCAGACCTGCCCACCCCACAACTCCGTTTCTTTGCCGATCTGTTGGTTCACGTCGCGACGCCGATGGAAGTTGGCCAGACCGTTCACGGGCAACGGCGCGTCATCCCTATCCTGGGGGGCTCGGTTCAGGGACAGGGCTGGACAGCACGTGTTTTGCCTGGGGGTGCCGACTTTCAGTTGATCGTGAACAGCCGCATGGCAGAGCTGGATGCGCGCTATTGCGTGGAGACCGACGGTGGCGATTTGATTTACGTCACCAACCGTGCCATCCGCACCGCCAGCCCGGAGGTCATGGCCAAGCTGGTACGCGGTGAAGTGGTCGACCCACAATCGGTTTACTTCCGCTGCAGCCCCAGTTTTGAGACAGCCTCTAAGGCCTTGGGCTGGATCAGTGAAAGCTTTTTCTTAGGCACTGGCGCCCGGCACCCGGACAAAGTGGTGATGCGCTTCTTTGAAGTGACCTGATCCTCTCAACGCGATTCAAACCCATCACACCACAAGAGCCCCCCTCAAGAGACATTCGCATGACACAAGCCACAAACACCTCCTTTCGCCGCCGCAGCCTCTCGCTTTTGGCAGCCGCCAGCTGCCTGCTCTGCGCAACAGGTGCAATTGCGCAAACCAACTACCCCACCCGTCCTGTGCGCCTGATCGTGGGGTTCCCTGCGGGTACAGGGCCTGACATCGTGGCCCGCATCCTGGCCCAACGCCTGTCGGAGGGCTGGAGCAACATGGGGGTGATCGTCGACAACAAGCCCGGCGCAGGCGGTCTGATTGCTGCGGGTGAAACTGCCCGCGCCACCCCTGACGGCTACACGCTGATGCTGGGCGAAACAGGACAGCTCAGCATTGCCCCCAGCAGCTACAACAAGCTGCCCTACGACCCGGTGAAAGACTTTGCCCCGGTCAGCCAGGTGGTCAGCTCTGACTTTGTGCTGCTTGTGAACCCGCTGAAAGTGCCCGCAAAGACCGTGAAGGAATTTGTGGGCTGGACCCAGCAACAAAACGGCCTGTTCATGGCGACGTTCGGCGCGGGTACGCCCGGTCACTTTGGTGCATTCATGTTTGGCGACGCGATCAAACAAAAGCCTGAAGCGGTGCATTACAAGAGCACCGCCGACGCCTTGGGCGGTCTGTTCAGCGGCGACACCCAAGGTGTGTTCGCCAGCGTGGGCCTAGCCGCAGCCAATGTCAAAGCAGGCAAGCTGGTGGCACTGGGCACTACCGGTGCCACCCGCACAGCCACGCTCCCCGATGTGCAAACCATCAAGGAACAGGGTTACAGCAATCTGGAGTTCAGCTCCTGGTTTGGCGTGGTGGCACCCAGCAAAGTGCCTGCCGACATCTTGGCAAAGCTGAGCGCAGACATTCAGAAGGCGGTGAAAGCCCCTGAAGGAAAAACCAAGCTGGAAGAGGCGGGGTTCCGGGTCACCGGTACCTCGCGTGACGAGTTTGCCCGCATCATTGCCGCAGATACCGTCACCTGGGGCAAGGCCGTCGCGGCCACTGGTTTCAAAGCAGATTGATCGAACAACGCGGGAGATTCAGTATGCGTCGTCAATGCAGCATTTCACAGCCCTGGCTGATCCTGACCCTGTTGGCTTGCCCCCCTGTGGCCTGGGGACAAACCACGGATTGCCAAACCTTTGTCAGCCAAGCCCCCGCTGGCGTTAGCCTGCAAACCGAACCGATTGCCAGCGAAACTGTGCGCCCACCAGGCGCAAGCGCTGGCCCTTTGCTGGTCGCGCATTGCAAGCTGACAGGTCGCATGGCCGAGCGCATAGGGCAGGACGGCAAGCCGTATCACATCGGCTTTGAGATGCGCCTTCCGGTGCAATGGAATGGTCGGTTGCTCTACCAGGGCGGCGGCGGCAACGACGGTGTGGTGCGGCCTGCCGTCGGGCCACAAGCGGCACCGGGCTACGCGCTGAACCGTGGCTTTGCCGTTGTCACCACCGATGCAGGCCATCAGGGGCCAACCGCCAACTTCGGCTTTGACCCGATCGCACGCACGGACAACGCCTACAACGCGCACGACAAGGTTGCCGTCACCGCCAAAGAACTCATCAAGCGGTTTTATTCAAAGCCTGCTGACCGCTCCTATTTCATAGGCTGCTCGGGAGGCGGTCGCCAGGCCATGATGTTCTCTCAGCGCTTTCCCAGCTACTTTGACGGGGTGATCGCCATGGCACCGGCCATGCGTGTATCCAAAGGCGCAACCATCGCCGCTGCCTGGGACACTCAGGCATTGCAAGCCATCGCCCCTGCAGGTGAGGACGGCAAGCCCGTGTTGAGCAAAGCCTTGTCGGACGGTGATCTCAGCTTGATCCGCAAAGGCATTCTGGATGCGTGCGACGCGCAAGACGGCGTCGCCGATGGCTTGGTCACCAACCCCGCCGCCTGCCAATTTGACGTAGCCAGCCTGCAATGCAACAGCGGCAAAACAGATGCCTGTCTCGCACCTAAGCAGGTCGGCGCGCTGAAGAAAATGTTCGCCGGCCCCAAGACCAGCGGGGGCACTCCGCTATACACCACATGGCCATGGGACCCAGGTATGGGCCACAGCCAAAACGATTGGCGTGGCTGGAAGCTGGGCAACGCACTGTCGTCCAAGGCGAATTCGCGACATGTTTTCTTGATGGAGGACGCGCTACAAGGCTACTTTGTCACCCCGCCGGATCGCAGCCTGAGCATTTACCAGTTTGACTTCGACCGCGACCCGCAACGCATGGACGCTCATGCCTGGATCTTCAACACCGCAGACGATGTCAAGCTGACCGGCTTTCAGGCACGGGGCGGCAAGCTGATGTTCATCCATGGCATGGCCGACCCGATCTTTTCACCGCACGAGATGGTGGACTACTACCAACGGCTTACGGCTGAGAATGGTGCCAAGACGCCAGACTTCTCGCGCCTCTTCCTGGTTCCCGGCATGGGCCACTGCCAAGGCGGTGCTGCCACGGACAGCATCGATGGTCTGGGTGCTCTCGTTGATTGGGTGGAAAAGGGGAAGGCCCCACAAACCTTGAATGCCCGCGGCACCACGGTCTATCCCGGGCGCACCCGCCCACTGTGCGCCTATCCGCAATATGCGCACTACAAGGGCAGCGGCGACGTCGAGGATGCGGCTAACTTCAGTTGCCGCTGATTGAACTCAACGCAGCGAGGCGACCGGCCGGCCCCCTTGCCTGACGCTGCCGACCGCAAACCTGTCAGTGAACCTTTTCTGGCATGCGGGGGTGCCAAGCAAACCTATCAGGTTTTTCGGGTCGGCCTGTTGGGGAATCAGGTCCAGGCTCTGCCCGACTTGCAACTCTGCCGCAGCGGCCTGCATAAAGCGCAGGGCTGAAAAGTCTTCCAGGGCAAAGCCGACCGAGTCAAACACCGTGATCTCGCGGGCTGAGCGCCGCCCAGGATGCGTGCCTGCAAGCACTGTCCATAACTCCGTCACCGGGAAGTCTTTAGGTAGGCGTTGAATGTCGCCTTCGATGCGGGTTTGCGGTGTGTATTCCACAAACACCGAGGCTTGGCGCAACACCTTGGGGTCCAGCTCTGTCTTGCCAGGGCAATCGCCACCCACGGCATTGAAATGCACGCCAGGCGCCAGCATGTCTGGGGTAATGATGGTGGCCAGGTTTTTATCTGCCGTGACGGTGGTGACAATATCGGCGCCTTGCACCGCTTCGGCCGTGCTGCCGCACAACTGCACCCGCAGTCCAGTGCCCGTCAGGTTGGCGATCAGTTTGGCACTGGCGCTGGGGTCGGTGTCGTAAATCCGCAGCGTATCAATGCCTAGCATGGCCTGAAACGCCACCGCTTGGAACTCGCTTTGTGCGCCGTTCCCAATCAGTGCCATCACGCGGCTGTCAGGCCTGGCCAGCGCTTTGGCCGCCATGGCTGAGGTAGCAGCAGTGCGCAGGCCGGTGGTGAAGGTTAATTCGCTCAGCAACTGGGGCGCACCGGTGGCAACATCGGCCAGCACACCAAACGCCATCACCGTAGAAAGCCCCATCCCGGTGTTTTTGGGATGCCCGTTGACGTACTTGAAACTGTATTGGGCGTGGTCTGCAATCGGCATGAGTTCAATCACACCATCTGGGCTATGGCTGGCCACGCGAGGGCTTTTGTCAAATTCGGGCCAGCGCAAGAAGTCTGCCTCAATGGTTTGGGCCATGCCGCGTAAGCAGTTGGCCAAGCCTTTGCGGCGAACAATGTCAAGCACCGCACTCATTTCGCTATTGCGGCAAAACGCGCGCATGAACATTGCCGATCTGGCTCACAAGCTGAAGGTCTCTCGCGGCACGGTGACGAACCGGATTCGGCGCCTGGAGGACAAGCAGGTCATCGTGGGCTACACGGTCAAGTTGCGGCCAGAATCTGAGCCCGAGCGCATTCGCGCCTGGATGGGCGTACTTGTGGAAGGCAACCAAAGCCGCTCTGTGATCAGCAGTCTGCTGGGCGAGCCCGGCATTGCCGCCTTGCACGATACCAATGGCCGCTGGGATTTACTGGCCGAGTTGGAAGCCCGCTCTATGAGCGAGCTGTCCGAAATCTTGGAGCGTGTGCGCCTGATCAGCGGAATCCGCAGCACCGAAACCAATATCCATTTGGCGACCTACCGCTGACGGTCCGACAAACCCAGTCACACCAGGTGGCGAATCAAATGCCAAAACAATGAAAACATCGACGTGCTACACAATGACTAATCTGTATTACATAACGTCAGAATTTTGATTAATAACGTCTAACTCACGCTATCAATCGTCAACGATTCTCCCTAAGATTTCCTGATCAACCCATCTGGTTCAACACAGGAAATCTCATGAAAATCGCACTCTTAGGCGCAGGCCACATCGGACAAACCATCGCTGCCTTGCTTCACCGCAGCGGCGACTACCAAGTCACCGTGATGGACCACAGCGTTGATGCGCTGGAAAAGCTCAAGGGCCTGGGCGTTTCAACGTTCCAGCTAAATACCCAAGAACGCGGTGGGTTATCGAAAGCACTGCGTGGCTTCGATGCGGTCGTCAATGCACTGCCCTACCACCTGGCCATCTTGGTCGCACAAGCGGCGCTTGAAGTGGGCGCCCATTATTTTGATTTGACAGAAGACGTGCGCGCTACCAAAGAGATCAAGCGCATCGCCGCTAACGCACGCACCGCCTTCATGCCTCAATGTGGTTTGGCACCGGGTTTCATCGGGATTGTGGCAAACCACCTGGCACAGTCCTTTGACGAAGTGCATGAAGTCAAGATGCGCGTTGGCGCCTTGCCAGCGTTTCCGACCAATGCGCTGAAGTACAACCTGACCTGGAGCGTTGACGGTCTCGTCAACGAATACTGCCATCCCTGCGAGGCCATTCACGATGGTGAATTGATCGCAGCCTTGCCGCTAGAAGGCCTGGAACATTTTTCGCTGGATGGCACCGAATATGAAGCCTTCAACACATCCGGTGGACTGGGCACACTGTGCGAAACATGGCGTGGCCGTGTGCGCAATCTGGACTACAAAACCGTTCGCTATCCGGGCCACCGTGATCTCATGAGTTTTCTGCTGGGTGAGCTGCAATTGCGCCATGACCAGGAGCAACTTAAGAGCATTTTGCGCAAGTCCATGCCCATGACCATGCAGGACGTGGTGCTGGTCTTCGTTACCGTGTCCGGCATGCGAAACGGAAGCCTGCTGCAAGAGGTATTTGCCCGCAAGATTTTTGCCGAGCGTGATGCACTGGCTCCGCGCTCAGCAATTCAAATTACGACGGCAGCAGGCATTTGCGCGGCAGTCGATTTGTTCCGTGAAGGGCAATTGCCGCAAAGTGGTTTCATTGCACAAGAGCAGGTCGCGTTACCCGCCTTTTTGGCCAACCGTTTCGGCATGGCTTACCAGCAGTCTCGCCAAGTTGAATCCATTGGCTGATGAGCACTCATCTCGGCAATTCTTGGCCCATTGGGTGTTCCGCGTCATGCCGACGAAGGCTGCGGCTGCGCACGCGCTCCGGCAAAAGGCGCGTCGTTTGATGTCTGAAGCCAGGCTCCTTTGGCCTCAGGCGTTTCGGTCAATGCGAAGTGACAGAACCACTGAGGTGGTGGTCTTGATCACGCCATCGATCAGACCAATTTCATCGAGCAAAGCGTCCAGGCGCATGGTGGTCGGTGCACGCAGCACAGCCATGTAGTCGAACTCGCCGCTCACCGAGGCCAGCTGCCGCAGCTCTGGCAGGCGCTTGAGTCGGCGGGTGACTTCGATTTGTGATTTGGCGCTGATGGTGATACCCACATAGGCTTCGATTCCTCGGTCAATTGCATCACTTCCCAAGCGCACGGTGTAGCCGACCACCACGCCGTCGGCTTCCAGGCGGGCCAGGCGAGCGACGATGGTGGTGCGCGCCACACCGAGCTTGCGCGCCAGGTTAGCCACGCTTTCGCGCGCATTGGCTTGCAACAAGTTGATCAGGTCGCGGTCTAAGGCGTCTTTGGGGCCTGTGTTGGCGACAAAGGGTTGGGAACTTTGTTTAGGCATCATTAAGACAGACTTGAATCATGCATTCAGAAAAATAGGCCATGCTGGGAAGCAAGGGAACATCAGGGCGATGCAGCAGTGCCAAATTCAACTGCCCCGGCTCCAGCCCTGGCACAGACACCTGAGTGATGCCTGCAAAGTGGGGCAGCGTGGTCAAATCAGCGGCGATGAAAGTCACGGCATCCGAGCCCAGCAACAGGGATTGAATTGAGAGGGAATCGCAGACCACAATTCTTGTTGGCGGTGTCACGCCACATTGCTTGAACATCGTGGCCAGCTGGCCATTGCTGCTGGCGGCGGCGCGATCGGTGACGATCCATTCCAATTCAGCCACCGCTTGGGCGCTGAGCCGCCGCAGCACGGGATGCCCCTCACGCACCACCATCACCTGTCGGTAGCTGCGAATAGCTTGAGTGGTGAACTCGCCCGCCATCAAATCCCCGGTATCAGCAACAAACGCCAAATCGATGGAACCGTCACGCAGCCGCGGGAGTGCGCGTGGAATCAGGCCTTCGGATAAATTGACTTGCACATGGGGATAGCGGCTGCGAAACATCTGCAGTGCCAGGCTCAGGTATTTGATGCTCGCCAAGGGCGTGCAAGCCACGTTGATGTGGCCGCGCTGTGCATCGGCGGCCTGCGCCAACTCATCAGAGGCCAAATCCAACTGGCGCACGATCAGCTTGGCACGGGCAAGCAATTTGTCGCCCGCAGGGGTCAGGCTAACGCCGCGCGAGCTGCGTACCAACAGCGGCAGATTCGCGTCAGCTTCCAGGTCTCGCAGCGATTTGGTCAAGGCAGCTTGGGAAATATTGAGCACGCGTGCCGCAGCACGGATGCCGCCATGCTCCACGACGCCGACCAGCGCACGCAGTTGATGAAATCGCAAATTCAAGTGACACCCCTTGCCTTCACAAATCACGAAAGATGGACAACAAAAAGTTGTCATGACAAAAAAATATTGCCTTTTGCTTGTCGTCTGATTATTACCATAATTCGAGCGCGGACCACGTCTAGGTGGTCTTTTCAAGAACCCAATAGACCGCTCAGGAGACAACAAATGCATGCACCCACTTTCAAACTGGCCTTGATTTCTGCCGCCATTCTGGTGAGCACAAGTGCCTTTGCCCAAGACCAACAAGTCGTCCGTATCGGCATTGCCGCGCCCACCTCAGGACCAGCAGCCCACTTGGGTGCGGACAACGTCAATGGCGCCAATTTGGCCATTGAAGACTTGAATGCGGCTAAGTTGAAGATTGGTGGCAAGTCCGTCCGCTTCGAATTGCAGACGGAAGATGACCAAGCCGACCCAAAACAGGCAACGCTTGTCGCGCAAAAGTTCTGCGATCAGCATGTGAACGGCGTGGTGGGCCACCTGACATCTGGCGCTACCGCGCCTGCAGCCAAAATCTACAACGACTGCGGCGTACCGCACATCAGCCCAACGGCCACCAACCCCAAGCTCACCGAGATGGGCTACAAGACCACGTTTCGTTTGATTGCCAGTGACAATTCCACAGGTGTTGCACTGGCCCAGTACATCCAGTCCACGCTGAAATTGAGCAAAGTTGCCATCATTGACGACCGCACCGCCTATGGCCAGGGCCTGTCGGGCGTGTTTCGCAAGACGGCCAAGCAAATTGGACTTCAGGTGGTTGAAGAGCAGTACACCAGCGACAAGTCCGTCGACTTCACCGCCATTCTGACCGCCATCAAATCCAAGGGTGCCGAAGCCATCTTTTTTGCAGGCCTGGATGCCCAAGCGGGCCCCATGCTGCGCCAGATGAACAATCTGGGCATGAACACGGTCAAGTTTCTCGGTGGAGACGGCATTTGCGTCGAAAAATTGCCTGAACTGGCAGGCGGTGCCACCAATGTGGCCCATGTGACCTGCGCCAGCGGCGGCCAACCCATTGAAGCCATGCCAAAGGGCCCTGCCTTGAAAGCGCGCTACGACGCCAAGTTTCCCAAGGTGTATCAAGGCAACGCGCCCTATGGCTATGAGGCTGTGATCGCCTTGGCCGAAGGCATGAAGTTGGCCAACTCGGTAGACCCCAAGGTCTACGCATCTGCATTGTTCAAGGTCGACTACGCCGGCACCATTGGCCGCGTAGCATTTGATGGCAACGGCGACATCAAGAATCCTGGCTTGACCGTGGTGCAGTTCCCTAACGGCAAGCTGACCCCGCTCAAGTAAAGCGCATACCCCGCCTGCCCGCAGGCGGGCAGCATCGCTCCGCCTGAATGCAAGTTGCCCCTTCGGTCAACAGATTGCTATTGAACGGGTAAACGCGCCGTCGCTCTCTGGCGGAAACGAGCTTCGCCAGAGGGACGAGCACAGCGGCTGCGCCCATCACTCATTTTGGATCAGCCCACCTATGAACTCTGCTTGCTGGAAACTCAGCGCCGTTGACTTGGCAACGCTGGTGCGCGAGCGCCAAATCTCCGCCATTGAGGCCACCCAGAGCGTGTTGGCTCGCATTCATGACGTCAATCCGCGCATCAATGCGCTGGCCGAGGTCATGTCAGACCAAGCCTTGGCCACTGCTTCGGCTGCAGACCAGGCGCTGGCCAGTGGCGTGCCGATTGGCCCCTTGCACGGTGTACCCGTGACCATCAAGGTCAATGTGGACACGGTTGGCCACGCGACGACGGACGGCGTGGTCGCCTTCAAAGATCACATGGCGACCAGCGACTCGCCACTGGTCGCCAGCCTGCGTGCAGCGGGTGCCATCATCGTTGGACGCAGCAACACGCCTGCACTGTCGGTGCGCTGGTTCACCGACAACGATTTGCATGGCCGCACGCTGAACCCGTTCAATGCGGGCGTAACACCTGGCGGCTCCAGCGGCGGCGCGGCGGCGGCTGTCGCCTGCGGCATGGGCGCCATTGCGCATGGCAATGACTATGGTGGCTCGGTCCGCTACCCGGCCTGGGCCTGCGGTGTTGTGGGCTTGCGCACCACGGCTGGACGCATCCCGAGCTACCAAGCCACTGCACCTGACCGCACCATCAGCCTGCAGCAGATGTCGGTACAAGGGCCGCTTACCCGCACCGTGGCCGATGCGCGCTTGGCTCTGCAGGTGATGGCACAAGGCTCCGCGCTAGACCCGCAATGGGTTCCCGCGCCCTTGGAATACGCGGACAGCGCGCATCCCGTCAAGGTCGCCTTGTTTCGCCATCACCCCGCTTATGCCGCTGACCCCAGCGTGCTGGCCGCACTGGACCAAGCTGCCGCATGGTTGAAGGCAGCGGGTTACGAGGTTGAAGAGGCAGTGCCCCCACATTTTGAAGAAGCCTGTGCCCTTTGGCGCCATCAGGTTGCAGAGGACACGCGCAGTGGTCAGTCTGACATCGAGCGCTACGCCGATGCAGCGTCTAGGGCCATGCTGCAAGGCTGCCTGTACGGCCTACCCAAGTGGGACGCCGCCCAGGTTCTTGAAGGACAAGTACGCCGCTTCAACATTGCACGCGACTGGTCTGTTTTCCTGGAAAAATACCCTGTTCTGTTGATGCCAAATTCTTGGGAAAAGCAGTTTCCAATCGACGATGACCAGCGTGGCCAAGATCGTTTAGAACAGATGGTGCGCGCCCAAAGCCCATTGCTTTGCACGGCCATGTTGGGCCTGCCAGGCTTGTCCGTGCCAACCGGTATGACACAAGGCTTGCCACAAGGTGTTCAGTTGGTCAGCACGCGCTTTCGTGAAGATCGGCTGCTGCGCGCCGGAGAAGTTATCGAGCAAGCAGCGAACTTTCAGGCGCTAGCGCACTGCTAAAGCTTTGCCCCATGTCAGTGGTACAAAATTCTTCCCCACCATGCCAGAACCCTTGAATACCACCCCTCAAACAAATCGCGCGGTACCGCCCCACACCACCCAAGCCGTGACATTGTTTGAGAACATTCGCGGCTACACCCTGGTGGGGGAAAACTTGACCCAGTTTTCCGCGATGGCAATTCAGGCCGGCAAGGTGCTTGCCACCGGCGACGTGGCAAGTCTCGGCCCTCAATATCCGCAGGCGCAGCGACGCGACGGTCAAGGCAAAACCCTGCTGCCCGGCATGATCGATGTGCACTGTCATGTGTTCTCCCTCGGCTTCAGGGACAGCGAGGTCATGCTCGCCAATGCACCGGATGCCACCGATTTACCGAGCACGCTGGCGAAGGTCAAGCAGTACGCGAAAGACCACCCCGAGCGCAGCTGGATTCGCGGCTGGGGCTGGAACCAAGCCACATGGGGTTTGGGGCGCAACCCAACAGCAATCGAACTGGACCAAGCCGAAGCCACGCGTCCGGTGGCGCTGCGCCGCATTGATGGACACACGCTTTGGGCGAACAGCCAAGCACTTCTATTGGCGGGCATCGACCGCAATACACCCGACCCTGAAGGCGGACACATTGAGCGAGATGCTCAGGGTAACCCAACGGGCATCCTGGTCGATCATGCGCAGGACTTGGTCTTCAAGGCCATGCCGCGCTACACGCTGGATGAAAGTCGTCAGGCGCTCTCCAATGCGCTCGCGCAAATCGCCGCCTTTGGCCTGACCAGTGTTGGTGACGCCATCGTGAATGCGTTTGACGCTGCCATCTACAAGGAATTTGCGGACGCAGGCCGCTTGACTGCGCGCGTGTACGGCATGATTTTGGAGGTCGGAGCCGACTTCAAAACCTTGTCAGCCAACGGCCCCTTGACCAGCTATGCCGACGACATGCTGGCATTGCGCACCGTCAAGTTGTTTTGCGATGGCGCCTTGGGTAGCCGCGGGGCAGCGCTGCTGCAGCCCTATACCGATGCACCCGAGCATCAAGGTCTGCTGTTCATGAGTGACGCGGCCCTGCAGGCCAAAATGGAAACCGCACTGGCCGCCGGCTACCAAGTCAATGTGCACGCGATTGGTGATGCTGCCAATCGCCAGGTTCTGAATTCCTTTGAGGCGGCTTACCAGCATGTCGGTGGGCGACATTTGCGAAACCGCATCGAACACGCACAAGTGGTAGCACCCGAAGATATGCAGCGCTACAAGGCCCTTGACCTGATTGCGTCCATGCAACCTACCCATGCCACCAGCGACATCAACATTGCCGAAGACCGACTAGGGTCCGCGCGCATGCGCGGCGCTTACGCATGCAACAGTTTTTTGAAGCAAGGCACGGTACTGGCCTTTGGCTCGGACTTTCCGGTCGAGTCGCCTAATCCGTTTGAAGGCTTGTTTTCTGCGGTCATGCGCACCGACCACAACCATCAGCCGCCCGGTGGCTGGCATCCGGAAGAAGCGTTGACCCTAGCGCAAGCCTTTCGGGCCTTCACGCTGGACGCCGCGTATGCCCAGCATCAGGAGCATTGCATCGGCTCGCTGGAGCCGGGCAAGTGGGCAGACTTCATACTGATTGACCAGGATATTTTCAATGCATCGCCAAAAGACCTTTGGAAAGTCAAGGTGCTTGAAACCTGGGTTGCCGGCAAACAGGTCTACGCAGCCTCATCACCATCTTAAGACTGTCAAATCTCCGCAGCGAGGCGGCTGGCCTGGTCAATCGCTCTTTTGGCATCCAGTTCCTGCGCCTCAAAGGCACCGCCAATCAGGTGTGCTGTCAGGCCCAGTGCTGCCGCTTGGTCGTACAGCGTGCGAAGCGGCAATTGACCCGCACATACGATCACGGTATCCACCTCGAAGAGCGTGGTTTCACCCAGCACGCGGGTATGAAGCCCCTGGTCGTCAACTTTCAGGTATTCCACGCCGTTGACCATGCGCACACCGCGCCGGGTCAGTGCCATTTTGTGGGCCCAGCCCGTCGTCTTGCCTAAGCTTTTGCCGACCGGGTCGGTCTTGCGCTGCAGCAGGGTAATGCTTCGTCCCGATGATTCCACCTCTGGCTTGACGCCTGTCACGCCCCCGCGCGGGTGGTTGACAAAATCAATGCCCCATTCACGGGCAAAGACTTTCACATCCGTTGCAGCAGATACGCCTGCATGGCTGATCAGTTCAGCCACGTCAAAACCAATGCCTCCTGCGCCCATGATGGCCACGCGCTGGCCAATGGGTTTGCGGCCAAGAATGGCGTCAAGGTAGCTGATCACTTTGGGGTGGTGGATGCCGTCCAGCTCGGGCTGGCGCGGGGTGATGCCGGTGGCGATGACGACTTCGTCAAACCCTTGCGATTGCAGGAGTTGCGCGTTCACTCGTGTGTTCAGTTGGAGTGCGACACCATTCACAGAGAGCATGCGCGCGTAGTAACGCAGGGTTTCATGAAATTCTTCTTTGCCCGGAATGCGCTTGGCCAGATTGAACTGACCACCAATCTCAGCCGAGGCCTCAAACAGCGTGACCTGGTGACCACGTTGCGCTGCCGTGGTGGCAAAGGCCAAACCTGCTGGCCCGGCCCCTACAACCGCCAGTTTCTTGGGTCGCGTCGTAGGCAAATAGTTGAGCAAGGTCTCTCGGCAAGCACGTGGGTTGACCAGGCAAGTGACCTGGGCGTTGCCAAAGGTGTGGTCCAGGCAGGCCTGGTTGCAGGCAATGCAGGTATTGATTTCGTCTTCACGCCCGTCACGTGCTTTGTTGACGAGCTCGGGGTCGGCCAACATGGGGCGCGCCATCGAAACCAAGTCGGCATCGCCTCGGGCCAGCACGTCTTCTGCCACCTGGGGCATGTTGATTCGGTTGCTGGTGATCACGGGAATCCTCAAGGCTTGACGCAGCCGTCCAGTGACGCTGGTAAACGCTGCACGCGGTACACGGGTGGCGATGGTGGGCACGGGTGCCTCGTGCCAGCAAAAGTGTGTGCTGATGATGTTGACGCCTGCCGTCTCCAGTGCATGCGCGAGTTGCAATATTTCGGACCAGGCCAAGCCTCCTTCCAGCATGTCCATCGCTGAGATTCGAAAGATCAAGATGAAGTTTGACCCAACAGCCGTGCGCACTGCTTTGACAACTTCCATGGCAAAGCGCATGCGATTGTCATAACTGCCACCCCAGGCGTCGGTCCGCAAATTAGTCCGCTGCACCAGAAAGGTCGAGATCAAGTACCCGGCTGACCCGATGATTTCCACCCCGTCATAGCCCGCTTGCTGGGCCATCAGGGCACAGCGCGCAAAGTCTTGAATCTGCTTTTGAATGCCTGCTTCGTCAAGCTCATGCGGGGTGTGCCGGGCAATGCGCGACTTGATGGCTGAGGGCGCCACGCACAGCGGCGTGGACGCCAGCGGCCCCGTGTGCAGGATCTGCATGCAGATTTTGACCGAAGGGTCGGCACTGTGAACGGCATCGGTGATACAGCGATGCTGGGCAATCTCTTCAACGGGGTCTGGCATGGTCCCATGTCCGCCCTCGGCATTGGGCGCAATGCCGCCAGTGATGATCATGCCTACGCCACCGTGCACGCGCTCCACAAAATAGCGGGCCAGTCGCTCAAAGCCATCGGCGGCTTCTTCCAGGCCGGTGTGCATGGAGCCCATCAAGACCCGGTTCTTCAGTTGGGTGAAGCCCAGGTCGAGTGGCTTAAACAGCAAAGGGTAGCGGGGATGTTCCGTCATCAAAGTTTCCTAAGTAGAGCGAAACTATGCCGGGTCAGGGCCCCCTGAGCCAGAGGGGACCTACCCATTGCTGTCGCCAGCGGGTCAGGCTGGCTGGGCAGTACTCAACTCAAGACGACAGTTCGAGTTTGGTCACCAAGACCACATCACCACTCTTGCTGCCCTCGATCTTGACCTTCACGCCCACCTTCAGCTTGGCTATAGTGCTGGTGCTCAGGCCCGGTGTGGCGGAGGCGTTACACACCTGGGCGCGCACCGTGAAGTTAGCAAGGCTGGTGAATTGCTGAATCGTCCCTTCCAACTCCACCTTTTGAACGCTGCCTTCGTCTTCAACTGAAATTTTGGCAGCTTTCAGCACCCGGCCTTGCCAGCTTCCGCTGACTTCAATCCGCGCACCGACGACTACCGAAGCCAAGGTGGATGCGAGCGCCGTGGCGCTTGCATCCACCTCGACAATGCCGAGCATAAAGCGGGTTTTGGACAGCACCGAGGTCACCACGCCTTCGATCTCGGCCTCGCCTGTGGGTACTGGTCCCGTGGCAGTGCCCAGCACCAGCAGATGAGTCGTTTGCAAAGTGGTGCCCGACAAACTGCCCTGCGCCCGGACCCACTGGCCGGCGCTCAAGGCCGAAACCCCGTTGCCCGACAGGGTATTGCCATTGATGGCGCGTTGCGATCCCACGGCAGAGACGGTGCCCGTCACCACTGATGCGGTATTCGTGGTGATAGCAACCCGGGTGGCCGTCCAACGTACGCCATCGGTGCCAGACTGCAAGCCCCAGACGCTGACACGCTGGCCCACAGCCAAGGCAGCCGCGCTGGCAATGCCGTCCAACACCGTACCGCTGTCTGTTTGAATCGCCATGCCCATCACATTGAACTGACCTGACTGCACCTGCGTGATACGCCCTTGCGCAATTGACCACACCACAATGCTGCTGGCCGTGCCCAGCGTTGGATCAGTACTGCGCTGGCCTTGCACTTCGGCCACCATGCCCAGGCGCAAATCGCTCGAAGCAGCCGTTGCCCCGTCAATCTGCACTTGCGCCAGGGTGTCGTCGTATTTGACGGAATTGACGATCACGCTGCCAAAGCCTGCGATGGAGCCTTGGGCATAAATGCCCGTTCCGCCGGTGCCGGGCAAGCCAGCAGTGCCGCCCGCGCCGCCACCACCACCGCAACCCGTCAAGGTTGTGGCGGCCATCAACAACACGTGTCGACGTGATAGGGCTTGAGGTTTAACTCGCTGCAAACTCATGACCTGGGTTTCCTTTTGGGTTTGGGTAAGGGCGCAGGCACATTGGCCTCGTCACCTGTGGGGGCCTGGGTTGCCTCATGGAAATAGACACCAAACCGAATGCGTTTTTTAGGGCCGCTGACGCCCTGGCTGCGGGCTTCGGCCACGGTGGCGGTTTGCAAAAACTGTTGCAAAGCCGTGCCCCACAGCTTGCGTGCCAGTTGCTGAAGCTCATTGGCCTGTTCGCTCGACAAGTCCGCCGAAAAAGCACTTTGCTCCAACATGGGTGCGGTGCCGCGGTTGGGCCGCAGATTGTGGACAGCGGTAGAAAGGTGATCGCTGACATTGCTGGCCAAAAAGTGAAAGGACTCGCTGTGCCCGTCGTGCGGCACAAAGGCCGTGGCTTTCAGCGCCGCCATGCCATCGTCGCGCAGCTCCACCACCCCGAGGCGGACCAGTTCGTCCAACACGGCCCGTGCGCCCAGGTCGGTACTGACTTCGGACACGAGGGTGGTGAAATCGGGCTCGCCGGCACAGACCCGTCTGGCTGTACGTGCCAGGACGCGCGGCGACCGGTCTGCATTGAGATAGCGAGGCTCACTGATCCAGCGCGCCACAACCGATGCAGCCAAGGGCGCGCTAGGCGCTGAGCCTTCGGGTGTTGCCAAGGCGTCTCGCAGCCGTTTGACATCCTTGCGGTGCACACCGGTCAGCAAGGCAATGCGGGTGTCTGACGTGCCCTTGTCGGCCAAACCAAACGTGCCGGCAGCCTCTTCCACGAGCGCTTTTTTGAGCAACTCCAGCATCGACGGCAGTTGCAGTCCGTGGTCAATCATCAGCCTGGCCAAAGGCTTCAGGACGACGCCGACCGCATCGGCGGCCAGCGCCGGCTCGGGCAAGCCGGCAGCGGTTTCCTCTGGGGGGTCGTCGTTGGTAAGTGGTGGATTCATAGCGTTGTGGACCAAGTCCGTCGTTGGACTTCAGGTCACACGATGAGTTTCATAAATTTTATGGGTTTTTTTACCAATTTTCGAAATTAGGCTTGACAAGCTTGTGAGCTTCAGCGATATTTTAGGGAAATTTTCCCTATTTAGCAATTCATTCCAACCATTTTTTTCACCAAGAAGCGAGCAAACTCATGAAAAAACGCCTGATTCAAATCACTGCCAGCGCCTGGCTGATCGCCATGAGCGCACCCGCGCTGGCCATCGAAGCGGGGCAAACCGCCCCCGACTTTGAACTGGCAGGCCGCAGTGGGACGCTTCACCTGAGCGACTACAAAGGCAAAACCGTTTACCTGGATTTCTGGGCATCCTGGTGCGGCCCTTGCAAACAGTCCTTCCCGTGGATGAACGACATGCAGTCGCGCTACAGCGGCAAAGGCCTGCGTGTTTTGGGTGTCAACCTGGACCAGAAGACCGAAGACGCCAAGAATTTTCTGAACGACACTCCGGCCAAATTTGACGTGGCCTTCGATGCCAGCGGCAAAACGCCCAAGACCTATGCCATCAAAGGCATGCCCACCTCAGTCTTGATTGGCCCCGACGGCAAGGTGCTGATGGTTCACAGCGGCTTCAAGGACGAAAGCCGCGCAGAGCTAGAGCAACACATCAAGCACGCACTGAACCTGAAGGACTGAGCATGAAACACCTTGTATTCACCTTGTTCGCCCTCGCCACGCTGTTGGCACTGGGCGGCTGCAGCAACCTGGGGCAAGTCAACCCTTGGGAAAAAGGCGATTTGGCCCGTCAGGAAATGACTTTTGAAGGCGACCCGCTCGACCAGCGGTTTGTGCAACACGTGTACGGCAGCAAAGAAAACGCAAGCGGCGGCTACGGCGTAGGCGGAGGCGGCTGTGGCTGCAATTAAGGACATGACCATGAACAAACCTCATATTTCCAGCGTGCTGATGTCTTCCCTGGTGCTGCCAGGTTTGGCAGCACTCAGTCTGGCGACACCCGCACCAGCGCAGGCTGAAACAGCCCCTGAAAAAGCAACGATTGGCTTTAAGTACGGCACCTACCAAGACGGCCAAGCCGGCTGGGACCGCGTATCCGTGAAAGCCCCGCACCTTTACTTGCAAGCTCCCGTGGCAAGTGACTGGTCTGTTGAAGCCTCGGTGGTGGGCGACAGTGTTTCGGGGGCATCACCCCGCATGCACACCCAGCAGTCAGGTGCCAGCCGCATGTCGGACTTCCGCAAGGCAGGCGACGTCAAGCTCACGCGCCACATGGCGCGCTCGGCGGTGTCGGTCAGTCTGGCTGCGTCAGACGAACACGATTACGAATCCAAGGCCATTGGCGTGCAAGGCCGTTGGTCTAGCGAAGACAACAACCGTACCTGGACCGCTGGGTTTGGTGCATCCAGCGACCGAATTGACAACCAGGCCAGCGGCGTCAACACGGCCATCAACCAGCGCAAGCGCACGCAAGAATTCATGGTGGGGGTGACCCAGGTGCTGACGCCCACCGACATTGCACAGCTCAACCTCACGCGCAGCACAGGCCACGGCTACTACAACGACCCCTACAAGTCGTTTGACCAACGCCCCGACCAGCGCAACGCCTGGATTGCACTGGCGCGCTGGAACCATTACCTGGCCGGCCCAGGCGCAACCCTGCAAAGCAGCTACCGCTACTACAGCGACACCTTTGGCGTGAACGCGCACACCGCTGGGCTGGACTGGGTACAACCCAAAGGTAAGTGGAAAGTAACGCCGGGCGTTCGCTTCTACACCCAAAGCGCAGCCAACTTCTATTTTGACCCCAAGCTTGATGCGCAAGGCCAATACGACCAGATGGCCACCATCATGTATGCGGCCAGCCTGGCAGGCAACAAGTCTGCCGACCAGCGCTTGTCGGCCTACGGGGCAGTGACAGCGTCAATCAAGGTGGCGTATGCGTTCACGCCTGACACCGTGGCAGATGCGAAGTTTGAGACCTACAAGCAAAGCGCGTCCATGCGTTTGGGAGGTGGCGGCAGCCCCAGCCTGGACCCCTTCCGTGCCCGCTTTTTGCAGGTCGGCATCACGCATCGGTTCTGAGCCCCGCAACACAGCACAGAAAGCACACACCATGAGTCGCTGGCGCACTTTGCAATTCGATTTTCAGGCGATGGCCAGTCCATGCAGCTTGCAAATGGATGGGCAGGACGAGCGCGCCATGCGCCGTGCTGCCAAAGAGGCCATGACTGAGGTCAAGCGGATTGAGAACAAGTTTTCGCGTTACCGTGAAAGCAGCGTGATCAGCCGCATCAACCGCGCAGCCGGACAAAGCTGGACCGAACTGGACAGCGAAACCGAGGGCTTGATGGCCTTTGCCGAGCAGTTGTGGACCTTGAGCGATGGCTTGTTTGACGCGACTTCCGGCGTGCTGCGCAAGGTCTGGAACTTCAAAGGCACGCAGTTGCCTGAGCCTGCTGCGCTGCAAGCCGTGCTGCGCTTGATCGGCTGGCAGCATGTTGAGCGCAAAGGCAAACTGATGCGCTTGAAGTTGGCTGGCATGGAGCTTGACTTTGGCGGCTTTGGCAAAGAATACGCGGCAGACCGGGCCGCGGCAGTTCTGCAAAGCCACGGCATTCAACATGCGCTGGTGAACCTGGGGGGCGACCTGCATGCCCTGGGCCCACGTGGATTGCCAGAGTGCCAAGGCGTGCCCTGGCAAATCGCCATCCAGCATCCGCGCGCAGACATCACCCACAGCACCGCGCCGCTGGCGCAGTTGTCACTGACTCGCGGCGGCTTGGCCACCAGTGGCGACTATGAACGCTATCTAATTCATAGCAACATGCGCTACTGCCATGTGCTGAACCCCATGACTGGGTGGCCAAGCCAAGGTGCGCAATCGGTCAGCGTGTTGGCCGCCAACACCACCACGGCGGGGGCCATGTCCACCATTGCCATGCTCAAAGGCGATGACGGCGTGCCCTGGTTGAACAGCCAGTCAGCCAGCTACTTGCTCGTCCAACACGACGGTGAAATTGTTTCGCAGACCTCCAGCGGCGTCGATCCGGCGTCAGTACTTTCTTAAATCAACTTACCCCATTTACCCCCCCGAGGAGTTTTCCATGACATCACGTTTTTCCCCCTTCTCTTTGACGCTCATCAGTGCAGCTGTTGCGGTGCTCACCGCCTGCGGTGGCGGCGGCAGCGGTGGCACCGGTACAGGCGCAAGCACCGCGACCGGCACCACGCCAGCGGCACCCAGCACGGCAAGCTCCAGCGTCACCAGCACCGTGATGGACGGCCTGATCACCAACGCGTTGGTTTGCCTGGATGTGAACAGCAACAGCCTGTGCGATGCAGGCGAAGTGCAGGGGCGCACGGATGCCAGTGGTCAAGTCACGTTAAATGTCAAAACAGCGGACTTGAGCAACGCACGCCTGATTGCCATTGTAGGAACCGATGCAACTGACGCAGACACCGGCGCCGTGAAGACGCCCTACACCTTGACGACGCCAATGGGTCGCAATGCTGTCATCAGCCCGTTGACCACGATGGCGCACACGCTGATGAAAAACAACAACATCTCAGACACGGCCGCAGACGCACAAGTGCAGGCTCAAACAGGCTTGACGGTCACCGTGTACGACAACTTCATCGCCAAACGTGGCCAGAACAGTGCCTATCAAAAAGCGGGCGAAGTCGCGCGCCTTTGGGTTGTCAGCGCACAAAAATCTGAAACAGCAACTGCTGCATCGGGCTCCGAGCACTGCGGGCTGGAATCCGGCGAATACCACGACCGCCTGAACACCAACTTGGTCAACCGGTCAAGCAGCTTCAAAGTTGCCACCGAATCGCATGAGTCCGGTGAATCGGACGACGATTCGATCAGCAAGTCCTGCTCTGCTTCGGGGATCAGCAGCAAATGCGAAAGCTCGATTGAGAATCGCGCCTTGATCCTGTCCTGTTCAAGCCTGGTGCCGACACCAACACCATCTCCTGCGCCAACACCCGCACCGACGCCTGCGCCGACACCCGCGCCAACACCCGCGCCAACACCTGCACCAACACCTGCACCGACACCTGCACCGACACCCGCACCGACACCTGCACCAACACCTGCACCGACACCTGCACCAACACCTGCACCAACACCTGCACCAACACCTGCACCAACACCTGCACCGACACCTGCACCGACACCTGCGCCAACGTCTTCAGCCGCCAATGGCAAAGTCATTTATGCGGCCAGTTGCGCGATGTGCCACACGGCCAATGCTGCTGCCAATGTCAGCAAGGTGTTGAAGGGTGCCAATTCACCATCAGCGATCCTCAGCGCCATCAACAACAACGTTGGCGGCATGGGCTTCCTTAAATCCACCATTGCCACCCAGCAAGCAGCGGATTTGGCAGCATTCTTGGCAACGCCAGGTATTTGAGGCCATGCGGAGCGGGCGTTTACTGGCAATTCACGCCCGCTTCACGTGCGCTTCATCTGGACACTCCATAGTTAAGGCTGAACCGCTATTTGGATTTATCGAAGAATGTACGCATCAGAAAAATACGCCCCTGTCCGCATCGCCTTGCACTGGGTGATCGCGCTCGTCATGGTGGCCGTTTATGTCACCATCAACCTGCATGAAGCCTTCCCCAAAGGCACAGAGATGCGGACGACAATGAAGGTGGCTCACTTTGTCCTGGGGTTTGCAGTGTTTGGGCTGGCGCTGCTGCGCCTGATGGCGGCAATCACTCAGCCCGGGCCCGCCCCGCTAGACGCCCCCAAGCAGCAATTGATGCTGGGCAAGGCGGTGCACCTGGGCCTGTACGCCTTGATGCTGCTGATGCCGATCTTGGGTTACCTGGCCCTCAGCTTTTCAGGCAAACCGGTGTCCCTGTTTGGCTGGGATCTGCCCTTGTTGACCTGGGCTGACAAAGGCATTTCTCACCAGATCAAAGAGGTGCACGAAGCCCTTGGCACGCTGGGCTACGCGCTGGTGGGTTTGCATGCGGTGGCAGCGCTTTACCACCACCACATCCTGAAAGACAACACGCTGCGCCGCATGTGGCGCTGATCACGCTATCCATACAGTAGCAGCTAAACCACTAGGGGTAAGCCGCGAAGGCGTTTTCCGGTCAAAGTAAACAGCGCATTGGCAACAGCGGGCGCCAGGGTCGGCACCGCAGGCTCGCCAACGCCAGTGGGGTCGCGTTCGTTGTCAATCAAATGGGTTTCCACCACAGGCGCGTGCGCCATTTGCACCAGCGGGTAGTTGGTGAAAGTGGACTGCTGCACTGCTCCGCCCACGATGTCGATCTTGCCGTAAAGCGCGGCTGACAAAGCAAAGACCACTGAGCTTTCCACCTGCTGCGCCACGATGCCGGGGTTCACCACGGTGCCGCAGTCCATGGCACAAACGACGCGGTGGACACGCGGCACACCTTTGTCCAGCGACACCTCGGCCACCTGAGCCACGATGGAGCCAAACGATTGGTGCAAAGCAAGTCCGCGGGCTCGCCCGGCAGGCAAGGGCTCGCCCCATCCTGCTTTGGCCGCAGCCAGATTCAGCACCTTTAAGTGGCGCGGCGCCTCGGCCAGCCATTCGCGGCGAAAGGCCAGCGGGTCCAGCCCGGAAGCCTCGGCCAGCTCATCAACAAAGCATTCCGAGAAGAACGCATTGTGCGAATGCCCTACCGAGCGCCAAAAGCCCACGGGCACGCCCATGGGGCTCTCCGCGTGACTCATTTTCTGGTTGCCAAAACCATAGGGGATGTCGCACAAACCCTCGGCTGTGGCTTTGTCTGGCGCGTCAGAATCCGACATCGCCGGGAAATGCCGGTGCATGAAATGCGGCCCAATGGCTTGCCCAGCAGACTGGATGCGCAAGCTGATCACTGCCTTGTTCTTGTCCAGACCCGCACGCAGCAAGGCCACATTCATGGGGCGATAGAAGTCGTGTTGGGTGTCTTCTTCGCGCGACCAAATCAGCTGCACGGGTTTGCCTTGCGTCGCCATGGCGATGCGCACTGCCTGCGCCACGCTGTCCACCTCCAGGCGTCGGCCAAAGCCCCCCCCGAGCAAGGTTTGGTGCAAAGTGACCTGCTCCACATCGACGCCGGCCACTTTGGCCGCAGCCGCCCGCGCCAGTTGCGGCACCTGGGTGGGCGCCCAGATGTCCACTTTGCCATCCGCCACACGTGCGGTGCAATTCATGGGCTCTAGGGTGGCATGCGCCAGATAGGGCGCGCTGTAAAGCGACTCCACCGTGGTGGCCGAAAACGATTCGGCGTCCTTTACGTTACCCGCGCTGAAAAAGGTCTTGCCACCACCGCGCCGCGCCACGGTCTCCAGTGCCTCAGCAATGATTTTGGTATCGAGTTTGCCCGAGGCGGGTGCCAGCCAATCCACCTTCAGGCCCAGCGCCGCCTGCTGCGCCTGCCACCAACTGCGTGCCACCACAGCCACACCCGCCGTTGAACCCGCAAACGCAGGCAGCATCACCAACTGATCTACGCCGGGCTTGCCTTCTAACTGCTTGGTGTCCACGGGCGTCAGGTCGCCCCCCAGCATCGGGCACTGGCGCAGCGCCGCGTACAACATGCCGGGCAAGCGAACATCCAGGCCATATTGCGCCGTGCCATTCACCTTAGAAGGGATGTCAGCCCGCTGAGCAGGCGTGCCCAGCAGCTTCCAACTGGCACGGGGTTTGAGCGTGACCTCGCTTGGCGAATGCTGGGCAGCCGCCGACGCCAGTTCTGCCAAGGTGGCGGACTTGCCCGACGCATGCATCACCTTGCCTCCCTGGATGGTCAATTCGGCCACGGGCAGCTTCCACTGCGCAGCCGCCGCACCCAAGAGGCTGGCGCGCACCGTGGCCGCCGCCAAGCGCACGGGTCCCCAGGCATCGGCCACGCTGGACGACCCACCCGTGGCATTGATGCCCAGCTCCCGCGCGACCTTGCCCATCAAATGCCGCTTGAGGCGCACGGTGTAGGGCATGCCGTCTGGCCCCTCAGACGCCATCGGGTGCCCCGACACATCGGCCAGCATCATGCTGACATTGCCGTAAATGCTGTCCGCCCCGGCTTGCTCAATGCGAACCTGGCTCAGGGGAATGTCCAACTCCTCCGCCACCAACATCGGCAAGGCGGTATGCACGCCCTGCCCCATCTCTGCACGCGGCATGGCCATGACCACCGAGCCATCGGCTGCGATCTTGATCCAGCCGTTGAAGGCAACCTCGCCTTGTTCCAAGGCCAGCAGGCTGGGTTTGCCCATGCGCGAGCGCTGCGGCAAAGCGCCCCAGCCGACGATCAAAGCACCGGTTGCGCCTAAAGCGCTCAATAGCCAAGTACGGCGCTTCATGACTGTGCTCCTTCGGTGTGCATATCTTTTGCTGCACGATGTATCGCTGCTCGCACACGCTGATAAGTCCCACAGCGGCACAAATTCGTCATCGCTGCGTCAATGTCGGCATCGGTGGGCTTGGGGTTCTTATCCAGCAAAGCAGCTGCGGCCATCAGCATGCCGCTTTGGCAATAGCCGCACTGGGGCACTTGCTCGGCAATCCAGGCCGTTTGCAACGGATGGGGTTTGTCTGGTGTGCCCAGGCTCTCAATGGTCTTGACCTTTTTACCAGCCACCAGGGACACCGGCATCACGCAAGACCGCGTGGCCTGCCCATCCACATGGACCGTGCAGGCACCACAGGCGGCGATGCCACAGCCAAATTTGGTGCCCGTCAGATTAAGCACATCACGCAGCACCCACAGCAAAGGCATGGTGGGGTCCGCGTCGATCGGCGTGGGTTTGCCGTTGAGGGTGAGGTTCATTCAGGCTCCAGATTTAGCAATTGCGCGACTATACCGACAGCGCACAAAATCGCTCTAGGTGAGCCACCTCAGGTCAAGCTGGGATAATCCCGCATGGCTTTGATTACTCTTCTTAACGCTCAACTCGCTTTTGGGCATGTCGCACTGCTGGACCACGCAGATTTTTCTCTTGAAACTAACGAACGCGTTGGCCTGATCGGCCGCAATGGCGCGGGCAAATCGTCCATGCTCAAAATCCTGGGCGGGATGGAGAAGCCCGACGACGGCAATCTGTATGTGCAGTCTGGCATCCGCGTGGCCTATGTGGCGCAGGAGCCTGTGCTGGACCCGGATGCTACTATTTTTGAAGCAGTCAGTGCAGGCCTGGCGGGCGTCAAAGAGATGATTGAGCAGTATTGCTCCGGCCAAGGCGACCTGGACGCGCTGCAAAGCGCCATCGAGCACCAAGACGGCTGGAACTGGGAACAGCGCGTCACCGAATCGCTGCACCGCCTGCATTTGGCGGCGGACCGTCGCATTGGCACACTCTCTGGTGGAATGAAAAAGCGCGTGGCACTGGGCCAGGCGCTGGTGGCTCAACCCGATGTCTTGCTGCTGGACGAACCCACCAACCACCTGGACTTGGACGCGATTGAGTGGCTGGAAGAACTGCTGATTGCCTTTACCGGCAGCCTGATCACCATCACCCACGACCGATCCTTTTTGGACCGCGTGGCCACGCGCATCGTGGAATTGGACCGGGGCAAGCTGCGCAGCTACCCCGGCAACTTTGCGCAGTATGTGATCAACAAGGACGAGCAGATGGCGCAAGAAGCGGTCATCAATGCCAAGGCGGACAAGCTGCTGGCGCAGGAAGAGGTGTGGATTCGCAAGGGCGTGGAAGCGCGCCGCACCCGCAGCCAGAGCCGCATTGGCCGCTTGCAGGCCATGCGGGCAGATCGTCAGGCGCGCCGCGATGCGGTGGGCAGCGTCAAGCTGGATCTGGCCACGGGCCAAAACAGCGGCAAGATCGTGGCCGAGTTGACCGAGGTGAGCAAGGCCTTTGGCGACCGCACGATTGTGAGCAAATTCACCGGCACCATTTTGCGCGGTGACAAGGTGGGCTTGATTGGGCCCAACGGCGCGGGCAAGACGACGCTGTTGAAAATGATTCTGGGTGAGTTGGCGCCCGATAGCGGCAAGCTGCGCCAGGGTGCCAATTTGCAAGTAGCCTACTTTGACCAGATGCGCGACAACCTGGACCTGGACGCCACGCTAGAAGACTTCATCAGCCCGGGGAGCGAGTGGATCGAGATTGGCACCCAGCGCAAGCATGTCAAAAGCTATCTGAGCGACTTTTTGTTCAGCCCGGCGCGTGGCAATTCACCCGTGCGCTCACTCTCGGGTGGCGAGCGCAACCGCCTGCTGCTGGCCCGCCTGTTTGCCCGCCCCGCCAATGTGCTGGTGCTGGACGAACCCACCAACGACCTGGACATCGACACGCTGGAACTGCTGGAAGACCTGCTGCAGAACTATGACGGCACCGTGTTCCTGGTAAGCCATGACCGCGCGTTTTTGGACAACGTGGTGACCAGCACGCTTGTATCAGAGGGCAGTGGTCATTGGCGCGAGTACGAAGGCTCGGTGCAAGACTGGCTGATTCAGTCTAAACGCGCCCGGGAAATTGCATTTGCTGCAAATTTAGTAGCAGAAAATGCAGCAGAGGCAAGCCAAAAGCAGGCAGAAACCTCAAAACCTGCAGAGAATCCACTTGCGCCAGCGCCTGCCTCCAGTGCAGCAGCACCCGTCAAGCTCAGCTACAAACTGCAGCGTGAATTGGACGGCTTGCCAGCACTGATCGAATCGCTGGAAAAAGAACAGGCTGAGGTGAATGCCGAGCTGGCCGACCCTGGCTTGTACCAGCGCGACGCAGCACGCGCCACCACCTTACACGCCAGAGTTGCAGAGATCGAAGAAGCGTTGATGACCGCACTGGAGCGCTGGGAAGCGCTCTCCGCCACAGCGGGTTAAGCACTTCACAACACGAACGCCCAGCGCCGAAGACCCGGCAGCGCATCACAGACGGGTGCGCTGTCCCACCGTTTCGGCCAATCGCTGCAGCAGTGCTGGCGCGATTTTGTTCAGCGGCAACACCTCGTTCGCCGCGCCTTCGCTGATGGCTTCGCGCGGCATGCCAAAGACGACGCAACTGGCTTCGTCTTGCACATAGTTGTAGCTGCCTTTGTCGCGCATGACCTTCATGGCCGTAGCCCCGTCATTGCCCATGCCTGTCAGCATCACACCAAAGGCATTGGGGCCCGCAAACTGCGCGCAGGACAAAAACAAGACTTCAACCGATGGACGATGGCGATTGACAGGTTCGCCGTCTTGCACCACGGCCACGTAGTTGGCACCGCTGCGGGTGATGCTGAACTGTTTTCCGCCGGGTGCAATGTAGGCGTGTCCGGGCAAGATGCGTTCACCATTCACGGCTTCACGCACATTGATTTTGCACAGACTGTCCAGCCGGGCGGCAAAGCTGGCGGTAAAGCCAGGCGGCATGTGCTGCGTGATGACCACACCAGGCGAGTCTGCAGGCAGCATGGTCAATACTTCTTTGATGGCCTCTGTACCGCCAGTGGATGCACCAATGCAAATGAGCTTTTCCGTGGAAATACGGCCAAGTGACATCGCAGCGGGTGCACTGGCGCCAGCGCTGCTGGCAGCTTTGCTGGGTGCACTGGGCGCGGACCCCGCCGACGGCAACACGGTGCGATGAATTTTGGCCACCGCGGCGACTCTGATCTTGTCGACGATCTGGGCAGACAAATCCTTCAGGCCATCCGCCACGCCAATGCGGGGCTTGGAGACAAAATCCATGGCGCCAAGCTCAAGCGCCTTCATGGTGACTTCGGCTCCGCGCTCGGTCAACGTCGAGATCATCACCACAGGCATAGGGCGCAGCTTCATCAAGCGCTGCAAAAAGTCGAGCCCGTCCATGCGGGGCATTTCCACGTCCAGCGTGATCACATCGGGGTTCAGTTCCCGAATCATCTCTCGCGCCACCAGTGGATCGGCAGCTGCGCCAATGCATTCCATGTCGGATTGACGATTGATGATTTCTGTCAACAGGCTGCGCACCAGGGCAGAATCATCAACGACGACTACTCGCGTCTTTTTAGCCATAAGCTCCCCTTTCTTTTCAGTCGATTTTCTGTCTCATTGGCTCAAAACAGATCAATAGAACCACCGGAATTTTCCTTGGCCACATTGGCCGCATTGCCTTTGCGCTCCTGCGCAACAAGGGCCTCGGGATGGGAATGAGCCAGCCGCTTGACCAGCGCCTTGCCCGTGGTCGGGAAGAAGCAGACTTTTCGCGGGTAGATGTCGAGCACGTCTTTTGACACGATGGGAATGCGCTCGGTCTTTAAATAATCGATCACAAAATCGGTATTGCGCTCGCCCACGTTCATGGCCGTAAAAGAGGCCATAACCTGTCCACCGCCAAACACTTTGGCTTGCATGGAATCGCGCCTGGAGCCTGCCTTAACCATTTCGTTGATCAACAACTCCATGGCATAGGAACCGTACCGCCCGGTCGTGTCACTGCCGTCACCCTCTGGCAGCATGAAATGGTTCATGCCGCCAATGTGAAGATGCGGATCCCAAATGCAGGCCGCGATGCAAGACCCCAGGACGGTCATGATGACCATGTCCTCTGACGACACAAAGTACTCGCCAGGCAAAACCTTGACGGCCGGAAAGTGAAAATGATGGTCAACGTAAAAAAAGCTCGCTTCGCCGGGGCGACGCCCACGCGCCTTGAGCTTTTGGACGGCCGCCAAGTGCTGAACACCGTGGTCGCGCGAACTGGAAATAGACGATGGATTGGCTGCCATGGTTTACAGCTCCTGGCCCATATCCGCAATGAACTCATCGCTTGCGTTTTGGTCATTTGAGGTCATGATTTCACCGCCGCTCATAGACAGTTTTTCCCCGCAAGGTGAAGAGATCACGAGAGTCATTGAAATTCTCAGAATGGCCCACAAACAGCATCCCTCCGGGTTTCATGTTCCGATGTATGCGCTCGAGCACACCACGCTGCGTGGGCGCGTCAAAGTAAATCATCACATTGCGGCAAAACACAATGTCAAACGGCTCACGAAACGGCCAACCGTCTTCAATCAAATTGACCTGCAGAAACTCAACCGCCGATTGAAGTTCGGGCTTAACCCGCACCATGCCAGAGTTAGCACCTTTGCCCCGAAAGAAAAACCTGCGAAGTTTCTCGGGGGCCAGGCCCTTCATGTTTTCAAGCTTATAAACCCCGCGTGCCGCTGTTGCCAAAACTTTGGAATCAATGTCGCTGGCCATCAAATGAAACGCGCTGGAGCTGCCCAGTGCTTCCATGGCCGTCATCACGATGGAGTAAGGCTCTTCACCGGTTGACGCAGCGCTGCACCAAATGTTCCAGCGTTGGCCTTTGGGCTTGCTTGCCAAATGCTCATGCAAGATTTCAAAGTGATGGTTCTCACGAAAGAATGACGTGAGGTTGGTGGTCAGCGCGTTGATGAATTCCTGCCACTCTTCACCGTCGTGTGATTCAAGCCAGCTCAGATAATCCCGGAAACTGCGGTGCCCCGTCTCGCGCAACCGGCGAGAAAGGCGGCTGTACACCATCGCGTGCTTACCATCATTGAGCGAAATACCCGCGCGCTTATAAATCAGCGACTGCACACGGTCAAAATCCGCCGAAGACCATTCAAACTCGCGGTCAGCTGGCACGGTTTCCGCACCAGAGCTGCTGGCGCCATCGGCGACCGCCCGCTTGGAGGCAACGGGCCGCGTACGCGGAGCGACATGGGTTTCGGAATGAAGCATGTAGGGCTTTAGTCGTTAGAGCTCAAGCCCATGCCGGGGCTGGACATCAACTGCTCAATGTCCAGCAGGATTAACATGCGCTCGCCCACCGACCCCAGACCTGTAATGCAGCCCGGGTCAATGATGCTTTCAATTTCCGGGCGTGGCCGCAGAGAATCAGCAGGCAACTCCATCACATCACTGACCGAATCCACCACGATGCCGACCACGCGGGCTTTCAGATTCAAAATGATGACGACCGTGAAGCTGTTGTACTCGGCCTTGCTGCAACCAAACTTGAGGCGCATGTCCACGATAGGCACGATGGTGCCGCGTAAATTGACCACGCCTTTCATGAAGTCGGGCGCGTTAGCGATGCGCGTAGGCGGCTCGTACCCGCGAATCTCCTGCACCTTCAAAATGTCAATGCCGAACTCTTCTTGGTCCAGGCGAAAAGTCAGGTATTCCCGGGCGGTTGCCAGGGTGCCTTCATCAACGTGTTCCATCATGCCCATGATTTACTCCTGTTCAATGACGTGAGCGGCGCACCAGGGCCGCTGTGTCCAGAATCAATGCCACTTTGCCGTCGCCCAGAATCGTGGCACCCGACACGTTAGGCACCTTGCGGTAGTTAGATTCGAGGTTCTTCACCACCACTTGCTGCTGACCGAGCAACTCATCCACGAGCAGCGCCACGCGGCTGCCTTCGGCTTCAACCACCACCATGATGTTGCTGGACTTGTCAAAGTCAAAACGCGGCACCTGGAAGACCTTTTCCAGACCAATCACGGGCATGTACTCGTCGCGCACCTTGACCAGTTGCGCACCTTGGCCCACGGTGCTGACCTCGTCGCCTTTGACCTGGAAGGACTCCACCACAGAAGACAGCGGCAAGATGTAGACCTCGTCGCCCACACCCACGGACATGCCATCCATGATGGCGAGCGTGAGAGGCAATCGCACCGACACCCGCATGCCGTAGCCTTCGGCCGAGTCGATCTCAACCGTGCCCCCCATGGAGCTGATGTTTCGCTTGACCACGTCCATGCCGACACCTCGGCCAGACACATCGGTGACCACGTCGGCAGTCGAAAAACCTGGCGCGAAGATCAGTTGCCAGACATCTTGATCGCTCATCTGGTCGTTCACATCCAGACCGCGCTCTCTGGCCTTGCTGAGGATTTTTTCGCGGGACATGCCTTTTCCGTCGTCTCGCACCTCGATCATGATGGAGCCACCCTGGTGGGACGCCGACAAGGTGATCGTGCCCTGAGGCGACTTGCCTTTGGCTACGCGCTCTTCGGGGAGTTCGATGCCGTGGTCGCAACTGTTGCGCACCAAGTGCGTCAAAGGATCGGTGATTTTTTCAACCAGACCTTTATCCAGCTCGGTGGCTTCACCCAAAGTGACCAGTTCGACCTTTTTGCCCAGCTTGCCTGCCAAGTCACGCAGCATGCGGGGGAAGCGGCTGAACACGATAGACATGGGAATCATGCGAATCGACATGACGGACTCTTGCAGGTCACGGGTGTTTCGGTCCAGATCGGCCAAACCTGACATCAATTGCTGGTTTTGAACGGGGTCCAGCGTCGAGCTGTTTTGGGCCAGCATGGCCTGGGTGATGACAAGTTCACCCACCAAGTTAATCAGCTGGTCGACCTTGCTGATGGCCACTCGGATGGTGCTGGCCTCGGCATTCACCTGGGCACCCACCTTGGGCGCCGCAGCAACACTGGCGTGCGCGGCAGGCTCTTGCGCTTTGGGCGCAGCGGCGACAGGCGCAGCGACAGGTGCAGCCTCCGCTTTCGCAGCAGGCATGCCCGGGGCATCGGTAAAGAAGCCAAAACCCAAATCAGGTTCTGGCGCGGGAACTGCTGCCGGCGCAGGTGCAGCAGCGGCAGTCACGTCCTGGATATGGACCTGCTCCTTGCTCACATGGAAGACAAACAGGTCCAACAAGTCCTCGTCAGAGGAGGTGGTTTCAATCGCGAAGACCTTGTAGTTAGCGCGGTCAGATGCCAAGCTTTGAATCGTACCCAGGCCAGGAATATCACGGAACAAGTCCTGAATGGCATCGGCGTGCTCTGGCTTCTCCATGGGGCCAATCTGTACTTCTAGCTTGCGCAGGGCACCGGTGACGGAGGCCTTCGGCATGCCTGCGAGACCTTCTGCAGGGGCCGCAGCAGGAGCGGGTGGTGGTGTGATTTGAACCTCCACCACAGGGGTGGTAGCAACCACAGTGGTCGTGGCCACAGGTGCGGCTGGCGCGGTCGCCACACCGCCGTTGCCACCTTGCGCCAGATCGCGAATGCGGTTGACCAAGTTAGCAGTGGGGGGAGGCTCACCGCCCTGCCCTTGGTGAATGGCCAGCAAACCACGCAATGCATCAGCGGACTCCAGCAACACATCCACCATGGGCGGCGTGGGTTTGAGTTCATGCCGACGCAGCTTGTCCAGCAAAGATTCCATCTGGTGGGTCAACTCTGCCACGTCGGCAAAGCCGAAGGTTGCCGCACCGCCTTTGATGGAATGGGCGCAACGAAAGATGGCGTTCAATTCTTCGTCGTCTGCAGCCTCAACATTGAGGTTCAACAGCATTTGCTCCATCAAATCGAGGTTTTCACCCGCTTCTTCAAAGAAGATTTGATAAAACTGCGAGAGGTCGATGTCTCCGCCAGAGCCACCGTGCTGCGCTTCACTCATGATTTTCTCCTTATGGGCTTATCGAGCCGCTCGGGTTCTCAGGTCAATACCTTTTGCAAGACCTGAAGCAATTTGTTGGGATCAAAGGGTTTGACGAGCCAGCCAGTGGCACCGGCAGCGCGGCCTGCTTGCTTCATCTGGTCGCTGGACTCTGTCGTCAAAATCAAAATGGGTATGGTTTTAAAGCTGGGGTTCTCACGCAACTTGCGGGTGAGGCCCAGCCCATCCAGGCGCGGCATGTTCTGATCGGTCAAGACCAAATCAATTTTGTTGGCCTGGGCCTTTTCATACCCGTCCTGACCATCAACAGCCTCAACGACCTGGTAGCCCGCCCCGGTCAAGGTAAAGGCGACCATCTTTCGCATTGACGCGGAGTCATCAACGGCGAGGATTGAATACATACACGGCTCCAACTGAAAATTGATTAAATCTAAACTTAAAACAGCTCGATTGAGCCTGCGTCCATTTCGTCTTGCGTGACAGGGTTTGGTCTGTCGGGCAAGGGCTGCATGATGGCTTGCATTTCTTCTTCATCGGCTTCCATGGCCTCATACGCCAATCTATCGGCACAGGCTTTCAAGACCTTGCTGGTATGGGTAATCAGCTGAGTGGCCATGTCCTGGAACTGCAACTCAGTGATGGCACTGTGCAATGCTGTCCGCAAATCAGCCAAGTCTTCATGGGCTTTGGCGTCCAGATCAGCTTTAGCCAGACTTACATTGGCGGTATCAAACCGATCCAGCAGGTTGTTGGCAGCATGATTGACCAAGCCTTCAAGGCGCTGAAGATCGTTCAAAACGATCAACAGACTGTCCTGAAGCTCGGCCACGGTCATGACCGGTATCTGGACCGTCGGGATATACGTGTCAGCTGCGGTTTCTTGCATGTTGGTCTGAAGGCCGTGCCTCGTTGTCATCTGTTCAAGCACAATGCCTGTTGAGAAATCCTCTTAAACCCAATTTAGCGCAATATCTAAAATCTGTGTTGCCGTAGTGGAAATGCCCACAGTTTCAAAGTAGAGAATACCTAACTATCCGATTTCATGGGGAGACCGCCAAAGTGACCCTGCCCTGCACACCAGTACTACCCAAGGGTCCCAACTTATGGCTGTAGTCGACCCAAGCCCCGCCAAAAAACCCATGGCGTCGCGTTCTGTGCGCCGGGTCTTGCACCTCGAGGACTCGCGTTTCGACCACGAACTGGCCTCATATGCCCTCAAAAGCAGTGATTTTCAGTATGAGTTAGCCCGTGTGGAAACACTGGAGAGCTTCATCGAGCATGTTCAGAGTCAGCCGCTAGACGTGATCGTGGCGGACTACCGCTTGCCAGGATTCACCGCAATTGATGCCTGGAACGCACTTCAGAGTCAAACCGAAGGCCAGGCGCAACACCCGCCGCCCTTCATCATCTTGTCGGGGGCCATTGGGGAATCCGCTGCGGTGGATGCGGTCAAGCAAGGGATCAGCGACTATTTGCTCAAAGATGACATCACCAAGTTAGACCATGTCATCTCCCGCGCCATTGAAGTCCATGAATCCCGCCGGGCTAAAGCGCTTGCTGACGCGGAGTTGAGCAAGTCCGAGCGCCGACTGGCAGAGCTGACGGAATATTTGCAATCCAGCATTGAGCAAGAGCGCGCCGCCATTGCCCGTGAAGTACACGATGACATTGGAGGCTCTTTAACGGCGGTCAAATTTGATTTGGCCTGGATCGTGCGCAATGCCAAAGACCCAGCCAGTCTGGAACATGCCCGTGCCGCCAGCGAGATGCTGCAGCATGCCATTGGTGCCAGCCAGCGCATTTTGCACAACCTGCGGCCAGCAATCCTTGAGCAAGGACTGGTGGCCGCCGTGCAATGGTTGGCAAGTGATTTTGAGCGCCGCACAAGCGTTCGCACCACCGTCCACGCCGCCAGCGAATCCGTGAAGCTCAGCAAGGCGATTCAACTGGTGGCCTACCGCACCACGCAGGAAGCACTTACCAACATCTCAAAGCATGCCGAAGCCAATGCTGTCATGATCGACCTGTCGGATGCCGAAGGCGTGTTGACGCTGGAGATCACTGACAAGGGAAAAGGATTGGACAAGACCGCACTGGACAAACCCAAAACTTTTGGCATTCGGGGACTGCACGAACGCGCCAAAACAGTGGGTGGATGGCTGGATGTGGCCAGCCAGCCCGGGGTGGGCACTTCCATCATCTTGTCTGTGCCGCTCAAGCCAGGCTTGTCTGACTATCACGCAGAGGTGACTGAATGATCAATGTAGTTTTGTGTGACGACCATGCTGTGGTGCGGCGCGGCATTCGCGACACCTTGACCGAAGCGGTAGACGTCAAGGTAACAGGTGAAGCGGGCAGCTATTCCGAAGTGCGGGAAGTCTTGCGCAAGGTGGAATGTGACGTGCTGGTGTTGGACATGAACATGCCGGGCCGCGACGGGCTGGAGGTGTTGGCCAGCTTACGTGACGCTGGCTCGACCATCAAGGTCCTGTTTTTGTCCATGCACCCCGAGGATCAATATGCCATTCGGTGCCTGCGCGCGGGTGCCCAGGGCTATATCAGCAAAGCTGGCGACCCCAGTGAGCTGATCACCGCCGTGCGTACCGTGGCCATGGGCCGAAAATACGTGACGCCAGAAGTTGCCCAGATGCTGGCGGACAGCCTGTCGGCACCCAAGTCAGAAGTCTTGCACGATGCCTTGTCCGAACGCGAGCTTCAGACGGTCATCAAGATCGCGTCGGGCAAGCGCCTGTCAGACATTGCCGAAGAATTGATGCTCAGCCCCAAGACAGTCAGCGTGTACCGCACACGCGCACTGGAGAAACTGAACCTGGCTAACAATGCCGAATTGACGGTGTACGCGATCCGCAATGGCATGGTCTAAATCTTTTGACGCTATCGTTTCATGAACAGGTCAATGGCCTGAGTGAGCAGGCGAGTCATGGGGGTTTCCAGCAGCGGCAAGCCCGCAGCAATGCCCATCAAACCTACCGTTAAGGTGACCGGAAAACCGAGCGCAAATATGTTCATCTGAGGCGCTACCCGGGAAACAATGCCGAGCGTCAGGTTAACCATCAGAAGCAAGCCAATGACGGGCAAGGCCATCCAGAGTGCTGAACTGAAGATTTCAGTGCCAATGGTGTGCAAATGCAGGCGGTTCACCGTCTCCATCAAGCCAAAATTGACTGGAAAAATGTCATAGCTTTGGATCACCGCCATGATGATCATCAAGTGACCGTTCAACACCACAAACAGCAAAACGGCAATGTTGCCGTAAAAGCGCGATACCGCACTGGTTTGGCTGTTACTGGTCATGTCAAAGAACATGGCGAAGTTCAAGCCCATTTGAAGACCCATCAACTCACCCGCAAGTTCAATGGTGGTAAAGACCAGTCTGACAGCAAAACCAATGGCCAGCCCAACGCCTACTTCATGTATGGCAGTAGCGACGGTGTCGGTATCGTTCAGCCCAACCATCGGTTGACCAACCAAGCTGGCTTGCGCACACAAGGCCACCAGAAATGCAAGGCAAATTTTGGTTCGGTTTGGAATGGCGCGAATCGACAGCAATGGGGACGAGCCAAACATCCCAAGCACCCGCAGAAACGGCCACAGAACTGGCGTAATCCATGCAGAGAGTTGCGCCTCTGAAAACGAGATCATGGCGAAAAACCGATGCTCTCGCTCAATTCACCCAGGCCGGAATATTGCTGATGGTGCGCCGGATGTACTCCACCATGGTGGTCAGCATCCAAGGCCCCGCAATGGTCAGCACCACCACCGCTGAAATCAACTTAGGCACAAAGGACAGGGTGGCTTCATTGATTTGGGTCACGGCCTGAAACAAGCTGATGAGCAAGCCCACCACCAGGATCGTTCCCAAGATCGGCGAAGACACCATCAACAAAAGCACCAGGGCTTCTTGGCCAACTGTTAAGACGCTTTGGGGGTTCATACCAGGTGTTCTTTCATTGGACGAAACTGGCTGCCAGCGAGCCAATCAAAATATTCCAGCCATCTGCCAGCACAAACAGCATCAGCTTGAACGGCAAGGCAACCAGTACGGGCGACAGCATCATCATGCCCAGCGACATCAGCACGCTGGCCACCACCAGATCGATCACCAAAAACGGAATCAAGATCATGAAACCGATCTGAAACGCGGACTTCAGCTCGCTGATCGCAAAGGCGGGCACCAGCACGCGCATGGGAGCAGCTTCACCTTTGATATCCGGGTCGAGCTTGGCGAGTTTGGCAAAAAGCGACAAATCGGCCTGACGCGTCTGCTTAAGCATGAACTGGCGCATAGGGGCTTCGCCGAGATCCAGCGCCTGCTCGAAAGAGATGCTGCCCTTGGCATAGGGTTGATAGGCATCCTGATACACCTTGTCAAAGGTGGGGCCCATCACAAAAAAGGTCAAGAACAAAGACAAGCCAATGATGACTTGGTTAGGTGGAGCAGATTGGGTGCCCAAAGCTTGGCGTAACAGTGACAGCACAATCACGATCCGGGTAAAGCCCGTCATCATGAGCACAATGGCTGGCAAAAACGAAAGCGCTGTGAAGAACAGCAGGGTTTGAATTGGCACCGAATAGCTGGTGCCGCTATTCCCACTGCCCACAATCAAAGGCAATTGCCCCGCCGCCTGAGCCAACGCATCCACTGGCAAGCACAAAACCAGCGCGATGCCCAACAGGCCACGGTAGAACCCTGTCACGGCGCGCCTTTCTGATCGTCCAGCTTTGCCTGGAAATCGCCTGACGGCAAGGTGTCCACCGCCACGGGCTGCGCATCATCTGAACCAGGCATGGTATGGAGACAGGTAATGGATTGCGGTGTTACCCCCAAAACCAAGCGCGTGCGGGTTTGACCCTGAAGCACTTCCACTGTCACGATCCGTTGCTGCGGGCTTAAAGACAGGGATGAAATAAGACGGGTAGCGCCGTCATGCGGCAGTTTGCCCAGTCCTGTGCGGCGCTGCACCCATTTAAGTACCCAGGGGAGCGATGCAAAAGCGGCAATGAAAACGACCAGCCAAAAAGAGGTTTGGTACATGGTTATACAGCTTGAGCGTTCAGCATCAGCCCCGGCTAACCCGTTTGAGCCGCTCAGAAGGCGTCACCACGTCTGTCAGGCGAATACCAAATTTCTCGTTCACGACTACCACTTCGCCTTGCGCGATCAAGTAGCCGTTAACCAGCACATCCATGGGTTCACCGGCCAATGCGTCCAGTTCAACGACCGAGCCTTGTCCCAGCTGCAAGATGTACTTGATGGGCACCTTGGTACGACCAAGCTCCACGGATAACTGCACAGGAATGTCCAGCACCATGTTGATATCGTTGAGCGGCGCGCCGGTGCCTGCACCGTCGGCAAAGCCCCCATTGCCGGACAAAGGCCCGCCTTGTACATCTGCACCCGGCGTGTCTTCTGATTTTTTCTGCTCTTCCAGGGCTTCTGCCCATCCGCTGAGCTCATCTACTTCGTTACTGTCCATACCTTCGGTTGCCATGATTGCTCCCAGAGTGATTAAACGGGTTCGCCCCGTTGCAACAAGGTCTTATCAACCTTGATCGCGTATTTGGTGTTGTGCGTCCCATACTGGCACTCAAAGACGGGGATGCCGTCAATGGACGCCTGAATCCGGGGTTTGCGCTCCAGCTCAATGAAGTCCCCCGGCCGCATGGAGAGCAACTGCTCGATCGTGGTGTCCGCCTTCGCCAGTTCAGCCACCAACACCACCTCAGCAGACTGGATCTCATGCGTCAGCACGTTGACCCAGCGCCTGTCCACCTCCATCGAGTCGCCCTGCGTGGTGGAATAGAGCACATCCCGAATGGGTTCCAGCGTGGCATAGGGAATGCAAAAGTGCACCGAGCCGGTGATTTCACCAATTTCAAGGTGAAACGTCGTTGAAACCACGATCTCGCTCGGCGTCGCAATATTGGCAAATTGCGGCTGCATTTCTGAGCGCTGGTATTCCAGGTTGATCGGGTAAATGCCTTTCCAGGCTTTTTCGTACTCAACGGTGATCACTTCAACCAAACGGTTGATGACTCGTTGCTCGGTGGCAGAAAACTCACGCCCTTCAATCCGGGTTGGGAATTTGCCCACACCACCATACAGTGTGTCGATCACGCCAAACACCAGTGTGGGTTCGCAAACGATCAAGCCGCTTCCGCGCAGGGGGCGAACCGCCACGATGTTGAAATTGGTGGGCACCGCCAGTTCACGCAAAAACGCGCTGTATTTGTGCACAGTGACTGGACCGATGGAAATTTCTGGGCTGCGGCGGATGAAATTAAACAGTCCAACCCGCAAATTGCGCGAGAAACGCTCGTTGACGATCTCCATGGAGGGCATGCGCCCCCGAACAATCCGCTCCTGGCTGGAAATGTCGTAAGACCGCACTGCCCCCTGGTCGACCACGTCCTCAGAATAGGTCTGGCTCTCCCCCGTGACGCCCTCCAGCAGGGCGTCAACTTCTTCTTGCGATAAAAAGGATTCACTCATGGGTCACACCTCCGGTGGAGGACATCATCGTGCATCACTGGACTATAAAACTGGAAAACAACACGCTCTTAATGGGGTTGGGCGGTGGTGGCGCTTTTTTCTTCTTTTTCCCAGGCTTCTTGGGCGCGTGCGCGTCCTCTTCTTCGTCGTCTTCGTCTTCGACCACATAGCCAAGCGGCGTCGAAACTTCGCGACGAATGTCTTTTGCCAGTTTGGCCTTACCTTCAACGGTCAAAAGTTCCGTGGTCGTTCGCTGGGAAACCGTCAGCAGCACGGCATTGCGGATAGACGGCATGAAGGCTTTGACCGAGTCTGCAACTTTAGGATCGGTAATCTCCAGGGTAATGCCTAATTGAGCAAACCTCTCGCCACCGGGATCAGCCAGATTCACCACCAGGGTTTCCAGCGGCAAAAAGGTAGGTGGAGCTGCGGGTTTGGCGTGCTCTACAGGCGCTGCATGCCCCCCCTCTTCATCCGCGGGCTTGGCTTTTTTCATCATGAAAAATGCACCGCCACCGCCTGCCAGCAGGACGACGGCAAGGATGATGATGAGCATTTTTTTACTTTTGGGAGGCTTAGCCTCCGCTGCGGGCGCGTCAGACACGATTGACCTTTCTGGTCACAAGCTACAAAAACGCAGCATGAACCTAAACTTCTTCTCTGAACCTATTATTTGGTCACTTTAGCGCTGCAATTGTCTAATTAAAAGGAAATTTCAGGTCTATTCGAATCAATCGCCCTACAAACTTGACGACCATCTTCACTAGACGAAGAGATCCACCGCCCCGTCGACCACTCTGGAACGCTGCACCACATGGATTGTTTGGTCTGGCGCGCCAGCAGACCTTGAAGCCAAACCTCGCCCCATCCGCTGTATGCCGCTTTGCGATGGTTCCGATGAACGGTCACGGGCCTGTTGCTGAGAAGACGTCCCAACAGATACGCCCGATAAGATCAAACCTTCGCTTTTAAGCATGGTATCCAATTGGTCTGCCGCGCGATTCAGCATGTCGCGCGTTTCTGCGGTATCGCAGCGAAACTCAACCGTGGCCTGGTTGCCCACCATCGAAATGCTGACCTCCACAGGGTCGCTGCCCTGAGCATCCAATTTAAGCTCCGCCGATTGAATGTTTTGAGACACCCATACCGCGACTTGAGTCGCCACCGCAGTTTCGGGTGCCGCGTCAATGGGGATGCTGGCACTGATGCCCAAATTCGCGGCCGTTTGATTGGCCTGAGAAGTCATGTCCAGGCCTTGGTTCGAGTACAAGCCTTGGTCTGACTCAAAGCCAGCTTTCCCCGACAAGGCAGATAGTCTGTGCTCTTGCGGCAAACCATCCGTCATGGCAAACATCGGCATCGACGCCTGAATGTCAGTCGGTGCAACGTGTACAGGCAACTTGTCGGCGGTGGGACTGCCGGGCTCACTGGTTTGGCGCTGCGCATTGGCAGCAGACGCCAACTGACCCAGTTCAGCCACCCAAGACGTTGTTTTGCCGCCGCCGACATGGCTCACATGGCTTTTTGGGCTTCCTGCTAAGCCACTGCCTGCGTCCAGCTTTGTCTGCTCCGGCGACGCAACTTGGCTCAAAGCTTCAAGCTCTGTTGCTCCACGTCGTTGATTTAGGGATGGATTTGCTTGAGCGACCGAGGCAGCGACATGAGATGTGCCACTGTTCACTGCCGCAGATGCTAATGCATTGGTCAAGACCGCATCGCCGCTTGCAGAAGCCTTGGCCTGTTCAGCCGCCAGCGCGCTACCAGTGGTGCCAAAGCTATTGACAACCGCCGAGCCAACACCGCTCGGGTCCACTGGCACGCCTTGCGCCATTTGCATTTGTGCCCACAGCGCAGGTGAAGTGGGATCCATCATCGTTGAAACATCAGCGTCCTTGCCATCAGATTCAGCTTCAGCGGACAGGCCTTGATCGGCCACACCAGACGCAATCGCGGCTTTGGAAGCGTCGCCTGCTCGAGCGTTTGCGTTTACTGTTTCCTTCGCCATGTCAGCCGGATGTTTACCGAATTTCGCCAAAATGGCATGAAATCCGGCGGGCTTGTTCGGCTGGTTTTGAGACGCCGCTTTGGGGGGCGCCTCTTTGGCGGACGTAAGCTTGGGTGCCAATGCTTCTGCACTGATCACGTCACTTTGAATCATTTTCATACATGCTCCTTGGCACGCCTGGACTGACGCGCCATCATTTGAGACGCCATCTCATCCATCTGCTTTTGTTCTTGCCGTGCTTGGCCTTGCGCGATCACGGCCTTTCGGGTGTCCAGTACGTGCTGAAACCGCTTGAGCTTGTGCTCTGCCTCAATCAGGGCCGTTTGGGCTTGCGTGATTTGGGCTTCGTGTGTCTGGATCACACGTTGTTGGTAATCAATGGCGTGCTGCAGTTTTTCTAAGAACTGGTAGTGGTGATGCATCACTGCGGCGTCTGAGGCCACGTTGCGGCCAATCCATTTGTTTTCTGTCTCACTGACATAGGCCTGCAGTTGCTGCAACTGCATGGCAGCTGCTTGCTTTTGCCCTTGGCGCTGCGCGACGACACGCGCCGCGTCGTCGCGCTGGCGTTTGGCCATGTCCGAGGCAAGTTCTAACGGCCTCAAATTAGCCATGCTCAAACTCCTGAGCTTGATGGCCTTGTGCGGCAGCATTCACGTTATGCCCCATGGCATTGGCCATGCCGTAAACGCTGTCCACAAAGCCCACGCCTGTGTGCATGGCCTGTTGCAAGAACTGTGTCATTGTGGCATTCAGTGCAATGGCCTTGTCCATGGCGGGATCTGATCCACTGACATAAGCTCCGATTTGAATCAAGTCACGCCCTTGCTCGTAGCGAGAATAGATCGCCCGAAACTGACGTGCCAGTTCAAAGTGGTCTCTGGACACCACGTTGTTCATGACACGCGAAGCTGAAGCGCCAATGTCAATCGCCGGAAAATGACCAGACTCGGCCAAGCGTCGTGACAGCACGATATGCCCGTCCAAAATAGCTCGGGCCGAATCGGCAATGGGGTCTTGCTGGTCATCGCCTTCAGAGAGCACGGTGTAGAAGGCGGTGACCGATCCCACGCCGTTCAAGCCATTGCCGCTTCGCTCCACCAATTGCGCCAATCTGGCAAAACAAGATGGTGGATAGCCTTTGGTGGCAGGCGGCTCGCCAATGGCCAATGCGATTTCGCGCTGGGCCATGGCATAGCGGCTGAGTGAATCCATCAACAGCAACACGTGCTTGCCCTGGTCACGAAAATATTCGGCAACTGCCGAGGCGTAGGCCGCTCCTTGCATGCGCAGCAGCGGTGGCGCGTCGGCAGGTGCCGCCACCACAACAGAGCGCGCACGGCCATCTTCACCCAAGATGTCTTCGATGAATTCTTTGACTTCGCGACCGCGTTCGCCAATCAGGCCCACCACAATCACGTCGGCCTGTGTGTAGCGCGCCATCATGCCCAGCAATACGCTTTTTCCCACACCAGATCCCGCAAACAAGCCCAAGCGTTGGCCACGTCCCACCGTCAGCAAGGCATTGATGGATGCCACGCCGGTGTCTAGCGGCTCGCGCACCGGCGTGCGGTCCATGGCATTCAGCGGCTTGCGGTCCAGCACACCCACCTGAACGTCGAGCAACTCACCTTGCCCGTCCATAGGCAGCCCTTGGGCATCCACCACCCGACCTAGCAGTCCGTTCCCCAATGGCAACTGCAACATCCCCAGGTCAGGTGCCTGCGCGTTGGGGCCGATATCTGGCACATCACCCAGTTTGACGAGCGGGCTGAAGGGCATCAGCGGCGTGACACGTGCGCCACGGGACAAGCCCTGTATGTCGCCCGCAGGCATCAAAAAAGCATTGCGATCCGAAAACCCCACGACTTCGGCCAAGACGCCCGTGTGGCCCTGGGCCTCTACCAAGCACTGTGCGCCAACGGGCGTACGAATGCCAGACGCCTCCAACACCAAGCCTGCAACATGGGTGAGTGAGCCTTGAATGGGCAAGGAGTCACGACGCGCCACACGTTGTTGGGCCGTTGCCAAAAAATCCTGCCAACGCTGCGTGACCTGCTCGCTCATGGTGTACTTTCAATGGCGTCGGGGTCAGGCGATTCCATGGCCGCCCGGTCGGCGGGCAGGCCGAGCGCCGCCACCGCACGCTCCCAACGCTTTTGCAAACTGCCGTCAATCACTGCACCAGCACTTTCCACCCTACACCCGCCCGTCTCTATTGAATAGTCTGCTATCAAATTCATACCAGAACCGGCAAACATAGCCTGCAATGGTGCTTGAAGCACTTCCATGTCCTGCGGATTTACTCTTACCGTGGCCGCCTTGCCATCAGCCATGACCATGTCCAAAGCCTCTTTGATGACATGGCGAACGGAACCAGGGTCGATTGACAATTCGTGGCGAATCACTTGCCGGGCCACAGCACAGGCTAAATCCAGCACACCTTGCGCAATGGTTTGCTCAGCCTCCTCAAGCGACACTTGAGCAGCGAGGATTACAGCGTTCAAGCGCTCGGCAGCCTCTTGGCCCTGCGCCTGTGAAAATGCCCTCAAAAGGCGTTCTGCCTCTAATTTGGCCTCGGCTTTCCCTTGGGCCAGGCCTCGTTCAAAAGCGCTTTGACTGGCTGACGCCAGCTTGAGCTGCACTTGCTCCGCCTCGGCCTTTCGAACATCCATTTCCGCGGGGGAATAAGTCGCCCCCACAGCACCAAAGCGCCACTCCGATACAGCCCCAAGTTCCTCAGCAGGGATGAACCGCGCATAGTTGCGGGGATCAGACGAGGGCATCGTCACCTCCACCTCCGCCTAGAACAATAGTGCCTTCGTCGGCCAGGCGGCGAACGACCTTGAGAATTTCCTTTTGCTGCGCTTCGACTTCGGACAGACGCATTGGGCCGCGAGACTCCAGGTCTTCCTTGAGCGTTTCGGCCGCACGGCTGGACATGTTGGAGAGCACCAATTCCTTGAGTTCTGCAGAGGCCCCTTTGAGCGCCACAACAAGTGTCTCCGACGACACTTCTTTGAGCGTGGCCTGAACACCGGCCTTGTCGAGTTTGAGCATGTCCTCGAAGACAAACATCTTGTCCATGATCTTCTGGGCCAGGTCCGAATCCTGGCTTCGGATCGACTCGATGACCGTGCCTTCGATGCTTGCGCCCAAAAAGTTGATGATCTCGGCCGCTGCCTTGACACCGCCCAGCGAGCTCTTGCGGATCTTGTCGCCGCCTGCCAGCACTTTATAAAGTACTTCGTTGAGGTCCTTAAGCGCCGTGGGTTGAATACCCTCCAGTGTGGCCACGCGCAGCATGACCTCGTTACGCTGACGTTCGGACAAATTCTTCAGAATCGCCGCCGCTTGCTCGAAATCCAGGTGCACCAAAATAGCGGCCACGATTTGGGGGTGCTCGTTGCGAATCAGCTCGGCCACGGAGATGGGGTCCATCCATTTCAGGCTTTCGATGCCTGACACGTCCCCGCCCTGCAAGATGCGATCGATCAGCAAGGAAGCCTTATCGTCGCCCAGCGCACGCTTGAGCACGGCACGAACATAGTTGCTGGTGTCAGAGACCAACAAGCTCTGCGCCCCGGCGGCTGCCGCAAATTTGACCAACACCGCGTCGACACGCTCATTGCTGACGGTACGTGTCTTGGCAATGGTTTCACCCAGTTTTTGCACTTCTTTGGGTGACAGGTGTCTGAAAACCTCTGAGGCTTCTTCTTCGCCCAAAGACATCAAAAAGATGGCTGCGTCGGAAAGACCTTCTTCATCCATGGTGGCACCCTGTTAGGAGATTGATGTTGATCATGCCGGGACTTCGCCGTTGACCCAGGTCTTCACTATATTCGCAACTGCAACAGGGTTGGATCTTGTCAGTGCACGGGCCTCCTCCAGACGGATTTGGTGATCCGTCAGCGCCACAGGCAGTGGGTTGCCATCTGGGCCAAGCACGACGCCGCTGCTACCGCTGGCGCCTCCGCCCAGGGCCAACATGTCAGGGCGCTGGTTTTCGTCGCTCACCACGGCATTCAACTGCCCCACTTGAACCTCAGGGGGGGGAGGTGGAGGCGCATTGATCGTCTTGATGGCGGGCTTGATCAGCATTTGCATGACCAGGAAGGCAAAGATCAAGCCAGCGACGGGCCAGGCGAAGCTGCGGGCCGTGTCCATCACTGCGGCTTGCTTCCAGATGGGCACATCTTCAAACACCTGTTTTTCGATGGCGAAAGCGGCATTGACCAGATTGACCGAGTCGCCACGGTCCTTGCTGAAACCGATGCTCTCGCGAACCAAGGCGTTCATTTGGTCCATCTGCTCTTTGGAAAGCGGTTTGCTGACGGTCTTGCCCTGGACCTCTGATGTGGTGTTGTTGATCACCACTGCAGCCGTGACACGTTTGACCACTGCGGTCGCACCACGAACCACGCGGACTGTCTTGTCCACTTCGTAATTGGTGATCATTTCCTTTTTGCCATTGGGCCCCAGGCCCGACCCACCGTTGCCCGTCCCGGCAGACAAAGTTGGCGTCGCACCATTGATGCTGGCCGACGGCGTGGCGGGCGGCTGGTTGGATACCGCACCGGGCACACCAGAGGGTTGAGCATTGTCAGCACCACGCGACTCCACCACTTGCTGGCTGCGAATGGCGGCCTCATCGGGCGTTTGATTTGGTTTGTGAGACTCAGAGGTGGATTCAGATTGCGAGAAATCCACATCAGCCGTGACTTGAGCTCGTACATTGCCGCGACCCACAACGGGCTCCAGAATATCCATGATCCGGCGGGCATAGCCCTGCTCCACTTGTTGCACGTACTGCAACTGCTGAGCATCCACGGCGCCCGGGCCGCCGTCTGGTGCGTTAGACAGCAGCTTACCGGTGTCGTCAAGCACGCTAACTGCCGTCGGATTCATCTCCGGCACGCTTGACGCCACCAAGTGGACAATGCCCGCGATCTGGCCACGGTCCAACACACGGCCTGGGTGCAGGCTGAGCAATACAGAGGCAGAGGCCTTTTGCTGCTCACGAAAGAAACCGTTTTGATTGGGCAGTGCCAGGTGAACCCTGGCGTTTTGCACAGAAGACAAGGCTTGAATGGAGCGTGTCAATTCTCCCTCAAGTCCGCGCTGAAAGGTCAAGCGTTCCTGAAATTGCGTCATGCCGAAACGGTTGGCTTCCATGGAGTCAAAACCACCCACCGTGCCTTTGGGTAAACCTTGTGACGCCAAGCGCATGCGAACGTCATTGACGCGATCTGCTGGCACCAAGATAGCGCTGCCGCCATCGGCATGCTTATAGGGAATGTTCATTTGCGACAACTGGGCAATGATCGCCCCACCATCTTTGTCAGCCAAATTGGCGTACAGCACGCGAAAATCGGGCTGATGCCCCATGAACATGCCAGCAATGCCCATCGCGAGCACCAGCACGATGCCCAGGGCGAATTTGAGTTTTTGGGTTCGATCAAGCGCACTTGCCCGGACGATCCAAGTCGGGGCAGGTACTTGACCAGCGGGATTTGTCAGTTCGGCTACGGCAGACATCGAAGTTCCAGTGTCATCAAGGAGCCAACGGGCCCCCTCATGCCGTTGATTATTCGACGCACCTTCGAAAACATGAGCGAGATAAGGCGGGTTTTTCGCCTGTTATTCGCACTCAAGATTTCCTGACGACTGCTTAGGATTGCGGCATTAGCTTCGATAGGAGCCCGTCATGGACCTTCGCATTCCCAGTAGTACCTCAGTTCCCAGTGCCTTTCGCAGTACAGGCAGTACTGGCATTGGTGGACTTTCAAAAACCCAGACCGCTAACTCAGGCGGAGTCCAAGCCCCCGGCGTGTCCAGCGCCTTCAAGAATGCCTTAAAAGCCGTCAGTGAAGCCCAGAACTATTCAACCGGATTGCAAAAGGAGGTCACCATGGAGAACCCCAAAGTCAGTCTGGAAGAAACCATGGTTGCGATCCAAAAGGCTCAAATTGGCTTTCAGGCGACAGTTCATGTCCGCAACCGCATGGTTCAAGCCTACAGTGACATCATGAACATGCAGGTTTAGGGACAAGTCAACACCATCAAAAAAGGCGCCATCGGCGCCTTTTTTGACTAGTGCAGTCGATACGACTGCGGGTTCATCATCTCCCCCAGTTCGTTCAGCCAAGGTTCTGCCAAGAGGCGGATCTCAGCATCGTTGCGGAGAATGCGCTGCATGATTTTCGCTTTGGCTTTGCGCTGCTCTGGTGCCAACTCTTCTTGCTTGGCCTTGAAGCGCAATTGCTCAATCAGCACCGCGCAAGCACCCTCAAAGCGAACCACTTGGTCCCAGTCTTCAACATGGGCGGCGGCAAGCATATTGCTGCTTGCGGATTCAATGGCTTGGTAATAGTCAAATAGAGATTCGGGCATGATCAAGCTCCCACTTTCTGGTTGGTCGCACCGGCTGAAGGATTGATTTCGGCCCAAGCTTTGGCAATGGGATCGATAACCTTGCGAACTTCTTGAACCAGCGCAATATCGTTGCGCACATTGGCCAGGGTCAACTGCATCACGCAGTAGTCGTATAGACGTCCGAGATTAACGGCAAGTTCGCCACCGCCCTCAGGATTCAACCCAGCCTTAAGACCTTCTTCCAGAATGCGGACGGCTCGGCCAATGGCGCGACCCTTGACCGCAATGTCTTTTCGTTCCAAAGCGCCCTGAGCTGTTGACAGGCACTGGAAGAACTCTTCAAACAAGAGGTGAACAAGGTGATGCGGATTTGCGTTTTGAACGCTGGTCTCCGCACCTACGCGTTTGTAGGCCGTTGAAGCACGTGCAAAAGTGGGGGTGAACATCGAATAACTCCTTGTTACTTTCTTATTAGAGTTATCGGCAGATTCGGCCGTGTCTGAAGGATCAATCTGCGGTTTTATGGGATTTTGTCCAGTCATGAATGCCTGTCAAAAAATGGATGAATCCCACCAGCATAGCGCCAAGCTTCAAGTTCAGCCAGTATTCTTGTTCCAGGTGGTCACTTGCTGGGAAACATAGCTGCTCAGCGCATTCATGGAAGCCATTTTTCCGTCCAATGCAGAGTATTGACGAACCAGTCGCTCCTGGACCAAGCTGGCGTGCTTATTGACTTTATCTTGATCGGCTTGATTGCGCTTTGCCATGGATTCAAGGGAGTCGGTCTTGCCCTTTAACGAGCCATCTGACGCCAATAAGCCTATCGTGAAATTTTTAAGCTTGAGACCAAAGCCATTGGTCGACTGATTCTTGTTATCAACGACAAAGAAGTCCTTCAGGCCGCTGATGTTTTGCAAAGCTGCATCTAGCTTACCCGCACCAAGCGATTGACCATTGACAACATCTCCGACCATCAGGCTACCGTCGCGCTGCAAAGTGATACCAATGTCTGAAAGGCGGGAATATGCAGCCCCTGTTGTCGTGGAGCCGACCAGACTTCTCAGTGCCTTTTGCAAGCCCAAAGTAGCGGCATCGCCTTGCAAAATTGATCCCTTCTTCGTTGTGGCATCGTATTTCGTCGCGCCGATCAACGTGGTATTGAGTGTGTTGTAGGCGGCGACAAAATCCGTAATCGCCTTCTTGATGGTGGTGGTGTCAGTGCTCACGTTGAGATCAACTGGTGCTGTCGTGACTTGCCCGACCGTCAACTGAACCCCTGGTATCAGCTCGCCAAAGGTATTGCTGGTAGACGTTACAGGCACACCGTTCAATGTCGCATTGGCATTGCGTGCCTGCTGCGCCGTGGTAATGGTGGTGGCCATGCCAAAACTGCCTGTTTGGGGATCAAATGCCAAACGAGACAACCCATTGTTGTCATTGTTTATGGTATCGGTGTCCGTGGCTTGTATGCGAAACCCAGCAGCATCGCCAGTGGACTTAGAGCGAATGGAGAGCCGCTCACCTGAGCTGTCTTTGACAATTGACGCGGTGACACCGACATTGGCGTCATTGATTTTTGTAGCAATTGACGACAGAGAATCTTCTCCGACACCAATATTGACGGTCACTGCCGGGGCTGTACCTGGTGTGAATCCCGCAAAACCACTTGACCATGTCCCAAGCTGTATCGTGAGAGAACCCGTTCCCACGGCAGCGCCCGTCGTGAAGGCTTGACTCGACGTGTTTTGAGCTCGTGCGAGTTGCTGAACCTCAACGGAATAGCTGGCTTGCGGGGATGAAATGCCGGTAACAGTGGCTGCGACTGCTGCCGCGTTTGACGAACTTGCCGTCATCTTCTTCCAAAAAGTGGGACTGCCAAGGTTCAGGGCAGCATCGGAAAGACTGGCTATTTGCGACTTGATGTCGCCATAGGTGGACACTTGGGCAGTAATCACCGCCGACTTGGCCTTTAATGACGTCAGCGGCGACTTTTCCAGGTCAACCAGTTTGGTCACAATGGAGTTGACATCAAGTCCACTGCCAATGCCCAACGATGCTATTGCTGCCATGATGCACTCCTAAACATTCAATCGTCACTTTGGACGAAGTAACCGTATTGGGCGCCCAACCTCAGAAACCACAAAGCGGCAACGGATATTGTCCGTTGCCGCTGTCTGTTCTTACTGGCTGAATACAGCCAGTAAAACCGCTACTTTTGCTTAACGCAGCAGGGCCAGCACACCTTGTGGCAACTGGTTGGCTTGCGCCACCATCGCCGTACCAGCTTGTTGCAGGATCTGCGCACGGGACAGGTTGGCTGTTTCCGACGCAAAGTCTGCATCCTGAATACGTGAGCGTGATGCGCTGGTGTTTTCTGCGTTGGTCTGCAGATTCGCGATAGTCGATTCAAAGCGAGACTGCAAGGCACCAAACTTTGCACGCTCACTGTTGATCATGTTCAACGCAGAATCCACCGTCTTAATCGCCTGGGTTGAATTCGCAACCGTGGTCACATCCAAACCAGCAACAGTATTCAGCGTTGAAGTGCTAGAGGCCAATGAGTTAGCTGTAGTGGCAGTTACCGCAAATGACTTCTGAGAGTCCAACTCAATGAAGCCACTGGTTGTGCTGCTGGTGCCTGCTGTGGTCAGCGCAACGAGAGCACCCGAAGCCGTACCCGTCGCATCAAGTTTGGTGACATTGGCGTCACCAGCATTGCCGGAAACGCTGTCGATACTGATGTCATTGCCGGTAGCATTGGTCAGCGTCAAGCCTGTGCCAGCAGAGTTAACAACGGCAGTTACACCGGTCTTAGAGGACTGGTCATTGATCGCGGTTGCCGCAACCGATAAGGCGTCTTTACCTGTCACTGCTGTCAATGTAAACGTGATGGTTTGAGCCGTCGCATTGTCTGACTGGATCTTCAGACCATAAGAACCCGTTGCGGCAAAGTCCAAGGTCAAATCAGTCCGTGCAACTGCAGTGACGCCAGTGGCGGCAGCCTGGTCATTGATCATCGAAGCGGTTTTCTTAGCCGAGTCGTTATCAGCCGTCGTGATGTTGGCACTGCCAACATAACCGGCAATAGCCAACGTACCACCAGATACGCCGTTTGTACCAGCTGCATTTGACGATGCAGCTGCGCCGGCATTGCTTCCTGCGACTTGGTTATTGCCGTACTGATTGGTACGCACGTTTGCGGTAGCAGCGGTAATGGTCTGGTTGGCATTTGCGCCGACCTGGAAAGCTGCAGAACCAAAAGAGCCGTCGAACAAGTTTTGTCCATTGAACTGCGTGGTGGTTGCAATGCGGTCCAACTCAGAGGTGAGCTGGTTCACTTCGTTGTTCAGTGCCAAGCGGTCATTGGACGAATTTGTCGCGTTGGCGGATTGAACAGCCAGTTCACGAATACGTTGCAAGATGCTGCCAGCTGCGCCCAAGGCACCTTCAGCGGTCTGCGCCAAAGAAATACCGTCATTGGCATTGCGGGCGGCTTGATCCAACCCACGGATCTGAGCGGTCATGCGCTCAGAGATACCAAGGCCTGCGGCGTCGTCTTTAGCGCTGTTGATGCGCATGCCAGAAGACAAGCGCTGCATGGATGTTGCCAGAGATGCCTGGTTTTTGGTCAGGTTGCGCTGGGCGTTCAACGAGTTAATGTTGCTGTTGATGATCGAGGTCATGATGAAACTCCTTCAGTTTGCTTCAATCCGGCATTGCTGCCGATCCCATCGCCAAAACTCTTGAATTTCGCAATACAAAATTTATGGCGCTATGACCGGGATACCTTGCAAATTTGCCGTACCTACCGGACGACGGACCGATTAATGTGACCCGCTATGTGTAATTTCGGTTGTACTAGACAAAACTTTAGGACTTATCAAAGGGTTTCGGCCCTTCAAAAAAGAAAAACAGCCAAATAATTGGCTGTTTTCTTCCTTCCTCCCCATCGAAGACGCCATCAATGGCGCATTTCTCTACTCAATCGGTATTCCCCGGATTTACTTGAGCAGTGACAAGACGCCTTGTGGCAACTGGTTCGCCTGCGCCACCATGGCAGTGCCGGCTTGCTGCAAGATCTGAGCACGCGACAAATTAGCCGTTTCCATCGCAAAGTCTGCGTCCTGAATTCGCGAACGGGACGCACTGGTGTTCTCAGAGTTGGTCTGCAAATTGGCGATGGTGGATTCGAACCGTGATTGCAGCGCACCAAACTTTGCACGTTCGCCGTTGACTAAATCCAGCGCAGCATCGACAGTTCGAATAGCTTGGGTGGCATTTGTAAAGGTGGTGACATCCAAAGTTGCAACGGTGATCAACGTCGAAGTAGACGCCGCCAAGGCATTGGTTGTCGTAGGGGTCACGGCAAATGATTTTTGAGAGTCCAACTCAATAAAGCCGCTGGTTGTTGCACTGGAGCCACCAGAGGCCAACGTGACTGGTGTGCCCAAGACCGTACCAGTTGCGTCCATCTTGTCGAGCGTAATGTCATCGGCATTTGTTGCGGAACTCGTGAGGCTGATGTCATTGCCAGTTGAATTTGTCAGCGTCAACCCGTTTCCAGCGGCATTAACGACAGCCGTAACGCCAGTTTTAGAGGCTTGATCATTGATTGCACTGGCAGCAACAGACAACGCATCTTTACCGGTTACCGCAGTGAGTGTAAAGGTCACGGTTTGAGGGGTGGCATTGTCAGACTGAATGGTTAAGCCATATGCCCCAGCCGTGGCGAAGGTCAGTGCGAGGTCTGTTTGCGCGACCGCTTTTACGCCAGTCAGCGGGGACTTGTCATTGATGTTAGCGGCTATCGTTTTCGCAGTGTCGTTGTCTGTTACCGTCACATTGGATGAGCCAACGTAACCTGCAATTGCCAAAGTACCGCCGGATACGCCATTTGTACCTGCTGCAGTCGAGGACGCCGCAGCACCAGCATTTGAGCCAGCTACCTGGTTATTCCCGTACTGATTGGTACGCACATTGGCCGTTGCCGCGGTGATGGTCTGGTTTGCGTTGGCACCAACCTGGAAGGTGGCTGAACCAAATGAGCCATCAAAAAGATTTTGTCCGTTGAACTGTGTCGTGGTGGCAATGCGATCCAATTCAGCCGTCAACTGATTCACTTCATTGTTCAGCGCCAGGCGGTCACCAGAAGAATTGGTGGAATTGGCGGATTGCACAGCCAACTCGCGAATACGCTGCAAGATATTGCCTGCGGCACCCAAGGCACCTTCAGCAGTTTGCGCAAGTGAAATACCGTCATTGGCATTTCGTGAGGCTTGGTCCATGCCCCGAATTTGAGCGGTCATCCGCTCTGAAATCCCTAAACCCGCCGCATCATCCTTGGCGCTGTTGATGCGCATCCCTGATGAAAGGCGTTGCATGGAAGTTGCCAGCGACGCCTGACTTTTCGACAGATTGCGCTGCGCATTCAATGAATTGATATTGCTGTTGATAATCGAGGCCATGATGAGAACTCCAATAAAGATCGCTTCAATCCGGCACATTGGCCGATCCTGTGGTTAATTGGTTGCAGGTTCCAATTGCTATCAATCAACCGCTTGACCGGGGAAATGCAGCCCATCTGCATTACCTGCCGGACTGCGAGCTCTGCGTTTTGGCTATAGCCCGCTGTGACTGAATTCTGAAACATCAAGCTTTATCTAATTCGCTTTGAAAAAGGGCATTTCCCCCCCAATTCGAGCCTTTGCATCGAATGCCAATGCGATCAAAATCAAGAATCGGCATAGCTGCCGCCCTATAAATCGGTACAGTTAACATGAGCTCAAAATCAAGAATCCCCATGCCTGCAAGAGCAACTTCGGCCGATCCTGACGAGGGCCGTGCAGCGGTTGAGCGGGAGGACTGGACCGCAGTACAGCAGTTGGTCAAAAGACGCTTGCGCAAGTCTGCTATTGACACCTTTAGTCACCGCTACCTGGGGTTAGCGCTGCAAGGCCTCAGCCTTCAAAAGGAAAGCCTGGAGGCCTATGAACGTGCACTCAAGATCTATCCCAATGACGTGGTCATCTTGATTAATTTTTCAAACATCCTGAGTGGTCAGGGTCAGAATTTGAGGGCCTATGAGCTAAGCAAGCGGGCCGCACAACTTGCCCCGGGACTGGCTCGCGCTTGGATCTCGATGCTTTGGCCTTGCTACATGCTGGCTAAACATCAAGAAGGCGTGAATGCCGCTGAGAAAGCAAAACTTTTGCCCATGACGCAAAGCGACCGCATGATGTTGCTTAACAACTTGGGCACCAATTTGCGCGACTTAGGGCGATTGGACGAAGCCTTGGCGGTTTGCAGAGAAGCCATTGCCCTGGCTCCTGAATGGAACTTGCCCTATATCAATTTGATGTTATTCCTGCAGTCCAAGCCAGACACCACGGCCATGGAACTGCGTGAGGCTGGCGAGTTATATGCCAGCAAGTTCGAGTTGCCTTGGATGAACCAATGGCCAAAGTTTGAAGAACGCAATGCGGACCCACATCGAAAACTCCGGATAGGCTTTTTGTCTCCTGACTTCAACTGCCATTCGGTCATGTACTTTGTGGAGGGAATACTTCCGCAGCTGGACCGCAGGCGCTATGAAGTTGTGGCTTTGTATTTGCAGAACCACGAGGACATCGTCACAGAACGCGTCAAACGCCACACAGACGAGTTCTACCGCCTTGCAAGCTTAGGCGACCAAGCCTTGGCGGCACGAATTCAGGCCTTGGAAATTGATGTATTGATAGACATGGCCGGGCATACGGCTGGCTCTGGCTTGCGCGCAATGGTGCATAAACCCGCACCAGTTCAGGTGACATGGTTAGGTTATCCGGGCACCACGGGATTGAAATCCATTGACTGGCGCATCACAGACGGTATAGCCGATATGGAAGGCGCTGACGCCGAGTATGTCGAGCAATTATTTCGATTGCCGGACATCTTTTGCGTCTATCGCCCGATGAGTCGATTTCCGCTGTATCGGTACCAACCTTTGTATCAAGTTCGCCCTACGCCTGCGTTGCAAAATGGCTATATCACTTTTGGTTCGTGCAATAACTTGTCCAAGTTAACTGACCCTGTTCTTTGCACCTGGGCAAGGGTACTTAAAGCAGTCCCCAACGCAAGACTGTTGGTGGAAGGTAAAGGCTTTGAGGACAAGCTGGCTCAGGACGAGTTTGAACAACGATGCGTTGCGCAAGGCATCCCGTCGGATCGATTGATTTTGGTTCCCAGGGACAGTGCGCAACAGTATCTGACCTATCACCGTATCGATATCGCGTTGGATTGTTTTCCCTTAACCGGAGGAACGACCAGTACCGACCTCCTCTGGATGGGCGTGCCCTTGGTCAGCATGAATGGCACTGCTTTTCGCAGCCGCATCGGGGTCACTGTGCTTCACGCCCTAGGGCATCCAGAATGGGTTGCCGAAACTGTTGATGACTATGTTCGCTTAGCCACTAAATTGGCGTCCGACACGAACGCGTTGAACACCCGTCGTTTGGCCCAGCGGATCAAGATGGAGAACTCACCGGCGATGGACGAACGCAAGTTTGTTCAACATTTTGAGTCGGCGCTGCGCAGCATGTGGCATCACTGGTGTGCCGTCAAAGCTTTTCCTGGCGACACCGATCATCAAGTTCAGGCTCGTATTGAATGGGAGCAGCGCAAGTTCGAGCCGAAAGCAGCGCAGGTTACGGTTGCCCCGGGCCGACACGTATCGCTGCATCAAGCCCACGAACATTTGCAAAATTTGACTGCGCAGGCTTTGGCCGTTGCGCCGCGCGAAGTTATTCTGCTCGGAAAGACAGAGCCTGTGGCCATCACACACAAGGCTTGGTTGCAAGTCCTTGAATGGTGCGAATACTTGCTGGACTCGCTACCCAATGAACCCTTGGCACTGGCGACACTCGCAGAAATAGAACATGCTCACGGACGTACTGACTTTGCTGCAACCTACCTCCACTATGCGCAATTGGCGCTCAGCAAGCAACTTGCGTAGGCCATTTCGAAGCTCAACTTCAATTGGCTATTCAATTACCGCATAGCTGACGAAGGGCTCGTAAGCAAAACGCTGAATGCGCAGCGAAGGTAAACCCAGTTTCTCCATAACTGCCAGCGTTTCGCCTGGCCAGGTTCTGTTATTTAACTCGTCAAAGACAATGATGGAACCTTTGGGCATTCTGGGTACAAACTGCTCAATGCACAGCCGCGTTGGCTCGTAAAGGTCTAGGTCAAGATGCAGCAGCGAAACCACTGTTTGCGGCTCTTTGGCAAGATATGCAGGAACGGTTTGCGCCACATCTCCTTTGACCAATTCAACTTTTTGGATGTGTCCAATAAACCTGTTTGAGTCAAAGAGCCGTACCGACTCGTGAAGATCATCCAGACAATCTGCCTGGTATCCACCGGCGCGTTTTTCGCTGGTTTGAATCACTGCGTGCTCATCTTGAGGATTTACAGCAGAAAACCCGGTAAACGTATCGAACCCGACGATCCGCCGCTGTAGATTGACCGGCTCCAATATAGCGCTGAGCTGCGCAAAACTCATCAGGCCGGCACCCCAATTGACCCCACACTCAATGACATCTCCCTGAACATTCAAGACTTGCCGAAATATATCGGACAGGCACAGAAATCGGGTTAATGACTGGCGCGGAACAAAACACGGGAAATTTTCCAACTTCTCTAAAGTGGTTCCGTTGGCAGCTTGAAAGTGGGTCTCAGTTTCAGCCCTAAAGCCAACTTCTTTTGCAGTGCTTCGGCCCGATTGGCGAAAGCGCGAAGGATCTTTTGCTTGGCTCATTCTGCTTTGGCATCCGTTTCGAGTTGTCGGCGCACTGCTGCGTCATGTCCTGGGTAGTCCACATAGAACACGTTTGTCCGGTCGCCGGTCGGAAAATGTTGTCGGCGGTACTCTGGGTCGCTGAGGTCAGTGACCCGCAACTGAGTGGTCCATCGAATCTGATTTGACAAGTTTGGCGTGCTGCGGTGAAGCAGCATCTGCTTAAACACGATGACATCACCGCGTTTCGCCTCAATCGTGACCGCCTCATCTGCCACTGCGCCGTCTAGCTCAATGTCTCGCTGCAAAAAGGGAACATATGGCGCAATCACCTTGGTGCTGATCCGACGGAATGGGTGCAGCCCGCGTTTATGGCTACCCGGAATCACCTGTATCGTTCCGTGATGAAGGTCTACATCTTGCAAGGGCACCCAAACCGTTACCGCGTTAACTGAACCCAGCAGATAGACAGTATCCTGGTGCCAAGCAAACAAGTGTTTTTCGTCTTGTGGACGGTCAAGACGCATGTTGCAACATCCCATCAGCGACGGATGCTTCAATCCCAAGTCGCGGCATAGCGCATGAATCGCAGGACTACCAGACATCCGCGACAGTCCGGGCAAGTACTTCAACCGGTCATACAAAAGCGATTGCGTTGTCGGCGTCAACTGGTACTTGGAAAAATCCGTCGACGAAAACGTTGGGCCCACAACCAGTTGCCCAAGTTCGTCTAATTGGGCCTGCAACTCGTTGAGTTCATCATCCTTCCAGAAGTCCTGCAGGATGACATAGCCATCATTTTCAAAAGACTGGTGCGAGGTACTCATAGACATCACCTTTGTGTCATGACTCAATCAACTGGACAGCTTTCGCCGCAAAAAACCATCAGGGGCAACCGTCACCATCAACTTGTCTTGCCAGCTCTTGTCCACCTCAAACTGGGGGTGGCTAGCAAGCCATTGCCGTAGGGCTGTCTTCGGGTTGTTGCCAACATCCCATGGGCGATCACTGAAAAACCCCGAGGGCATATCTTCGACAAATGTGTCAAATACCACGCAGTAACTGCCCTCTGACACCAGTTCAGCATAGGCATCGAGTTCGGCCAGGACGTGGTCATGCGTATGCATCGAATCCAGAAACACGAGCACCTTGCTTGCCCCCTGGCAAAGCTGATGCACAGCAGCGACCGTCACGGGGTCGATAGATGAGCCTTCGACCATTTTGATTCGACTGGACATGGGGTGCGCCTCTATTGCTTGCCGATTGTGCGCGCGGATATCTATATCAATACCAATCACTTTTCGTTGAGATTTTTTGGGGTCCAGGCTTATTCCTGCAGCTATAGCCTCTTCCATATCAAGAAGTGCCAAGAGTGAAGCGGATAGCACCAAGGATCCTCCGTGTGCAATGCCTGTTTCAATGATGACATCGGGACGGACCCGCATGACGAGTTCTTGGACAGCAACAATATCCTGCGGATACTGAATGATCGGCCGCCCCATCCATTCAAAGTTATAGACATACTTCCGTTGCATTGACGCCTCAAGCCAACGCTGCGAAAGGCTCTGGAACTCGGCGTCCTTTGCATACTCGTCAAGACGCTCCCGTCGCTCCAACTCAAACTGATCTCTGGGGTTCATGATGTTTGCTCCTGCATTTTTTGGGCCGTGAGGTCCACGATATCGAGGACAGCCCGAGGTTCAAATCCGAATTCATTTTGAATTCGATGAGTCTGTATGGGCAAATACAACTGACGTTCAGCGCCGGGCACAGCGGACCAGGTACAACCGTGCACCTGACAAATTCGATCTAGCCATTGTTGATGGGTCACTTGACGACCGCTGGCCAAGTTATAGACATTGAATCGGCACTTCTCGCTCATTCTCGCGAGCACACTCACCACATCATCAACATGAATGTAGTCTTTGGCGGTGCTCGGCTCACTTTGCAATGAAATATGACCACTGCCTGCCGCCTTCAAAAGCGAATAGACAAAACTGTCCGGATTTCCCAAGCGGCCACCCACGACATTCGAAACTCGGACGACTGTGCAGTCGCGCCTGGAATGAAGTGCAAGGCTTTCGCCCATGAGTTTCGACAGTTTGTACAGGTCATCTGGGCGCTGGCTCAAAACACTCAACATCTGGTCTTCGTCAGTTCCCGGCGCGTCCAAGTAAACACGCGAAGATGAAAGATAAATCAAACGCTCAAAGCGTCCTTCGCTGAGCAGACGGTGCAAAAGCCCCACATGCGAATCCACGGTATCCAATGGGCGCTGCCGAAAATCTGCCGTTAAGCCCGCACAAAAATACACCACCCCTAGATCTTGTTCAAACCGCGTGCACTCACCGCGCCCCATCAGCCGACAATCCCATCCTGAGTTAAGCATCAATGCGCCTAAATGCCGCCCGATGTACCCATGACCGCCGATGATCGAACAGCGTTTCATGTGCGTTCGCCCACTTGTTTGATGGGGTTGCCCACCCAAATGGTGTAGGCAGGTATTTCATTGCGCACAACCGAGCCTGCGCCGATGACGCATCCTTTTCGCAAACAGGCACCATCGAGAAAAATGCAGTTTGCCCCAATCCAAACGTCATCTTCGATCACGATACCGCCTTTGCTCGGTAAGAAGCCTTGGGCTCGTATCAATTGGGTTTTGTCTTGAAAGGCATGATTCACTGGTGCAAACGTGCAATTGGCAGCGATCGCAACGGAGTTTCCAATTTTTATGCCGTGGCCCGTATAGAGGACGCAACCTGAATTGATAACAACATCGTCGCCGATCACCAAATTGCCTACGCCTCCGGCAGGCTTGACCTTGACAAAGCTGTCAATCACCGACCTCGCACCAATAACAATTCGAGTGCCTCTGGTCGAATCTTCGATATCAGCCATTGGCGACACTTTGGCTGTCGGATGAATTTCGATCACACAAGCTCCAACTCAGGTATTGCCGTGACGAACTTCCCACCCCAATCGCGAATGTAGGCCAACTGCGCCATGACCTCTTGCTTCAAATTCCACGGAAGGATCAGCACGTAGGCAGGTTTGGTGCGTCGCAGCATTTCCTCATCAACAATAGGGATGCGACTGCCAGGCATGAACTTATCTTGTTTAGCTGGATTGCGATCCACGACATACGGCAACAGAAAACCCCTGATCCCTGCATAGTTCAACAGGGTATTGCCTTTGGCCGCAGCACCGTAAGCCGCCACAGAAACGCCGTTTCGCGCTTGCTGTACGAGGAACGAAAGCAATGCACGGGAAATCGCCTCAGGCTTACTCTGAAATCCTTGATAGAAGGTCAGCAAAGTCATCCCCGCAAGGTTTTCTTTTGTCAGCATGCGATCTACCGCAGACCCTATTTGACGCAAACCCGTGTCTGCACGTTGGGCGTGGACACGCAAACTACCGCCATGTGTGCCGAGTTCTTCGACATCAAATACGGACAGCCCGTTGGACTGGAAAATTGCCGTAACACTGGTCAACGATAGGTAGGAAAAATGCTCGTGATACACCGTATCAAACTGACCGTTATCAACCAGTTGTAACAAATGTGGGAATTCAAAGGTAACCACACCGTTTGGCTTTAGCAAGGCGGAAAATCCGGAAACAAAATCGTTCACATCTGGAACATGTGCCAACACATTGTTGGCAACCATCAGGTCTGCCTGGCAACCGCTGGAGACCAGTTCTTTGGCCAGTCCTACGCCAAAAAATCGCTCGATTACCTTTAGCCCCTTTGCCATCGCGGCCACAGCAGTGCTTGACGTGGGTTCGATGCCGAGACAGGGTATCCCGGCACTTTTGACGTACTGCAGCAAGTAGCCGTCGTTCGATGCAATTTCGATGACCATTGAACTGCTATTGAGGCTATAGCGTGCAAGCACTGCATCGACATACGCCTTGGCATGTTGCAGCCATGAACTGGAAAATGAACTGAAATAGGCATACTCACTGTTGAACAATGCGTCGCGGCCAGCAAAATCTTCGGTCTGTACAAGCCAGCAGTGCTCACAAACCAATAGCCGCAATGGGTACCAAATTTCTGGTTTGGCAAGCTCATCTTTGCTCAGGTAAGCATTCGAAGGCGGAGAACTACCCAAGTCCAAAAAAGTAAACTGAAGTTCGTGATGACAATGTCGGCACTTCACAATGACACTCCCTCAAAATCTGGCAAAAGCATTGGATGCCCGGCGTCGCGCGACGACATGCTGCTAACTGTCCTAGGCCAACGAATTCCAAGTGTGGGGTCCATTGGATTGACGCCTCTTTCAAGCGCAGCACTGTACGCCCTTGAATGAAGATAGAGCATGTCAACGTCGTCGCTCAACGTTTGAAAGCCATGCGCAAAACCCTGAGGGATAAGCAAAGCGCATCCATTTTCAGCCGAAAGCAACTCAGCGTGCCATTGCAAAAAGGTGGGGGACCCACATCGAAGGTCCAGGGCAAGATCCCACACCGCCCCGCGCAGGCAGCTCACGAGCTTAGTCTCCGCTTGCGGTGGTAGCTGATAGTGCAATCCACGCACGGTACCGGCTCTTTTTGTGCAAGTGTGATTGATCTGAGCGATAGTCTCATGCCACCCGACCGTCACCAACTCTTCCGAACAAAACAGGCGTGATAAAAACCCACGATCGTCGCCCAGCCTGACACGCTCAACTGTTTTGAGGCCGCCAAGTGGTGTGTCTTGAATGCTTAAGCGACTCACACCGTAGCCTCGAATGCATTGATGTCGGATTGACACAAGTCCACTGCTTGATGCCCTTCGCCAAAAAGTCGATACCAGTCCATCGTTTTGCGAACGGCGTCAGAAAGACACCACCGTGGCCGGTGCCCCAAGACCGCGAGTGCCTTTGCGCTGTCGAGCGCCAAGAGGCCTGCCTCGTGTGGCCCTGTCACCATCTTCTCGATAACAAGCGTTCCCTTGCCATAGGCAGCCCTGGCCATTTGGGCCACATCTCCAACGGAGGCAATATCTGTTGATGAAGGCCCAAAGTTGTAGGCTCCCGGTTTGGCCTGCGCAGACCAGAGTGCCTCGGCCAAAAGCAAATAGCCACACAAGGGTTCAAGCACATGCTGCCACGGTCTCACTGATTGTGGGCGGCGAATGGCAAGTTCCCCATTGCGTGACCAAGCCCTTATTGCGTCGGGAATTAGCCTGTCGGATGCCCAATCCCCGCCGCCAATGACGTTGCCAGCTCGCGCCGTCGCAACGGCAACACCAAGGCTCTCCAAATACGCAGAACGAAAACTGTCCACAACCAACTCTGCAGCAGCCTTGCTGGCACTGTAGGGATCGTGCCCCCCCAAAACATCTGACTCCCGGTAAGGGTGAACCCACTCCTCATTACGATAGACTTTGTCAGTCGTCACCATGACCGCCACGCGAACCCCTGGTGCAAAACGAATGGCATTCAACACATTCGCGGTTCCCATCACATTGGTGGCATAGGAATCCAAAGGGTTGGCATAGCTTTCGCGAACCAAGGCCTGAGCTGCAAGGTGCAAGACAATATCGGGCTTGGATTGCGCCACCTGCGTCTGAAGGTCTGAGGGGTCCCGGATATCGCAAACGCTGGATTGCTTCACCTGGCTCATGCCCAGCTGACAAAGCGGATTCAGTGCAACATCTGGCTCAAGAGACAGCCCGGTTACATGAGCCCCCAGCCTGGCAAGCCAAAGCGCAAGCCAAGCACCTTTGAAGCCAGTATGGCCTGTCAGCAAAACATGCTTTCCGGCCCAAAAGTCAGCACTGGGAGATCTCACCATACTTTCCAAGGCGCGTTACCGCTTGACCAGAGGTCTTCCAACAAATTCTTCTCGCGAAGCGTATCCATCGGTTGCCAGAAACCCGTATGAGAGTACGCCATCAATTGACCGTCGGACGCCAAACTTGACAAAGGTTCTGCTTCCCAACTGGTTCCATCCGAGCTGATTCGATCAAGGCATTTCGGATTCAATACAAAAAATCCGCCATTGATCAGGCCCCCGTCGCCTCGTGGTTTTTCAGAAAACCCCCGAACCACATTGCCCGCCATGTCCAGCGCACCATAACGGCCCGGTGGTTGAACGGCAGTGACCGTCGACAGCTTTCCGTGTTGTCGATGGAATTCAATGGTGGCAGTGATGTCGACGTCTGCAACACCATCCCCATAGGTAAAGCAAAAAGCGTCGTCATCTTTGACATAGTCGGCAACTCGTCTAAGGCGTCCACCGGTCATGGTGTCCTCGCCAGTGTCCACCAGCGTCACGCGCCAAGGCTCAGCATGCTTGCAATGGACTTCCATCTTGTTGTTTGCCATGTCAAATGTGACGTCAGACATGTGCAGGAAGTAGTTGGCAAAGTATTCCTTGATCACATAGCCGCGGTATCCACAGCAAATCACAAACTCATTCACGCCGTGTGCCGAATACATCTTAAGGATGTGCCACAAAATTGGTTTGCCACCAATTTCGATCATGGGCTTGGGCTTGAGGTGCGTCTCCTCTGAAATTCGAGTACCCAATCCTCCTGCAAGAATGACTGCTTTCATGCAAGACCTCTGCTGAGAATAGGTGCTCTAAACATTGGGTGATCGCGCTTTAAATCGACGATGTGCGACTTGGACATGCCCCATAGAATAGCCGCGTCAGGCCATACTTAGCAAAGAGAAACACACCAATTCCCCCCGCTGTTCCTGGCATTGAATAAACAATTGGGGGAAATCAACAGCGATTTTCCTTTTCCTGATGAAGAAAAGGCCTCACAACATCACGGCATGCGAAGGCGCAAATGCCTAGGACGACGCCAAGTTACTTTGGTTTGAACAACACTAGGGATCGATCGAAAGTGCTAACAACTTGGCCTCGAGGTTGCGCACAAACTTCGGTGTGTCAAACAATACGCCACCCGCTTTCGACACCGCAAGTTGCTGCTTCATCCTGGCACAGGCCTGCGGATTGGACGCAAGTTCCACGGCCTTGTTTTCATAATCTTGTGGCGTGCGCGCAATAAGCTCCGGCAAGCCTGCAGCCGTTAGTAACGCGCCAGCCATTCGTGACGCGAATGTTTGACCTGAGCGCGTCAACACGGGTAGCCCCATGAACAAGGCGTCGTTGGCGGTGGTCCCGGCATTGAAGGGGTAAGTATCCAGAAACAAATCGGCCACACCCAGTCGAGCCAAATAATCAGGTGGCAGTGCACGGCCGGAAAACACCAGCCGGTCAGAGGCAATACCTGCCCCCATGGCCTCGCGTTGCAACGCCTCCTGTGCCCAAGGATTGTCAGCAAGCAGCCAAAGCACACTGCCAGGAGTCCGGCGCAGGATGGCCATCCAGGACGCAAAAACTTCAGGCGTGAACTTGTAATTGTTGTTGAAGCAACAAAACACAAACCCTCGCCCCGGTAAACCCAGGCTCACCCGACTGGGCGGTGCCGAGCTTTGACGTTGTCTGTCGCTCACCTGGTAGACATCAGGCATGTACAAAGGCTTTTCAGTATAAAAACCAGCGGCCGATTCAGGTATCAGGTATTGGTCTGCAATAACGTAGTCGATAAAGGGCAAGCCCGTAGTGGCAGGCAAGCCCAGGTAAGTGATTTGTACAGGCGCAGGCCGATAGGCCAACATATTGGCCCTTGCACCTAAGGTCTGGCCTTGCAAGTCAACCAAAATATCAATTTCGTGCAACCGAATCAAGTGTGCGGCCTGCTCGTCGCTGAGCGTGTGAATGCGCTCAAAATGGTCCATTGCTTTAATGACACGCTCGCGCAGTCCAGTGCCGTCCTCCCGACTCCAGTCAAAGCCATACACCTCAAATTTCTCACGGTCATGAAGTTCAAATAGCTCGACAGTCAGCATCGCCACAGGATGTAAGCAAAAGTCTGATGAGCAATACCCTATCCGTAACTTCTTATGCTTGTAAGGATGCGCGGGTGACAGACTTGGCACGTCGACTGTCAGTTTGTCCTTCACGTAATGCTGAGCAGCGGCCAGTTGCTGCGCCGGATCTTCAGACAAACTCACCATTGCCAGTGCTGATGTGTATTGCTTCAACACCGCCTCATCCAAACCATTTAGAGGCTGATACACAGGCCATACGCACTGTTTGGCGCGCAAGAAAACCCAGTGATGTATCACGTCTGGCTGCAGGGGCTCAAAGTTCAAGCTGCGTGTCAGGCAATCCAACGCATCCGACAGGCGACCACGATCCTCATAGTGACGCCCCAGGTTATTCAGCGCCAACAACAAGAACGGGCGCTGATCCGGGTCATCTGCGCGGGCATGACTGCCAATGTGCTGCCAGTGCGCAATTGCAGCTTCGCTGTTCCCCAAGCGTTCGTAGGTCAGTCCTAAATTGAAGCGTGGCTGCAAGAAGTCCGGCGCTCGGTGCAAAGCGCGGCTGTATGCTTCGAGCGCACCTGCCAGATCCCCCAAGCTGAACAACAGCACGCCCAAGTTGAAATTGATCAGATGGTCGTGCGTGGTCTCGTTGCGGCGCAGCCATGTCTGGTACAGGACAGCGGCCAGCGGCGCCTGAGTGCCTTCGGCCATTCGATTGGCCAACTCGAACAATTGCATCATGGGCAATTGCCTGTGCCACGCCTGTAGAAGCACCTGCTCAAATGACACCGCAGGATCGAGGACAGGACTCACCTGAGTCGATGGTTTGTGGTTGGAATCAGAATTCTTCTTTGCCATGCGAATCAGTATATGCGTACGCAAAAGGCCAGCCGACAAGTGATGTCGGCTGGCCTTTCATTTAAACGAAAACTAAATGATCAGGCCATCAGCGTGTCATACGCGGTCTGCCCCAGCGATGTCAACAACACGTCCTTCTGATCAGCTGTCAAGTTCGTTTTAAAGCCCGTCAAGTTGGCCACTTTCGCACCAAGTGCTTCAACTTGCGAGAGCGTCAACTCCGCAATATTTGCCACCGAAATTGCACCTAACTGCGCATTCGTAAAGTCAGTCGCAAGCTGAGTAGAGGTAAGCGCGCGAGTTTGCGAGTCACTCATGGCACCAATTTGAGTATTGGACAACTGTGCGGCATCAATGCCGACCAGTTGGGTCGTCAGAAGTTTATCGATCGCAATTGCCTGGAAGCTTGTTGCCGTCAGGCCATTGAGTTGAGTTGTGCTCAAGGCGCGAACCTGAGAGGTAGTGAGCGCCCCAACTTGTGCACTGGTCAGATTGGCATCGAGTTGCGTGGACGTCAACGCGCTGAGCTGGGTTTCGGACAGGGAGGTGACACCACTGGTACCCAGGTCTTTCAAGAGCGCGTTGGCCGAGCCACTGAGGGATGCCAACAACTGAGTGGTACTCAATGACTGAAGCTGCTGAGCATTCAAGCCATTAGTTGCATCGGTAACTTTGGCAACCGTCAATTTGCCCAGATCAGTCGTGGAAAGTGCCTGTATCTGAGTCGTCGATAGGTTACCCAACTGTGTCAAGCGTGTCACAATGGCCGCAACCTGACCAGTGGAGGAACCGGTATCCAGCTGTTGGATTTGGTCGCTACTGAATGCATTGATCTGGCTGCTAGTCATACCAGACAATGCTGTGGTAGTCAGGGCTCCAATCTGGTCGCTACTGAGCTTGGAGATATTGCCGGCGGATACCAAATCGCGAATTACAGCCAGTTGCGGTGCGCCAGTGATTGCACGCAATTGCGTTTGCGACAAAGCCCCTGCTTGCGTGGCGGTCATACCTTGCAGCTGCGCTGCGCTCAGTCCGGCGATTTGCGCCGTGGTCAACACCTTGACTTGATCTGTTGACAGATCCCCCAGCACTGCGTCAAGTTTTGAACCTGCCAAAGTGTTGACTTGTGATGACGTAAACGATTGAACCTGACCGCTTGTCAAGGAGCCAAGCTGCGTGGACGTAAAGGCTGCAAACTGTGCTGTTTGGAGTGCTTGCAGGTCAGCGTTGTCAATGTTGGACAACTGGGCTCCGCTCAGGCTGCTGAGTTGACCGGTAGTCATTGCGCCAATTTGTATGGCGCTCATGCTCTGAATTTGCCCATATGACATGGCCGCCAATTGCCCAGTGGTCAGCGCGCGCACCTGAGATGTACTGAGCAAACCCACACCTGCCGTGGCCGCTGCGGCCATCGCGCCCAGCTGACTGCCAGACAGGGCAGCCACTTGATTGGTGTTCAGCGATGTTTGCCACTGAGCCACATCACGATTTTCCAGAGCCTTGACCTGGCTGTCCGTCAAAGCACGGATCTGAGTGCTGGTGAGATTGTCAATTTGACTGTCGCTCAATTCCCGAATTTGCTCTGTACCCAAGCCTGCAACTTGCGCCGTCGTAAGTGCTGCTGTAGCAGCAGTAGTCAAACCACGCAAAGCCACAAAGGACATGCTATTGAGCTGGGTGGGTGAGAAAGCACGCACTTGGGCAGTACTCAAAGCGGCGGTTTGGGCCGACGTCAAGTTGGCAACCTGGGCCGTGCCCATGGCGTTGATTTGGCCGGTGCTGAGTGAGCCCAAGGCGGAGCCCAAGTTACCCAACTGGCTTGCGCTGAGTTTGGCAACCTGAGCTGTCTGCAAAGCCCCAGCCAAACTCCCGGTGATGTCGGCGTCATCCAATGCCTGCACTTGGGTCGTTGTAAGGGAGCGTATTTGCGTGTAAGTCAAACTGGCAATCTGGGTATCAGTGAACTGGCGAATTTGATCCGTGCCCAACGATGCCACTTGTGCTGTCGTAAGTGCCGCCACAGCACCGGTACTGAGATTCTGCAGGGCATCAAAGGACAGCTGACCAATCTTAGCGGCAGACAACGCCCTAATTTGGGCCGTGGTAATGCCTTTCGTCTGATCTGAGGTAAGCGCACCTAACTGAGCATTAGACAAGGATGAAATTTGCCCCGTCGTGAACTGTCCGATCTGAGTCGAGGTAAACGCGCCCAGTTGGTCGGATGTCAACGTTGCCACTTGGCTGTTAAGCATCTTCCCGCGCAAAGCTACGACATCGGCGGCTTCCAAGCCTTGAATCTGGCCTGCAGTCAGTTTCTGTACCGACGCGGTAGTCAAACTGGCCGCTTGGTTGTCCGTCAAGCTACGAATCTGGTCGGACGACAGCGCCTGAATCTGGTCCGTTTTCAATGAGGCAATGGCTGCGGTACTGAGACTGGATATTTGCTCATTCGTCAACGCGCCAATGCCTGCAGTGCTCGCGGCCAATACCCTTACTTGCGCGGTGGTGAGAGCTGCGATTTGATCGGTTTTCAATGCCGTCAATTGCGTTGTCGTGAGGCCGGCCATTTGGCTGGTCGTCAAGGCGCCTACTTGTGCAGTGCTAAAGGACTGAAGCTGGTCAGTTGACAACGCACCCAGTTGGTTTGCGGTCAGTGAGGGCAACATCGACTGCACAGCGGCGTAGGTCAATAGGCCCACATTGGTACCCAGCGCACGAGCGCCAGCAGAACTCAGCTTGGCAGCCTGGTTGTCTGTGAGCGCCTGAATTTGACTGGTACCCAGCGCGCCAATTTGCAAAGAACTGAGCGAGGCAATAACTGATGTGGAAAGCGCAGAAATTTGTTCGTTTTTCAACGCGCCTATACCAGCCGTTGTGTTGGCAAGCGCTCTGACCTGACCTGATGTCAGTGAAGCGGCCTGGACTGCAGTAAGACTTTGCAACTGGTCTGTGCCCAGTGCTGCCACCTGAGCTGTGGTCAAGGCGCGTATAGACGCTGTCGACAGGTAGCCCATCTGATCGGAGGTGAGCGCCTTGATGCCCGCCGTTGTGGCTGCGAGAGAACTTACCTGCGCTGTCGTGAGCGCGCCCACCTGCACGTCTGAAAGGCTTTGCAGTTGATTCGAAGTCAGCTTGGAAAACTGCGCCGTCGTCAGCGCAGCGATGGCCGACGTGGACAAGACGCCAATCTGCCCGGTGCTGAGCAAGGACGTCTGTGCCGTGGTAAGTGCTGCCACCTGATTGTTCGCCAGAGCGCTGACTTGCTCAGCTGAGAGATTAGTGATTTGGGCTGTGGTGAGCGACTGGAGTTGCGCCGAGTTAAGCGCCTTAATGGCTGACGTGGAAATGGCGACGAACTGCTCAGTTGTCAGCGCAGCAATCTGACCTGTGGCACCAGCAGTCATCACACTCAACTGCCCTGCCGAAAGGCTGCGAACTTGGGTGTCGGTCAGCTGTTGAACCTGTTGCGTAGTCAGCGCACTGACTTGACTGCCACTGAGAACGGCGATCTGCGCGGTATCAATGGCCTTGATCTGATCGCTGGAAAGTGACTTGATTTGAGTGACAGAGAGATTCTTAATCTGCGTTGTCCCCAAGACATCGATGGCATTGAGCTGGTTCGCCCCCATCGCCTGCACCTGGGCCGTGGTGAACGCATTCATTTGACCCGTCCCGAGCGAGCGCAATTGGTCTTCAGATATCAGCTTCATCTGCGCGATTGACAGCATCCTTACTTGGTCTGTCGTAAAGTCAGAAACAGCATCCAGCTGATTTCCCTTAAGGGCCTGAATTTGCGTTGATGACAACTGCGCCCCAGCGCCGTTCTCGAGCGCTTTGACCTGCTCAGCCGAAAACGCCGCCATTTGAGTCACATTGAGCTTGGCGATATTGGCATCACTCAGTGCATCCACTTGCTCGAATGACAAAACGGCCAGCTGCCCAGAGGTTAACGACGCAATTTGCGTCGTTCCGAGGTTGCTAATTTGCCCTGACGTAAAGCCGAATTGAGCCTGATATGGGGTAAATGAGGACAGTTGCGCGCCGGAAAGGGCAACAATAACGCTGCTGTCATATCCATTGACCCCACCGGTATCGACTTTACCGATCGACGCGATTTGCTCAGCTGAGAGCGCCTTGATTTGATCAGCCGACAGGGTCTTAATGCCCGCAGAGCCCGTCGCCTTAATATCCGCAGTGCTCAGCGCGCGGATGTCATCAATGGTATATGAACTGAAACTGGTGATGGCAGGCATGGCAAACCTCTTCTAAAAAGCTAACCCTGGCCCAGGAGGGGACCAGAATGCAAACACAAACCTGCGCAACAGTCCCGGACTGAAAATGAAACATTTGGCGATCATCGCCATATGCTCCGGGTAAAACGCGCGGCTCCACAACATCTATCGGCAGCTTGAGCTGGAACTTAAATCACCAGATCAACCCTGAACGCCATGTTAGGTCTGAGGCATCTGACGCAAAGCCAAAATAAACAGTGGATTCGCACCTCAATTCAGGCACGGCGGCGCAGATGCCGCTCCGATTTGGCCCCTATTTCTCTTGATATGAAATTCGCTTGCATCGTGCCAAATAAGTCATGGGCGGGAAAATCTTTGGAGAATGTTTGTTTTTTCCGTGTCAGAAAATCCCCTACAAGCCCTGACCGACACGGCTGACACCCCAAACAGCCTTTTCCTGATTCAAGTTAAACAGGCCTGGTTTCACAATTCATTTCATCGAATCAAGCACTTGATTCCCCTCTTAGGAGTTAGAAATGAACACCGACCAAATGCTCTCTGAAATCCGCGAAGCCAACCTCACCTACCTGATGCTGGCCCAAAGCCTGATCCGCAAAGACCGCGCCGAAGCGCTGTTCCGCCTGGGCATGTCAGAAGAAGCTGCTGACCTGATCGCTACGCTGTCTCCCGCCCAGATCATGAAGATTGCGTCCGGCAACATGTTGCTGTGCCGCTTCCGTGTGGATGACGACATCGTCTGGCAGCTGCTCACCAACCACAACGTGCGCAAGGTAGAGAACGGCGACACCGCCAAGCTGCATGCCGCCATCTTGATGGCCGGCAAATTCTCAGAAGCTCTGTAATCCTCGCTTCATAGATTTAGACACTTTCTGCACCGGAGCACATCATGGCCGTCCAAAAAAGCATCCTCACCGAATCCAAGCAAATCGAACGCGCAGTGAGCCTGATCCAGTTGGGTGCACGCCTGCAAGTGCTGGAAAGCGAAACGGATTTGTCTTATGAGCGCCTGTTGCGTCTCTATAAAGAAGTGTCTGGCCGTTCACCCTCTAAAGGCCAGTTGCCTTTTTCGACGGATTGGTTCCTGACCTGGCAGCCCAATATCCATTCGTCGCTGTTCATGAACACCTACAACTACATCGCCAAATCGTCGGATCTGGACGATATCGATGTGGTGATCAAGGCTTACAAGCTGTATGCCGAGCAGATCAAGGTCTGCGGTCTCGAAGAATTGCTGTCCATCACCCGCGCTTGGCGTCTGGTGAAGTTTGTGAACAACAGCATGCTGAGCATGACGCCTTGCTCCAAGTGCGGTGGCCACTTTGTGACGGAAGCTTATGAAACCTCACGGCACTTTACCTGCGGGCTGTGCAACCCACCGGCACGAGCTGGCAAGGGGGCTGGGGCACATGCACTGCAGTTGCATTAACGCAAATCTGTACATCGACAAAACCCCGGTGCGCACAGGTGCCATCCATTCCTGACAGAATAGGCTTATGTTTGTAGCTATCGGTTATATCGTCAGCTTAGGCTGCATTTTTGGCGTCTACATTGCCCACGGCGGCAATATTGGCGTGATTTTGCATGCCCTGCCCTTTGAAATGATCACCATTTTTGGTGGTGCCATTGGGGCGTTTGTGGTTAACAACCAGCCTAAGGTGATCAAAGCTACCTTAAAAGCGCTGCCTATGGCGTTAAAAGGCTCAAAGTACACCAAGGCTCGTTACCTCGAATTGTTGGCACTGATGTTTGACATCTTGCAAAAGGCCCGCAAAGAAGGCTTGATGGCCATCGAGTCAGATGTCGAAAACCCCCACGACTCCGCTATTTTTAAGAAATACCCCAATGTTGGCAGTGATCACCACGTGGTGGAGTTCATGACCGACTACTTGCGAATGATGGTTTCTGGCAATCTAAACGCTCACGAAATCGAATCCTTGATGGACAGCGAGATTGACACCCACCATGCCGAGGCACATGCCCCCGTCGCCGCACTGGCCCGTTTGGCTGGTGCCTTGCCTGCCTTCGGGATTGTGGCTGCGGTGTTGGGCGTGGTGAACACCATGGGATCGGTGGGACAACCACCCGCCATTCTGGGCGGAATGATTGGTTCTGCGCTAGTGGGTACGTTTCTCGGAATTTTGTTGGCGTACGGCGTGATGGAGCCACTGGGCGGCCTGGTCGAGCAAAAAATGGAAGATGCTGGCAAAGAAATTGTTTGCATTAAGACCACACTGCTGGCCAGCATGCAGGGCTATAACCCTTCAACCGCCATCGAATTTGGGCGCAAGGTATTGTTCTCAACTGAGCGACCATCGTTCAGCGAGTTGGAAAATCACGTCAAGGGCAAGAAGTAGGGCTTTTTGTAAAAGTCTGAACGGAGGACATCAGTGGCAGGCGACGCCAAGAAACTACAACCGATCATCGTCAAGAGGGTCAAGAAGGGCGGGCACGCTGTGCACGGCGGTGCCTGGAAGATCGCCTATGCCGACTTCGTGACAGCCATGATGGCCTTCTTTTTGCTGATGTGGTTACTTGGCTCTACTGCAAAGGGTGACCTGCAAGGTATTGCCTCGCATTTCACAAATCCCGTCAAAGTTTCCCTGATGGGTGGCGACGGCTCGGGTAACAGCACCAGCATTTTGACGGGCGGAGGTAAAGACCTGAGCAGGTCCAGCGGCCAAGAGTCCAAAGCCAACAACACCATTCCCGCGCCGCGCAAGATGACGGTGGAGCAAATGAAGGCCGAGATTGCCAAGCAAGACTCGGCCCGCATTGCCAATTTGCAGCAAAAAATCGAAGACTTGATCTCCAAAAACCCAAAACTCGCGGAGTTTGGGTCACAAATAAAAATGGAAATCACCCCCGATGGCTTGCAAATTCAGATTGTGGACGAGCAAAGCCGTCCCATGTTTGACTCGGGCAGCGCCATTGTCAAACCCTATATGCGCGACATCTTGCGCGAAATTGGTAATGCACTGAGTGGCGTCGAAAACCGCATCAGCTTATCGGGCCACACCGATGCTTCTCCTTACGGCAACGGCACCCAGGGCTACAGCAATTGGGAACTGTCCGCCGACCGCGCCAATGCTTCACGCCGCGAGCTGGCTGCTGCCGGGCTGCCCGATGACAAGCTTGCCCGCGTAGTGGGCATGGCATCCAGCACGCTGATGGATGAACAGTTTCCAAACAAGCCCATTAATCGCCGTATCACCATCCTGGTTTTGACCCGTGAGGCAGAATCCAGACTTATGGGCAAACCCGAAATTCCTAAAGGCATGATGCCTGATGAGACTGAAGGCGTCGCCGCACCAGAAACACCTGTCCCTGGTGCTAAACCTGCCGCCTCGGCACACTAAACGTATTACTGAAAGTTCGCCATGGCAAACGATCTGCGCTTCCTGATAGTTGATGACTTCTCCACCATGCGACGGATTGTCCGGGGCTTGCTCAAGGAGATCGGTTATGCCGATGCCGACGAGGCTGAAGACGGCGTTGCAGCGCTGCAAAAGCTGCGCAATGGCCGCTTTGACTTTGTCGTCAGCGACATCAACATGCCCAATATGAATGGCTTTCAGCTCCTTGCCCAGATCAAGGCAGACGACAAGCTCAAACATCTGCCCGTCTTGATGGTGACGGCCGAAGCCCGAAAAGAGGACATCGTGGCGGCAGCCCAGGGCGGTGCGGCGGGCTATATCGTCAAGCCCTTCACCAAGGCCACCTTGGAAGACAAAGTCGCCAATATCTTGAAGAAGCTGGGCCTGTGAGGCAAGTCCATGGAACATGAATTGCACCCTGTCCCGCCCGCAAGCGTAGAGTCAGTTGTTCCACCAGAGGTGTACAACACCATTGGTGGGCTAACCCGCCAACTGCACGACGCTTTAAACGAGCTTGGTTACGCTGACCAGTTGCGCGGTACCGTCGATAAGTTGCCCGATGCCAAATCGCGCTTGTCCTATATCTCGCGCCTGACGGGCGAGGCCGCCGAAAAAGTGCTGAACCGCGTCGAAATGGCCAAGTCTGTTCACGACGAGATGGCGAGCGAAGCCCAACGCATGTCGGCACTGATCATCAAAGACCCGGTTGCAGCGGTTGCCAAGGGCGAGGTGCTGAATTTTGTGCACTTCATCCAGCAAAATAATGCCACCATTGATCAGCATCTGACTGAAATCATGATGGCCCAGGATTTTCACGACCTCACCGGACAAGTGATTGCGCGCGTCGTGAACCTGGCCAGCACCATTGAAGAACAACTGGTGGAATTGCTGATCCAGACCTCCCCCGGTGGTGCGCTGGCGGCTGCAGCGCGCCCAGCCGTGGTTGAGGATGAGGGGCTGGTCGGGCCTCAGGTTGAGCCAGAGGGCAAAGCAGACATTGTATCCGACCAGTCTCAGGTGGACGACCTGCTCGCCAGCCTCGGGTTTTAGGCCACCAAGGCCAGCGCGGCGTAGTCACCCACATCTGCGCCCAGTCCTGCGGGGCAGATCAACACACCATCGGTTAGTGCAGTCAATTTGCCATTGACCTCAGCGCGCAAACGCGGCAGCAACACCTCTTGGTGATGCCAGAACACACTGCCCCCCAGACTGATGGCTTGCAAATCCAGCGTGGCGATCAAGTTGTAAAGCGTGCGCCCGATGACCCGGCAAAGCGCGTCCACCTTGGCCAGCGCCGCTGCGTCCCCAGCCGCCGCCTGGGCCAGCAGAACCTGCGCACCCACACCCCAGCGGCGCTCAATGGCGTTGCCCGCGGCCAAGCCTTCGACATCGCCCACATTGCCGCAGCCACACAAGGCAAGGTCCGCGTCATCGCAGACAAACATGTGGCCCGCATGGCCCGCATTGCCATTTTTTCCTCTGAGGATGTGCCCATCCACGCACAAACCCACGCCAATGCCCGTGCTCCAGGTCAGGTACGCACAGTGGTCATAGCCTTTGAGCGCGCCCCAATTTCGCTCGGCTTCCAGCGCCGCCACGCCGTCGTTTTCGACCCGAATCCGCGTGGACGGCAGGTGCGCTTGCAGTGGTGCTTCCAGCAGCGCACTCATCCAGGTGTTTGGCAAGCCCCGCTCAGGGCCAGCCAAGCCGCCGCAAATATTGGGCGCAGCAAGCTCAACCATGCCCTGGTTCAGCACAAAAGGGCCACACGCCGAAATGCCCATGGCTGACAGCGTGGCGACGTCACTTTCTGCAATACCGTTTTGCAGCGCCAATGCTTGTGCCTTTTGTGTCAATCGCAGCACCTGCTGGGCCACGGCGTCAGTCGCACCTTCTTTGGCCGTAGGTTCAACACAGCGGGTGAGCTTTAACAGCTCATCGCCCTTCGCACTCGTGCGCGCCAGCGTCACCGCCACCTTGGTGCCACCGATATCTACGCATGCTTTCATGGGGGAATCGTCCTAAATCAGTTTAGAGATCAGTGAAGCCAACATGCTGAGCACAATGGTGGTGGTCAGGGGAATGAAGAATTCACGGCCAAAAAGCTTGAAGCGCAAGTCGCCTGGCAAACGGCCAAAGCCCAGCTTTTGCAGGAACGGGCTGAACCAGTTGATGAACATCAGCGCCACAAAAATCACCAAAAGCCAGCGCCACATACTCAGAGCCTGTGGGTCCGGTCGCCTTCAGCAAAGCCCAGCGGCTCCCAGGCCTCACCCCCGCCAGGCTCACAAACGCCAAAGGCAATGACCTTAAACAGCTCACCCATTTCATGCTCCATCCAGAGTTTTTGGGCATTGACCCGTGCCGCAAAGTCAGCCTGTTCCAGCAGTTCAGCCATGCCGCAGTTCAATAAAAACCGAGCTTGCGTGGTGTAGCCGAGCACGTTCAAGCCGGCATCCTGCCCTGCCACCGCCACGCCACTGAAATTAACGTGGGCGGTGATGTCTTTTTGCCCCACGGCCACCAGCGGGTCACCATCGGCCAAATGCGCTTGGTGGCACATCAGCGTGCCCATATGGCGCTGCGGGTGGTAGTACTCACTCTCCGGAAAACCGTAGTCCAAAAAGAAAGCTGCGCCCTGCTTCAGGCGGTCGGCCAAGGTGCGGACGAAGGCTTCGGCTTGGGGGTGTATTTCTGTCAAGTAGTCGTGTTCACCCGGAATCTCGACAGGTGGTCGCAACGTTGTCGGCCTGTCTTGCCAGGCCAAGCTACTCCCCGTCCAACACACCCCGCGCTCAAACCAATTGCCTCGCGTGCGCTGCAGCAGCGTCACCGGCATGGCGTCCAACACCTCGTTACCCACCACCACACCACGCATGTCATCAGGCAATTCGTGCACCCAATTGACTTTGCCCGCCCACGGCTGCAGCCGCTCCTGCTGACGCGCACGCAGGCTGCCCGACAAATCCACAATGGTGTATTCCTGCACCCTGCCGCCCAAGGCTTCCAACAGACCTGCGGCCAAAGCGCCAGAGCCAGCGCCGAATTCCCATACCGCATGCGTGCCCGTAACCGCCAAGGCCTCTCGAATTTGCACCGCCAAGGCTTTGGCAAACAAAGGCGACAACTCTGGCGCGGTGACAAAATCGCTGCCGCTGCCGGGTAAATGTCCAAACTTTTGACTGCCGTGGGCGTAATAGCCTAAGCCCGGCGCATAGAGCGCCAGCGACATGAAGCGGTCAAAGCCAAGCCAGCCGCCAGCGGCAGCAATTTCTTGCCGGATCAAATCGAGTAAATGCCCAAAGTGCCCAGAATCAACATTCGGGGCGGGCATCGTTAAACTGTCTTCATGTGTCATCACACCTGGATTGTCGCCTGAATGTCTGCCCCGTCCGTACCAGCGCCCGCCTCAACTGCAGCCCCCCTTGCCCGTCCGGTGGTGCTTGTCACCGGTGCGGCCAAGCGTCTGGGGCGTGAAATTGCCCTTACCCTGGCTGCAGCAGGCTGGCGCGTGGCGGTGCATTACCGCGAATCATCTGCCGACGCTATCAAAACAGCAGCAAACTGTGACGCCCACACTGCCGGAGCAGCCATTTTTGATGCTGATTTTGACAAGGAAGACCAAGTCACAGCCCTGGTGCCCCGCGTGGTGGCGCAATTTGGGCGGCTTGACGCAGTCGTCAACAGCGCATCGGCCTTTGTGCATGACACCGCCAACACCTTCAACTACGCTTTGATGGCGCAACTGCTGCGCAGCAACACAGGTGCGCCCATATTGCTGGCACGTGCGCTTCATGATCACCTGCAAACCCGAGGCACAACAGGTGCCGTGGTCAATCTGCTGGACCAAAAGCTCTGGAACCCGAACCCTGATTTTTTGAGCTACACACTTTCCAAGGCAGCACTGGAATGCGCCAACACCGTGCTGGCGCAGGCGTTTGCACCTACCCTGCGTGTGGTGGGCGTCGCACCGGGCTTGACCCTGACCAGCCATTTGATCAGCGATGACAAGTTTCAGGCCTTGCACCAACTCTCGCCACTCGGGCGCTCGTCCACCCCTCAGGATGTTTGTGCGACCGTCAAATTCGTGCTGGAAAACCAGTCCATCACCGGCACCACCTTGCTGGTGGACGGTGGCCAGCACCTCATGCGCTTTGAGCGTGATTTTTCGATGATGTGAGCCTCTTCACTTATGACCAGTAGCACCCTCAAAGGCACCCAAACCCTCACGCTCACGGGACTGCGCTTCAGCGCCAGTCTGGGCATTCTGGAAAGCGAGATCGGCACACCGCAACCGATTCAGGTGGATGCCGAGCTGAATTTAGGCCCGCAAGCGCTGCTGCCGCATGATGATGACATCACGCATGTGCTGGACTACCGCAAAGTGCGCCAGATCATCATTGACGAATGCACCGAGCGGCACATCAACTTACTGGAAAGCCTGATTGGCAAGGTGGCGTTGCGCCTCATGCAACTGCGTGGCGTGGTGGGTGTGCGCGTCAAGATTGCCAAGCTAGAAATCTTTGATGACTGCGAAGTCGCCATCCGGCTAGAGGCCGGGCAGTGGTAGCGGCGAAAAGTGAAACTGGTCAGGGTGCCTGCACCAGATCCTGAAAACTAGGTTTGGTGCGATTGACCTTTTCGCGCAGAACGATGAAGTCGTCACCATGCGCCAAAAACACATCCACGATGGCCGGGTCAAACGCCTTACCGCTTTGCTCCGCCAACATGCGCAGAGCCATGTCGTAGGTCAGTGCCGGACGGTAACAGCGGTCCATGGTCAGCGCATCAAAAAAATCCACCACGGCCACCATTCGGCCAGAAATCGGAATGTCCGGCCCGGCCAGCTTGTAGGGATACCCGTTGCCGTCCCAGCGCTCATGGTGCGTGAGCGCCAGCTCCGCTGCCATTTTGAACAGCGGTATGCGCGACTGCCCCAAAATTTCGGCCCCTTGCACCGCGTGCTGGTTCATGATCTCGCGCTCTTGCGGGTTCAGTGGGCCAGGTTTTTTCAGCACATGGTCGGGCGTGGCGATCTTGCCAATGTCGTGCATAGGTGCTGCTTTGCGCAGCATCCGCGCTTTAGAAGGTGTGTGCCCCAGTCGCAGCGCCAAGGCCTCAGACAAAAAACCCAAGCGAATGATATGAACGCCGGTGTCGTCATCCTTCATATCTGCCGCCACGGACAGGCGGTACAGCACCTCATGGTGGGCGCGGGCGACCTCGTTCAGTGCCTCGTTCCGCTCGCGGTTTAAGCGCTCGATATCGTCCACCAAGCGGTCCATCTGCCGCGCTGCGGCGCCGGTAAAGCTGCTACTGTCTTCGAATTCTGGGTGGCTCTTGCGCAGTGCTCGCTCCTCCGTCCTCGCAATTTTGCTCATTTCAACCTCTTGTAATTGATATATTTGTAACTCACATATCGTATCTATCATTTAAATCATTTGCAAGTTTAATTTGTCAAATATTTGATGTATTTGTTAGAATTGCGTAGATGAACTCAGATGTTTCCTCTCCTGAACGTCACCCGGTCTCGGATGACATGAGCACGTTGGAGGCGGCACGTGTCCTGGGGCTGGCCGTGCGCTCAGTGCAATTGATGGTGGACCGTGGCGACCTTGAGGCCTGGAAGACTCCCGGCGGCCACCGCAGGATTTCGCGAACATCTATCGAGCGCTGGCGCAACGCACCTCAAAAAAGCCATGGTGACGCCAGCAGTGGCCGCCGCAGCGATACCGCACACGCCGACGCCAACGACGGTCGCACCAAGGTCTTACTGATTGAAGACTCGGTTCACTTTCAAAACCTGGTCACCTTATTGTTGCGCCAGCAGTTTCCAGACCTCAGCCTGCATGTGGCCAGCGACGGTATCTCTGGTCTGGTGATGGCCGGCAAGCTTCAGCCCGAGATTTTGATGGTAGACATCTTGCTGCCCGGCATTGACGGCGCAGCACTGATCTCTAGCCTGCGCTCTCACCCGCAGTTCAGTGATTCGCAATTGATCGTGGTCACGTCTTTGGACACCGAGCAACTCAAACCCTACGCTTTTGCGCTGCAAGGCGTGCCCGTGGTTCATAAGCCGCAGTTGGTGGCAGACTTGCCGCCGCTGCTGAACCAAGCCGTTGCCAAGCTGCAAAGTCTGGCCCGCTCGGCTGCCTGATCGTGGCAGCGCGCCCCCTTGAGCCGCATCAAGCCAAGGCGGTTGAAGCGTTTTTCTTGGGCGATGTTGATTTGTTTCAGGGCTTCTTGTCCGCTTGCTGTGAACAGTTTCCCAACGACATTGCCCAGGGTGACAAGGCCTGCGCTGCAGCAGATTGGCCCGCCTTACGCGTGACCGCCCACAACCTGAAAAGCATTTTGCTGACCCTGGGTTATCCTGACCTGCATGGCCAAGCGCGCGCGCTGGAGCAAAGTTGCGTGGCAAGTGACGCTGCCCAAAGCCCTTTGCTGTGGGCAAGCATACGCACACACTTGCAGGACATTTCAAGCACCTTGCGCTCGGGCCAATAACCCAAGGCACTGCCGGGTTATCGTGCCAACAAGCTTGCACACCTAGCGCACAGATTTCACATTTATCAATTAGAGCATTTACCTTATGAGCGCCGCCTGGACCGTTGACGAAGTCTCCCCTATCGAAAGCCCTGCTAATCCCCAAACCGCCTTCAAGATTGAGCGCGAAACCCACAAGCTGGAAAAACGCCTGTGCCGCAATGTGGGCCAAGCCATCATGGACTACAACATGATCGAGGAAGGCGACCGCGTCATGGTCTGCATGTCCGGCGGCAAAGACAGCTACGGCCTGCTGGACATCTTGCTGAAGATGCAGCAGCGCGCCCCCATCGAGTTTGAGCTGATTGCCGTTAACCTGGACCAAAAGCAGCCAGGTTTCCCGGACCACATCCTGCCCGAGTACCTGAAGAATCTGGGCATCAAGTTCCGAATTGAGACGCAGGACACCTATTCCATCGTCAAAGACAAAATCCCCGAAGGCAAGACCATGTGCAGCCTGTGCAGCCGCCTGCGCCGGGGGATTTTGTACCGCGTGGCCGACGAGATTGGTGCCACCAAGATCGCCCTGGGCCATCACCGCGATGACATGCTGCAGACCTTCTTTTTGAACATGTTCTTTGGGGGAAAGCTCAAGGCCATGCCCGCCAAACTGGTCAGTGACGCAGGCCACCATGTGGTGATTCGCCCCTTGGCCTATGTGCCCGAACGTGACCTGATCCGCTGGGCTGAGCACCGCGCCTTTCCCATCATCCCTTGCACCCTGTGTGGCAGCCAGGAGAATCTGCAGCGCAAGCACACAGCGGCCATGTTGCACGAATGGGAGAAAAAGTTTCCCGGCCGCATTGAAAACATGATGGCCGCGCTACAGAATGTGGTTCCAAGCCACTTGATGGACCTGAAACTCCACGACTTTGTCAACCTCAAAGCCACAGGCGTTCCGGACCCGGACGGCGACAAGGCATTTGACACAGAAGAGTTTGTTGCGCCAAAGTTGGCACAAACCATTCAGGTGTTTTCAGCTTGATAAATGAGGGTTTCGGCATATGTGGCGTACTCGGTTAGCTCTACTATTCATAGCAATCTGGCTCACAGGTTGCGCCACAACCCGACTGATTGACAGCGATGTGCGCAGCGTGTCCACCTTCAAGTCAGCACCGGTTGCAGGCTACAAGTTTGAGCGCACGCTGCTACAACTCGCCCCCGATCAAATACAAAACCAGCAAGCGCTGGAGGCCATGGCAGAGGCAGCACTTGCCAAAGTAGGCGTCAAGCGCGACGAAGCTCACCCGGGCTACAGCGTGCTGGTGACGGCAAAGGTGCGCCGTGAATGGCGCGTGGGCAACGCAGACCCGCTGGGGCTGGGCAACATTCAAATTGGCGTCGGCATCGGTGTTGGCGCGATGCGCTCGCGCGGGGGCTGGGGTGGCAACATCGGCATTGGCGGCATGGGCTTTCCCAGGCGCGACGTCTTGTTCTACAACCGAGAAGTCAGCCTGACCATGCGCGACCTGAGCACCCATCAAGTGGTGTACGAGACATCTGCACTGAACGAAGGCCTCTGGGCAGACGACAACAACATCCTGCCCATCCTGTTTGAAGCCGCTGTCAGTGGTTTTCCCACCCCGCCCAATGGCCCTCGCCGGGTCAATATTGAACTCCCGCCGAATCAGCCCAAACCTCAGCCTGCACCTGAGCCAACGCCACCCGCCCCCAAAAAGATCTGAAAGGCTTCCCCATGCGAATCAGCAGCAACTCGCTCCAAGACGGCAAAAACATCTCTGCACGCTACGCCGCTGGCAAGTTTGACGGCCAAGGTGGCGTCACCTTCTCAGACAACGTCAGTCCGCATCTCGTCTGGGCCGATGTACCCGAAGCCACCAAGTCACTGGTTATCATTTGCCACGACCCCGATGTGCCCAGCAAGGGCGACGATGTCAACCAAACCGACCGCGAAGTCCCCGCCGACCTGCCCCGTGTGGACTTCATCCACTGGGTGATGGTGGACCTGCCTGCCTCCTTGCGCGAAGTGACCGAAGGCCAGTTCAGCACCGGGTTCACCCCCCGTGGCAAGGCAGGCCCTGCCACGCTGCTCAATGCCCGCCACGGCATCAACGACTACACCGGCTGGTTTGCAGGCAACGCCGACATGTCAGGCAACTACTTTGGCTACGACGGCCCCTTCCCGCCGTTCAACGACTCCATCCTGCACCACTACGTGTTCACGGTCTACGCACTGGATTTGGCCAAGCTGCCGGTTGAAGGCAACTTCACCGGCGCGGATGTGCACGCCGCCATGAAAGGCCATGTCTTGGACGAAGCCTGCATGACGGGCATCTACACACTGAACAAGCGTCTGGCCTAAAACACAACCGAAATTGGAGCCGCCTTGGAGTCCACCCGCATCATCGCCATCCGCCACGGCGAAACCACCTGGAACGTGGACACCCGCATCCAAGGTCAGCTAGACATCCCCCTGAACGAAACCGGCCGCTGGCAAGCCCACCGCTTGGCCCTGGCACTGGCAGGCGAAGACATCCAAGCCATCTACGCCAGCGACCTCTGGCGCGCGTATGACACAGCGCTGTCAGTCTCCAAAGCCGTCGATTTACCCGTCCAAACCCATGAAGGCCTGCGCGAACGCGGTTTCGGCGACTTTCAGGGCAAGACCTTTGCCGAGATCGAAGCCACCTTCCCCGAGCAAGCCCTGCTCTGGCGCAAGCGCGACCCGAACTTCGCCCCAGCCGGTGGCGAATCACTGATCCAGTTCCGCGAACGCGCAGTCAACACCGTACACGCGCTGGCCGCCAAACACCCCGGCGAGCAAATCGTTGTCGTCGCCCACGGCGGTGTGATGGACTTGCTGTACCGCGCGGCAACAGGGCAGGACTTGCAAGCGCCACGGACTTGGCAGTTGGGTAATGCGTCGATCAACCGCCTCTTGTGGACGCCAGACGCAACGCATGGGGGTTTGAGCCTGGTGGGCTGGTCGGATACGTTTCATCTGGATGATGATGCGTTGGATGAATCGGCAGCTTAGTTGAGGGAGCATTTCAATTTGATGATTGGCCCCTTGATCAATTTGAGGCATAGAAACCCAGCTGACGCACTGAGACTGCTGGGTTTGCATCGCCGCGCACGACTCGGTAAAACTTCTGTACGCCTTTTTAAGGATATTGGCAGAGTTTGCTTGAAACACGGATAGATCAAGATGCTGCATTCTGTCAAAGGTATCTCTTGGCTAGTGGCCCTGGCTGCGAACGGATTCGTTGTGTTTTTGTGGGCAGTGTTTGGTTTGGCCGCAATAGGTCAAAACGGGGATGGTGCAGTAGTTGCGTTCATTTTGGCAACTGCAATTGGTGTTGGTTTGCCAATTTCGGCCTCAGTCGTCCTAATGTCTAGAGATAGATACATCTTGGGAGTAGCAATTGTTTTCGCGACACTGCCTTCAGTATTGGTGCTCATGGCGATTTTTGAACGATTCATATTCCCGCATTCATCGAATCACTAGGCAAATTGGCAAGTGATTCGGACCTAGTACCAAAAAAATTGCACTTTCCTCGTACAGCTATTGCTGTTAACCCAACCGCCAAGGCGGGCATGCCAGGGTGGTCAGGCGCAGGTCGATTCGCGCGAGCTTATGGGTCGCACCGTGACGGCAGCGGCATACGCTTGAGGTAAATCGCACCCAATAGGTCCCGTTCGCGAGCGTGGCCGGAGAATGGCCATCCTGGTGTGCCCGCCGGACTGCGCCAAGGCCAAAAATGCCAAAAGCCAACAACCAACAACCAACAACCAACAACCAACAACACAGCCAAGCAAACCCCAATAAAACAAGCCAGGACCCAGGCCACAATGGCGAGATGAGCCCCAGCCAGATCATCGTCCTCGCAACCCCGGTCTTCTTCGTCATGATTGCGGCGGAATACCTGCTCGGCAGATACCGTCAGCAAAACGGCACGGGCCACGACAACTACCGCCTGAGTGACGCCATCAACAGCCTGAGCCTGGGCATGCTCAGCCAGATTTCTGCCATATTCACCCGCCTGCTGCGCGTCGGCATTTACGTGGCAGCTTACCGCGCCTTCAGCGTCCTACCGCATGATGCGGCCACCGCGTTCTGGAAGTCCTGGCCGGGATGGGTACTGGCCCTGCTGCTGTACGACTTCTGCTACTACTGGCTGCACCGAATGGGCCACGAGGTGGCTGTGCTGTGGGCAGCACACGTGGTGCACCACCAAAGCCAGGACTACAACCTCTCCACCGCGCTGCGCCAAACCAGCAGCGGCGCACTGTTTGGCTGGGTGTTCTACTTGCCGATGGCGGTGCTAGGCGTGCCTCCAGTGGTGTTCGGCACGGTTGCGTTGATTGATTTGCTCTATCAGTTCTGGGTACATACCGAACAGGTGGGCCGCCTGGGTTGGTTTGACCGCTGGTTTTGCAGCCCGTCCAACCACCGGGTGCATCACGCGGTGAACGATGAATACCTGGACAAAAACTACGGCGGCATCCTGGTGCTGTGGGACCGCCTGTTTGGCAGCTTCAAAGACGAAGACCCTGCCAACCCCTGCGTCTACGGCACCCGAAAGCCGCTGAACAGCTGGGACCCGCTTTGGGCCAACCTGGAGGTCTACGCCGCACTGGCTCGCGACAGTTGGCAGACCCGGCACTGGGCAGACAAGCTGCGCGTATGGCTCAAGCCGCCCGGCTGGCAACCCGCAGACTTGGCCGCCAGCCGCCCGCACACGCCTTTTGCTTTGGCCACGGTCGCGGTGTACGAGCCGCCCACCAGCCGGGCAATCCAATGGTTTGCCGCGTTAAAGTTCCTCGTCATCTTGGGCGGCGTTGCCAGCCTGCTTTGGCAGGCCGACAGCCTACCGCTGCCGATGTCTTTCATAGGGTTCACCGTGCTCACGGTGGGCCTGTGGAGCCTGGGTGCCTTGCTGCAAGGGCGGATGAGCCTGCTGGAGATGCTGATGGTGGACGCTGGCGTGCTTGCCATGGCCACGTCAGCCTGGGGATGGGTCGAGTGGCACCACGTCTTCAAGCCCCTGGCCCTGCTGATTGCTTTGTTTTTAGTAGCAAAGAATGACGCCAGCATTGCCGAAACAGGCAAGAAGGACTGGATTTTGTTGGGCGCTCTGGCCGCGTCGCTGGCAGGGGATTGCTTTTTGATGTTCCCGGGCTTCTTTATCCCTGGCTTGGTGGCGTTTTTGATCGCGCACTTGTTTTACATTGCACGCTTCAAGCAAGGTGTGCCCTGGTTTGCCAGCAGAAGGGGGCTGCTTGTCGTGCTCAGCTACGGGGCGGTCATGTTCGGACTGCTGTGGCAATTCGGCTTGCCAGCGGGGCTGCGCGCCCCGGTCGCGGCCTATGTGTTGTGCATTTCGCTGATGGCGGCGCAAGCCATCGGGCGCGCCAAATGGCTGGGTAACACGCCAGAGGCGGCATCGGCAAATTGGGTCGCTGTCGGCGCATTGTGCTTTGTGGCCAGTGACAGCTTTTTAGCCTGGAATCGCTTTGTGGCCCCCGTGACGCTGCTGGGGCTGGATTCGGCATTTTGGGTGCTGAGCACCTATTACGCGGCGCAGATGCTGATCTTGCGCGGCTGCTTGAAACGTATTGCAGGGCGGTGAATGGCTTAATAGCCATTCACCGCTTCTGTCTCCTCACTCACCACCCTCAGTGGATTCCAATCTCAATCAATCTTCTTGGCCAACAACTTTGTAGGCCATGGCACCGATGGCTGCACCAATGAGGGGTGCCACCCAGAACAACCACAGTTGCTGCAAAGCCCAAGGTTCAGCAAACAAGGCCACACCGGTGCTGCGAGCAGGGTTCACAGACGTGTTGGTCACCGGAATGCTCACCAGGTGAATCAGCGTCAGGCACAGGCCAATCGCAATGGGGGCAAAACCAGCAGGGGCACGCTTGCCTGTAGAGCCCATGATCACGAACAAGAACATCGCGGTCATGACCACTTCGCACACCAGTGCAGCTGTCATCGAATAGCCGCCGGGGGAATGCACGTCAAAGCCATTGGAGGCAAAGCCACCCGCCACAAAACCCGCTTTGCCGCTGGCGATCAAGAACAGCACGCCTGCGCCCAAGACAGCGCCAACGGTTTGGGACACGATGTACGGCACCAACTCTTTAGCCGGAAAACGCCCGCCCACCCACAAGCCCACCGACACAGCGGGGTTCAGGTGGCAACCTGAAACGGGGCCAATGGTGTAAGCCATGGTCAGCACCGTCAGGCCAAAGGCAATGGAGACGCCTGTCAGGCCAATACCCACACCAGGGAACGCTGCCGCGAGCACAGCGCTACCGCAGCCGCCCAGCACCAGCCAAAAAGTGCCGATGGATTCAGCAAGGTATTTGTTCAAGGTTTCACTCCAAAAGTTGAATGGATTGATTCTGATGCTCACCTTTGTGTAGCGCATGCGGAGGTCTTTTGTCTGACCCTCACAAGCGTGAAGCAATTGGCGCTTTTCCAATGAGAATTGCCCTAGACATAGTTTTAAACTATTGCTTGCACTCTTGCAATTTAGCTAATTTGTCGCGCCTCGGACAGCTGAAACCGAACGGTCGTGCTAAAAACCAGGGCTGTAACGAATTCTTTGGAGACCAGACGCATGGACTTGGCATTCACGCCTGAAGAACAGGCTTTCCGCGAAGAGGCTCGCACATGGGTGCACGAAAACCTCCCTAGCGACATTTCACACAAGGTCTTGAACGACCTGCACCTGACCCGCGACGACAGCCAGCGCTGGGCCAAAATTTTGGGCAAAAAGGGCTGGCTGGTATCCGGTTGGCCAAAATCATTTGGCGGACCAGGCTGGACTGCTATTCAAAAGCATTTGTTCGAAGAAGAATGCGCTCTGGCGGGTGCGCCCCGCATCATGCCGTTTGGCCCCGTGATGGTGGCACCTGTGATCCAGGCTTTCGGCACGCCCGAGCAACACCAGCGCTTTTTGCCCGGCATTGCCAGCGGTGAAGTCTGGTGGAGCCAGGGCTACAGCGAACCCGGCTCAGGCTCAGATCTGGCGTCTCTCAAGACCCGTGCAGACCGCAAGGGTGACAAGTTCATCGTCAACGGCCAAAAGACCTGGACGACGATGGGCCAATATGGCGACTGGATCTTCTGCCTGGTGCGCACCAGCTCAGAGGGCAAGCCACAAACCGGCATCAGTTTCTTGCTGATCGACATGAAGAGCCCCGGCGTCAGTGTGCGCCCCATCATCATGCTGGACGGCAAGCACGAGGTGAACGAGGTCTTCTTTGACAATGTCGAAGTGCCTGCCGAGAACCTGATTGGCGAAGAGAACAAGGGCTGGACCTATGCCAAGCACCTGCTCAGCCACGAGCGCACCAACATTGCTGATGTGAACCGTGCCAAGCGCGAACTGGAGCGCCTCAAGCGCATCGCCAAGGCCGAAGGCATCTACAACGACACCCGCTTCCGCGACGAAATCGCCAAGCTGGACGTGGAAGTCGTCGCACTAGAGATGATGGTGCTGCGCGTGTTGTCGGCTGAAAAGTCGGGCAAGAATTCACTGGACATTGCCGGCCTCTTGAAGATTCGCGGCAGCGAGCTCCAACAGCGCTATACCGAGCTGATGATGCTGGCCGCTGGCCCCTACAGCCTGCCCTTCATCCAAGAAGCCATGGAAGCGGGTTGGCAAGGCGACTACGTAGGCGCAGCCCACTGCGCGCCTTTGGCTGGCACGTACTTCAACTACCGCAAGACCACCATTTACGGTGGCAGCAATGAAGTGCAACGCAACATCGTCTCTCAGACAGTACTCGGCTAATCGAACAAGGAAAACAACATGGATTTCGATTTTTCTGACGACCAAGAACAGCTGCGCGATGCGGTGCGTAAATGGGTAGACAAAGGCTACGACTTTGAACGCCGCCGCGCGACGGTCAAGGCAGGCGGTTTCTCCCGCGACGCGTATGGCGAAATCGCCGAACTGGGCCTTTGCGGTCTGTACATCCCCGAAGACCAAGGCGGCCTGGGCATGGGCCCGGTCGAAGGCATGGTGGTGATGGAAGAGCTTGGGCGCGGCATCGTGCTGGAGCCCTTCACCCAGACGCTGATCGCCACAGGTGTGATCAGCGGCTACGCACCCGATGCGGTCAAGGCCGCTTGGCTGCCTGGCATTGCGGGTGGCGAGAAACTGCTGGTTCTGGCATACCAGGAGCGCGCCAACCGCTATAAATTGGATAGCTGTGCTGCCACCGCCCAATCTGGCGTGGCTGGCTGGATGCTGTCTGGCAGCAAGAGTTTGGTAGCAGCCGGTGATCAAGCCGATGCCTTCCTCGTTCCCGCCCAAGCGGACGGCAAGGTCGCGCTGTTTTTGGTGGAGCGCGAAGCCACTGGCGTCAGCACCCGTGGCTATGTGACGCAAGACGGTAGCCGCGCCGCTGAAGTCACTTTTGCCAACGCAGCTGCCACGCTGATCACGCTGGACGGCCAAACCGCGCTGGAGCACGCGATTGACATTGGCATTGCCGCCGCCTGCGCCGAAGGCCTGGGCGTGATGGACAAAACCATGGCGCTGACCGCTGAGTACATGAACACGCGCAAGCAGTTTGGCGTGGCACTCAGCAGCTTCCAGGCCCTGCGCCATCGCATGGCCGACATGAAGATGCAACTGGAGTTGGCCCGCTCGATGAGCTACTACGCCGCCCTCAAGCTCAATGCCCCCACAGAAGAACGCCGCCGCGCCATGGCACGTGCCAAGTACCAGCTGGGCCAGTCGATGCGCTTTGTGGGCCAACAGTCTGTGCAATTGCACGGTGGCATTGGCGTAACGGACGAATACATCGGTAGCCATTACTTCAAGAAGCTCACACAACTGGAAATGACCTTTGGTGACAGCCTGCACCATTTGGGCGAAGTGTCTGACCGCATGCAGGACACCGCAGGCGTCTTTGCGTAGACTAAGATAGCGCCGCAAGGCCTGATTCATAAGCCCGCCCCCGAGCGGGCTTTTTAGTTTGTTGGAGTGTTGAGAATGTTGAGACGTCTGTTTTTGGGTGCTGCAGCCCTGGTTTTGGCGGGTTGCGCCTATGGTCCGAAAGAGCAAGTCACGCTGCCACCGATTGTGTTTGTGCATGGCAACGGCGACTCCAGCGCCAACTGGCAAACCACCATTTGGCGCTTTGAGACCAACGGCTGGCCGCGCGACCGCCTGTTTGCCTTGCAGCAGCCCTACCCGCTCGCCCGCGACGACGACACGGTGGCCCAGCCTGGGCGCAGTTCCAGCGCGCAAAGCATGGCCTTTTTGAAGACCGAAGTCGACAAGGTGCTGCACATCACTGGAGCCAAACAAGTGGTTCTGGTGGGCAATTCACGCGGTGGTTTAACCATTCGTAACTACATTCAAAACGGCGGCGGCACCTCCACCGTGAGCCACGCCATTTTGGGCGGCACGCCCAATCACGGCGTTTGGGCCACGCCCGGCACGCGCGAGAACAATGAATTCTCCGGCACCGGTGCGTTCATCAAGGGCCTGAACGCGTCCAAGAACGACGCGGGCGACGAAGTCATCGGCCCCGTGAAGTGGATGACCATCCGCTCCGACATGAACGACAAATACGCCCAGCCCGATGGCGAGTGGATTGGCTCCAAAGGCAAACCCACCGGTGTCTCCTTTGACGGCCCTGAACTCAAAGGCGCCTTCAACGTGGTGCTGCCCAACATAGACCACCGTGAAACCTCGTTCTCGCCCGCCGCCTTTGCCGAGATGTACAAGTTCCTGACGGGGAAAGCCCCCCAATGGATGGACATCTGGCCTGAGTTCTTGATCGAACTGGATGGCATGGTGACCGGCATGGGCGTCAAGTCGGAAGACAAAGCCACGGGCAGCTTCAGCAACAACTTGCCCATTCCCAAATCTCGGGTTGAGGTCTATGCCGTGCACAACGAATCTGCGTTGCGCTACACATCTGAGCCGGTGTACAGCAAGGTCATCGGACCCGATGGACGCTGGGGACCGTTCAAGGCATCCCCCAATACGCATTACGAATTCGTCGTTCGCGCCCCAGGCTACGCCACCACCCACATCTACCGCAGCCCGTTCCTGCGCAGCAGCAATGTGGTGAACTTGCGGGCCGACCGCATCCTGGACGCCGACCTGCCCGCGTTTTCAATCATCAACCTGGTCCGCCCCCGTGGCTATCTGGACCCAACAGCCCACGCCATCAAGTTTGACGGCCAGTCACCACCGCCTGGTGTCCCAGTGGCGCGTGTTGGCGGCATTGCCAGCAGCAAAATCAAGCTGGACAAGTTGATCAATCGCCCGATTGCAGCAGAGTTCCATATGGGCCCCACAGACCTGGAACGCGTGGTAGGTCGCACGTGGCCCGCCAAGGAAAGTCATGTCGTTTGGTTGGAATTCACACAGTAATGCCATTCGCCCCGTTGCTTGCTCACTGCGTGTAGTCGGCATCCCCCTCTAGGGGCGTCTCCTGTGGCCTGGCAAAGCCAGCTCCACGGAGACTGCTAAAAAAGCCACCGCCCGAGAACGGACTTTTGAACTGAATTCAGGCCACCAGCCGAGACGACTTCGGCAGGTGCGCCATCAAGAACTCCATCTGGTCCGCCAGAATGCGGCGGTTGCGCAGGATGAAGTCTTCCCACAGGCTGGGGATGTAGGGCGCGTACAGCAGTGGCATGCGCGCTTGTTCGGGTGTACGGTTGCTCTTGCGGTGGTTACAGGGGCGGCAGGCAGTGACCACGTTCATCCAGTGGTCGCGACCGTTCTGACCAAAGGGCACGATGTGTTCGCGCGTTAGTTCTGTATCGGCCATGTGCTCGCCGCAGTAGGCACAGACATTGCGGTCACGCGCAAACAGTTTGCTGTTGGTCAGGCCCGGGCGCAAGTCAAAGGGGTTGATGTTGGGCACGCCGCGTGTGCCAATGATGCTGTTCACGGTGATGACCGATTGCTCACCGGTGATGGCGTTGTTACCCCCACGGAAGATGGCCACTTGCGCGCCCATTTCCCAGCGCACCTCGTTGGCTGCGTAGTGAATGACCGCTTGTTCTAGCGTGATCCACGATTGGGGCAGCCCTTGGGCTGACAGCTTCAAGACTTTCAAAACAGACCTCCGATTGACTAAGCATTCAGAACTGACTGACCGACTACATTGCTCTCACAATATACTCGGTTTTAATGACAGATTTATGCACTTTCGGCACATACCAAGCCCCTGTCTTGCTATCAAATTGATAATTCTCGCACTATGAAAATCTTTCGCGGCTTTCAGCACCCCAGCCTTGCCCCTGCTTGCGCCGTGACGATTGGCAACTTTGATGGCGTACACCGAGGCCATCAGGCCATGCTGGCGCTACTCAAGAACGAAGCACGCCACCGCAACTTGCCCAGCTGCGTGATGACGTTTGAGCCGCATCCGCGAGACTATTTCGCACGCGTCACCAAGAAGCCCGAGCTTGCCCCTGCCCGCATCGCCACCCTGCGCGACAAGCTGCTGGAGTTGGCCAATTGCGGCGTAGACCAGTGCATCGTGCTGCCGTTTGATGCAGCATTTGCTGGCCAGTCGCCAGACGACTTTATCCAAAACGTGCTGCTCAAAGGCCTGGGCGCCAAGTATGTTCTGGTGGGCGATGATTTCCGATTCGGTGCCAAGCGAGCGGGTGACTACACGATGCTGGACGCTGCAGGGCAGAAGCTGGGCTTTGACGTGGCCCGAATGATGAGCTACGAGGTGCATGGTCTGCGGGTGTCAAGCTCTGCTGTTCGCGAAGCGCTCAGCCAGGGTCGGATGGACGACGCAGGCCGTTTGTTGGGTAGACCGTACAGCATCTCTGGCCACGTGGTGCATGGCCGCAAGCTAGGACGTGAATTGGGCGCGACAGTACCGGGCAAGGGCGACGGCTTTCGCACTTTAAATTTACGCTTCAGCCACTGGAAAAGCGCTGCCAGCGGCATCTTTGCGGTAGAGGTGCATGGCCTGGCATCAACGCCCCTGCGCGGTGTGGCCAACCTGGGCATTCGCCCGTCTCTGGACGCCAGCGATGTGAATGGCGGCCGCGTACTGCTGGAAACCCATGCCTTCGACTGGCCCGAGTCAATGGCCGCAGCACTGCCCGGCGGGGAGGCCTACGGTAAAATCGTGCGCGTGTACCTGCTACATAAACTGCACGACGAGCTCAAATACGACAGTCTGGACGCCTTGACCCAAGGCATTGCCAAAGACTGCGATGACGCGCGGACCTGGTTTACCGCCCGAATTTGACGGGGCTGACCACCCGGTCATCGACGCACTTGGCCCCGCGTCACCCTAGCCCCAAAAAATCAGACCCAATTCGCTAGACGGGTCACCCAAAATTTACCGCGCTCGAGCGGCGCCACCACCCGATTACCTGGACAGAGCCATGACCGAACCCGTTGATTACCGCGCCACCCTGAACCTGCCCGATACCCCTTTCCCCATGCGTGGCGACCTGCCCAAGCGCGAGCCGGGTTGGACCAAGGAATGGAACGAAGGTGGCCTATACAAACGCCTGCGGGACGCCCGCGTCGGCGCACCGCTGTTTGTGTTGCATGACGGCCCGCCCTATGCCAACGGCAAACTGCACATCGGCCACGCGCTGAATAAAGTGCTCAAAGACATGATTGTCAAAAGCCGCCAACTGGCTGGCTTTGATGCGCAGTACATCCCTGGCTGGGACTGCCACGGCTTGCCCATCGAAAACGCCATCGAAAAACTGCATGGCCGCAACCTGAGCCGTGACGACATGCAGGCCAAGAGCCGGGCCTTTGCCACTGAGCAGATCGACCAGCAACGCGAAGACTTCAAACGCCTGGGCGTGCTGGGCGATTGGGAGCGCCCCTACCGCACCATGGACTTTGCCAACGAGGCGGGCGAACTGCGTTCGTTCAAACGCGTGATCGAGCGCGGCTTTGTTTACCGTGGCCTCAAGCCCGTGTACTGGTGCTTTGACTGCGGCTCCAGCTTGGCCGAGTTTGAGATCGAATACGCCGACAAGAAGAGCGACACGTTGGACGTCGCTTTTGAAACCGACGATGCAGGCAAGCTGGCATCCGCATTTGGTCTATCCGCATTGCCAGACGGTAAATCCGGCTTTGCAGTGATCTGGACCACCACCGCTTGGACCATTCCCGCCAATCAGGCACTGAACGCCCATGCCGAGCTGACCTATGCATTGGTCGAAACACCGATGGGCTGCTTGGTTCTTGCCGAAACTCTGGTCGAGAAATGCTTGACCCGCTTTGGCCTCGAAGGCAAGGTGCTTGCAACAGCGCCTGGCACCCACCTAGGTGGGCTCAACTTCCGCCACCCGCTGTACGACGTGGATGCAGGCTACAAGCGTCTGTCGCCCGTCTTTCTGGCCGACTATGTCAGCGCCGAAGACGGCACGGGCATCGTGCATTCATCGCCCGCCTACGGGGTGGATGACTTCAACTCCTGCGTGGCCAATGGCATTGCCTATGACGACATCCTGAATCCTGTGCAGGGCAACGGTGCGTATGCGCCCGACTTCCCTCTGTTTGGTGGACTGCACATCTGGAAGGCTATTCCGACCGTCCTGGAAGCCCTGAAGAACGCGGGCCGCCTGATGGCCACCGTGGGCATCACCCACAGCTACCCGCACTGCTGGCGCCACAAGACCCCTGTGATCTACCGTGCCGCAGCCCAGTGGTTTGTGCGCATGGATGAAGGCGAAGGCGTGTTCACCAAGGACAAAGCGCCCAAGACATTGCGTCAGATCGCGCTGGACGCCATCGACCAAACCAGCTTCTACCCCGAGAACGGCAAAACCCGATTGCGCGACATGATCGCCAACCGGCCCGACTGGTGCATCAGCCGCCAACGCAGCTGGGGCGTGCCCGTGCCCTTCTTCCTGCACAAGGATTCCGGCGAATTGCATCCGCGCACCATGGAGATCCTTGACCAGGCCGCCGACATCGTCGAAAAGGGCGGCATCGAGGCCTGGAGCCGTGTCACCGCAGAAGAAATCTTAGGTGCAACAGACGCCCCGCACTACACCAAGAGCACCGACATCCTGGAAGTGTGGTTTGACTCCGGCAGCACCTTTCAGCATGTGCTGCGCGGCAGCCATGCCAACGCCTACGCCCGCCCGCCTTTCCACGACAAAGGGCCCGAGGCCGATTTGTACCTGGAAGGCCATGACCAGCACCGGGGTTGGTTCCACTCATCGCTTTTGCTGGGCTGCGCGCTGTACGACCGCGCCCCGTACAAAGGTCTGCTGACCCACGGCTTTGCTACTGACGGCCAGGGCCGCAAGATGAGCAAGTCTTTGGGCAACACCATGGAGCCGCAAACCGTCAACACCAAGCTGGGTGCCGAAATCGCCCGCCTGTGGGTGGCGTCGACCGACTATTCCGGCGACCTGAACATTGACGACAAGATCCTCGCCCGTGTGGTGGATGCCTACCGCCGCATCCGCAACACGCTGCGATTCTTGATGGCAAACACCAGCGACTTTGATCCGGCGACCGACAGCGTGCCCGCAGACCAGTTGCTGGAAATCGACCGCTACGCGCTGGCTCGCGCCGCCAAGCTGCAGGCCGACATCCTGGAGCATTACCAGGTGTATGAGTTCCACCCTGTGGTTTCCAAACTGCAAATCTATTGCAGTGAAGACCTGGGCGGGTTTTATCTGGACGTGCTCAAAGATCGCCTCTACACGACCGCCCCCAAGAGCCTGGCACGGCGCAGCGCCCAAACCGCCCTGCACCAGATCACCCAGGCCATGCTGCGCTGGATGGCACCGTTCTTGAGTTTTACGGCAGAAGAAGCTTGGAAGTTCGTGGGCACGAGTGAATCGATCTTCTTTGAAACCTTTGCCGATTTAGGCCATGTGGATCACGCTTTGCTGGCCAAGTGGACCCGCATTCGCGAGATTCGCGACCTGGTCAACAAGGATATCGAAGTCTTGCGCTCTGAGGGCAAAGTGGGCTCCAGCCTACAGGCCACAGTAAAGTTGACCGTACCGACCGACGACCACACCCTGCTGGCCAGCCTGGGGAATGATTTGAAGTTCGTCTTCATCACCTCTGCTATTGAGTTGATAGCTGGAGAGCAATTAGTGATCAGCGGAAACGCATCTTCTGACACTAAATGCGAGCGCTGCTGGCATTACCGCGCCGACGTTGGCGCTGATGCCGCACACCCTACCCTGTGTGGCCGCTGCACCAGCAACTTGTACGGCGCAGGCGAACAGCGCACGGTAGCCTGAACCATGGCACGTCGCAACGAAAAAGGTCGCACCACCTTCGTCAAGGCCAGCCGTCCATCGGTCTGGCCTTGGTTGGGGATGGCCGCATTCTTGATCCTGATCGACCAGTTCACCAAGGTGCTGATCGTCGGCTACTACCGTTTGGGTGACGCCACCCGCGTGACCGGGTTCTTTGACGTGGTGCGCGCCCACAACGAGGGGGCGGCATTTTCATTTCTGGCGCAAGCTGGCGGCTGGCAGCGCTGGCTGTTCACGGGTATTGGCATCGTGGCGGCACTGTTCATCACCTGGATGCTGCGTGCCCATGCGGGGCAAAAGCTTTTTTGCTTTGCACTGGCTTGTATTCTGAGCGGCGCCGTCGGCAATGTGATTGACCGGGTGATGTACGGCTACGTGGTGGATTTTTTGCAGTTCCACTGGGACTTTCTCAAGCCCGTGTTCCACGGAGGCTACTTCCCCGCCTTTAACGTGGCCGACAGCGCCATCACCATTGGCGCTGGCTGCCTGATACTGGATGAGATTCTGCGGGTGCGAAACACCCGCTGAGTCAGCGACTCAGGCCTTGGTCAGCGCGGCCTTGCGGTCGGCGTTGACCTTTTGCGCGCTGGGTCGTTCGCCAACCAACTTCATGTGGGATTTGTAGTCGATGCCCGCTGCTACGAGCAGGTCTTCGCCATAAATGATTTTGCTGGCGCTGCCGACCAGGGGCAGATTTACAAAGGCCGAGCAATCGGCCAAGGTGAACGTATCACCCCCCACATAAGGCGCAAACTTAGCTAGGCGCTTGAAGCCAGCAATGTTCTTTTCTAGCGTGCGGCGCACGGAGGCTTTTACCTCGTCGGACACCTTGCCGCCAAAGAAGGCTTCTGCGTACAACTCGCGTGCCACGAGTTCCAGGTGCAGCTCGATGAAAGTGCTCAGCTCGCGCAGTTTGGCCGCTGCAAACGCGTCGCTCGGCATCAGCGCGGGTGTGGGGTAAGCCGCCTCCAGGTAATCCATGATCACCGCGCTCTCGCACAGTGCGCCCCTATCGGTACGGATGAAGGGGATTTTGGCGAGTGGCGAGGCGGACAAAACAGCTTCGTCCTTGCTCTTGGTCATTACCGTTTCTTCGGTGAAGGGAATGTTTTTCTCCAGCAAGGTCATCTTGACCTTGTTGTAGTAGTTAGAAACCGCAAAGCCGCAAAGTGTGATCATGGTTTGTCTCCGTTTGAAAAATCGTTAGGTGCCCGGTATTCGGCACGGGTTACTCGGCTCGGGTTGGCACCAGTATCTCGCGTTGGCCGCTGCCGCTCATGGAACTGACGAGACCGGCTTTTTCCATGTCTTCGACCAAGCGTGCCGCGCGGTTGTAGCCAATTTTGAGGTGGCGCTGCACCAGTGAAATGCTGGCCTTGCGGTTCTTCAGCACCACTTCCACGGCCTGGTCGTACATAGGGTCTTTTTCGCCGCCCGCGTTGCCATCCAGACCGCCGACGCCGTCTTCGCCGTCAGCGGTGCCGCCTTCGAGTACACCTTCGATGTAGTCTGGCTCACCTTGGGACTTGAGGTAGTTCACCACACGGTGGACTTCTTCATCACTCACAAAGGCGCCATGCACGCGGATGGGCAAGCCCGTCCCGCTGGGCATGTACAGCATGTCGCCCATGCCCAGCAATGCTTCTGCCCCCATCTGGTCGAGAATGGTTCGGCTGTCGATTTTGCTGCTGACCTGGAACGCAATGCGCGTGGGAATGTTGGCTTTGATCAGGCCGGTGATCACATCCACGCTGGGACGCTGCGTGGCCAGAATCAAATGGATGCCTGCAGCACGGGCTTTTTGCGCCAGGCGGGCGATCAGCTCTTCGATCTTCTTGCCCACCACCATCATCAGATCGGCCAGCTCGTCGATCACCACCACGATGTGCGGCAGGCGCTTGAGGGGCTCGGGGTCTTCTGGTGTCAAGCTGAACGGGTTATATATAAATTCGCCCTTGGCCGTGGCTTCGTCAATCTTGTTGTTGAAACCAGCCAGGTTACGCACGCCCATTTTGGACAGCAGCTTGTAGCGCTTCTCCATCTCGGCCACGCACCAGTTCAAGCCATTGGCGGCCTGCTTCATGTCGGTGACCACGGGGCACAACAGGTGCGGAATGCCTTCGTAAATGGACATTTCCAGCATCTTGGGGTCGATCATCAACAGACGCACATCGCGCGCCTCGGCCTTGTACAGCAGGCTGAGGATCATGGCGTTGATACCCACCGATTTGCCCGAACCAGTCGTACCCGCCACCAGGCAGTGCGGCATCTTGGCCAGGTCCGCCACCACGGGGTTGCCAATGATGTCTTTGCCCAGGCCCATGGTCAGCATGGACTTGGCTTCGTGGTACACCTTGGAACCGAGAATTTCGCTCAGTTTGATGGTCTGACGCCTCGCGTTGGGCAACTCCAGCGCCATGTAGTTCTTGCCGGGGATGGTTTCCACCACGCGGATTGATACCAGGCTGAGTGAACGCGCCAGGTCTTTGGCCAAGCCCACAATCTGCGAGCCCTTCACACCCGTAGCAGGTTCGATCTCGTAGCGCGTGATCACCGGGCCGGGGGATGCCAACACCACGGTGACCTGCACACCAAAATCCTTGAGTTTTTTCTCAATCAAGCGGCTGGTCATTTCCAGCGTTTCGGGTGACACGGTTTCTTTTTGCGGCGTGGCCTCATCCAGCAGATCCACCTGCGGCAAGGGGCTGTCCGGCATTTCGCTGAAAAGTGGTTTTTGCTTTTCTTTGATAACGCGGTCACTTTGCGGCACATCCACAATGGTGGGCTCGATGATGACGGGCGTGTGCGGCGCCTTGCGCTGCAGCACTTTGGGTTGCACGGGCTCTTCCGTTTCACGCGAGGCTTCTGCCACATCTGTGAACTGAGGCTCGATAGGCTCACGCGAAACGGGTTCGGCTTTGATGGTCGATGCCGCTGAGCCACGCGCAGCCTCAAGTCCGAACTCAGCTGATTTTTCTACAGCAGCGGCCGACACTACTGCGGGCGAGTCAAAGCTATGGAAGTCGTGCTGCAATTCATCATCACGTTCTTGTGCAGCTTGGCGGCCCATTTCTGCGTCTTTGGCACGTTCGCGCCCTGCGCGCTGAACGCTGATCAAGCTGTCAATCCAGGCGCCCAAAGTTTCCGCCAAGTGGCTCCACGAGAACCGAAACACCAGCGCTGCCCCGAGCACACCCAGAGAAATCCAGACCAAGCCTGACCCCGTGAACCCAAGCCACTTCATGCTCAGTGGCCCCAAGAAATAGCCAATCAAGCCACCGGAATGTCCAGGCAACCATGCCTCAAACCGATACAAACGGCTCCACTCCAATGAGCAGCTTGCTGCCAACAGCAGCACCAAACCGCCAAAAAAGACCATGCGCGGCATGCGCACGGTGGAGTGGCCGGGTGATGACGTTGCGTCTGAAGCACCGTCGCGCATCCACTTAGCCAAGCCGATGAGCCAAGCACGAACAGCAACAGCCACCAACCACCAGGCGGAAAAGCCAAACGCGAAATAGCTGATGTCAGAAATGAGCGCGCCTAAACGCCCACCCCAGTTCCGAGGCGGGAGACCCAGCCCGGAGCTGGTCCAGGCGGCATCTTGACCCGAATAGCTCCACAAGGCCAAGAACCAAAACACCAACAGTAAAGCCCCTACGATCAGCCCGGCTTCCCGCAGAAACCGTCCAAAACCTGTAGGTGGCGCGTCGGGTGCACCAGCAGGCATGTTCAAGGTATTAAGGGAATAGGTCATAAGCTCCGAAGACAAGGGCAAAGCAGCATGCCTAGCACGCGCAATGTGAGAGCTTACCTAAATTTTGTGGCCGCCCCTGCGAACCATTCCCGCAAAAAGCAAAGCCGCCCGTCTGAAAGACAAAGGCGGCCAAGCAAGTGGCGCAGCAAGCAACACAAATTCAATGCATCAAGTTCAAGGCATCAATGGGTAGACGCTAAGCGGTCCTGGATGTGAATTGCGCCACCTTCTAGCGTTTCAATAAAACCGCGCTCTTCCAGGTCTTTCATCACGCGGCTGACCATCTCGCGGGACGCCCCCACCATTTTGGCGATGTCTTGGCGTGAAATTTTCTCGCGAATCAGCAATTGCCCATGCAAATCCGGTGTGGCCGCCTCAAGCAATACACGGGCAACCCGGCCATAGACGTCCATCAGTGCCAAAGATTCGATGTTGCGGTCTGCACGGCGCAGGCGCTGCGTCAAACCACGCATCACCATGAAGGCCATGGAGCTGGGATCTGGCATGCAGCGGGCAAAATCGTTACCCCCAAGAATTAGCACATCCGTTTGCACTTCGGCACGAACCGTTGCGGAATGAGGCTCGTTATCAATCAGGCTCATCTCACCGATGTAGTCGCCTTGGCCCATGGTGGCCAAAATTACCTCGCGGCCACGCGTGTGGCTGGTGATGACGCGCGCACGGCCCGACAGCAAAATGAACAGGGTATTTGACCGCTGCCCTTGCTCCACCAAAAATTCGCCACGCTTGTAGCGCCGCTTAACCACGGCATTGGCCATGATTTCAGCCTGATCATCAGTCAACTGCGCAAAAAGCGGCACTCGCCGGATCAAATCCAAGTTGGACACCATGGTCACGTCTGTTTCTCCCGCCCAAAATTTGAGCGCTAAGTTCTTACAATGAGGAATTGCACATAGACAGCGGCCACCCATAAAATGCGGGAAATTATCCCAATTTATAATGACAAGCTATTTTTCTCGTGCTTGCGCGCATTCTGTCTTGAACATCCATGACTGTAAATATGATCCGGTACTTTTCCACAGAGTTACTGTTGCAAGTCAACGCTATTCACCCAATCTAAGCTCAATTCTTAGCTTTCAACACCAGGTCCCACCCCATGAGCACTGATAAACACGCCAAAGTTCTGATTCTCGGCTCCGGCCCTGCCGGCTATACGGCCGCCATTTATGCAGCGCGGGCTAACTTGAAGCCCCTGCTGGTGACGGGTATCGCCCAAGGCGGCCAGTTGATGACCACGACTGAGGTCGACAACTGGCCCGCTGACGTAGACGGCGTGCAAGGCCCAGACCTGATGCAACGCTTTTTGGCGCATGCAGAGCGCTTCAATACCGAGATTGTGTTTGATCACATCAACGCGGTCGATTTTTCCAAGCGCCCCTTCACGCTCAAGGGCGACAGTGGCACCTACACCTGTGATTCGCTCATCATTGCCACGGGCGCGTCGGCCAAATACCTGGGCCTTCCCTCAGAACAAGCCTTCATGGGTCGTGGCGTGAGCGGCTGCGCAACTTGCGACGGCTTCTTTTACCGTGACCAAGAAGTCTGCGTAGTGGGCGGCGGCAACACAGCGGTGGAAGAAGCGCTGTACCTGTCCAACATTGCCAGCAAAGTCACCCTCGTGCATCGCCGCGAGAAATTCACAGCCGAAGCCATCATGATCGACAAGCTCATGGAAAAGGTCAAAGCTGGCAAGATTGCACTCAAGCTCAACATGACGCTGGACGAGGTGCTGGGCGACGCCAGCGGCGTCACCGGCATCCGCATCAAGAGCAAACTCGACGGCAGCGCCGAAGACTTAAAGCTGCAAGGCTGCTTCATAGCCATTGGCCACGCCCCCAACACCGAAATTTTCCAGGGTCAACTCACCATGGAAAACGGTTATGTGGTCACCCAGGGCGGCCTCAAAGGCTTTGCCACTCAGACCAGCGTGCCAGGCATTTTTGCCGCCGGCGATGTGCAGGACCACGTGTACCGCCAAGCCATCACCAGCGCGGGTACGGGCTGCATGGCTGCATTGGATGCACAGCGGTTCCTGGAGCAATAGAACACCCCCGTGCGCCTTTCGGCGCCTGACCGGAAAGTCAACAAGCACTTCTTACGTCGTGGGTAGCGCAATTGCGGTGAAACACGGAGATCCGTTATAATCGAAGGCTTTGCTGCTATTTATGGCGGCAACTCGGGTCACCGCCCCCTGATGAGTCATCGAATCTGGCGAGGTTAAGTGAAGGTAACCCGGTGTCAATATGGGCACCGCGTGTCAGCCTCACTGTTTAGGAGTTGCCACAATGGCACGTGTATGCGATGTAACGGGCAAAGGCCCCATGGTCGGAAACAATGTTTCCCACGCCAACAACAAAACCAAACGCCGTTTTCTGCCTAACCTGCAGTACCGCCGTTTCTTCGTGGAAAGCGAAAACCGTTGGGTGCGTCTGCGCGTCTCCAGCGCCGCTTTGCGTTTGATTGACAAAAACGGCATCGATGCCGTGCTCGCTGACCTGCGCGCACGTGGTCAAGCTTAAATCTTAGGAGCTCATTACCATGGCAAGCAAAGGCGGACGCGAAAAAATCAAGCTGGAATCCACTGCGGGTACCGGTCACTTTTACACCACCAGCAAGAACAAGAAAACCACGCCGGAAAAGCTTCTGATGATGAAGTTTGACCCTAAGGCTCGCAAGCACGTGGAGTACAAGGAAATCAAGCTGAAGTAATTCAGTTTGCAGTTCCCTCAAAAAAGCCGCTGAAACTCAGCGGCTTTTTTGTTGGCACACGCAGTATCAATCGCCATCATGCAGGCATCAAAGGCTGCACCTCCGCAGGAATCGGGCAAACATAGCCCTGCTCGCCACGCGCATCTTCAAAGTCTTGCCGCGCAGCCGCCAACAAGGCTTTGTCTTCGAGCAACCGAATCGCTGTGGCCGCCATGGCCTTGGCAGCTTGCACCATGCCAATGTGGGCGAGCGTCGTCTTGCCTTGCGCCACCATCTGCCAGGAATGAAATGGCGTGCCAAAGGCGAAACAGGCGACAAAGCATTGCACCGTAGGTGTCACCCAGCTCACGTCACCCACATCGGTCGAAGCAGTCAAGGTCTCAACCCGGTGCGGGTCATATTCTTTGACTCGATCAAACAAAGCGCTCGGCTGGGTTTTGCCGCGCAAAACGGCTCCCAAATGGCTGCTGGCTTCGGCCACGGCATTGGCATCCAATGTGGCAAAGTGCCCCTGTGCCTGCGCATGCTCGCCCGGCCCCACGGGCAAAGGCCCGAGGGCCAGCAGTTCCTCATACAGTGTTTGGTTCAGCGTGTTGTTTTGCAACAAGTTAGAGCACGCTTTTTCAAACTTCACGACCACCTGGCAATCGGTCATCAGCGCCGCGCCCTTGGCCACGTTTTGCACACGCGCATACAACTCAGCCGCCTGAGCATTGTTAGCCGCGCGGATCAGGTACAAGACCTCGGCCTTCGCCTGCACCACATTGGGTGACAGGCCACCGGTGTTGGTCACGGCGTAATGCACGCGTGCGTCCGACGGCATGTGCTCACGCAGGTAATTCACACCAACGCTCATCAACTCCACGGCATCCAACGCGCTGCGCCCCAAGTGCGGTGAAGCCGATGCATGCGCGGCGCGGCCATGGAATTCAAAGCTGACTTGGATATTGGCCAGCGTGTTTTCGCTGAAGACTGCGGTGTAGCTGGCCGGGTGCCAGGTGATCGCTGCGGCCACATCATCAAACACGCCTGCGCGCGCCATGAAAGTCTTGCCCGATCCGCCCTCTTCTGCTGGGCAGCCGTAAAAGCGCACACGCCCCGGCAACTGCTTGCGGCGCAGGTATTCCTGCACCGCAAGCGCCGCCAAATGCGCCGCTGCGCCCAGCAAATGGTGGCCGCAACCGTGGCCGTTGACGCTGGTGTATTCGGTAGATGGTTTGCATTGCAACGCGCCGCTTTCCTGGCTCATGCCAGACAAAGCGTCGTATTCGCCCAGCAGCGCTATCACCGGGCCGCCCTCGCCCCAATCAGCCGAGAAGGCCGTGGGAATGTCAGCCAACGGGCGCTGCAGCTTGAAGCCCGACTGCGCCAAGGCGTCAGCATGGATGCTGGCCGAGGTGCGTTCGGCATAGCGCAGCTCCGCCAACGCCCAAATCTGGTCGCTGATGCCGATCAGGCGCGGCGACTCGCGCTCAAATAGTTCGGCGAGTTGTTCAATGGGATGCATTGCGCTTATTCCGGCTTGATGTCAAATTTCTTGGCTATCGCCTGGTTGCGCTTGAGCTGCGCATCGATTTGTGCAATGAAAGCAGCCTTGTCAACAGGGGTGGCAGACGCGCCCATTTGACTCAGGTGCGAGAGCAAATCAGCCTGCTTCAGCGCTTTAAGTGCCGCCTGACGCAAACGATCCGCCACAGCATCTGGCGTCTTGCCCGGCACCACCAGACCAAACCAGCTGTTGCTCATGTCGTTCATTTCGCTTTGGCCCAACTCTTTGAAAGTTGGCACATTAGGTAAATTGGGTTGGCGCGCATTGCCCGACACCACCACAGGCACCAGTTTGCCCGCAGTGATGTGCGGCATGGACGAAGGCAACTGGTCCAGCATGTACTGGATGTTGCCACCCAACAAGTCGGTCAGAGCCGGGCCCATGCCCTTGTAGGGCACATTGGTCACCTTGACGTCATAGATATCGACAAAAGACTCGGCAATCAAGTGTCCCAAGCTGCCCACACCGGGATAGCCGGAGTTGTACACACCGGGCTTGCGCTTGAGTTCGGCGATCAAGCCGTTGAAATCTTTCACGGGCATTTTGGCTGGATTGACGACGATGACCGATGGCATGCTCACCAGGTTCATCAGCGGCATCAACTGTTTATTGGTGGCAGCGGCTTTGGGATGAAAAATAGGGTTGACCGCCATGGTGCTGACCGTGGCCATGCCGATGGTGTAGCCGTCCGCTGGTGCGTTGGCGATGGCCTCCGTCCCCAGCATGCCGCCCGCGCCGCCTTTGTTGTCAACCACCACGGGCTGACCCAGTTCAATGCGCAGCCCTTCGGCCATCACACGCGCCACCAGATCGGTGGCCCCGCCGGCGGCAAACGGCACGATCATTTTGATCGGCTTATTGGGGAAGTCGCTTTGCGCATACGCAGACGACAGTGCCAAAGCGCCGATCAAGACACATAAGCTGCGTCGAAGGCTAAAAGAGTATCTAGAAATCATGTGTCTTCCTTGTTGGTCTGAGCATTTGCAACCAGCATGTGCTGCAGCTCAGCAGAAAACTGTACCGTCTTGCACCGCATTCGGCCAATTCAATCTGGCGCTTAGCTATCGGTATCATCAATATCATGACTCTCCTTGCCTCCTCGCCGCCGTCCACCCTCAATGCAGCGCTGACCCGGGTTTTGTACACCCGACTGCTGGCCGCCGGGCGCTTGCGGCAACTGCAACTGCTGGTCGCCATGGACGACAACGGCAGCATTGCGCGCGCGGCAGCGCTTATCCCTATGAGCCAATCCGCCGCCACGCAAGCCTTGGCCGAACTGGAGCGCTTGGCCGACATGAAACTGTTTGAGCGTCACGCACGCGGGGTACGCGCCACCATGGCTGGTCGCGCCCTGATTGCCAGCGCGCGTGCAACTCTGGGCCATTTGCTAGAAGCCGCAGAAGGCCTGGCCGCCATCCAGCAAGGCTCTAGCGCCACGCTCAAGCTGGGTGCCATTCCCGCAGCCAACTACACCTTGATTTCGCCGCTCCTTAAAGCATTTTTCGACAAACACCCTGATGTGCATGTGGATCTGCAAGAAGACACGGGCGCACGGCTGCTACCCCAGTTGGCGGTGGGCAACCTGAACGCCGTGTTTTGCCGCAAACCCAAGCAGCTGCCCACGGGTCTGACGTTTGAAGCTTTGCGCGACGATCAAGCCGTCGTGGTGGCCGCTGCGACCCATCCATTGGCGCACCAACAACGGGTATCGCTGCTCGACCTGGCGGATGCCCAGTGGGTGCTCCCCACCGCCAGCATCCAACTCCGCGAGGTCTTTGAAAGCCAAGTCCTGAACGCCTTGCCCGGTGCGCACTGGCTCCCACTGAGCACACAGTCGTTGCCCGTGATTGAAGGCCTGCTGCAGCAACCAGGCGCAGTCGCGCTGGTGCCACAAAGCCTTTCAGGAAGCCTGCTGGCAAGCGGACGCCTGTGCTGTCTGCCGGGCGTACTCTTACTCGCGTACATGTCACCTCTGGGCGTGGCCTATCTTGAGACTGAAAGTGGCAGCAACTTGCTACAAAGCCTGCTCAGCTTTGCTCGCCAGCAAAAACGGCCCACAAGGGCCGTTTTTGCATAGATACTCAGCCCGCTTCAGGCGTGCGCGGCTCGCAGCTTCAAAGAAAAGCTTTCCAGGGCCGCAACACCACTCTCTTCAGCGCGGCGACACCAGCCTTGCAAATCCTGGGCAAGTTGTTCGCGCGAATGACTGGTGTTCAGCCACATCTGGCGCAGCTCTTCGCGCATCACCACCATTTTGTCCAGTGTGGGATGCTCAGACCGGGCCTTGGCCAACAGCGCGAGCGCCTTGGCGGGCACCCGATCCGCATCGCGTGGCAGCCACCGCTTGGCGGCTTTCAACACCGCCAAGTCTTCGCCACGGGCTTTAAGCTGCTCAATTTCAAGCTTGCATGCGGCGCGCATTTCTTTCGCGTAACCCGCCATCACCTCATAGCGGTTGGCAATCAAAGCTTCCAGCGTCTTTTCGTCAGCCACAGGCTTGATGTCGCCCAGTTGCATGCGGGGCACCGTCTTTTTGGCTTTGGCCCAGCCGATTTTTTCCATCATGCTGATATAGAACCAGCCAATGTCGAATTCATACGGTTTCACAGAGAACCGTGCCGATGTCGGGTAGGTATGGTGGTTGTTGTGCAACTCCTCACCGCCAATCAGGATGCCCCAAGGCATCACGTTGGTGCTGGCGTCGGGGGATTCAAAGTTGCGATAGCCCCAGTAGTGCCCAATGCCATTGATCACGCCCGTGGCCAGGATCGGAATCCACAGCATCTGCACCGCCCAAATCGTGAGACCTAAGCCGCCAAACAGCACCAAATTGATGATCAACATCAAGACCACCCCCCAGGTGGACCGCCCCGTATACAGATTACGCTCCAGCCAGTCGTTAGGGGTGCCTGAGCCGTATTTGCTCAGTGTTTCAGCATTGGCCACTTCGGCGCGATACAACTCATAACCACGCAAAAGCAAAGCATCCAGACCACGGGTTTGGGGGCTATGCGGGTCATCTACCGTCTCGCATTTGGCGTGGTGTTTGCGGTGCACGGCAACAAACTCTTTGGTGACCATGCCGGTCGTCAGCCACAGCCAGAACCGCAAAAAATGGTAGGGCACGGGCCCCAAATCCAAAGCCCGGTGCGCCTGGGCGCGGTGCAAGAAGATGGTGACCCCGCAGATGGTGAAATGGGTCATGACCAAGGTGTAAAGCACTAGCTGCCAAATCGACAGATCCAGTGCCCCACTGGCCACCCAACTCACCAATCCATTCACCAAAGTTTCTACAGTCATCACAGAGTCCTAAAGCTCAATGTCTTGCGACGTAAGCCGCGATTTTGCCCGGTTTCCCACATTTGAGGGCTTACCCGAATGAGAGGCCCACGCCTACTAACTGTCATGCCTTTTCAACGTCTTTCCCAGACGGCAGCAAAAAAGCCGTCGGTTTGATGGCGATGAGGCCATAAGCGCAGATAAGGCCCGCTGACCAGGCTTTGCGGCGTACCCGCATGCGCATCCACCTTCAAGCCCTCCAGCAATTCAGCCACCGGCAGCGGCGTGAAGTCGGGGTGCGCCGCGCTGAAGGCCTCGGCAATGGCCTCGTTTTCTTCTGGCAGCAGGCTGCAAGTGGCATACACCAAACGTCCACCCGACTTGAGCAAGCGCGCTGCGCTGTCCAGAATGGCAGTTTGCTTGAGCGCCACCTCGGCAATGGCCTTGGGGTCTTGACGCCACTTCAGGTCCGGGTTGCGCCGCAGCGTCCCCAGGCCCGAACAAGGTGCATCGACCAGCACCCGGTCAATCTTGCCTGCCAAGCGCTTCACGCGGTCATCGCGCTCATGCGCAATCGCAGCCGGGTGCACATTCGATAGTCCGCTGCGTGCCAGACGTGGCTTGAGCGCATCCAGCCGATGCGCAGAGTTGTCAAACGCGTACAAGCGTCCCGTGCTGCGCATGCTGGCGCCAATCGCCAGTGTCTTGCCACCCGCTCCAGCGCAAAAATCCACCACCATCTCGCTGCGCTTGGCGTCCAGCAGCAAGGCGAGCAGTTGCGATCCCTCGTCCTGCACCTCAACAGCGCCACGGGTAAAGGCATCCAGCTTGCCCAGATTGGGTTTGCCTTCTACACGCAAGCCCCAAGGGGAATACAGGCAAGGGGCGGTTTTGATGCCGGCCTTGTCCATTTCTTTTTGCACATCCGCGCGCTTGGACGTCATGGCGTTCACGCGCAAGTCCAACGGGGCCATGCCATCCAGGCTTTCCACTAATGGCCAGAACTGGTCGCCCAACTGGCTTTTAAGTGATTGCGCCAGCCATTCGGGCAAGTTGTGCCGGTGGCGCTCCATCAGGTCTTTGACCTTGACGCCGTCGCACGCATCCAGCCAATCCTTCTCCTGGTCGCTCAGGGCGCCTTTCAGGTAATCGCGCGAACCCACGCCGTGGGCAAAGCCCAAAATCGCCATGCGGCGCTCTTTGGAGCCCGAGCCCGAAGGCGCAAAGTGGTCAAACAGCAGTTTCTTGCGCAGCACAGCGTAGACGGTGTCTGCCAAAGTGGCGCGCTCGCGCGGGCCAAACGAGCGGTTTTCGCGGCAAAAGCGCGCCACCACCGCATCGGCGGGATGGTCAAATTTAAGAACCAGGCCGACGAGTTCGGCGCAGGCTTCGAGAAGGGCTTTAGGATGCATAGCCCTCTATTGTCCCCTGCTTCCCTTATGAACGCACCTTTGCCACCGATTCCCGACGAGTTAACCGTCCCGCTCGGCCTGTACGAACACTACCGCGGCCTGCACTACGAAGTGCTGGGCACCGCCCGCCACAGCGAAACCCTGGAGCCCATGACCATGTACCGTGCGCTCTACGGAGACCATGGGCTTTGGGTGCGCCCTGCCGCTATGTTTTTAGAAGCAATAGACGTAGATGGGGTATGCCGAAAGCGCTTTCAGCGCATTGAATCCAGCACCTGAGCCACCGCCTTGGGGTAGATCAGATGCTCCTGCGTCAGCACCCGCGCGGCTAAGGTGTCGGCATTGTCATCTGGCAGCACCGGCACCACGGCTTGCGCAAGGATCGGCCCGTGGTCCAGCTCAGCAGTCACCTGGTGCACCGTGGCGCCTGCCACCTTGCAACCCGCCTCAATCGCCCGTTGGTGCGTATGAAGCCCGGGGAACGCAGGCAACAGTGAAGGATGGATGTTCAACAAGCGTCCGCCGTAGTGATTCACAAACCCCGGCGTCAAGATGCGCATGAAACCTGCCAGCACCACCAGCGCAGGCTGGTAACCATCAATCAGCGTGACCAGTTCCGCATCAAAAGCTTCGCGGCTGGCAAAGGCTTTGTGGTCCAGCACAGCAGTGGCAATACCCTGATCCTTGGCAAACAGCAGCCCTTTGGCATCGGCCTTGTTACTGACCACAGCCACCACCCTGGCGTTCAGGCTCTTGGCCCAGCCCTCGCGCTCAGCCGCGCGCACGATGGCCGCCATGTTGGAGCCGCCGCCCGAGATCAGAATCACGATGTTTTTCATGGGGGCTGATTATCCCGTGCATCAATCAAAGCGTTTTTTCGCATCAATCGGGTAGCCTGATCCCGCTAGCATGTGGGCATATTCCACGGAGAACCCACCATGCTCAAGCTCTACATCGGCAACAAGAACTACTCGTCCTGGTCCATGCGCCCCTGGGTGCTGCTCAAGCAGGCAGGCATCCCGTTTGAAGAAGTGATGGTGCGCTTTGACGCGTTCACCCCAGACAGCGCGTTCAAGCAGCGATTGGGGCAGCTCAGCCCGGCGGGCAAGGTGCCTGTGCTGGTGGATGGTGACTTGGTCGTCTGGGACACCCTGGCGATTGCCGAATACGTGGCCGAGCGCGTGCCCGAACGTCAACTCTGGCCGCATGACATTGCAGAGCGTGCCCGGGCACGCAGCATCTGCGCCGAAATGCACAGCGGCTTTGGTGCTCTGCGCGGCGCCTGCATGATGAACATTGAGGCCGACTTGAAGCACATCGGCCAGATCATCCAGCGCGACCGCGCCGATGTGCGCAAAGACCTGGCCCGCATTGACGAGATGTGGAGCGGTTTGCTGGCCCAGTACGGCGGGCCGATGCTGTTTGGCCAGTTCACCGTGGCGGATGCCTATTACGCCCCCGTGTGCATGCGCATCAGTGGCTACGGCCTAAAGGTCTCGCCCGCCGTGGCAGCCTATGTGGAGCGCGTGAAAGCGCTGCCTGGCGTGGCGGCCTGGATTCAAGACGCACTGGCAGAAAAAGACTTTTTGGACTTTGAAGAACCATACCGACTCAACCCTGCCAGTTAAGCCCGCGCTGAAGGAACATCATGCAACTCATAGGAATGCTTGACTCGCCGTATGTCCGGCGCGTCGCCATCACACTGCATCAGCTGAATCTGCCCTTTGAGCATCGGCCGATTTCGGTGTTCCGCCAGTTCGACGAATTCCAGGCGATCAATCCGGTGGTGAAAGCGCCAACCCTGGTCTGCGACGACGGCGAAGTTCTGATGGACTCAAGCCTCATCATTGATTACCTTGAGACCATGGCGCCACCACATGCCAGCTTGATGCCCACATCACCCCTGGATCGCCGAAATGCGCTTCAGACCATTGGACTGGCCCTGGCAGCGTGCGAGAAAACGGTTCAGATCGTTTATGAACGCCAGTTGCGCCCCGCAGAGAAGCAGCATGAACCTTGGATTGACCGGGTCTCGGGTCAGTTACGCCGTGCGTACGCAGTGCTTGAGGCAGGCATGGATTCCGCTCCCATGGCCGGACCCCTGATGCAGGACAGTTTGACATTAGGTGTGGCATGGGCATTTACACAGATGATGTTGCCGCAAATGCTGGCGCCCGGTGAATACCCCCGGATGCAATCCCTGTCAGAGCAACTTGAGCAACACCCGGCCTTTATGGCATTTCCACAGAATTAGAGGGTTTATGCCGACCGTATTGATTGAAACCTGTTTGCAGCGCGAACCTGCTGCCGAAGTCGCCATCATGAACGCCGTCCACGCGGCACTGGTGGAGGCGTTCAAGATCCCGGTAAATGATAGGGAGGTGCGCCTACTGGTGCACGCACCTCACCGCTTTCAAGCGCCACCAGACCGCGCTCACCCGGAACTGTTCACAATCATTGGCATCGACGCCTTTGCGGGCCGTTCTGTGGACGCCAAGCGCAAACTGTACCGTGCCATTGTCGACAAGCTTGAGCCCCTGGGCATTCCGCGTGACCATGTGCTGACTACGGTGCGCGACCACCCGCTAGAGAACTGGGGCGTGCGCGGCGGTGTGGCCGCTTGCGATGTCAAACTGGGGTTTGACGTCAACGTGTGACGGTGCGCGCCCCAGGGTTGGCCATTAACCCCTGAGCAGGTAGTGAAATCCGGCTGGCTTGAGCGCAAGCAGGCCAGCTATGCCAACATGTGATGAATCGCGACAGGCAGCTGTCTGGCTTGCACTGCGCCCCACGCTTCACACTTGTTTGACAGGATCAAAGCTTTGCCATGACGGCCTTGCTCCAACATTTGCGCCTCTGGCAAAAACTGGCCGTCTTGAGCTTTCTGGCAGCGGTTTGCGTGGGCACGCCGACCTATTTTCTGATTCAGGAGTCTCAAGCCAATCTGGTGCAGGTGCGCACGGAAATTCAAGGCCTGGCCATGGCCAAGCTGGCGCTGGCGGCCACTGAAAACGTGCAAGAGATTCGACGCCTGAGCGTCGATACCGCCGAGACAAACCGCTACCCAGCCCTGAATGCGCAGCTTGACGCCAAGCTGCTGGCGCTGACGCAATCCCTGGAAAACCACCCCATCAGCGAAACCCGCGGCTGGCTGCAGGCCAGCATGCGGCATCTGAACACGGTGCGGTCTCAGCTGGCCAGAAACCCAGCACCTGACATGGCGCTGATGGACAGTTTTGACGCCGCGCTTGAGCCCCTTTTTCAGATCAATCAGTCGCTTGTGTTTTCGCAAGATTTGATATTGGACCCCAGGGCGGAAACCTACTTTCTGGTGAAGTTGGGGCTGCTGGATTTGCGCAGGCTAACGCAACTGCTGGGCACCTTGCGGGATCGGCTGCTGATTCACTCAGACCAACAAGGCTCGTCGCTGACGGCGTCGCTGTACGCGTCACGTATGCATACCCAGCTGAGCGCGGCGCTTGACGAGAGCACCACAGACCTGACCTGGGCATTGAAGTATTCGCCCGATTGGCGCGCGGCCAACGCCAATGCCGCAGAAAAACTGCAGCACCTTCAGTTAACGGTCCTGCCCATCGCGGCAGCTTGGCAGCGCAACGAGATATCCAAATCAAGCCTAAGCCATCTCAGCAGTTTGCAAGACGCCGTGGTCTGGTCGAGCCAAATGGCGAACAGCAGCTTGACGGAGCTAGAGCGCTTGTTAATGGCACGAGAAACCGGCCTGGTTCGGACCCAAAAATGGATGCTGGGCGGCATGGCTGCCGTGACGCTGGTGATTTTGCTGCTCAGTTTGGCCATCGTGCGCTCCATCACGCGCCCGCTGGTACAAACCGTGCAAGTGACCGCACGGCTGGCGCTGGGCGATTTGTCCGCGCGCCTGCCTGATCTGGGCAGCAACGAAACAGGTCAACTCGCCAAAGCCATCAACAGCATGGCGGCAAGCGTTGAGCACAATGAATCTGAACGCACCCAGATCATGGCCACCTTGACCGAGGCCAAGGTTCAGGCCGATGCGGCCAACCGCGCCAAATCCGACTTTGTGGCCAACATGAGCCACGAGATTCGCACGCCGCTCAACGCCATCATTGGCCTGTCGCGCCTGGCGCTCAAGACCGAACTGAACGACCGCCAGCACGACTACATCCACAAGGTGCAAAACGCGGGGCAACACCTGCTCAGCGTGGTCAATGACATTTTGGATTTCTCCAAGGTTGAAGCGGGCAAGATGGCGGTGGAGCAAACCAGCTTCGACATGAACGCCTTGCTGCAAAACATTGCCAACATGGTGACCCAGAAGGCCGATGAAAAGTCTTTGGAGTTGATTTTTGACGTGGCACACGATGTGCCCCCCCATGCGGTGGGCGACTCGCTGCGCCTGGGCCAAGTGCTGATCAACTACATCACCAATGCCATCAAGTTCACCGCGCAAGGCGAGGTGCGGGTGCGCATTTTTGTGGCGGAAAGTTCGCTGGCTTCGCACCTGATCCGGTTCGAGGTGCAGGACACGGGGATCGGCCTGACGCCTGAACAGATTGGGCTGATGTTCAAAGGTTTTTCACAGGCTGACAGCTCCACATCGCGCCAATACGGCGGCACCGGACTGGGCCTGGCCATCAGCAAGCATCTGGTGGAACTGATGGGCGGCACCGTGGGTGTGAGCAGCGTTCATGGGCAGGGCTCCACCTTCTGGTTTACGGCGCGTCTTGGCGTCAGCCAAAGGCGGACAGCCGCCGCACCTTTGCACCTGCTGGACGGCCGGCGCGCCCTGGTTGTGGACGATGTCCCTTCAGCCGCCGAAGTCATGCTTGACCTGTTGATGCAGTTGGGCGTGAAAGCGCAGGCCGTCTACAGCGGTCCTGACGCCATCGAGGCTGTTCGCCGGGCTGATGAAGCTGAGCAACCCTTTGAAGTGATCTTCATGGACTGGCGCATGCCGGGCATGGACGGCGTGGAGGCTGTGCGCCATATCGCCAACCTGACGCTGAAGCATCCGCCACAGGCTGTGATGGTGTCAGCCCACAACCGGGAAGAAGCCCAGCACGGTCAAGCGCCCGCTGAGCGACTTCAGTTTTTACCCAAACCCGTGGCCGCGTCCAGTTTGCTGGACACCTTGATGACGGTGCTGCATGCCCCGCAAGATGGCGTCACGCGCCCCGTGGCCATGCCACTGGGGGACCCCACGGGACTGGAACACCTGCGCGGCGCACGGATATTGCTGGTAGAGGACAACGACATCAATCAGCAAATCGCCACGGAAATGTTGAACGATGCGGGTTTTGTCGTGGACGTGGCAGACAACGGCCTGATCGCCACCCAGCAAGTGCAGCGCGCAAGCTACGACTTGGTGCTCATGGACATGCAAATGCCCGTGATGGACGGGCTGGAAGCCACACGCGTGATACGCGCCCTGCCTGGCATGGCCCACCTGCCCATTGTGGCCATGACGGCCAATGCTTTGCCGGTTGACCGTGAGCGCTGCCGCCTGGCCGGCATGGACGACTTTGTGGCCAAGCCCATTGAGCCTGACGAGTTGTGGCGATCGCTGCGCGACAGAATTGTGCCGCGCGAAGGCTTGGGCCAATCCGCAGCCGTTGCCAGTACAAACGCACAGGTCTCAGAAAAAATAAGCGAATTTGACGCGCCCCCAGACATCCCGGGTCTGGACTGGGCACTGGGCCTGCAACGCAGCATGGGCAAGCTGCCCCTGTATTCGAGCTTGCTGGGCAAGTTTGCGGACGGCCAGGGGGACGCCTGTCAAAAAATCATCACCGCATTGCGGGATGGTGACCCCCCTACGGCTCAGCGTGTGGCCCACACCCTCAAAGGCGTGGCGGGTAATGTGGGTGCCACCAGCGTGCAGGAGAAAGCAGGCCGCATCGAACAGGGCATTGCGGGTGGCCAAAGCTTGTCCGCACTGGAAACTGAACTCGATGCATTTGCCCAGGAACTGAGCGAATTGGTCCATCGCATCCGGGCAACGCGACATGCCAGCAACCCGGAGAAATCAAGCCAAGGTGAACCGCCCCCCCATGCCGCCGAAGAAGCGCAGGCCGCGTCTCGCCAGCTGAAAGCGCTGCTCGGCGACGATGACCCGGCCGCGGTGGAGTTTTTTGAGCAGCATCGGCCAGCGCTGACCCGGGCACACCCGCACGACGTCAACGCACTGGCTGAGGCCATTGCCAACTTTGACTTTGGCGCGGCCTTAGAACTGATGACGGTGCCTGGCACCCCGGGCACAGCACCCGGCACGCCGCAATCGTAAACTTGGGCCATGCAGATATACATGGTGGGTGGTGCCGTCAGGGACGGCTTGTTGGGCTTGCCCGTAAAAGACCGCGACTGGGTGGTGGTGGGCGCAAGCCCCGAGCAAATGGTGGCCAAGGGTTTTTTGCCCGTAGGCAAAGACTTCCCCGTCTTTTTGCACCCCAAGAGCAAAGAGGAATACGCACTGGCGCGCACCGAGCGCAAAACGGCACCGGGCTACAGGGGCTTTGTGGTGCATGCCGCACCCACGGTGACATTGGAAGAAGACCTGTCTCGGCGCGATTTAACTATTAATTCAATAGCACAAAGTACTGATACAGACTGCGGAAAGCACCTGATCGACCCCTATAACGGCCAGCGTGACCTGCAACTGAAGGTGTTGCGTCATGTCACCGACGCCTTTCGCGAAGATCCGGTCCGCATCTTGCGTGTGGCGCGCTTTGCAGCCCGTTTTACGGACTTCACGATAGCGCCAGAAACCATGGCGTTGATGCGTGAGATGGTAGAGGCAGGTGAAGTCGACGCCCTGGTTCCTGAGCGGGTCTGGCAAGAATTGGCCCGTGGTCTGATGGAGGCCAAGCCCTCACGCATGTTTGAGGTACTGCGCGACTGCGGCGCACTCAAGCGACTGCTGCCCGAGGTAGACCGGCTGTGGGGCGTGCCCCAGCGCGCCGACTACCACCCCGAGATTGACACCGGCATTCACCTGATGATGGTGCTGGACATGAGTGCGCAGCTGAAGGCGGACCTGCCAGTGCGCTTTGCCTGTCTGACCCACGACCTGGGCAAAGCCACCACGCCTGCCGATGTGCTGCCCCGCCACATTGGTCACGAAGAACGCAGCCTGCGCCTGATCAAACCGCTGGCGCAGCGCCTGCGCGTGCCCACCGACTGCCGCGAACTGGCCGAAGTGGTCGCCAAGGAGCACGGCAATATTCACCGCTGCGAAGGCATCAGCCCGGCCGCCACGGTGAGATTGCTGGAGCGCTGCGACGCGTTTCGCAAGCCCAGTCGTTTTGCCGATGTCCTGCTGGCCTGCGAATGTGACATCCGTGGCCGCCTGGGGCTGGAAGAATCGCCCTATCCGCAGCGCCAAGACCTGTTGTCTGCACTGCAGGCGGCGCAAGGCGTTGCTACCGATTCAATAGCTGCAGACGTCCAACAGACCAGCGGAAATGACCCAAAAACAGGTCTAAAAATCGCAGAGGCCATCCACAACGCCCGCGCGCAAGCCGTCAAAGAACTGAATGCATCGAAGGCGTCCCATGCCTGAACCCCATCTAATGGTGACTGCGCCGCAGGCTGACCACCGCCGCATCATCTTGGCAGGCATGTTGGCCCTGGCCACCGCCATGGGCATTGGCCGGTTTGCGTTCACTCCGCTGCTACCCATGATGCTGCATGACGGCACGGTCACGCTGGCGGGTGCCAGCTGGCTGGCCAGTGCCAATTACATTGGCTACCTGGTGGGCGCGCTGCTGTGCATGTTGAAGCCCGTGCCGCACCCCACCCTGATGGTGCGCGTGGGCCTCATCAGCACACTGGTGCTGACGCTGGGCATGGCCGCACCTTTGCCCGACATCTGGCCGCTCTTGCGGTTTGCAGCCGGGGTGGCCAGTGCGCTGGTGTTTGTTTACACCTCGGGCTGGTGCCTGTCGCAAGCCGCCTTGCGCGGCCACACCAGTCTGGGCGCGCTAATCTACACGGGGCCAGGCGCGGGCATCGTGCTGACGGGCCTGGCCGCCAGTGGCATGGTGGTGGCCGACTGGCGCGCCAGCAGCGGCTGGCTGGCGTTCGGTTTGCTGGCTTTCGCCTTGATCATGTTCGTGTGGCCGGTTTTTCATGCGCGCAACACGCAAGTCGCCGCACCTGCAAATCAAGCGAAACATCAGAGCAATGCTCCCGATCATTCGGCACTGGAGCTTGCTTTGCTGGCCTTGGCTTATGGCGTGGCTGGCTTTGGCTACATCGTCACCGCCACTTTTCTGCCTGTGATTGCGCGCCAAGCCTTGCCAGGGTCAGCCTGGCTGGATTTGTTCTGGCCTATCTTGGGATGCGGCGTGATCATCGGCGCCTTGGTCGCTTCGCGCTTGCAGCAAGTGCGCGACTTGCGGCTGATGCTGCTGGCCTGCTACCTGATTCAGGCCACAGGCGTGGCGCTGAGCTTGGTCGCCCCCAATCTGCTGGGCTTTGCCCTGGGGAGCCTGCTGGTGGGCTTGCCCTTTACGGCCATCACTTATTTTGCGATGCAAGAGGCACGGCGAATCCGCCCCCATCACATGGCCTCGACCATCGGCCTGCTGACCGCGATTTACGGTATCGGACAGATCATGGGGCCACCGATGGCGGCGTATTTGCTAGCGCATGCCGCGACACCTGCGGCTGGATTTGATCTGGCGCTGGAGATTGCAGCCGGGTCGCTGGTGCTGGGAGCGGTGATGTTTGGGGTGCTTGCGCGCGGGTATCCAGTCAAGAGATAGTGTCACTCTAAAGGCCCTGAACCAAACAGAAGTTAGCAAGATTGCTAAAGTTCAATCATGTTGGGACTTCGATCTGTTTTCCGCCTCAGTAACGGCCACACAACTGCCCAATGCGCATTCCGGCAACCCTGCCTGCTGATCGGCATGTTTTTGATTCTTGCCCTACCATGCGCCGCAGTTGAGCCCAGCATCAAACTTGCCGAACCCAGCAAACTCGCCTACCGCTGCGGCAATGCATACACCGACAACGAGGAAGACGCCAAAGCGCGTGGCTGCAAACTGGTCAGCGCTGATCCGTCGGTGCTGGATCAACTGGGTGCTTACGGTCGCTACCGTGAAATTGCGGCCAACAAAAATTTGAAAATTTTTATCGACCAAAGCAAGGCGGTCAAAGAGGGTTTGCTGCTGAAGTCCTGGTCCATCCTGTCGTACAACAAGCCACAAGCCATGTCCGGCAGCGACACCTACCAGTCGGTTCAATCGCTGGAATACTACGACTGCACTACGCGCACCTCAGGGACCAAGCGGCAGGTGTATTACAAGGACAAAATTGCGCAAGGTGAGGTGGTTGGCAGCATTGATCTGACGCTCAAGCTGGCTCAAGACCCGCCGATGTCGATGGGCGAATTGGTGATTCAGCACCTGTGCGAGAGCCCTTCATTTGGGCGTTAATGGCTCCCACCGCCCCGCCAAGTTCTTCAGCAACTGGTTCACTGCTGCAAGCCGCCGATTGCGCACATCCAGCAAACTGCGCTCTGCTGACAGCACGGTGGTCTGCGCGGTCACTACGTTCAGATAGCTGACCGTACCGGCCTTGTACTGGTTCTGCGCAATGTCCAAAGCGCGGCGGGCGCTGGTGAGGGATTCTTGCTGCAGGCCCATTTCCTCTTGCAGCAAGCTGGCGGCAATCAGGTTGTCTTCCACCTCCTGCAAAGCCGTGAGCACGGCTTGACGATAGCTGGCGACTGTTTGGTCATAGCTTGCGCGTGCTGAATCACTGGCAGCGCGGCGGGCACCACCGTCAAACAAGGCGTACGCCAGTGTGGGGCCGAGCGACCAGAACTTGTTGCCGGCCTGGATCAAACTGCCCAAGTCGTTGTTGCGAAAGCCCCCGTTGACCGACAGCGTGAGCGCAGGCAAGAAGGCCGCGTCTGCAGCCCCCATCTGGGCATTGGCCGCAGCGACTTGTGCGGCTGCGGCGGCGATGTCTGGGCGGCGCGCCAGCAGGGTGGACGGCAACTGCAGTGGCACTTGCGGCGGCGCTGGCAATTCGCCAACAGTGGGCGGTGCCAGCGCAACCGTGGCTGGCGCCTGGCCCAATAGGCTGGCAATGGCATGCTCCAGTTGAGCGCGTTGCAGACGCGCTTCGACCAACTGGGCTTGAGCGGATTTGAGCTGCGTTTGAGCCTGCGCCACATCGGCGGCGGACGCCACGCCGCCCTGGTAACGGTTCTGCGTCAGGTCCAAGGACCGGGTGTAGGCGGTAACGGTTTGCGTCAGCACTTGGGCCAGCGCATCGGACGCACGCAGCGAGAAGTAGGTCTGCGCCAATGTGGCCTGCAGTGACAAGCGTGTCGCTGCCAGGGTATGGCGGCTGGCTTGGTAGCGCGCATCGGCTGCATCCACCGTGGCGGCAACGCGGCCCCACAGGTCAAGCTCCCAACTTGATAGCGAGCCTTGCACAGTGTATGAAGTGCCCTTGGGGCTGGTGGACACGTTGGCAGTGCGGTTGGCCCCAGCACTCACCCCTACCGTGGGAAACAAGCCCGCACGGCTGCTGGCGACCGCAGCCTGGGCCACACCAACGGCTGCGGCAGTGGACGCCAGTGTTTGATTGCCTTTAAGCAGACGATCTTGCAAATCGTTCAGCACCGGATCTTTGAACAGCGTCCACCAGGCATCAGGCACATCGGCAGCCTGAGGGTTCACTTTGACAAAAGCGAGGCCTTCTTTGAAGGCGGCAGGCACGTCCATCGTTGGGGGTTTGGCCGTGGGCGCACTGCCGCAGGCCGCAAGTGCTGCGGCAACCCCCACGCTGAACAAAAATTTCTCAAAGCGCATGGCTGACCTCAACAGATGACGGAACTGGCGCTTGGGGTAAGCCCCCCGACGAGCGCTTACGGAACAGCCGCTTCAAGCGCAGGCGGCCACGGTCCATCAAAACAAAAACAACAGGGGTGGTGTACAGCGTGAGCAATTGGCTCAAGATCAAGCCGCCGACAACCGCAATACCCAAAGGCTGGCGTAACTCAGCGCCATCGCCATGCCCAATAGCCAAGGGCACAGCGCCAAGCAATGCGGCAGCCGTGGTCATCAAAATGGGGCGCAGCCGCAACTGGGCTGCGCGGTAAATGGCCTGTGCGGCTGTGGGCTGAAACCCATTCACCGTGCCTTTTTCGGCGGCACGGCGCTGGTACGCAATGGCGAAGTCAATCATCATGATGGCGTTCTTCTTGACGATGCCAATCAGCAGGATCACGCCGATCATGGCGATCAGCGAGAACTCAGTTTTGAACAGCATCAGCGCCAGCAATGCACCGACACCCGCAGACGGCAGGGTCGACAAAATGGTGATGAGATGAATCAGGCTTTCATACAGCACGCCCAACACCAGGTAGATGGTGACCAGTGCTGCCAGAATCAGCATGGGCTGGGTGCTGAGCGAATCTTTAAAGCCTTTGGCTGTGCCTTGAAAGGTGCCGCGTATGGACACCGGTACACCCAATTCGGCCATGGCATTGGTCACAGCATCGGTAGCGGCGGACAAACTGCCCCCCAGTGGAAGATCAAAACTGACCGTGGTGGCTGGCGTGCCGGACTGGTGGTTGACCGACAGCGGAGCAATGCCCACCTCATTGCGTGCCACGCTGGTCAAAGGCACTGTCTTGCCCGTGCTGCTGATCACGTTGAGGTTGCGCAAGGTCTCTGGCCCTTGCAGAAATTCATCGGCGAGTTCCAGCACCACGCGGTATTGGTTCAGCGGGTTGTAGATCACACCGACTTGGCGCTGGCCAAAGGCATCGTTCAGCGTGGTGTCCACATTGCGAACGGTGACACCCATTTGCGCCAGGGCGTCGCGGTCCATGATCAGGTTGGTTTGTAAGCCACGGTCTTGCTGGTCGGTGTTGACATCTTCCAGTTCGGGCAGTTTGGACAAGGCAATGCGAATGCGCGGCTCCCAGGCGCGCAGGTCTTCCAAATCGTCAGACTGCAAGGTGTACTGGTAGCTGGAATTGGACTGTCTGCCGCCAATGCGGATGTCCTGCTGCTGGTACATATACAGCCGAGCACCCGGCTCACTGGCCAGCTTCTGGCGCAAGCGGTCAATCACCTGATCCGCGCTTTCCTTGCGCTGAGACAGCGGCTTGAGTTGCATGAACATCTGCGCGGTATTGCGCTGGCCCCCACCAGTAAAGCCGGTGATGTTCTCCACTGCGGGGTCTGCGCTGACGATGGCCAAAAACCGCTCTAGCCGCTGCTGCATGGCCTGGAAGGAGGTGGACTGGTCCGCGCGAATAAAGCCCCCAACGCGCCCTGTATCTTGGGTGGGGAAAAAGCCTTTTTCGATCACGCCGTAAAGGTAAACATTCAGGCCAATCACCGCCACCAGCGTCAGCATGGTGATGGGCTGGTGGCGCAGCGCCCAAGCCAGGCTGCGGCGGTATCCGCGCAGCAAAGCCTTCTGAACCCTGGCGGACATCCGTGCCAACCCACTTTGGGGCTTGGCGGCGCGTGGGGGTGCGACCAACAATCGCGCGCACATCATTGGCGTGGTGGTGAGTGAGATCACCATCGACACCAAAATGGCCGACGACAACACCACCGCAAATTCGCGGAACAGCCGCCCCACAATGCCGCCCATCAGCAAGATAGGAATAAACACCGCAATCAGCGACAGGCTGATGGACACCACCGTAAAGCCAATCTCCCGCGTGCCGTCCAGCGCCGCTTGCAGGGGCGACTTGCCACGCTCACGGTGGCGGGTGATGTTCTCCAATACGACGATGGCGTCATCCACCACAAAGCCCGTGGCCACGGTCAGCGCCATCAGCGACAAGTTGTCCAGCGTGAAGCCACACAAGTACATCACCGCAAACGTGCCCGCCAAAGAAGCGGGTACGGCCACACTGGGAATCAATGCCGCACGCGCATTGCGAAGGAACAAGAAGACCACCAGAATCACCAGACCAACGGAAATCGCCAGCGAACGCTCCACCTCGCGCAGCGAAGCGCGGATCGTGGGCGTGCGGTCCGACACCACGTTCACATCAATGGACGCTGGAATGCTGGCACGCAGGTGCGGCAGCAAGGCGTTGACCCTGTCCACCGACTCAATGATGTTGGCATTGGGTGACTTGAACAGCATCAACAAAATGGCGGGCTTGCCATTGGCCACGCCGTAGGTGCGCGTGTCTTGAACCGAATCCACCACTTCCGCCACATCAGATAAGCGCACTGCGCTACCGTTTTTGTAGCGCACAATGAGCGGCGCATAGTCGGCAGCCGTGCGAGCCTGGTCATTGGCGGTGATCTGCCAACTGCGGCTGCCGTCGTCCATCAAGCCTTTGGGGCGGTTGGCGTTGGTGGCCGTCACTGCCACGCGAATGTCATCCAGCGCAATGCCGTTGGCCGCCAGCTTGTTTGGATCCAGCGCGATGCGCACCGCAGGCAACGCGCCCCCGCCAATATTGACCTGCCCAATGCCATCCACCTGCGCCAAGCGCTGCGCCAGCACGGTCGATGCCGCGTCGTACATCTGGCCGCGAGAGAGCGTGTCTGAGGTGAGCGACAAGATCATGATCGGCGCATCCGCCGGGTTGACCTTGCGGTACTGCGGATTGCTGGGCATGCCCGTGGGCAGCAAGGTGCGCGCCGCGTTGATGGCAGCCTGCACATCACGAGCCGCGCCATTGATGTCGCGGTTCAAATCGAATTGCAGCGTAACGCGAGTGTTGCCCAGAGACGAACTGGACGTGATTTCGTTGACACCTGCAATGGCACCCAGGGCGCGCTCCAAAGGCGTAGCCACCGTCGCCGCCATGGTCTCGGGGCTGGCGCCGGGCAAATTGGCGGTGACCGAGATGGTCGGGAAGTCCACTTGAGGGAGCGGGGCCACAGGCAGCTGAAAGAAGCTCAATACCCCCGCCAAAACGATGCCAAGCGTCAGCAGGCTGGTGGCGATGGGGCGATGAATAAAGGGCGCAGAGAAGTTCATTTTTCCACCCTGATGACGTGCTGGTGGTTGCTTCGTGTGCCAGACAATTCATCGCTACGCGCGCGCGCCATCACGCCGAGGCCACGCCGTGCGCTCAACCAAATTTCGTCCCCGCAAAAACCCCTGGCATCCCACTGGCCCGGCTGTCCGCTCCCGCTTGCGCCGTGTAGCGTCGCTGAGCAGCGCAGACTTTTTCGGATCAGGGTGTGTGCCTGTTTGAGCGAAGCGAGTTTGCACATACCCCCGAAAAAGCCGAGCAGCGCAAGGTGCCCGTAGCGAAGCGAAGGGACGACGATTTCGGCTCGCCTTTCTTTTGGGTACTTTTCTTTGGCGAAGCAAAGAACAAGTACCTCGGCCGCCGGGCCGAGACCCGGCCAATCCAATAGAGCAAAGGCAGAAGGTTTCACGACACCACCTCATCAGAAGATGAAGCAGCCTTCCACTTCTCAGCCCACCCCGCAAACAACAAATAAATCACAGGCGTAGAAAACAGCGTCAGCAACTGACTAACGATCAAGCCCCCCACCATCGTCACCCCCAACGGGTGCCTGAGCTCCGACCCCACGCCAGTCCCCAGCATCAAAGGCAGAGCCCCCAGCAAAGCCGCCAGCGTCGTCATCAAAATGGGCCGAAACCGCAGCAAGCAAGCCTGGTAAATCGCGTCCCGTGGCGACAAGCCCTGCTCACGCTCCGCATCCAAGGCAAAGTCGATCATCATGATCGCGTTCTTCTTCACAATGCCGATCAGCAGCACGATGCCAATCACGGCAATCAGTCCCAGCTCCATGCGCGCAGCAAACAAAGCCAGCAGCGCACCAAGGCCCGCTGACGGCAAGGTGGACAAGATCGTCACCGGGTGAATCGTGCTTTCATAGAGCACGCCCAGCACGATGTACATGGTCACCACCGCCGCCAAGATCAGCAGCAGCGTGTTAGACAGTGACGCCTCAAACGCCAAGGCCGCGCCCTGGAAGCTGGTCTCGATGCTGGCGGGCATGCCCAGCGCCGCTTCTTCTGCCTTGATGGCCGCCACTGCATGGCCGAGCGCCACACTAGGCGCCGCGTTGAACGACACGGTGGCCGACGGAAACTGCGCCACATGGTTCACCACCAAGCTGGACGGCTTCTCCACAATGCGCGCCACCGACGACAGCGGAATTTGCGCGCCGGTGCTGGAGGGCACATACAACTGGGCCAGCATCTTGGGGTTGTTGCGGTACAGCGGGTCCACCTCCAGCACCACGCGGTACTGGTTGCTTTGGGTAAAGATGGTGGAGATCAGCCGTTGGCCAAACGCGTTGTACAGCGCGTTGTCAATAGCAGCTACTGTCACACCCAGGCGCGATGCTGCAGAGCGGTCAATGTCAATGTAGGCTTGTAAGCCGCCCTCTTGCAAATCGCTGGACACGTCCATCAACTCGGGCAACTGCTGCAAGCGGTCCACCAATTGCGCGGTCCATTTGCTCAAGGCTTCACCGTCCGGGGACGACAGCAAAAACTGATACTGGGTTTTGGCAATGCGGTCTTCAATGCTCAAGTCCTGCACGGGTTGCATGTACAGCGCCATACCGGGCACCTTGTTGCCCGCTGAATCGCTCAGGCGGCGAATCACCATGCTGATGTCCCGCGAACTGGCATCGCGCTCGGCCTTGGGTTTGAGGTTGATCAACATGCGGCCCGCGTTGAGCGTGGCGTTGGCACCATCCACCCCGATAAAGGATGACAGGCTTTGCACGGCAGGGTCTTGCAAGATGAAGTCAGCCAAGCGCTGTTGGTGGTCTGCCATGGAGGCAAACGACGTGTCTTGCGGGCCTTCGGTGATCGCCTGGATCACGCCGGTATCCTGCACCGGAAAGAAGCCTTTGGGCACGAACACATACAAAGCGGCGGTTGCCACCAGCGTCGCGCCAAACACCACCAGCGTCAGCGTTTGGCGGTTCAGCACCCCCGTCAACATGCGGCCATAGCCGGCGATAACGGCTTCAAAAAAGCGGCCCGTCGCCTGGTAAAGCTTGCCGTGACTGGACTCCGGCGTTGCCTTTAGCAGCCGGGCGCACAGCATGGGCGTGAGCGTGAGCGAAACGGCGGCAGAAATCAAAATCGACACCGCCAGTGTGATCGCAAATTCGTGGAACAGTCTCCCCACCACGTCGGCCATGAACAGCAGCGGGATCAGCACCGCAATCAACGAAATGGTGAGCGAGATGATGGTGAAGCCGATTTGCTTGGAGCCTTTGAGCGCCGCTGCCATGGGGCTTTCGCCCTCTTCGACATAGCGTGCGATGTTCTCGATCATCACAATCGCGTCGTCCACCACAAAGCCGGTGGAGATGGTGAGCGCCATCAAGGTCAGGTTGTTGATCGAATAGCCCAGCAGGTACATCACACCAAAGGTGCCAATCAGCGACAACGGCACCGCCAGCGCCGGGATCAGCGTGGCTGACGGGCTGCGCAAAAACACAAAGATCACCGCCACCACCAGGCAAATGGCCATCAGCAGTTCGTGTTGCACGTCGGTCACCGATGCGCGAATGGTCAGGGTGCGGTCGGTCAGCACTTGCACATCGAGCGACGCGGGCAAGGTGGACTGCAGCTTGGGCAGCAAGGCCTTGATGCGGTCTACTGTTTCGATCACGTTCGCGCCAGGCTGGCGCTGGATGTTCAAAATGACCCCCGCCACAGATTGCTTGGGCACGTTGTCCAAACAGATCGCGCCATCTGCCTGCAATGGTGATTGCAGCGGGCATTGGCTGGCCCAGGCCGACAAGCGGTTGTTTTCGGGCGCATCAATGATGTTGGCGACCTCTTTGAGGCGCACCGGGCTGCCGTTCTTCAGGGCAATGATCAGGTTGGCATAGTCGGCTGTGGAGCGAAGTTGGTCGTTCGCATCGATGGTGCTGGCGCGTGCCGCGCCGTCAAAGCTGCCTTTGGCTTGGTTCACATTGGCGGCGTTGATGGCGGTGCGCACATCGTCCAACGACAAGCCCGCCGCAGCCAGCGCCGTGGGGTTAGCCTGGATGCGCACAGCAGGCCGCTGCCCCCCGGCAATTGACACCAAGCCCACGCCGGGCACTTGGCTCAGCTTGGGGGCCAAGCGGTTTTCCACCAAGTCATGCACGCGGATGACTTGCAGCGAGGGCGACGTGATCGCCAGCGTCAGAATAGGCGCGTCAGCCGGATTAACCTTGTTGTAAAGCGGCGGCATGGGCAAATCGCTAGGCAGCAAATTAGCCCCCGCATTGATCGCGGCCTGCACTTGTTGCTCGGCCACGTCCAGCGCCACGTCTAGAGAAAACCGCAGCGTGATGACCGATGCGCCGCCCGAGCTGGTAGACGACATCTGTGCCAAGCCCGGCATTTGCCCAAACTGACGCTCCAATGGCGCAGTGACCGCAGACGTGACCACATCTGGCGACGCCCCCGGATACAGCGTGGTGATCTGGATCGTGGGGTAATCGACCTCGGGCAAGGCCGAGATGGGCAGCAGGCGATAGGCCAGCGACCCGGCGATCAGTATCGCCACCATCAGCAGTGAGGTGGCCACGGGCCGAAGGATGAAGAGGCGCGAGAAGTTCATCGCGCCGCCTTATTCGCCACCGCCACCACCGCTTTCGCGCTGACGGCGGCGCTCTTTGGCCTTTTCAATGAAAGCGGCACGCTCAGCTGCATTCATGGCCTTGAACTTTTCCTGCATATCCGGCGGCATGCGGTCGAACCAGGGCGGCAGGTCGCCGCCCGCATTGGCGGCTGGAGGCGTAGCCGATTTGGGCGGCACGGCAGCGCCCTCTGCCGGCGTTGCGGGTGCTGCGGGTGCTGCACTTGAGGCCTGTTTGCCTGCATCGCCTTGGCTTGAATTTGTGCTATTTGCTTCGTTTTTAGGAGCTAACTTTGATGCCCCACTTGCCGAAACGGCCTGTTTTGCTTCTATTCCTGCCCCGGTAGCGACACCAGAGGCCGCGCCAGCCGGCCGCTGCGATCCGCCAGAGCCACCGCCCCCACTCGCACCTGCGCCGCCCGCGCCGCCACGAACAGGTGGCGGCGTGACGACTTCGACCTTGGCCCCTTCGCGCAGGCGGTCAGCCCCGTCGGTGACCACCTTTTCGCCAGCGGCCACATCACCTTGAATGCTGATCCAGTCGCCTTCGCTGGCACCGGGGCGCACGCGGCGCATGTTGACGCTGCCGTCGTCCTTCACCACATAGACAAAACTGCCCTGGGCACCGCGCTGCACCGCCGTGTTGGGCACGGCCAGGACTTGCGGCAGGGAATCCACCTGCAGCTTCACATTGACAAACTGGTTGGGGAAGAGCGCGCCTTCGCCGTTGTCAAACGAGGCCTTGACCTTGATGGTGCCGGTGGTGGCGTCAATCGCGTTGTCGGTGCTGATCACCTTGCCCACGCCCAGCTTGTTGCGTTGGTCACGGTCCCACACCTCCACGGCCACAGGCTCCTTGCCACGCAGCTTGCGCGCCAGCGCACGCAAGTTGGCCTCGGGCAACGCAAACACCAAGGCAATTGGTTGCGTCTGGGTGATGGTGACCAAGCCGTTGGCGTCACCCGCGCGGATGATGCTGCCTAAGTCGGCTTGTTTAAGCCCCAGTCGGCCATTGATGGGGGCCACCACCTTGGTGTATGAGAGTTGCAACTTGGCGTTGTCCACCAGCGCTTGGTCGGTCTGCACCGTGCCCTGAAGCTGTTTGACCAAGGCGTCTTGCGTGTCGACCTGCTGTTTGGCAATCGAATCCTTGGCCAGCAGATCCTTGTAACGCTCCAGATCCAGCTGGGCATTTCTCAGCTGCGCCTGATCGCGCGCCAGCTGACCTTGGGTCTGGGCCAAGGCCACGTCGTAGGCACGGGTGTCAATTTCAGCCAGGACTTGCCCGGCGCGCACAGTTTGCCCCTCGGTAAAGCGGATCGCACGAAGCTCACCGTCGACCCTGGCACGAACGATGGCCGTGTTCATGGCGGCCATATTGCCAATGGCATTCAGCATCACCCGCATGTCCATTTGCTTGGCAACAGCGACCGTCACGGGCTGAGCCTTGCTCCCGGAGCCAAATCGGCGTGCGGGCCCACCTGGTGCCGATGCGTCGCTGGCCGGGGTGGCGGCCGCACTGGCGGCTGGGGGTGCGCCCGCTGCAGCGCCCGCCTGCGGCGCGTTGACCTTTTGTTGCCACCACCAACTGCCACCCGCCCCCGCAGCAGCGGCCAGTAACAAAGAGGCGGCAAATCCAATGCGGGAAGAGTTTGGCTTGGTCATAGAACGGGATTCAATTCTTCAGAAAGTCTTGCCGAATGGTAAGGCCCGCGAATGGCGATTTATCGCCTTTTCCCCAGGTTTTACCCGGGCTTTACGGTTTTGCAATAGCCCAGCAAATGCCCTGCGGAGGTCATGCGTCGGCGCAAATGAGCCAGAAAAGCCAGGACCTCGCCCTCCTTTTCGCGCTTTAGCTTTCTGCTTGCCTGCGGACAATGGCTGCAAACCGCCAAGCGCCCCACCAGGCCCGAATCCATGGACTCCAGTCAAGACCGCAACCTACCCGCGACCGAGCAAAAGCTCAAAAAGGCCCATGATGATGGCCAGGTGGCGCGCTCCAAGGACATGGGGCACCTGGCGGTGCTGGGTGTTGGCTCAGTCACCTTGCTGATGATGATGCCCTGGCTGGCAGAGCGGCTAAAGCTGGGCATGATCCAGCAACTCCGTTTTGACGCAACGACAGTTCACAACCCTAAATTATTGCTGCAGCGCCTGGAGGACATCAGTGGCGTGGGCCTGCTCTGCGCGGCGGCGTTTGCCGCAGTGGTCATGTTTTCGGCGGTAGCGAGTTCGTTGGCCGTGGGTGGCTGGGTGATGGCATCCAAACCGATCACACCCGACTTCAGCCGCATCAGCCCCTTCAGCGGCATTGGCAGACTCTTCTCCAAGGAACATGTGACAGAGATTGTCAAGTTGGTGGTGATCGCCAGTGTGGTGCTGGGCGTGGCGGGAAACTTCATGGTGAACAGCATGCAAGAGATCACCATGCTGGCGCTACAGCCCTCGCAATCGGCCTTGCGCGCACTGGCGGACTGGCTCATCAAAGGCGTTGGGATGATGCTGTTGGTGGTGGCCATTGTGGCGGCCATTGATGTGCCGTTGCAGATCTTCATGCACAAGTCGCGCCTGAAGATGTCCTTTGAAGAAATCAAGAAAGAAAACAAAGAATCCAACGGCAACCCAGAGATCCGCGCACGCCAGCGCGCCAAAGCGCGTGAGCTTGCCCAGCGCGCCAGCGTGGCCGAGGTGCCTAAGGCTGACTTTGTGCTGATGAACCCAACGCACTATGCCGTGGCCCTGAAATATGACGAAGCCACCATGGACGCGCCGCAAGTCATCTCCAAGGGGGCAGACCTGCTGGCCTTCAAAATCCGCGAAATTGCCAAGAACCACAATGTGCCGGTACTTGAATCCCCCGTGCTGGCCCGCGCCCTGTTTGCCCACGCCGAGCTGAACCGCGAGATTCCGTCCGCCCTGTTTGGTGCGGTCGCGCAAGTGCTGGCCTATGTTTACCGCATGAAGGCCGCAATGCGTGGCGAGGCCAGCATGCCAGATGAGCAGCCCATTCCTGAGGTGCCGCCAGAGCTGGATCCGCACAACCTGGCTGCCATCGCACAGGCAAAAGCCGCCAAAGCACAAGGCGCTTGATTGCCGGGGGCTGCCTAACGCCAGGCGTTCAGCAGCCCAATTTTCTTGAATAAGCGGTGTGAAGCCCTGCTTTTCACGCTTTAGTTCTTGGCCCCGCTTAAGACAATGGTCGTAACCCGAGAAGCATTGTCACCATGAACTTCCTCCCCCCCAACATACAGCTCTTGCTACGCAATAACCTGGGCGCACTCAGCGGCGCCACAGCGCCATTGCTTGTGGTGGCGATCCTGGCGCTGATGGTGTTGCCCATGCCGTCGTGGCTGCTGGACACCTTCTTTACGTTGAACATTGCCATCGCGCTGATGGTGATGATGGTGGCGGCTTACATGCTCAAGCCGCTGGACTTTGCGGCTTTTCCCTCTGTTTTGCTGCTGTCTACTTTGATGCGCCTGTCGCTCAACGTGGCGTCTACGCGGGTGGTGCTGCTGGAAGGTCACACCGGGCCAGGCGCTGCGGGCGCGGTGATTGAGGCGTTTGGCCACTTCCTGATTGGTGGCAACTTCGTCGTGGGTTTGATCGTGTTCGCGATTTTGGTGGTGATCAACTTTGTGGTGGTCACCAAAGGTTCTGAGCGTATTGCCGAAGTGTCTGCCCGCTTTACCTTGGATGCCATGCCGGGCAAGCAAATGGCGATTGACGCGGATTTGAACGCTGGCCTGATCAACGAAGTAGAAGCCAAGCAGCGCCGCAACGAAGTGGCCGAAGAAGCGGACTTTTTCGGATCGATGGACGGTGCATCCAAATTTGTGCGCGGCGACGCCATTGCCGGCATTTTGATCTTGGTGATCAATATTGTGGGTGGCTTCGCCATTGGCGTGCTTCAGCATGGTTTGACGGCTGGCAAGGCGGCAGACACTTATGTCTTGCTGGCTGTCGGTGATGCACTGGTCGCGCAAATTCCGGGCTTGCTGATTTCCGTTGCCGCCGCCATGGTGGTGTCCCGCGTGGGCAAGGACCGCGACATCGGCGGACAAATTGTGGCGCAAATGCTGGGATCGTCCCGCATTTTGGGCATTACGGCTTGCATTTTGTTTGTGATGGGCGTCATACCTGGCATGCCACATTTGGTGTTCTTGGGCATGTCAGGGGCTTTGGGTTACGCCGCCTGGACCATTGCGCACAAACCGCCGCCCCCTGTTGCCGCGCCAGAAGAGGCCAAACCAGCGGGTGACGGCGAAGCCACTTGGGACGATTTGCAGCCTGTCGACCTGCTGGGCCTGGAGCTGGGCTACCGGCTGATCACGCTGGTTGACAAGAACCGCCAAGGCGATCTGTTGAACCGGATCAAGGGCGTTCGCCGCAAGTTTGCGCAAGAAGTAGGCTTTTTGCCGCCCGCCGTGCATGTGCGCGACAACCTCGATCTGAAACCTAGCGCCTATCGCATCACCCTGCGCGGCGTGGTCGAAGGTGAAGGCGAGGCCTTCCCGGGCATGCACTTGGCCATCAACCCGGGCGGCATCACAACCCCCTTGATTGGCACCGCCACGACCGACCCGGCCTTTGGTTTGCCCGCGCACTGGATCGACGAACGCCAGAAGGAATCCGCACAAATGGCGGGTTTTACGGTGGTTGATTCCGAGACCGTCATGGCGACCCATTTGTCACACTTGATGCAAACAAGGGCAGCCAAGTTACTGAGCAGGACAGAGACCCAGCAGCTGGTTGACCATGTGGCCAAAGTGGCCCCCAAACTGATTGAAGAAGTCGTACCCAAAATGGTTTCCATCGCTACATTCCAGAAAGTGCTGCAGTTGCTGCTGGAAGAAGCCGTCAATATCCGCGACATGCGCTCCATTGTGGAATGCTTGGCCGAACATGCTGGTGCCGTCAGCGACCCGGTTGAGCTGGCCCGCCGCATCCGCGTGGCTTTGTCTGCCGCCATCGTTCAGCAAATTTACGGCCCCGTGCGTGAATTGAACGTCATTGCCATCGAGCCAGGCCTGGAGCGTTTGCTGGTGCAGGCGCTGGGCAATGCCAACGGCCCTTCGCTGGACCCGAACGTGGCGGAAATGCTCACCCAAAACGCCGCGCAAGTGGCGCAGAGCCAAGAAGAAATGGGCGTGCCAGCGTGCTTGCTGGTCCCCGATGCGATCCGCGGTGCCATGGCCCGCCTGGTTCGCCGCATGGCCCCGCGCCTGCAAGTGCTGTCACACAGCGAAATTCCTGAAACCCACACCATCCGCATTGGGCCGATCCTGAAAGGTGCCACATCATGAACGTCCGCCGCTTTACCGCCGTCAGCTCCCGCGAAGCCCTGGCCAAAGCCCGCCTGGCTTTCGGTGACGCCACCTTGATCCTGTCGAACCGCCCCACCGCCAACGGCGTGGAAGTGATCGCCACGACAGAAGAGATGATTAATGCCGTAGCCGCTGAAGTCAGCCAAGACCGTGGCGCGTCCGCTCCACGCGCCAGCCAGCCTCGCCCCGGTACGCCATCGGCTGCAGCGCGCTCTGGTGCCAGTGCAGCCCCTGGCGCACCCGCCATTCCCAGCGCCAGCGCCTTGGCAGCGTCGCCCGCCGAACAAGACGCCGACCAACTGGCCATGAGCACCCTGTCGTTTCAAGACTATGTGCGCGAACGCATGCTGCGCCGCCGCCATGAGGCGCTGCACGGCAAGTCTGACGCACCTCAAGGTTTGGCCGCACGCGCTGCCAGCACGGCACCGTCGTCGATCCAACGCTCCAGCAACAACCCTGCTGCTGCCGCGGCATTGGCCACCTTGTCTCATCAAATCTCTGCACCCAAAGCAGCCAGCACACCCAAGGCTGCGCCTGCGCAAGGAGCCAGTGTGGCACGTAGCAACACCACCCCTGTGGCCATTCCGGCCCAGTCCTTTCAGGCCGCACCTGCCGCCGCACCGTCTGTCGGCATGATGGACGAGCTGATGGCCATGCGCGAGATGATTGAAGAGCGCTTCACCACCATGGCTTGGCTTGGCCAAGCCAAGCAGGACCCGATCCAGTCCAACCTGATGCTCAAGCTGATCCGCTCGGGCTATTCCCCTTCCGTGGTTCGCGGTGTGCTGGAGCGCATGCCCGAAGGCATGCAAGCCACCGATGCGATTCGCTGGGTGATGGACGTGTTGGAACACAACGTGCTGACCGATGCCAACACCAAGCCCATCTATGTGCAAGGCGGCATTCACGCCCTGGTGGGGGCCACAGGCGTGGGCAAGACCACGACCACCGCCAAGCTGGCCGCCATGTGCGTCAAGACCTACGGCCCGCAAAGCGTTGGCCTGATCACCTTGGACACCTACCGCATTGCGGCGCACGAGCAACTTCGCGCCTATGGCCGCATGCTGGGTGTGGTGGCTCACCTGGCGCATGACCGCGCTGCGCTGCAAGACCTGCTGGGCCTGCTGGCTAACAAGAAGATGGTGCTGATCGACACCACGGGCATGGCCCCGCGCGACCCACGCACCAAAGAACTGCTGGACGTGCTGGAGATCCCCCGCGTCAACCGTCTGCTGGTGCTCAATGCGGGCAGCCATGGCGACACACAAGACGAAGTGTTGAACGCTTACAAAACCCCTGGCAGCAACAGCGTGGTGTTGACCAAGCTGGACGAAACCATGAAGGTGGGCCCCGCACTGGACACTTTGATCCGCCATCAACTGGTGCTGCGTGGCGTGACACGCGGACAGCGCGTGCCGGAAGATTGGGAGCAGCCCAACGCCGCCGAGCTGGTGCGCTCGTCTATGCGCAGCGTGGGCAAGTCGCCTCAAGATCCGAAATCAGGTGAAGTGGGCCTGCTGTTTGCCAACGCAGGTGCTCCTTTTAAATTGGAAAGCGCCCAAAATGATTGATTACGCCGCCATTGACCAGGGCACCGGCCTGCGGCAGTTGGCCATGCGTTCTGCGCCGACGGTCTTACATGTTTTGCACCATGGCGACCGTGTGGCTGAGCTGACCCTACTCTGGCAACTTTGCTCCGCCTTGCAAAACCATGGCTACGCCGTGACGGTGGTGGACGGCACGGCGGAAGAGTCTGAGAAAAACCCGGGCCTATTCGATCTGTTAGAGCAGCCCTATGGCCCAGCGCCCTTGCAAGATGCCACGCGCTGGACTGTGATTCCCAGTGCGCAGGGCTTGCGCGCGCTGGCCAATCAGCCGCGCGGACTGGAACGCTTGGCAAGCTTGCTGGCCGATTCAGCGGTACTGGTGATTTATGGGGACGCCGAAGCCTTGGGCGCACTGCAAGATAAACGGCATCAAGCGCAAGCGGGTAGTCGACCTGTGGTGGCCTTAACGCCCGAGACCTCGTCTTTGCTATCGGCCTACCAAGGCATCAAGGCACTGGCCAGTCTGGTGCGGCCGGCAGAGATCGTTGCTGTGACCGTAAACCCCTTGGACACACCGGAGTACTTGGCCGACGGCATCGCGAAAAGTCTTCAAAACTGTACAATGAATTTTCTGAAATGCCCTGTTCGGCATGTCAGCACACAGTTGAAAAATCAAGTTTCCACGGTAGCAGAACAAGCCCCTGAAGGCATCCGACAACTGGCCTTGCAACTGCTTGGCACGTATGTGCCCACTGCGCCGCTCGGACAACTTGCGCCATCGGCAGGCTTGACGCCTATTGGCACCCGCGCGTCGAACCTGGTGTCGCCCACGATCAGTGCCCGCCCCAAGGTGGCACATGATCAACGTCTGTGGAGTCATTGATGTACACCACCAAAGGCCAGCTCGACCGTGATGCAGCACTGCGGCAATACGTGCCGCTCGTCAGGCGCTTGGCCCATTACATGATTGCAAAGCTTCCACCCAGTGTGGAGGTGGATGACCTGATTCAGGTCGGCATGATCGGTCTGGCAGAAGCATTGACGCGTTTTGAGGCAACCCAGGGTGTTCAGTTTGAAACCTTTGCCACGCAGCGCATTCGCGGTGCCATGTTGGACGAATTGCGCGAGAACGACTGGATGTCGCGCGGCTCCCGCAAGAGCCAGAAAGATATTGAACAAGCTGTGCACCGGCTGGAACACCGCCTGGGTCGCAGCCCCGTCGAATCAGAAATTGCAGCGGAACTCAAAATGAGCTTGATCGACTACCAATCCCTGCTTGGCAAGGTTCGTGGCACGCAGCTGATTTATCTAGAAGACATGACCGGCGGCAACGAAGACGACGACGGTTTTCTGGATCGCCATGTGGGCGACGCCGAGGCCGATCCTGAAAACCGCCTGGGCGACGCGCGCATGCGTCAAGCCTTGGTGGACTCCATCAAGGCGCTGCCTGAGCGCGAGCAATACATCATGAGCATGTATTACGAGCAGGACATGAACCTGAAAGAGATCGCCGCCGTGCTAGGCGTGACGGAATCTCGTGTGTGCCAGTTGCACAGCCAGTCCATTGCCCGCCTTCGCGCCAAAATGCGGTCGCACTGATGCAAAAAAGCCCCAGGGCATTGGGGCTTTTTTGCATCGCGATCTCGCCAAGTTTGGCGCTCTGATCCATCTGTTGTGTAAGTGGCGCTATGCCTTGTGCAATGCGCCTCTTGCTTGGCGCCTTTTGTCTAAGCCTTGACAGACGTGATTTGCCCCGCGCCGCGTTGCCCTGCACCATAGGCACCCGCGGTACGCGAATAAGTGGCGCCCTTAAGACCGGGGAGCATGAATTGCACCTGTTTATCAATCATCACTGATCGACGCGCCATGTTGTCGCGTTGTCTTGAAAGTCTGGTGCCGAGGACGCGCAAGCGCTCGGAAATCAGCTTGCCCTTGATGGCGGCGCTGGCCAACTTGGCTTGCAGATCGAGCAAGGCTTTTTGCAGCTCGACGCAATGCTGCTCATATGCAGGGGCTTCGCCCGCAATCAAGTCTGCGTCTAGGGCATCTAATGCAGACTCAACCGCTTTTAAGCCCGCCTCTACAGGCGCAGGCAGTGCTGCGGTGACAGGTTTTTTGACGGGGGTGGGAGTCAGTACAGCGGCCATGCAGACAGTTTAAACCTGTGGACGCCGTAATGTGGGTCTTGCACTAGAAGACTTCTTAAGCCGATCAAATGACCAAATTAGTGGCCGAACTAGTGGCCGAACTAGTGGCTTTTGCGGGTAAACATCTCTTTGGCGTTGGACAACAGTTTGTCGGCAATTGCATCCGCGTTGACTTTGTAGCTGCCATTGGCAATGGCGGTGCGCACGGATTCAACCTTGGCGGTATCAATATCTGGGCCTTTGCCCGTTTGCTCCATGGCTTGCGCCAAGTTAGAGACAGTAACGGCGGAACCCTTGACGCTGCTGGACTTGACGCTGGACGCGGACGAGCTTTGGCCAGACTTGCTGACGCCACTGCTGGAACCAGCTACCCGGGTGTCTGACAATTGACCAATTTTCATTTTTGCTCTCCAAGTCGCCGCACAAAACGGCTTGATGGACTATTCATCGACCGATCTGAGCTGTACTTTAATCCTTTTTCTCATTTTTCTGCTGTTAGCACTTGGCTAGCGCGGACGTCGGTGTTGCGTCGCCAGCAAAATACCTGGAAAAATAAACAGTGCACCGATAAGATGAAAAGCCTGCAAATGCTCATCCAGCAGCCACCAAGCGGCCAATGCGCCGTACAAAGGGCCTAAGTACAGGCTGACAGCAACGCGGCTTGCGCCCAAAATCTTCTGGGCATAGCTGTAAGCCAGGTAAGCACCCACTCCCGGAAAAATGGCCGCCGCCAGGACAAGTCCTGCTGCTGCATAAGACCATTGCGGTGACAAAGGGCTGATTTGCTCCGCCAGTGCAAACGGCACCAGTACAACAACGCCGCCTGCGCAAGTGACGGCCAGGCGGGCGGTTGCACTGAGGTCATTGGGCCATTTTTTCATCAGCACGGCGTAAAGCGCCCAGGAAATGGTGGCCGCAACAATCCACATATCGCCAGCCGCAAATTGAATCTGCCCCAGTGCGGTCCATTGCCCTTTAACAACGACATGGAATACGCCAAGAACCGCAAAACAAACGCCCACCACTTGCAAGCGACTCATGCGTTCATGCAGCCAAATGCCGGATGCGATCATGATCAACACGGGCGATGCCGAGTAAATCAGGGCAATGTTCACCGCTGTGGTGCTGCGCCCGGCGATGTAGACCCATGCGCCGCAGATCAACATGCCCAGCGTTCCCAAGACCAGGTATTGCGGCCAATCCGTCAAGATCGCCCGGCGCTGCCGCCAAAGTTCATGGCGTGAAAACCAAGCGAGGATCAGCCCCGCAATGGCCCAGCGGCACAAGGCTAAGGTGTGGGGATCGATCACGCCCGGGGCTTTTCGGGCCACCACGTAATTGACAGCCCAGAGTGCAGGCACCAGAAAAATCAGCAGTTTTGCGGTGCGTTCGTCGTGGCCTTGGGCGGTCATGCCGCCCCAGGGCAGTTAGAAATGATTTGAATAACCATTATTTTTGCGGGCGAAATGCCGTTGTGCCCAGTGCGCGCAGCAATGCGCGATTGACATCATCCAGGTTCATCTCAAACTCAGCGCAGATGTCGATAACGGGGTGCGCATCCATCGACTGCAGGGCGCGTGCCAGCCGCAGATAAGGTGCGTAGTCGCCTGTGCCCTGGCAAACCGCTTCCAAAATGCGATCCGACAGTGGCAGGCGCCCCAGGATTTGATCCAGGGGTTCATTCATTAGAACGTCAAGTTGCGAGAACAGACCACTCATGTAGATTTCGCGCCGCAGATCGGACTCCCCACCCGCGTCAAGCAAGTATTCGGTCAAGTGGGCGCGCAGCACCATGTCGCGACGAACAGGGTTCAAATTACGGTCAGCATTGCCATTGGGCATTTGTTGGACGCACCACGCCTTGAGCGCGGTGAACCCCATCATCATCAGCGCGCGTCGCAAGGACGCTATGCCACGGCTCAAGCCGTTGGCTGCTGAATTGACATGCACCAAAAACCGATAGGCCAAAATGGGGTCTTGCCCCAGCAAACCCTCCAGCACTTCAAGGGAGGCATCATTGCTGGCGGCATTGATCACGCTCTGTATGGCCTCCTGACTGGGTTGAGGCATTTCATGCCTGTAGAGGTGCAGCACTTCTTCCACAGGCCAGCCACACAGCTCACCTGTTTTGACATCGTCCAGGCAGTGGTCCACCAAGGCACGGCTGGCGATACCTTCGTACAAATGATTAGCCTGCACGGGCGTGTACGGCGGCGGCGCGCTCAGCGCCTCTGGCGTGCGCAAGAACCGGGCAGCAAGCAATGCCTGCAAGCTGTCTTGCTCGTCCATGCTGAGCATCTGACGTCGGAAACAAGCGGCAAATTCGGGCGCAGGCATGTGGCTGTTGGGCCCGCGCCAAACCAGATGCATGCCCCGCGCGTGTGCCGCTTGAACCCGGTGGGCTATCGCGCTGTCTTCCATCCAATCGTGCTGAATCTCCAGACACGGCGAATAATCTTGCCCGCTCTGTAACAAAGCCGCCAAGAGTTCAGGAGAGCCAGGGCTCAGGATCAGACTCCCGTTGCGGTGCGGCCAAAAGCTGCGCAAAACCTGCAAGAGGTGCGGCGCGTCCACCACACCGCCAGGCACATCCACCATGTGCAGGCGAAGGCCAGCCAGATCTCGCGTTTTGCTCCAAAGTGGCTGATAGGCTAAGGCAAGGCTACCAAGCAGGGTTTGCGGCATGGATGAATCAATAAACAACTTCTAGCGAATGTAATCGAAGAGACTGAGCTTTTGAATCTGAGCATAGGATTGCAGCGCAGCCTGGTAGCCGGTCTGCATTTTTTGCTGTTCGGCAATGCCGCGAACCATGTCCAGATCTTGCGCATTGGACCGATCGGTTTCCAATTGGTCCCCAAGCACATCGTTGGAACTGGTCACCGTGTCAGCGCGACTCAGCCACAAGCCCGCTTGACCACGCGAGGCCTGGAGCTTTTCCATTCCTGCATCGACGCGCATGAGACCTTGTGCGACCGTTTGCGCAAGGCTTGGGCTGCTGCTGCCAGCGCCAGTGACCCCGTTGATCACCTTGTCCATCAGCTCAAAAATACTGGCGTTGGCTGGATTGGCGACCGAGTAGGGCGCGATATCGACCGTGTCACCCGTCTGCGGGGTTCCCTGCACCATGAGGGAAACATTGACGTTAGGTGCAGCCGCAGTGTCGGTAAACGCAATAGGCTGCCCGGGTGCATAGGTTCCGGTGGTGGCGGGCACCGTATTGACACTGTAAGTGGTCGTAGTGCCAGTCACGGTAAAGGCGATCTGATAGCCAGCCGCCATGCTGCCCCCTGGTGGCGTGGTGCTGAACTGGCCCATATCCGTGGCAATCTGCCCTTTATTGGCGGCTCCCAAGGTGACGTCGTAGATACCGTTGCCCTTGGGGACTTGCATCCAGGTGGCGTCGCCATCCATGGTGTACGGCACAGCACTTTGCGTAGGGCTGTTTTGCCCAGGCGTGCCGTTGTATTGGTATTGCTGGGCAGGCGGCGCGCCAGTGATGGTAAAGGCAGGTGTTGTCACCCCCTGCACCTGTCCCGACTCCAGGCCGCTGAACAGGTACACCCCGTTGCTGCTGCGGGTGTTCGCCAATGAGAAAACTTGGTCGCGTATGGACTGCATTTCGTTGGCCACCGTGGTGCGGTCAGGCCCACTCATGGAGCCCGTGCCGACGCTGACCGCCAACTCGCGAAAACGCTGCATCAAGGTCCCCGCGTCTCCCAGTGTGGATTCAGCCACGGCCAATGAATCGCGCTGCACATTCAGGGCTCTTTGCTCTGCCTGAAGCTGCGTGATGCGGGATAAGGCGCGTTCAGCACGGGCAGCAGAGATGGGGTCATCACTGGCTTTCGAGACGCGCTGACCCGACGAGACCTTATCGTGCAGCTTGGACAAATCCGCTTGACGCGAGGTGATGTTGTCGATGTTCGACTCAAAAGCATTGGCTGTGGCAAGTCGCATGATTTACCTCAATTTCAACGAGACACCGTGCTCATCAGGGTGTCAAAGATGGTCTGTGCCACCTGAATGATCTTGGCAGACGCCTGATAGGCCTGCTGGAATTGCAGCAGCTTGGCGGCTTCTTCGTCCAGATTGACGCCCGAGGAACTGCTCAATGCCGTCTGCGCATCGGAAGCAATGGCATTGGACAGCTTTGCCGCTGACATCGCGCCTTGCACGGTGGTACCAACGTTGGCCAGAATGTTGGAATACGCATCGTTCAGCGTATTGCCCTGCATCAAGTTAGTGTGCGTCTCACCCAGGCTGGCAAACGGCTTCAAGGTGATCACATCGCCGGCAGCGGGGGTTCCGCTGAGGACCATGATCCAGCCGTTGTAGGTAATGGCGTTGGGCGGCAGGGGGGGAGCAGTCACCGGGGGGAAAGCCTGCGCCGTGGGGTTGCCGGTGCCGTTGCCGCTCACGTCAAATGTGGTTGCGCTTGTAAAGGTCAGCGTCACCGGGGCGGTGAGGTAAGGGTTGGTTTGGCTTTGAGCCAAAGCACCTTGCTGCGGGCCGCGCAGGCTTGCAACGCTCAAGGTGCCTGCATTCTTCGTCCCAAACTCGAACGCAATAGGCGTTACCGCCAATTTTTGCGGCGATGTGATGGCCACCGAAATCTGCGAGCCGACAGCGCCAGGCTTCAAGACAAAATTGTCCCCCGCCGCAGCACCCGCCGTCAGGTTGAAGTCGAGCCCATCAAAGTTGAAAGTGGCCAGGCTCGCAAAAGGCTGAACCGTACCGTCAGACATGCGCGTCACCGTGCCAGTGGTGCCGGATGTAAAGTTGACCGCGTAATCAGAAGGCAGCAGCTTGATGCCCGTGGGATCATTCACGGTAGCCTTGGCTGTGCCCGTTCCCGTGTTCAAAGGGTTGGGCGCACCGGTAATCGTGGGGATCGTAAACAGCGGACCAGCGGCAACACCATTGGCATCGAGCCCCAACTTTTGCTGGTTGTTGACCACATTGGCGACAGCCAGCGCCATGAAACCCACTTGGTCGCGTGCACTGTTCAGGTCTTGCGTCTGAAACTTGAGCAAGCCGGCCAGTTCACCGCCACCGATAGATTGAAAATCCAAACCTAAGTCGAGTCCAGACTGCGACATGACCAAGGCTCTTTGGGAATTGTCTGTGGGGTCCGGAATCAGCTTCAGCTGAGAAACCTCAGGCCCAAGGACTAGGGGGTGGCCTCCGGCGATAAAAACGCCCAGCGTGCCATCGGCAGCCGGAATGGTTGTCGTTTGAACCAATTTATTCAGGTCGCTGATCAACTGGTCTCGCTGGTCCAGCAAATCATTGGGCGTGTGGTCAGTGCCGCGATATTGAAAGATTTGCTGATTGGCAGACGCGATGCGGTGCGCAAGGCTGTTGATTTGGGTCACATCAGAGCCCATCTGCTCATTGATTCGCGTCTGGATGCTGCTGACCTGGTTGGTTGTGGACTGTAACCGCGCAGCGAGTTCATCTGCACGCGCGAGCACTGCCGTGCGTGAGGTGGTGTCATTGGGCACGCTTTGCATGTCCGAAAATGCGCTGAACAGGCTGGCCGTTGCCGCGCCAAGTCCTGTCTCACCTACGGGGAATAAGGTCTCAAGCTGGGACAAATTGTCTGCACGCACCGCATCAGCAGAGCTGAGCGCCGAAGCTTGCTGGGCATTGGTGTTCAGGAATCCATCGCGGGTGCGCTGAATGGTGGTGACATCCACGCCACGGCCCACAAAGCCAGAGCCCGATAGCTGCCCTTCGCGGGCAGTTTGCAAAACGCGCTGGCGCGAATAGCCCGCCGTATTGACGTTGGCAATGTTGTGACCAGCTGTGGTCAGCGCTGCTTGACTGGCTGTCAAGGCGCTGGCGCCAATGTTCATCAGGCTGTAGGTGCTCATGGTGTGCTCCCTTTATGCCTGGGCACGCTGCAGATGCAGTGTGGTGTTGATGGCGCGGCTCAACTTGGCGGCGTACTGCGGATCGGTGGCGTAGCCCGCTTTTTGCAGCCCGCTGGCATAGGCGTAGGCGGAGCCGGTTTGCGTCTTGGCCTTGGCGTAACGTGGGCTGTCATTGATCAGCTTGGCATAGTCCTTGAAGGATTCTTCGTAAGAGCCATAGGCGCGAAACTTAGCGACCACCTTGCGCGGCTCGCCGTTGATGTATTCGGTGGTCGTGACATTGGCGGTCTTGCCCGTCCAGCCCGCACCGGCCTTGATGCCAAACAGGTTGAAGGATTGGGAGCCATCTGCGTTTTTGATTTCGCTGCGTCCCCAGCCCGTTTCGTGGCCTGCCTGGCCAATCATGTAGCCCGCAGGCAAGCCCGTTGCCTTTTCAACCGCCTTGGCAGCTTCATTGTGCTTTTGCACAAAGTTGGCCTGGTTACTGCCTTTGGCTGGCAGGTTCTTAACGGTAGGCTCGAAAGATGGCAGTTGCAGGGTGCTGTCTTTGGCGGGCATTGCGGCAGGTGTCGTTTGGCGCGTTAACTGCCGCTCAATCATCTGGGCCAGGCCACCGGGCATGCCAGACATGGAGACCGAAAACTGTTGGTCCAACAGATCAGCGCCCAGGTCGCCGCCAGCGCTGTCCATCATGCCTGACTTCATGCTGTTGTTGGCTTGGCGCATGCTCTTGATCAGCTCACGCATGAACAGCGATTCGAGCTGCTTGGCGGTTTCCTTGATGGCAGCCGGGCTGTCTTGCCCGGCACCAAGCTTCAGGGCGTTGAGGGAGCGTGCATCCGCCGCGAGGGCGTTGCTGGGGGAGTTGACGATGGACATGTCAAATGACCTCCAGCTCCGCATTCAAAGCGCCAGCGGCTTTGATAGCTTGCAAAATGGCCAGCATGTCCTGTGGCGTGGCACCCAAGGCGTTGAGTGCGCGCACCACGTCCTGCAACTGCGCTGCGGCTGGAATCTGGATCAGGCCACCCGGCTCGTTGCGAATCTGGATATTGGTCTTTTCCGTGACCACCGTTTGACCGTTAGACAAAGCGTTGGGTTGGCTGACGGATGGCGTCGTGCTGATGCTGATCGACAAGTTGCCGTGGGCCACAGCACAGGGGCTGAGCGTGACCGCCTGGTTCAGCACGATAGAGCCCGTACGTGCATTGATGATCACTTTGGCGGACGGGATCGAGGCGTCCAAGGTGACCTCTTCAATCTCGGCGAGAAAGCCCACACGGTCATTTGCATCCACTGGGGCGGCCACCTTGACGGTTCGACCATCCATGGCGCGAGCCAAGCCATCGCCTAGCTTGCGGTTGATGGCGTCTGCCACGCGTTTGGCCATCTGAAAATCGGTGGTGCTCAAGCCCAAACTGATGCTGTCGCCGAGTTGCAGCGGAGACGGAATGGCGCGTTCGATCTGCGCACCGTCAGGAATGCGGCCAGCGCTGAGGTGGTTGATCTGCACCTTACTGCCGCCACCGGAAGCACCCGCACCGGACACCACCAAGTTGCCTTGGGCCAAGGCATAGATTTCACCATCCACACCTTTGAGGGGCGTCGTGATCAGCGTGCCGCCTTTGAGCGATTTGGCGTTACCTATAGACGAGACGTTCACATCCATTTGCTGCCCAGGCTGACCAAAGGCTGGCATTTGTGCAGTGACCAACACGGACGCCACGTTCTTGAGCTGAGGATTGGTGGTGCCGGGGGCAAGGGTCACGCCCATCTGATTCAGGTAGTTGGTCAGGCTCTGCGTGGTGTAGGGCATCTGTGTGGTTTGGTCGCCCGTACCGTCCAATCCCACCACGATGCCGTAACCCGTTAACTGATTGGTGCGCACCCCCTGAACAGAGGCAATTTCCTTAATTCTTACCGCATTACCGCTTACTGCATATGCATTTATAGCTACAAAAACAATAGCGAAGATGATCTTTGACCACCGCAGGGGCTGAGCAATTTGCGGCAGCGAGTGGTGTTGATACAACTTCTTCATGATGGGCATTCAAGTAGTCAAAAGAAAAATGGCCGAAGGGTTACTTCCTTCGGCCAATTCTGCGACGACTTAAAAGGGTAGAACGCTTAAAAAGAACCGTGATAACCACCCAACTGTCTGCGCTTCATCCTGCGCGCCTCGTCCTCGGGACTGAATTCTGGCGTTGGCAACCTGGGTAGACGACACCACGCTGCCTGCCTGGATGTTGCGGGGATCGACCGTTCCAGAGAAGCGCAAGACGTCCACGTTTTGATTCACACCCACCTGTTTTTCACCACTGACGACAAGGTGGCCGTTGGGCAATACCTCGATCACCGTGGCCGTGATCGAACCAGTGAAGGTGTTGGTGTTCTCCGTGTTGCCCTTGCCCTCAAAAGTGTTGGCTGAACTTCCGCCTACGCCTAGCTTGCCTAAGCTGGTGCCGTTCATGAACGGCAGGCCCGTGATGCCTGCGGTGCTGCTACCCGTGCGCCCGATGTTAGACGTGGATTTTTGCGTGGCCGTCACGTTTTCAATGATGTTGATGGTCACGGTGTCGCCCAACAGGCGGGCACGGCGGTCTTCGAAGGCAGGGCGGTAGCTTGCCAAGTGAAAGAGGCCACCGGTTGCAGCGACGGGTGGAGGGGCTGGCTGCTTGACTTCGACACGGGCAGGTGCGTCGATCAAATCCACCTTGGGTGCGGTGTCAATGTGGCCGCATGCGGCAAACAGCATCACGAAAGGAAGAAGGCAGTAGGGGTGGCGTTTCATGATCGGCTTTCACTCAAAAACGGGAAGATCAAAGTTGGGCCAGTTTTTGCAACATCTGGTCGGAGGTTTGCACGGCCTTGGAGTTCATCTCGTAGGCGCGCTGTGTTTGGATCATGGTGACAAGTTCCTGCACCACATTGACGTTGGACGTTTCCAGGAATCCTTGCTGCAAAGTGCCCAGGCCATTGCTGCCTGCCACACCTGTGATGGGCGTGCCTGACGCCACGGTCTCACCGAACAGGTTTTGGCCGCGTGGCTCCAAACCTGGGGGGTTAATGAAGTTGGCCAAGGCCAGGCTACCCACGTTTTGTGGCGTCGCGCTGCCCGGTACCGTGACACTGACGGTGCCGTCGGCCGCAATGGTGACGCTCTGCGCATTGGCAGGAATGGTGACGGGGCCGTTCACGACGTGCCCTGTAGAGGTGACCATTTGGCCGGCATTGTTCACCTGAAACGAGCCATCCCGGGTGTATGCCACTGTGCCATCGGGCATCTGCACTTGAAAAAAGCCGTTACCTTGAATAGCGACATCCAGCTTGTTGCCAGACTGCTGCAGGCTGCCTTGTGAAAATTGGCGGCTGGTCGCCACAGTGCGCACGCCCAGGCCAATTTGCAGACCCGTGGGCAACTGCGATTGCTCGGTACTGTTGGCACCGACTTGGCGCAGGTTTTGGTAGATCAAATCTTCAAACACTGCGTTGCCGCGCTTGAAGCCGTTGGTGGACACGTTGGCCAAGTTGTTGGAAATAACGTCCAGTTGGGTTTGCTGGGCTTCCATGCCGGTCTTGGCGATCCAGAGTGAGTTGATCATGATGGACTCCTAATTCGGTTTAACGAGTACGCTTAGCCTTGGCTGCTGAGCAGCTTGGCGGCGGATTTGTCGTTGGCTTCTACGCTTTGCATCAAGCGCATTTGGGTTTCAAACTGGCGGGCCACTTCGATCATGCCGACCATGGTTTCGACCGGGTTGACGTTGGAGCCTTCAATGACACCAGGCTCTAGCTTGGCGGTAGGGTCTGCGGTGACGGGCTCGCCACTTTTGGCCCGGAACAAGCCATCGGCACCGCGCACCAAAGGGTCTTCTGGGGTGGGTTTGATCAGTTTCAGTTTGCCGATGGCAGAGGGGGGCTGGCCTGCCAGCTTGGCGGTCAGGATGCCATCCGTACCCAGCGTAACCTCTGCACCAGCGGGTGCATTGAGGGGGGCGCCGGCGTCAGACAACATGGGTAGGCCGCTGCTGTTGACCACATTGCCTTCTGGTGTCACCTCCATCGCGCCGTTTCGTGAGTAGGCTTCGGTGCCATCCAAGCCTTGCACCGCGAACCAGGCGTTGTCTCGTGCCATCGCATCTAGGTTTCGGCCAGTGCGTTGAACCGGGCCTGATTTATCCATGTAGCCTGACGAGGCGTCGGCCGAGAACACGCGCGTGCTGGCACCATCTCCACGCACCGGGACAGCACGGAAGGTGGCCATTTCCGCGCGAAAACCGTTGGTGGAGACATTGGCCAGGTTGTTGGACAACAAGGCCTGGCGCTGCGCCGCTGCGTTGGCCCCGCTCATGGCGGTGTAGATCAGACGGTCCATGGTGTGGCCTCGTTTGCTTAGGTTTTAGCGTGGTTTAGCGCAGATTGACCAAGGTGTTCAGGACCTGGTCTTCGGTTTTCACGGTCTGCGCATTGGCTTGGTAAATGCGCTGAGCGGTCATCATGTTGACCAGTTCGGCGGTGAGGTCCACGTTGGATTCTTCGACGGCACCTGCTTGTAAGGCCCCCAAGTTGCCCGCACCGGGGATATTGCGCACAGCGTCACCGGATGCCGCCGTCATCGCCCAGGCGTTGCCACCGATGGGTTCGAGACCGTTCGGATTACGGAAGTTGGCGAGCTCAACTTGGCCAGCAGGTCGTGTCTTGCCATTGGAATAGCGTGCGGTAACCGTGCCGTCCGCTTCAAAGGCAATGCCGGTCAGTGCGCCAGGCGCGTTGCCATCGACATTCACGTTGGTCACACCAAAGCCTGATCCGTACTGTGTGAAGCCTTTCATGTCCAGTTGAACAGCGGTTGTGCCGGGAGGTGCGGGGATGGGTTCAGACAGACCGCCGGTTGAGAGCGTCACGGCGGGAATGGTTGGCAAGGGGATCGTGCCAGTGGAAGTCACGATGGTTCCTGGCGTTTGCGTTCCCGTCGTTGCATAGGTGTAGGGTGTCACGCCAACGGTTGTCGCGGGTACGGAGATGGGGTTACCACCGCCTACAGGGAACGTGACTGTGGCGATGGGGGCCATGTTAGTGACCGCTTCAGCTGGCGTTGTGATGCCATTGACGGATTGGCCGTTCGCCGTGGCATAGACATTCCAAGTATCCTGCCCGGCTTTTTGGAAGTAGTAGGTCATGGTGACGGGTTGTCCCTTGACGTCATAGACCGTGGTGGAGGTCGCGTTGTTGTAGGTCTTGGGGTCCTGAATGTTGATTCGTGCCAAATCAGGTGTTGCCGCGGCTACGCCACCGAGGTTGGTGACAGCCACGCGAGAGTCCAGGTTCAGTTCTAGCGTGCTGTTGGTGGTTTCGATGGGGTCAACGCCCGCGGTTGGCAACATCAAGGGCACGGATGTGCCGGGTTGAATTACCCCCGCTGCGGTGGCTTGGTAACCCATGAGTTTGGAGCCCTGGTTGTTGACGACATAGCCGTCTTTGTCAATTTTGAATTGCCCGTTGCGTGAGTATTGAACCGCGCCGTTGCTGTCTTGCATCTGAAAGAACCCAGCGCCGTTGATGGCAAGGTCCGTCGCGTTGCCCGTGGTGGTGATGCTGCCTTGCGTGAATTGCTGGGCAATGCTGGCTTGGCGCACACCGATGCCAGGTGCACCCGAGAGGGCATTAAAGCTGGTCGCGTACATGTCAGCGAACTCTGCACGCGAGGCTTTGGCGCCCACGGTGTTGGCGTTGGCGATGTTGTGTCCGATCACGTCCAAATTGCGGGACGCTGCATTCAAGCCGGATAAACCTTGTTGGAAGCCCATGATGATTCCTTTACTGAATTGATTGAAGTTGAACGCTTAGAGCACTGCCTTGACGGCGCTGTAGGCAATGGTCTTGCCGTTACTGAGATTGAGGGTGAGCCCGCTGGCGTCTGAACCGATGGCGTCAACTCGGCTAGACATCAAGGTGGTCGCATCCACGGGTTTGGTGCCGTTCTGCGCGATAACTTTGAAGGTGAGGTCGCCAGTACTGGTGTATTTGCTGAGGTCTGTGGCAAAACCATGGCGTCCTGCGATTTGTGCGCCGAGGTCAACCGTATCAACCACTGCACCGCTACTGTTGAGGACTTGCACACTGACAGAGCTGGCATCGGCGGAAAGGTCTATGGCACCAGAGCCCGTTGTCGCGCTGTCCTTGCTGATGGAATTGCCGGAAGTCAGGACGTTATGACCGACCAAGCTGGATCCTTGGAGCATTTGCATCTGTGAGAACTGGCTCACAAGCCCTTGCACAGTCTTATTGAGCTCTTGAATGCCGCTGACGGTGTTGATCTGAGCCAATTGCGTAGTCATCTGCGCGTTGTCCATGGGATTCATGGGGTCCTGGTTGTTGAGTTGTGCCACCAGGAGTTTTAGAAATCTATCTTGTGACGCAGTGGGGTCCATGCTGTTCGCATTGGAACTGCTTGTGCTGCTCGAGGTGGCTGCAGTATTCGTCGCACTTGGGGCACTGGTTACGGCGGTTGTCATGATTTATCCAGGTTTGGTTTCTGCTTAGGCATATCAGTGGCTTATTGCCCCATCTGTAGCGTCTTTTGCATCAAAGTCTTGGCGGTATTCATGACTTCGACGTTGTTTTGGTAGGAGCGTGATGCTGAGATCATGTTCACCATCTCTTCCACAGGGTTCACATTGGAGTGGGTCACGTAGCCTTCAGCATCGGCCGACGGGTGACTTGGGTCAAACGTCTTTCTAAAGGGCTGATCGCTTTCTCGAACCGATTCAACTTTGACCCCGGCATTGCCAGGTCCGCCCATTGGCACGGTTTGGAAGTTGACCATGCGGGCTTTGTAGCCTTGGCCGTTGGGGCCCGCGACTGCTTCAGCGTTGGCCATATTGCTGGCGACGACATTCAGGCGTTGGGCCTGCGCACTGATGGCACTGCCTGTGACGTTGAAGATGGAGAACATGGACATGATGATCCTTACTGGCCTTGAATGGCCGCCAACATGGTCTTGACGTGACCGTTGATGAAGCGCAGGGTTGATTCGTAGCGCAATGCGTTGTCCGCAAACACTGCCCGCTCACGATCCAGATCCACGGAATTTCCATCCATGCTGGGTTGCGTGGCGACGGCGTAGCCCAGCTTTCGGTCCCCACTGCCGCCGTCGGCATTGAGTTCGAGATGGCGGTTATGGGTTGTCGACAGTCCGCTCATCGACGAAGTCATGCTCGAAGACGCTGAACTATTGGTCTTTGTTGCGCTTTCTAGGGCGTCGCTGAAGTTGAAGTCACGGGCAACATAGTTGGGCGTGTCGACGTTCGCGATATTGCTTGCGATGATGCGCTGCCTGTCCGCGCGGAGTACCAGCGCCTTGGCATTGAAATCGAGCGTTCCTGTGAGTCTGTCTAGCATTTGTTACCTCGTCTTTCCTGGCGGATGCCTGATGCAGGCCGATCTGTGACGTGGAACGATTATGGAAAGCGCCTCGAATTTCTAAAGCCGAAACAAAGGATGAAATTGCCGCTTGTTTCTGTTTTTTCGCGGTCACGCTGTCTCTATAGTTATCTTCGATTTACCTTCATAGCGTTCGCTGGTGATGGTTTTGTATGGAGTACAAAATGAAGATTTCTTTGATTTCCAAGACGGCTTGCGCTTGCATCATTGCCGTATCAGCACCGCCTTCTTTCGCTCAAGGGACGGACACCCAGCTAGCAGAGGCAACAAATCAATATGTCCACCAAACGCAGTCATGGGTCAATGGCGCACTTGCGCAAGTGCAGTCTCAACCGAACGCGCTCTCGGGCATGCGGATGGAGGTGTCGTTTGGTGCGCTCGACTCTCGGCTGCGATTGGCCCCGTGCCAGCGCGTTGAACCGTATTTGCCTGTGGGCACTAAGCTGTGGGGGCGATCTAAGGTCGGCTTGCGATGCCTTGAGGGTGCCGTTAAGTGGAATGTGTTTTTGCCCGTGACCGTGAAAGCGTATGGCAAAGCTTGGGTTCTAAATTCCAACATTCCCGGTGGTAGCGTGCTGCGTGCTTCAGATGCTACCGAGGCAGAGGTCGATTTGGCCGAAGATAACTCTCCGGCTGTTTCAGATCCGTCTCAATGGATTGGATCGACTGCCTCCAGACAGTTAGCAAGTGGTCAGGCGATTCGGCAATCCAGTATTCGCGCAACATCGGTGTTTGTCGCAGGCAGCCAAGTGCGAGTGATTGCGCAAGGCTCCGGGTTCAGCATAAGCACCGACGGACAAGCTTTGACCGCTGGCAGTTTTGGCCAGAGTGTGAAAGTCAAAATGGATGGAGGGCGAATTGTGTCGGGGCTGGTCGTCGATCAGAATACGGTGCGCGTTGATCTTTGACGACTCAGGACACGGCTGCGTTGACTATGTAGTCGCATAGTTGTTCGCGCAAAGCAAAAACCCCGGTATCTACTTGCGTGGACACCGGGGTTTTCTAATAACAGTCTGACGATGTCCTACTTTCACACGGGCAATCCG